>Ga0209636_10003701_pt1 | contig 15615 bp, 14 predicted proteins | sample DeeMarSWOR152_54_FD_187464 | JGI IMG/M metagenome (GOLD analysis project Ga0209636, IMG submission 187464) | Marine sediment microbial communities from White Oak River estuary, North Carolina - WOR-1-52-54 (SPAdes) (version 2) | ecosystem: Environmental > Aquatic > Marine > Intertidal zone >...
TTTCAGCGTCAAATTTCTTGAGGTAGGCATCTTTGTAATAGAGGAGCTGTGTAAGCGGAGTTTCTTCAAACATACGATGCCTCCATTTTTCCTGTTTTGCTAGTATGTTTTGAAATATAAAATTATAGACTACAATCTTTGACCATATATTCATTTTTACATTTAATTCATAATATAGGTGACGCTCTTATGCAACGTACAGAGTGCATGAATAAAGGCATAATATCACAAGGTGTGGACTAATGTGGTCTTAACATAAAAAAGGGGAGTGCAATTGCTTAATTATCTTTTGAAAGATTGTTGAAATTTAATATTGCGTGTGGGGGGTCAGAGCTTAATTGGTTCACAAAGATTTTCTTCTTTGGCTGCTACTCTACCACATTTTTTGCACAAGAACTTGGCATTTCTGACGAGCGGCTTGTATTGGTTGATTTCAATACCACGATGTTCCACTAAATGGCAAAGATGTTCTGCATGGCCCAAATGTGGCATTGCTTCTTGTGGAGGAACAAGAGGATAACGACCCGCTTCCAAACCTGCTCTTAATCTTTCTGTCATTTGTCAATCCTCTATCAAATGTTACATAACGTGACCTTAAAAATTCTTCCCTAGGAACCTCCAACAAGACAACTTCCCTTCATCTTGAAGGGACAAATCGTGTTTGGGAATTCCAATCTACACAGAATAACCATGAAAATAAACAGTTGGCTAACAAAAAAGAGGAGATGCGGGGAACATATCTACTTTTTGAAACACAAAATTATATCAAGTTGAAATGACCTTTAGAAATGTGTCTTTGCATAATGGACAAATCCTCATATGCTTCATTAGGCAGTGGCTATGTTGAAGGAGAGACACTGTAGGTTTTGCGGAGCTAAACTTCCATCAAATCGAAGGAGTTACTGCAGTGCTGAATGTGCAGAGAAGGCTTTGAAACAAATGTATTGGGAAAAACAAGATGAGAAGAGATTGAATAAACCACCTGAAATTACTGATGTAAGAACACTGAAGATGCCCTGCGGATGTGAATTCTTTAGAGAAAATAGTAGAATCGTTAAGACGAAATGGTGCCTGAAGCATTCAAAAAGCAATCAAGAACTGAAAATTGACTCTTGATATCTGTTATTGTCAACGATTTCACTTGAAATAAAATTATATTTTGAGATAGCCATATGTGATATTAAGTTGGAAAGAGCATGAAACTCAGAAGAAAGGTAATTTATTGCCGAAGACTGATTTCCTTCAACGTATCTCAGTGTGGAATAGTCATTGAAACTGCAGTTCGAATAGCTTAGCACAAAAAACAAGATGGAGAAAAAGGACTTTGGATGTCTTTGAGGCAATAAGGAAGAGAAGAAGTATCAGAGCCTTCACTTGCGAAGATGTTTCAAAGGAAGAGGTTGAAAAGCTATTGGATGCCGCCAGATATGCTCCTTCAGCCGGAAACATACAACCTTGGGAGTTCATTGTCATTAAAGATTTTAAAATAAAACAAAAATTGTCGATGGCTGCTCTGGATCAGTCTTTCATCGAAGAGGCTCCAGTCGTGATTGTTGTTTGCGCTAACGAGATGCGCTCAAGTCGAGGATATGGTAGCCGAGGCACAACTTTATATTGTTTACAAGATACCGCAGCAGCTATCCAAAACATGTTGCTAACTGCTTGTGCTTTAGGTTTAGGAACATGTTGGGTAGGTGCATTCCATGAAGATGACGTTAGAGACATACTAAGCATTCCTAAGGGTGTGAGACCCATTGCCATAATTCCAGTTGGACATCCCCGATTCGGCAGAGAAGTCAGAAATAAAAGAGCGTTAAGCGAAATTGTCCATTATGAAACCTACCGCGAGGAACGATCTTTAGAGCTGATGTAAGGGTTGACTGAAAACAGACGAAAAATCGGTATAGCCGCTGCAGCTTTTGGCGGTTTTCTAATCATGATAGGCATAGTCATGATGGGCATCTTTGCCCTAGTCTTTTTCAACATCCTTGACATCACCATATTTATGGATCCTCAGTTTCGAACGTTATTTATCCTCGTCTTGTTAACGATTGGCATATGTGACTTGGTATCGGGAATTATACTCGCACTAAAGTGATTTCACATGAAAGGCAGAAAACTAATAATCGGATTCGTTGGTGCAACACAAGAGGCGATAGGTGCATTAACAATTGTTTTCAGCTATATTCTTTACCACGATCTCTTCGATGTTCAGATCTGGCTGGATATTTCCGCAGAGCATGTTTTCTTCTATTTGCTACTCCTTTTTGTTTTCGGCTTTGTCTCTATTATAAGTGGTTTCTTTCTCCTTCGTGAACTGTCACAATAACAATGCTGGAAGCTTTATGAAAAAGTTGAAAGGAAAGAGGGAACTTGGGCTTTTCCAGGCAGTAATGATAGGACTAGGCGGCGCTATAGGCATCGAAATATTTGTGCTCTTCAACTACGCAACTTACCTCGCTGGATCCACAATAGTTTTTGCACTTTTCATCTGTGGCATAATAAACCTATTAACCATGCTCAGTTTTAGCGAACTTGGAGCAGCCATCCCTGAAGTTGGCGGCGAATACTCCTATGCTAAAGCAGCACTAGGAGGTTTCCTTGCTTTCCTAACCGGGTGGCTCAGATGGGTTTCTAATGCTTTTGGTGCAGCACTCGCAGCCTTGGGCTTCGCTTACAATATCTCGTATTTTGTTCCTGTTGATATGCCATTACTGACGCCTTTGATCGCCTCAATCATAATTGTCGTTCTTACATTTTTGAGTATTCGTGGAATAAGACAGATTGGACCCATGATAGTGATTGCATTCATAGCATTTTTCGTTATTCTAATATTAGGCGGGTTATTGCATGGTTTAGAATTCAAAATTTTTTATCCATCAACACTAGAGGGTGCATCTAATGTTTTTGCAACTACTGCCTACACTTTCATCATGTTTTTGGGAATGAGGGCAATAGCAGCTGGGGGCTCTGAAATAAAAGCCCCAGGGAAAAATATTCCGCGTGCAATATTAATTTCTGCCGTGGTTTTGATGGTGCTTTATTGCAGTATTGCCTATGTAACTGTAAGCGTTCTTTCATTGGATGATATTACAAAGTCGCATATACCTCTTACTTTGGCTGCTAAACAAATTTTCGGAGAAACCGGAGCAATAATACTTACAATCGCAGCCATAATTGCAGCATTGTCCTCTTTAAGTACAGCAATTATGGTTCAATCAAGTATCACTAGAGCCTTAAGTAGGGATGGATACTTGCCTAAATTCTTCTTGTCAACACACAGACGTTTCAAAACTCCTCACATATCAATCATTTTTGGTTCAATATTCTACATATTATTCGCTGCCACTGGAGTAGTGGAATTCGTTGGATATGTTGCAGGATTCGCATCTATCCTTGGTTTCGCCCTTGTGAACCTTTCACTTATAAGACTCAGAATGAAAATGCCTCACCTAAAACGACCATTTAAGATTCCCCTATATCCATACGTTCCCATCGCCGGTATCCTCGTCTCAATACTACTTTTACTCTTCATCGAACGAAGTGCACTCTCACTTGGCATTGTCTTCATCATTTTAAGCCTACTAACATACCATGTCGGAATGGTAGGATACAATCGTATTCGTATAGCATTCGGAGGAATGAGTTTGGGGGTCGGAGGCTTCGTGGCACTATTCGCGTATCTACTCAGAACCGGATACCCATTACCAATAAGCATACCCCCGCATCTGTCAGCTATAATCTTCTGCCTCTTGATTTTCATTTGCGCAATCAATATTCTAGCAGGGGTATTGAACATCGTTACGAAGTCAAAACGTTGATAACCTCTAAGCAGCATCCTATCAATAGAGAATCTCTTAAATTGCTGGATTTCAATTCTCTTTTTGTGGGTGGGATGTCTAACAAGAAAAAGAGAAAGAAGAAGGAAATTTTGGTTGACACCTTCTTTCTAAAAAGTGAAGAGGAGATTCTTAAAGACACAACTGGACTAGAGAGCTACACAATTTCTAAAATCTCCACTAAAATAGGACGATATCTTAGCTGGTTCATGACCGGAATCGGTGCCTTGGCTTTATTTTTTTCTCTATATCTTCTCGTCGATACGAATTTCTCTTTTCAAGGCTTTGAAATCGTATTAACCAGCATTATAGGCTCCTTGGGAGCATTAAATGTTTTTTGCGGATTGCTACTCCTCGCAAAAAGAATAAGCTCTGATTGAAAAGTCTACGCCTACATTCAACTTTTATACATCTCTAACCTTCTGTTAGCATGAGGTGGTCACGTTGAAATATTCTCTTCTCGCAGATTCATACGAAAGAATTGAAGCCACAACGAAAAGACTTGAAATGACCGACCACCTAGTCGAACTCCTCAGAAAAACCCCCAAAGGTATTCTAGATCAAGTCGTATACCTAACACAGGGCAAATTATATCCCGACTTTGTTGACATAGAAATTGGCATTGCAGAAAAACTAGCCCTCCGTGCAGTTTCCAAAGCGACTGGTCGAAGCGAGAGAGAAATCAAAGAAGACCTGAAGATAACCGGAGATTTAGGCGAAACGGCACAAAAATTCCTAAAGAAAAAAATCCAGACAACATTCTTCCAGCAACCCCTCGCCGTTCAAAACGTCTACGAAATCTTGGACAAAATGGCAAAAGCATCGGGTCCAGGTTCCATAGATCAAAAGATAAATTATCTAGCCGGACTCCTAACCAACGCCACTCCAAAAGAAGCAAAATACATCATTCGAACAGTTACAGGAAGTCTACGCTTAGGAATAGCCGACATGACAGTTCTAGATGCACTAGCAATCGCATACGGTGGCGGAAAAGAAACAAGGGAAGACTTGGAACGAGCATACAATCTATCATCAGATTTAGGCAGAGTAGCAAAAACCGTCGCAGAAAAAGGAATAGGAAGCATAAAAAAATTCAAGGTCGTAATCGGCGAACCCATCAGACCCATGTTAGCGGAACGTTTAGGCTCACCTCAAGAAATTCTTGAAAAACTCGGAGGAAGATGCATAGCGGAGTACAAGTATGATGGAGAAAGAGTACAGGCTCACAAGCAAGGCGACCATGTTACCCTATTTTCTCGACGACTTGAAGATATCACGGATCAATATCCAGACGGAAGCGAACTAGCTAGAAAACATGTAAAGGCAAAAGAAGCAATCGTAGAAGCAGAATGCGTTGCCATAGACCCTGACACTGGCGAAATGAAACCCTTCCAAGAGCTTATGCACAGAAGACGAAAATATGGCATCAAAAAAGCAATGGAAGAATATCCAATCTCCCTCTTCATGTTTGACGCCCTTTACGTTGATGGAAAGGACCTAACCCGAGAACCGTATCCTGTTAGACACAAATTTCTTGAAGAGATAATTGAAAAAGGTGATAGCGTAAGATTGGCAGAATACCTCGTGACTGATGACTTGGACGAACTGGAACGATTCTTCGAAAAGGCTGTGGAAGAGGGGTGTGAAGGGCTTGTCTGTAAATCAATAAACGAAGACGCGGTTTACCAAGCAGGAGCAAGAGGTTGGCTCTGGATAAAATACAAACGTGACTACAAAAGCGAAATGACCGACACAGTCGACCTAGTAATAGTGGGCGCCTTTCACGGGAGGGGCAAAAGAGCCGGAACCTATGGCGCCATACTCCTCGCCGCATATGACCCCGATGAAGATGTCTTCAAAACAGTTACAAAGTGCGGAACCGGGTTCAGCGATGAAGACCTTAAGCAACTCCCCAAAATGATGAAAAAACATCAAATACCCAATAGACACCCAAGAGTCCTATCAACTATTGAAACAGATGTTTGGCTTGAACCCAAAATAGTTATCGAAACCATAGGCGCAGAAATAACGCTAAGCCCAATCCATACATGCGCAATGGGTATTATCCGAAAAGGAAGTGGACTAGCAATTAGATTTCCGAGATTCACAGGAAACTATCGATTAGACAAATCTGCAGAAGATGCAACAACTGTAAAAGAGATTATTAGAATGTATCAAGGTCAGCTGAAAAAAGTCGCCGAGTAGTTTAGGTGCGATACACCTTTAAATGTCCACTGAATCTTTCTTTTTTGGTCAAGATGCAAAGAAACTGGACAGGGAAAAACGTGGATTTAAATGAGCTCACCACACACATAAGTAGGTTCTTTAAAGAGAAGGACTTCGAAGCCATAAAGGGTGAAATACCAACCGGTCATCAGATTCTGGCGGAAGATTCGCCACATTTTAAAATCAATGGATACATAAGTGTAACTGTTGAAGGAAGATCAAATGATTTTGTCGTGAAGCTTGAACATTGTGGAAAAGATAAACATCCCCGGTTTTTCTCCGTTTTCTTAACAACAATGTTGGGCGGTGGATATTTCCTTTCGCGACGGCTAAAATCAGAGGAAACTTGGATGAAACTTGAAAAGGAATTTTGGAAATATGTGGAAAACGCAGCACTACATTTAACTAACTCAGCCAAATCTCTCGCAAATCCCTCTCAATAGTAGTTTTCTGAAAATTCCCAAAATGATTTCTAACTGCAAAGAAGGAATGGTCCATTCTTTGGAAATGGGCATCCTGCAAAACTAATGCGCGCTCAGGCGAACAAGTATCTTGAACTACTCTTTAGTAATGGTTACATAATACTTGACGGATACTTATACAAACCTTCAAAAAGGAATGAGGTTCCTAGAAAACCTTGAGGCTAATCTTTTAATGCTAAGAAATAAAAGCTAAAATCAAGGTATATAGCTACACAAACGGCTTATGGAACTGAGTCTTTATGTCTTTACTCTAGATAAATGGTAATTTCTCCATATGCTTCATGACAGCTAATTCTAAATGAAAAAGGAAATCTTCCGTTTCTTTCGAATACGTAAACTGGTGTGTAAAGATTGATTTCGATTCCTTCCGTTTGATTCTGCGAAATGTTCCCAACGTCAATATACTCTGTATATCCAGGAAGATTTGTGATATATACCTCGTGAGCATCTCCTTGAGCGGCTGTGAGCTCAAACCATATTTGATACACGAATATAGAATTATTTTGCTCCTCACCATAATACATAATGTTAGAAATCGAAAAGTATTCTTCAGCTGGGACTCTTGGTTGTTCCGACTCACCTGGGTTCCATGTTACCGCCGCAGCTATTACAATAACACCTACAACACATAACAGAATTAACCTCCATCTGTTGATTATTTTCTTTCTTATTTTTCTACGCGCGCGGCTTTTCTTTCTCATAATATTTAATGTAGTGAGAAGGGGAATATTTACCCTTTTTGCCAGAAGATCAGAACTTTGCGCGCGACATTAGTTCGACATATTTATTGTACAAAAATGTGTTCATGAGAGACCTTAAAATGTACAAGAAATTTGTATGTTGAAAAAGTTGTTTAGCTTTTGATGAGGTGACACGCTACAAGATGTTCGTTTCCGATATCAATTAGCTCCGGTTCCTCTCTGCGACAAATGTCCATTGCTCTCTCACATCTTGGATGGAACCTGCAACCCATAGGAGGGTTTACTGGACTGGGCACGTCTCCTTTAAGTATGATCCGTTCTCGCTTCGCTTTTGGGTCAGGAACTGGGATCGAAGAGAAGAGAGCTATGGAATAAGGATGAAGTGGGTTGCGAAATATCTTCTCTGTATTGGCGAGTTCAACAATTTTTCCAACATACATGACTGCAAGTCTTTCACTTATGCATTCCACAACGCTCAAATCGTGGCTAATGAAAAGGTAAGTTAATCCCATTTCTTTTCCCAAGTTCACGAACAGATTAAGTAATTGGGCTCTGACGGAGACATCTACAGAAGAAGTTGGCTCGTCAAGAACCACGAACTCTGGATTGGTTACGAAGGCTCTAGCTATCGCAATTCTTTGTCTCTGGCCTCCACTGAACTCATGTGGATATCTATATAGTTGTCTTTGTCCTAGCCCTACTTTTTCAAGCATTTCCACCACCTTTTCCCTAATTTCTCTTCCCCTCGCTAATCCTTGTACTTTGAGAGGTTCGCCTACGATATCCTTAATAAGCATTCTGGGGTCTAGAGAAGATGTTGGATCTTGATAGACTATTTGCATCTTTCTTCTCATTCTTTTTAGATTTTGCCAACCAAACGTGGTGAGGTCATATTGTTTTCTTAGTTTTTTTAACCTGCTGGAATTTCCGTCTGAATTCTCGAGCTCCTTTATCTCTAGCCTAACGTCGCTCGGTGTATCAAAAAGAATGTAACCAGCAGTTGGTTTAAGTAAGCGGATCAGTGTCTTGCCATAGGTTGTCTTGCCGCATCCTGACTCTCCAACTAAGCCGAGGCATTCACCCTTTTCCATTCTTAGGCTAACGCCGTCTACAGCCTTTACTTCAGCTACTTTTCTTCTGAAGACTCCACCCCTTATAGGGTAATACTTTCTCAGTTCTAATGTTTCTAATAGTGTGTTCATTTTGTATTTCCCACTAATATAAATGACATGAAACAAAATGGTCTTTCTTTAATTCTTTAATCTTTGGCACTTCTTTAGAACATATTTCCATAGCCATTGGGCACCGGGGATGGAACCTGCAACCTAGCGGAGGTTCTATTAGGTTGGGTACCATACCACTTATAGACTTGAATTCCTTTCCTGGCCTCGGGATAGATTCTAAGAGAGCTTTCGTATACGGATGGATGGGATTCTTGAAAATCTCAATCACACCAGCGACCTCGCAGACACTTCCCGCGTACATCACGGCCACGCGATCACACATTTCCGCGATGACTCCCATATCATGGGTTATAAAGAGAATGGATGATTTGAATCTGCCCTTAAGTCTTCTTATAAGATCTAAGATTCGAGCTTGAACAGTCACATCGAGAGAGGTTGTCGGTTCATCAGCAACCAGGAGCGCTGGGTTGCATGCGAGGGCCATGGCTATGACAACTCGTTGTTGCATGCCACCACTCAACTCATGAGGATACATGTCAACAACTCTGTCTGAATCAGCTATCTCCATCTCATGGAAGATCCTAGCAACTTCTTTTCTAACTTCTTTGTTCAATCTGCTCTTATATCTCTTAATTATTGGAATCTTTGAAAGAATCTTCATCGAAAGGGAATTAGGGTTTTTTAGCATTTTTTTGTAGATACTTCTTTCAATTTGATAGCGGCGACGTTTCAATGATCCTGTTTCCACACTTTGGATGTCTTTTTCAAGTGCGTCGATTGTATTCTCAAGAAGTTCTTTTTCCCTGTGTTCGATAAGAGCTTCCGCAACTTGGTCACCAACTTTAAACACGGGATTTAAGGCAGTACTTGGTTCTTGAAAGATCATTGAAATGTCCTCTCCTCTGATTTTTCTTATCTGTGATTCCTTTAGGGTTAAGAGGTCTATGGGACCGTCGTTGGTTCTGAAAAGAACCTTTCCGCCTTCTATCTCTCCTGGTGAAGGGATCAAGTTGAAGATTGAGAGACCTGTCATGGTTTTTCCACATCCTGTTTCACCTACAAGCCCTAATGTTTCATCCTCGTTTACAAAGACGTTGACCCCTTCGAGAGCTTTGACTACCCCTTCATAGGTGTAGAATCTCAAGAGGATATCTTGCATTTCAATGATTTTCTTGCTCATTTCATCTTCGCCTCAATGTTGGATCAAGTATGTCTCTGAATGCGTCACCTAGGAGATTCCATCCTAGAACGAATGTGAATATGAATAGGCCTGGTATAATGAATGCGTGCCAGAACGCGAATGGATCTGCCGGGTTTCCATAGATCCAATGTCTTGCTCGGGCTATTATTTGTCCCCAATCTGCGTAGCCGGCTGGAGCGCCTAGTCCTAAGAAGCTTAAGGCAGCAGCGGATAGGACAATCGCCCCTATGTCAAGAGATGCCATTATCACGGTTGAATAGATTGCGTTTGGGAGAATGTGTCTGATAATTATTCTGAGATCGGAGCATCCAACAGCTTTGGCGGCTTCAACGTAATCTTCCTGCTTAACTCTTAGTATCTCTCCTCGAATGACTCGGGCATAGCCTGGCCATCCAACTAGAATCAGAGCTAGCATAACGTTGTCTAAACTTGGGCCCAGAACTGAAACTAAGGCAATAGCCAGAACTAGAGTGGGGAAAGCAAAAATGATGTCGGTGAATCGCATCATCAGTTCGTCGATAATTCCTCCGTAGTAAGCTGCAACCGATCCGAGAATCAATGCTATTATTAAGACAGGTATTATGACCATAAATCCGATACGGAAAGCCGATATTGTGCCCCAGATGCAACCGTAGAAGAGATCGTATTGGCCCTCTATTGTGCCGAAAGGATTACTGGGACTAGGAGGCCTTGGGGTGAATGACCAGTCCCACTTCGGTCTTGGCATTATGAATGGGTCTTTATTAGGGCGTGGCGGCGCCAGTACTGGAGCTAATATAGCAACTGCCGCGAAGAAGACGACTATTGCAATTCCGACGATTGAAAGGGGGCTTTTCATTATTCTGCTGATCGAAAATTTCACTTCTCTTAGCATAGGTTTGATAGATGCCCTAAATTCTTCAAATCGAGATTGAGAACGCACTTGATCAACCCAACCTTATTCGAGGATCTACGTATGCGTATGCTATGTCTACTATCAGATTTGCTACCACAAAAATGACTCCAGCGAGAAGGGAAAAACCAAGTACGGCTGATGTGTCAAGGCGGGTGGCTGCCGTAGCAGCGAATCTTCCTATTCCATTGAAGTCAAAGACTGTTTCTGTTATGATTACGCCTGTTAACATGCCTGCAGCTAACATTCCTGAAAGGGTAATTATGGGAATTAATGCATTCCTTCTTGCATGCTTGTTGATGACTTGCTTGTTAGCTAGCCCTTTTGCTCTTGCCGTGAAGATGTAGCCTTTGTGGAGTGTCTCTAACATACTGGACCGCATAACTCGTATTATGAGAGCTATCTGAACCACTGTTAAAGTTACAACTGGAAGCACGAGATGTTGTATGGCATCCAAAGTTATCCACGGTTGTCCGTTTAGCAAACCGTCAATGGTATAGAGTCCTGTGTAAGAGATGAATTGTTCCGTGTGTATAAATTGAATGGCTGCCTCAGTGAGTCTTGATGGTGGAAATAGGTGATAACGGCCATAGCAGAATGAAAGTAATACTATGGCGAGCCAGAACGTTGGGAGGGACCAACCAATTATTGACACAGTCCTTGTAACATGGTCGATGGCTTTGTCTTTGTGAACGGCTGACTTAACGCCTAGATATATGCCTAGAAGTATGGTGGGGGGAATAGAAAATATGACAAGTTCAAAGGTTGCGGGGAATCTTGTGGATAGAGCTTTCAAAACAGGTAGACGTGTGGACACTGACCAACCCAAGTTTCCAGTGAGTATCTGTTGGATCCAACGCCCATACTGGAGATAAACTGGGTCGTTTAGGCCGTATCTACTAATTATATCGTCGATATGCTGGAGTTCCTTCTCACTCTTTATATATAACATAGCCCTTGAAACTGGATCTATCATTTGTGTAACTGCGAAGATTAGGAGCGTCACCCCAATGAGAGTAGGTATCATTAACAATATCCTTCTCGCGACGTAAGACATCAAGCCCATCTTGAATACCCTATGAGTGAGTAGAATAGTGCAATTTATAACTCTGTCGGAGGCCCAAGTAGGTTTTTGCTGATGACTTTTGTGATGAAAAGGGTATTGGTAATGTTTCGGGTGACGTTACGGATGCTCCTGCCGATACATGGAAAAATCCTCCATAAGCATTAAATATTAGTCACCAATCATTATTAAGTCGATAAAATTAGGAGAAAGGAGAATTCAAAATGAAAGATAGGACTCTATTAGTTGTCTTTGGACTAATCTTGATGCTTGCATTGCCGGTTTCAGTTTTAGCTGTTGCACCGCCAGTTGATGATACATTGATTTTCGACTCGATAGGAGAGCCGTGGAATATTGATCCTGCTTGGTGCTACGACACGGCAAGTGCTGAACTAATCACTAGTGTCTATGACACTTTGTTGCGCTTTGCGGTTGACTCGGATATTGGTACTAATCCCAAGGAGATGGGGCTTACAGATGCGTACGATTATTGTATTGCTACAGAGGTGACGCTTGAAAGTATTGACGAACCCAGTCCAGTTGAGCCTTTTGGTACTCCCATGAATTATGTCAATAGATACGTCTTTGAGATAAGAGGCACATACGAAGGTCATCCGACGTGGGGAGACGTAAAGTTCCATGACGGTTCCAACCTTACCACCTCAGATGTTGAATATAGCTTCGAGAGGTGGATGGTAACCGATGCACCTTTAGGTCCCACATGGATGATTTATGAGCCCTTAACTACTATGTCTGCAACTCCTCAGGATGGCTACTGGCACCACAACATGAGTCAGTGGGCTCTCGTTATGGATCAAGGTGTAGAATCGAACGACACTCACGTTTGGTTCAACCTGGTCATGCCATACGAGCCGTTCCTACAAATCATATCTCAGTCATGGTCTTCCATAATGGACAAAGACTGGTGCATTGATTCACGATTTGAAACTGTGGATAACCCGAATGGAAACTGGCCCCAAACATGGAATAACTGGACACTCTGGAACTTCGTAAACAACACAGGTCTCTCCATATCACCTATAGATGAAGTAGACACTGAACCCAACGGTTCGAACTTGGACGCTATGATGGGAACAGGCCCCTACTACCTTGACTACTGGGAGAAAGGTGTTGCTTGGAGCATAGTGAAATACGATGACTACTGGAATGGCTGGCCAGCTCCATGGAGCCCCACTCGTCGGCCAGATTACGTCTCAAGGTTCACTGAGTACCTTAAAGAGGACTGGGACGTAAGGAAACTGAGATTCCTAGCAGGAGACGCTGACCTCACAGTTGTTCCAAGAATGTACATGGCTGCCATGATGCAGACACCAGGCTGGGAACCAGGAGACCCTGAGTTGTACCTGCCTGGAATCCGATGTGTCAAGGACTTACCTACGTTAGCGGTCGGTTGCATGTTCTTCCACTTCAACCTATCAACCACGAGCACATACCTTGGACCAGGCTTCGACTCAAACAATCCAACTCAATTCGGATCAGACAGAATTCCATATGACTTCTTCCAAGACAACGACACGAGAAAAGCCTTCGCATACGCCTTCAACTACTCAGCCTACCTTGCAACCGTGTACCTTGGCGAGGCAAGTACGCCTGCTAACCCGCACATCAAAGGATTAGCCTACTACAACCAAACCATCCACGACATATACAAGTACGATATCAACACGACAAAGTCTAAAGAACTGTTTACGACTGCTTGGAGTGGCCAACTGGCGACCAACGGCTTCCACTTCACAATCGTCTACAACGCTGGCAACCTGGTCAGAGAAACAGCCTGCTACGTCGTAAAAGAAGCCATAGAGGACATTGGAGACACCTACTTCGGAGGCAAATTCCACATCGACGTAGTGGAAGTGCCATGGAACGGATACGGCCCAGTACTGAGATCTCACGTCTGCCCAATCTACGTGGTGGGTTGGTTAGCTGACTATCCAGACCCCCACAACTTCGTCCACCCATTCATCCACGCCTACGGAGCATACGGCCACTATCAAAAGGTTGAAGTGATGTCATGGAGCAGCACAATGGACGGTCTAATTGAAGCAGGAATCGCAACCACCGTTCCAGCTGAAAGACAAGCAATCTACAACGAACTGGGAATCTTGTACCACGAATACTGCCCAAGCGTCCCCTTATACCAAGCCTTAGGACGCCACTGGGAAAGAGACTGGGTACAAGGATGGTACTACAACCCCATATATCCAGGCTTCTACCCCTACCACATGTGGAAGGGCTGGACAGGCGACATCAACGGAGATGACACTGTTGACGTGTTCGACAAAGTGCTTGTTGGAGCAGCCTTCGGAGCCTCCTATAACGCCACCGACGGCAAGTACTGGCATGATCCTCATTGCCCATACTGTCCACACTCACCAATTGCAGACCTCGTTGGTGCATTTTCTGGGCTTCGTCCAGACGGCGAGGTTGACGTCTTCGACAAGGTCGCAATCGGCGTTCACTTCGGAGAAGGCGCTGAATAGCCAAGTGACACTTCACCCAACATTCTCCCCTTTTTTATTTTAACTCTTAGTTAATGACCAAGTGCTAATTTTTTCAAGCAACGAAACATCCATAGAGGACTAACTATCTCTTGATCCTCTAAAGGCAAAATAGAAAATTGTTCCAGAAAACTTTAAATTAGTATTCAACATTATACATAACCGAAAAGAGAAGGGAGAAAGCAAAATGAACAAAAGAATTAAGAAACTGGTAAGCTTATCTATTGTTGCAACATTTCTGCTAAGCATGACTATGGTCTTCCCGGTACACGCCTTAGACAACTGGATCGCTGTTGACCCACCATACTATATGGGCACTGCTCTAAACGAGATCTTCAACCTCGACATAAACATCAGCGTCACCAACATGTACGGCTACGAGTTTAGGCTCTATTGGGATAATAAGCTGTTGGAGTGCACTGGTTACACTGAGACGCCTCCTGCAGCTTGGGGTTCCAACTGGGATCCTTCAGGTCCAGGCATAGAACAAGATTTCAACGCTACTCATGGCAGATTCTGGAGAGCCATATCAGCTAGGTCACCAGCAGTTGCCTTCACTGGACTCGCTACAATCGTCACACTAACCTTTAAAGTCAAATATCAACCGTACTTCCCAGAAGTCAAAGCCTCATGCGATATAGCCCTTGGGAGTGTAAAGTTCGCTACTCCTGATCCTTTGCCGATTATAATGACTGAATACTGGGGCTTCTACGAGATTTACTCTGTACCACCACCGACACCCGAGATCTACCTGGATCCAGACGAAGTCTGGGGAGTGTACGGCAATAACTTCACCGTAGATCTGATGATCACAGATCTAGCTGAAGCTCTATGCTTTGTCTACTATCAAGCTTTCATTAGCTACAACACCACCCACCTAGACTGCTTAGAAGTAATTGAGGGACCATTCCTAGACGCTTTTAAAGGACCAATGGGAACTGACTTCGCAGCAAAATGCAATGGGGACTATTATCCACCATGGTCAAACAGAACATGGGATGACGAGGGCAAAGTAGGCATAGTAGGTGGACTCCTAGATCACGGTTGGGATAATCCGTACGGCTCGGGAGTCTTGGCGACGATGGTCTTCAACGCAACCTACCAAACAGTCTATCCATTAGAACCATTACAGACATCTTACATAACAATCTACGACTCAACGATGCTCAACTGCAGTGCTTTCATACCAGAACCCAGTGAGATTGAACATGAAGTCGGGCCCCCAGTTCTATACCATGTCCCCTACATAACAGCAGGCAGAAACATCGACTGCTTCACCGGTCACCACAGGAAGAAGGCTCCAGAACAATGGACGCCTTACATCGGTGTAGGACCAAACATGCCCGCTGATGCTTACGAACCTCAAGACTTGGTAACCCTGTACGCCTATGTAACCTACAACGAAGAACCGGTTCAGTACAAACTAGTTGAATTTGAAATCCACGGACCGATTAACTCACTCTACAACTTAACCATCTACAGAACAGCTGTCACAAACCAAAGCGGCT
>Ga0209636_10003702_pt1 | contig 15612 bp, 13 predicted proteins | sample DeeMarSWOR152_54_FD_187464 | JGI IMG/M metagenome (GOLD analysis project Ga0209636, IMG submission 187464) | Marine sediment microbial communities from White Oak River estuary, North Carolina - WOR-1-52-54 (SPAdes) (version 2) | ecosystem: Environmental > Aquatic > Marine > Intertidal zone >...
TTTTTTATCTTCTCCAAAATTTCTTGTGGTGTTATGAGCACACCATCAACACGGTTGACCTTTACAACATCGCAGCACGTTGCACACGCCACTTCATGACCTATCTGGCCAAGATTCATCTCTGGAACAATGAATAATTTGATACGTTGTGAAATTGTTCTTAATTCTTTATCAGGGAATGGCCACAATACGTACGGCTGAAATAATCCAACTTTAATGCCCTCTTTTCGTGCGAGCTCTATTGCCCGGCGTGCAGAACGAGCACTCGAGCCATATGCAACGACACATATTTTGGCATCATCTAAATAATCTTTTCTGCATACAACAATGTCATTCCGGTGCCGTTCGATTTTCCGATTTAAACGATTGTAGAGGACATCGATTTTTACCGGATCATTGGTTGGAAAGCCAGTTTCATCGTGACTCAAACCAGTAACATTAAACCGATAGCCGGTGCCAAAATCTGCAATCGGTGGAATATCAGTTTCGGTGCATTTGTACGGTTTATATGTTTTGGGAGATTCTGTCGTCCGTGTTCGATCAATAATCTCTATCTCTTCACTTCGTGGAATAACAATCTTTTCATTAATGTGAGCGATGATTTCATCGAGCAGCACAATGGTAGGTACACGCAACCATTCTGCATAATTAAATGCCTTTATTGTCCAATCGTAAATCTCACGTACTGTAGAGGGTGCAATAACAACGACAGGATGATCACCATGGGTGCCCCAACGAGCTTGCATAACATCGGCTTGAGACGGCAGAGTTGGAAGACCAGTACTCGGACCGCCTCGTTGTACACTAACAATAACACATGGCACCTCAGCCATCGAGGCGTAACCAATATTTTCTTGCATTAAAGAAAACCCAGGTCCGCTTGTCGCAGTCATCGATTTCACACCAGCTAAGGAGGCTCCTATGATCGCAGCCATCGAGCCAATTTCATCTTCCATTTGAATAAATACTCCGCCGACTTGAGGTAAACGGTACGACAAAACTTCTGCAATTTCAGAAGAAGGTGTTATTGGATATCCCGCGAAGAAACGCATGCCAGCTACGATCGCTGCTTCGGCACATGCTTCATTCCCGGTCGTTAATTTCACATCTTCATGGCATCTCATGATGTACGGTCCTCTGTTTGGTTAACCTTTATTGCAAAATCTGGACAATAAATTTCACATAACTGACATCCTGTACAGGCATCAGGATTATCAACCTTAACCTTACCTTTGTTCATGGTGAGTACGTTCTTTGGACAGAAAGCTACACAAATTTCACAACCCTTACACCAATCTTCGTTTACCACCACAATAAATTTGCGTGTCCCAACCGCCATATGGTTTGATTATAGTTAAAAAGGTAACAAAGTCAAGAATGCGACTGCTATTGAAAAATATGTGACAACGAGAAAATGCTACAAATGGAGGTCCAAAAAGAGGTTTAAAAACTCCCGAACAAAGATGGTAACTGGAATTGCAAGAACAAGACCCCAGAATCCAAACGTCGTGCCGCCGAGAATGAGAATAATCATGACAATGACCGGATGGAGTCTCGAAGCCCTGCCGATGATAACTGGTCCCAAATAAAAATTCTCGAGAAGCTGTTCACCGACATACACCAAAACGATTTTAATAACATTAACGAGAGGCGTAGGGCTCAAAAGGCCGATCAGAATAGCTGGAATAAAGCTAAGTACATATCCGATGTTGGGAATAATGTTACAAACACCGGCAATGACGCCCAAGAGTAAATAATATTTTATTCCTAAAAGCCACAGGGTAAAGCCAACGATAAATCCAACAATGATAATCAACAGTATCTGACCTCGGAAAAATCGGGCAAGAGAAAAATTTAGTCGTTGTATAAATTCATCGATGCGTGCCCTCTCATGTGTGCCAAAGAGATTTCTGAACCAATTCGTTATCTCGTTACGATCTGAAAGAAAGAGATATGCCGAGAGAGGAATGACGACGATATTGTAGACCAGTATGATAATACCACCGATGCCTTTGCCAATCTGTCCCATCGTCATGAAAAGACCACTAACTATCTTGGTTAAATGCGTTGTAATAGTATTGGTGATGATATGGGGATCGATTTCAATGCCTACCTCAACCAGTTTATTGATAACAGCACCAGAAAAGCTTTGGATCTGTTGAATTGCTTCGGGAATTTTACTGATGAGACCCTGCATTTCGTTGATGAGGCCAGAAAATATTAAGAAAAAAATGAGGGGGAAAATAGCCACGAGCGGCAAGAGAAAAATGAGAATCGCAACAGGTTTTGGTATCTTCCTGTGCTCTAATAAATCAACGAGCGGAGCGAGAATGTATGCAATTCCCACACCAATAATAAATGGTGCAAGAATCGAAAAATAATGAAAAATAACATAGAGAAACAACAGGAGAACACTCATTAAAAATATCTGGCGCGCTCCCTTTTCTTTCCTATAGGGCCAGACGAGCGTAATCGTCAGGATCAAAAGCCAGATCGGTGCGAACGTTTTTGAGAGCACAATAAATGCTGCGATAAGGATTATCGCAATATAGAACACTACATTTCTCATGAAATTATTATACCTGCCTTGGATCTAAAATCAAGCCTTGACTTTAAATACCATCTGGATAGAATAGGCGGTGGAGAATATAATGAACTATAAAAATTACATCATACTATCTTTGTTTGTATTGCTAGTTGGATGTGCGCCTGAAAGTCCGACCATAGTAAGCGTAGGTAATGAAACTTACACAATCGCCGATTTTAAAAACTTGTACCAATTTACTCCAACAGATGACTCGTTAAAGAGAATGAACCTGGTAGACGAGTTTGTGACTTACGCCTTAATGGTAACGGAAGCACGCTCGCGTGGCTATGAAAATGATCCGATTGTCGTCGCTGCCTTTGAAACAAACATGAAAGATGTCATCAGCCGAAGTTTCTATCAAGCAGAAGTGCTCGACAAAATCAAAGTCACTGAGTCAGATATCCGAAAGATCTACAACAGTATTGTCGAACAATATCATCTCGCAAGGATTGTTGTTGCTGCAGAATCTCTCGCTCAAAATATCGAAAAGAAACTGAGAGGAGGTGTCGTGTTCGATTCTCTCCTTAAATTCTCACTCGATACCATGTCAGTCAACGGAGATATTGGGAAAATCTCGGCAGCAGCATTACCTCCTGAAATATTAGAGCAGCTAAGAAAGACTAAAATCGGTGGAGTTACGAAGGCTATACCTTTCGACGGTTATTACTACATATTAAAAGTGCTCGATTACAAAATAGCCGATGCACCAAAATATGCCGATGTCAGAGTGAATATTGAAACCAACATTATGAGAGAGCGGGCAATGGACAAAGGTAGTGAATTTGTGCAAAAGATTATTGAGAAGGCGAAGGTTGAATATAATGAAGAAGGACTCAGCCTCTTGCTGAAACCCGATTCACTCCTCACTGAAGCTGATTTGAATACATGGGTTGTAAAAAAATACGATACATCGTATGTCTACGTGAAAACAATTAAGAATGCCGTGCAATATCAATACCGGCAGTCATTTATTGCCCCTCAGCAACTCATCGATCGTGTATTAACGCCCGATCTTATCTACGATGAAGCAATCAGGAAAAATTTTGACAAAAAACCTGAAACACAAAAGAAATTGCAGCACACACTAGGACAGCTTCTCTATCAGAAATTGTATTCTGATGAAATCCTGGAACATGCGACAGTAGATTCCATGGAAGTGGTAAAGTATTATAAAGAAAATAAAAGGGATTATCAGGGCAAAAACTTCAGTGATATATATTTTCTTATAAAAAATCAGTTGCGAGAACAGATAATCCAATCGTTAAGAAATAATTTATTTGAAGATTTAAGAGAAAAATATAAACCAGTAATCAATGACGTGGCAGTTGCGAAATTATTGAAGGAGGAGATGTGAAGAGAGTAGCATTTTTACTGATCTTAGCGCTGCTCATATCATGTACCGAAAAAGAGCAGGACGTTATTGTGAAGGTTGATGGATCAACCTTCACCAAGTCTCAATTTGAGCAATATATACCGCAATCAGAGTACACAAAACTAACCGATGCACAGGTGAAGGATTTTCTCGACAACTGGGTTGATCAAGAAGTTTTGTATCTCGAAGCAAAAAAGAGAGGCATTGAGAAAGAAGACTCAATCCAACTTGTGCTCAATCAGTATAAGAAAAATCTTTTAGCAATGGAGCTCGTTCGTAGAGAATTCAGTGGGACGACAGTTGTTGAATCAGAAATCAGAGATTATTTTGACGAACACTACAATGAATTTTTGCATGCTGTCAAAGTAGCTCAAATTGTCCTGTCCAACTACGATCTCGCAGTAAGAACATTGAATGAAATAAAGGCAGGTGCAGATTTCTACAAGCTCGCAAAGGAACGGTCACTTACGAGGTTTGAGAATCCCGAAAATCCTAAAATTGAAACTGAGTATCTTTTGAGAGGTACGATTGCTGACTTCGCAACTGAAGAAGTCATCTTTGCCATGGAACCTGGAGATGTCTCGAAGGTTATCCCCTATGTACAAGGTACATACCTCATTGTCAAAATGATTAATAAAAGAAAAGTAAAAGCCAAAGCCGAATACGATGATTATCGAGATGCAATCAATAATTATCTCCTGTCGAAAAAGTATCAAGGCTTTCTCGTCCAATATGTTGATGATCTGAAAACACAATATAAGATTACGATTGACCTTGCTCCTCTGAAGAAACTCTAAACGTGTAGTTATTATTCTGTAGTAATGTTCCTCCTCGCTTTTCTTATCTCGACGCTCGCTGATCAGATTGCTGTATACGTCGGCAATGATGTCATTCTCCTCAGCGAGGTCAGAGAAAATGCAGTATTTCTGGCTAATGACCCAGCCACCCAGACAGTATTCACTAACACCGATGAACTCACGGAGTATGTAATCAGTGAACTTATCTCACGAAAAATGCTTTTACTCGAAGCCGATGCCGAGTCAATCATTGTTTCGCGCGACGAGATAGCGCGGCGGGTCGATCAGATGATTGCAGGCATAAAACAAAGGTTTCCATCTGAAGCAGATTTTTACAAAGCGCTCGAGGAGCAGAATCTCACTGTCGATAACTTACGAAAGAATTACGAAGATAACCTGAGAACCCAGATGATCATGCAACAACTCGTTCAAAAAAAATTAGCCACTAAAATTATGATCACACCAATTGCTGTGAATAAATTTTACGAGGAATTCAAAGATTCGATTGCGATTCTTCCGGGTCGAGCAAAGCTTTCTCATATTCTTCTACCGATACGGCCGAGTGAAGCCCAATTGCAGAAAGGGTTCGAAAAAGCTTTGGAGGTTTACAAATTACTCCTTGCTGGTGGTGACTTCAGTATCATCGCTCAAGAATTCTCTGAGGATGAAAATTCGAGAAAAAAAGGTGGTATGTTAGGAAAGATCAACCGTGGAGAAACACTCGAAGAATTTGAACAGATGGTATTTAGTCTCAAGCTAGGTATTGTCTCACAACCCTTCATAACGCGTTTAGGCTACCATATTGTCGAGGTACTCAATAAAGGAACCGGCTGGGTACTCGCACGACAGATTCTAATTAAGGTTGAGATTACACGAGCAGACACACTGAGGACTGAAAATGTTGCTAAACGGCTCAATGAATTGATTACGCAGGGTGCAGATTTTGATAGTGTAGCGAAAGTCTATTCAGAAGATCCTACTATTGACCTTGGCGAATTCTACATCAACCAACTTACCCCTCCTTTTGACAAAGTTGTAAAAGAACTCGATGAAGGTCAGTTGAGTGAACCGGTCCTCACACCGTATGGATACCACCTTATTTATATTAAAGAAAAAGTGCCTGAACGATTTTTGAGTCTCGAAGAAATGCGTGATCAAATCTACCAGTACCTCTACCAGCAAGAACTTCAAAAATATTACACACAGTTAATTGAGGATCTGAAAGAAAAAACATTCATAAAAATATTTGAAACGATGTAGATTAGTCACATCATTAGGTCCATCAGGCTATAAGACTATTCAACTATCAGACCAGCCGACTGCCCCTTGATAGTTCTCTGTACATATGTATAATCAAGCATGACAGTATGCATACTCATTTTTCTTTTGCAATGGCAACAGCGTGTAGCATACAATATTACAGGCTATCTCGATACCGAAGAGAAATCATTACGAGCCGTTGAATATCTAACGTACTTCAACAACTCTCCTTACCCACTCGAGACCTTCTATATTCACCTCTATGCCAACGCCTATAGAGATACGACTACTGTCTATGCACAGGAGATCAAGAAACTCCATCCTTTTGTAAATTCTGATTTTCTGAGGTCGAAAGAATCAGAGCGTGGATATATTGATATAAACAGCGTGAAATACGAGGGTAAATTAATAGAATTTAAAATAGACGAAACAATAATGACGATATTCTTGAGTAAACCAGTTGTATCTGGTGATTCTATTGTACTCGAATTCGATTTTTACCTAAAGATCCCTAAACAATTCTCGCGACTCGGCTATCAAAACAACCATTACGAAATGACCCAGTGGTATCCAAAAGTTTGTGTATTTGACGACGATGCTTGGCACCGTGAACCCTACCATGCACTCGGCGAGTTCTATGGAGAGTTCGGTTCTTTTGATGTTGAAATCGACCTTCCTGGTGATTACGTCGTTGCTGCAACCGGGGAAAGGATCAATGAAGCAGATAGGGAATTCATGGATGCGCTAATCGACGGTCGAAGAATTGATATGGGTGAGCGAAAGACAGTACGCTTTATTGCAGAAAATGTTCATGATTTTGCCTGGGTCTGTGACCCAGATTTTTTGGTCAAGAAATACGAAGCCGACAGCGTTATGATCTGGGTCTACTATTTACAACAGTTTGATAAAAACTGGGAACATGCTGGTGCATATGCAGTCGATGCGGTAAAACGGTATGACCAGTGGTATGGCATGTATCCGTATAAGAATCTAAGTGTTGTCTCTGGATACCACCCATCTGGCGAGGGGATGGAGTATCCTAACCTCATCATTGTTTGTATCGGAGAAGATAGGTTCACAAGATTCTTCGAAGAAACCATCATTCACGAAATTGGCCACCAGTGGTTCTACGGCGCTTTAGGTTCTAATGAAATAGATGAGACATGGCTCGATGAGGGGTTTACTAGTTATAGCGAAATTCGGTATTTCGAAGATAAATACGGAGAAAAAAATTCTCTTCACAAATTATCATTTCTTTCACCACTTTCAGTACGGTATTACCGTACACTATTGTATTATGTAACACAGACGAACGAACTCGAAAAACCGATTTTGACTCCAGCGTACGATTTTATTGACACACCAATTGCGTACATAAGTAGTGCCTATGCGAAACCAGCACTCTTTCTTTTTCACCTTGAAGGTATTTTGGGCAGAGCAATATTTGATAAAATCATAAAACGATATGTTCGAGAATATACATTTAAGCATCCACGAACAGAAGATTTTATACGAATATGCGAAGAGGAAAGTGGACAGGAGTTACAATCATTATTTCATTCATTTCTTTACACAACAGATTTCTGTGATTGGGCAGTGCAAAACGTATCAGGTAACCGTGTGGAAATCGAAAATCGAGGTGATTTCTTCATGCCGGTTGATATCGTGATTACAACAGAAAGCACAGAAGACACTTTAAGAATTGATACTCAGCAAAAATTTCATACGATTATCGTGCCAGGTGCGACAAAAATTAAACGAGTCATCATTGACCCGTACCAATACTCTTTCGAATCCAACTACTGGAATAATCACTACCCCAGGAAACTTGAATTCAAGCCGATTATCGATGTTCCGTCATTTGATTCCTATCAGATATTCTATTTACCGTATCTCTGGTACAGTACGTATGATGGCATTACTATTGGAGCATACTTATTGGGAACTGAATTCGCAGACATTGATTTCATAAAAGGTCGACACCAATGGACAGCCGGCTGCATCTACGGTTTTAAAAGTAAGAATTTTTATCCTGTATTTAGTTACCAAACTCCAATAATTTTTAAACGAGGCATGAGGACTCGACTCGTGTTACAGGGATCTAATTCGAGCGATGAATATAATTTTGGTCTTGGGTTCACCAATAATTTTGGCATTCCATTTTCTCAGTCTCCAGAAATTGCACTCAATACTATGCTTTCATTTTATAAATTAAATTCTTATGATTTAGTTGATTCTATCGATTGGGAGTTCGGCAGAAATATTGTCTCTGAAAATCATGTGGGATATCAACATCATGGTTGGAACATCGACATTTGCTTATCTCTCGCACATAAAATAATTGGAAGTGAATGGAAGTATGTGAAGACGACGATCGAGATCAAAAATGACATAGAAACATTTATTCCTGTTTCACTCCGCATCTTTGCAGGAAGGATTTTCGGGAGTGCACCAACCCAAGAACAATTCTTTTTGAGTGGTGCATTACGCATCAGTCTCCTCGCAGACCTCTTGTTCAATCAAAGAGGATACTTCTCACCACAGGAGCACCTCCATGTTGCTGGTGATGGCAATATGCTCGGGTACCAAACAATGCATATAAAATCTAATGAAATGTACTGCCTCGGTATTGAACTGCCGGCAAAATTCCCAATCCGGATCTTCGCTGATATTGGTTACTGTAGAGAGTATGTAGCTGATTTTGGCGCAAAGGTCGTCCTGGGACCGATTTCGTTCAATTTTCCGTTCTACACAAGAACCAATGAACCATGGAAGCTTCGTTGGTCAATAGGGTTGTAATACGAGAAAGCGATAGACAGTAAATAAAATACAGCAGAATAAATTCTTCTTGATTTCAGGATAACCATTATTATAATAGTAAGCTGATATGTACAAAATGAAAGGAGACAAAATGAACACAAAGATAGCAAAAGTAGTGATCAGTGCTCTTGTATGTATATGTTTTGTATCTTGTGGTGAAAAGACTGAAGAGAAAAAAGTAACAACAGAATATGGAGAAAAAGAAAAAGCAGCGCAGGAAATTGCAGGTGCTTGGCTTCAATTAGTTGACGCAGGAGACTACGAAAAGAGCTGGGATGATGCTGCCGACTACTTCAAAGGAGCTATATCAAAAGAAGATTGGAAAAAATCTCTCGAGGCGGGTCGTAAACCACTCGGTAAGCTTGTAAGCAGAACGGTTAAATCAGCAAAATATACAACCTCATTGCCTGGTGCCCCAGATGGTGAGTACGTTGTTATCCAGTATGAAGCATCTTTCGAAAACAAGCAAAGTGCCATTGAAACTGTTACACCAATGAAAGATACAGATGGTGCATGGCGAGTTTCAGGGTATTATATTAAATAGCGTAACGTATAAAAGAATCGTCTGAACTGAGCGCACTAAGAAAATAGTAAAGGCATACATACGAGGAGATCCGCGGTGACACGACAGGATGACAAAATATGGATAACTAAAGAGCTCAAGTATAATGGTATGTGTAAAAAAATTCAAAGGGAAATCGATAAATATTCTATCATTTTTGTTATTGCGATTTTTGAGAAAACCCTGGGTGAATTAAAGAAAGTATTTGATGGCAATGGCTTACCGTATACTTTATACAAAACAAGTTGGGATACTCTCAATTTTGATTTAGGTACTATAGAAAAAGAAGAGTTGAAAACAATCATGTTATTGTCGGACTTGTTATCGATACTGAGAGTACCAGATACCGCATTATCGAATGAAGTAAGAGAAAAAACAACACACATCATTGTAGCAGAGCATTATCCTATACCAAAAAAAGATCAAGAGATTTTATCGTTCGCAGAGCGCCTGCCCTATTTTACAACTGTATCTTTCCATGCTTCACTCGATGAACCAATGATAAAGATATTTTGCGGAAAAGACTTTGCTACCACCTTAAAGAATTTCGGCTTAGACGAAACAAACCCCGTATCAGGACCGATGGTTACATCAGCAATTAACAGTGCCCAAAAGAAAATTATGCATACAGCAATTGCGGATGAAAAGGTTAATTCAATGGAAGAATGGCTTTACTATAATTGTCCCAAAACAAGAAATAAGATAACGTGATCACTTAAAAAATAATTTGTAGCGTATTCATCACATTCATTCTGTTGACATACCTTGAAATAACGAGTAGAATGCTGAGATGGAACAATTAGAAAAATTTATCACACAAAACCAGTACATTCGGAATATTTTAGGGTTCAGAGGTAAGCGAGAGCTGTATCTCGTCGGTGGTACCATACGGGACATAGTGCTTGGTATTGAGCCAAAAGACTATGACTTTGCACTTTCTGGATCAGGTATCACATTTGCTCGCCGCGTCAGCCGTAAGATGAAAGGTGCTTTTGTTCTCTTAAGTAAACACGATGATGAAGCAAGAGTAGTAAAAGACGATATTATTTATGATTTTATTGGCACTGGCAAAGGAAACATAGTGGATGATTTACAGAGACGCGATTTTACCATCAATGCTATGGCCTTTAATCTTGTATCATCAGAATTCCTCGACCCATTCAATGGATTGAGAGACATAAAGAAAAAAATCCTTAAGCCTACTACTGATAATTCGTTACAAAAAGATCCTTTGAGAGTGTTAAGAGGATTCAGATTTTCTTTAGAATTAGACTTTATCCTAAACAAGAATTTCTTTAAGGACGCTGAAGAGATTAGTTTTAAAAAGGTTGCGGCTGAACGTATTGGATATGAAGTTTTGAGAATAATGTCCGCTCCAAAATCGTATAAGAGCATCGTGAAGATGAATGACCTCAATGTATTTAAACAGATCTTTCCTGAAGCAAAAAAAATAATTGAGGATAAGTATCTCTGGGGACACTCGTTGAGTACGTATAGTGCTTTAGAAGGATTGCTCGAGACAGGTTTTTTTAAAAACATTGAGCCTGAATTCTCCACCTACTTCGCTGTGCAGACTCGAATTCCGCTCTTAAAGCTTGCTGGACTCTTTCACGATGTAGCAAAACCAGATACCTTTTTATTGAAGGAAGGCGAAGTCCACTTTTATGGACACGATTCAAAAGGAGCAAGAATTATCGAAACCTTAGGACATAAGCGCCTTAAACTATCTAGGAAAGATATTGGGTTGCTTAAGAAATTAGTAAAAGAACATATGAGACCACACCTCTTGGCGACTAATTCAGAATTAACTGATCGCGCAATACGCAGGTTCTTTCGCGACCTCGGTGATGATTATTTCGCAGCAATGATGATTGCCTGGGCTGATGGTCATGCGACTGCGGGCAAGACCAGACATCTCGAAGAAACTTTTATGCGGATGATCGAATTGAAGAGAGCAGACGATGCAAAACCAAAGGTTGACCGAATTGTTAATGGTCATGATTTAATCGCCCTAGGATTGGAACCAGGACCTCCATTTAAGATTATCTTGCAGGAACTGTTTGATATGCAGCTCGAGGGTACGATAAAGACCAAGGCACAAGGAAAAAAAATGGCACTCAAGATATATAAAAAAATTTCTACTGGTAAGCAATAAAGTATATAGTTTATAGAAAGGAGAGCGTTATGAACAACTATTTTAAATTGCTAAGTATGTGTATTATTAGTTTAGCTTTTTTATCCGTACTGGAGGGTGCTCAATCTGACTCTTCTTTTAAAAGCATTCACCAACTCGAGTTAGAACAACATCAAAAAGATACAAGTCAACATGACACGATCGTAAAGATAATAACAGTACCAGAAAGTACTGTTACTCCAGAAACCCAGGTAAAAGCAGTAATTAATCTCTCGCTCTTGATTGTTATAACCATTGTTCTCATCGTCGCCATTGCGATTTACTTTATAGTGCGCAGCATGTCTCGATCGCAACGAGAGTGAATTTCTTTGCTATTGTAACTATTATCGCTCAGTTTACGTCAATTCACGAAATCGAGTACAATCAGTATGTCAACGAGGCACACTGGACACCAATCCTCACGACACCGATACAATCTTCACAAACTAACCCCTACGCAGAGGGAATGTTCAAAAACTATTACGGCTATCTGCCGTACTGGATTGATACGATCTATTATCAATATTTTCAGATGGATCTCTTAAGCCACATTTCGTATTTTTCAGTCGAGATTGATCCCCTAACTGGTAGCCTCGGTCTCATTCCCAATCAAGACCGCTTTCTGAAGGTTATCAGTGATGCCCATGCTGCAGGTGTCACTGTTCACATGACCTTTATCATCTTTGGGAGCTCACACGTCTCAAATTTCCTTAATAATAGTGCAGCAAGAGATAGTGCTATACATGCGATGAGTAATTTCATAAACACTTATGAAATTGACGGAGCAAACATTGACTTCGAATTCGTCACTGGTTCAGTACGTGATAGTTTCAATCTCTTTGTTGATGAACTCTGCACTACCTTGTGGAGTCATCCAGACGGACGAAAAGAGCTCTATCTCGCTATGATTGCAGTTCCAGAGTGGTATCCAGGCTATGACCTTGTGTATCTCTCCAATCATAGTGATGGTCTATTCATTATGGGGTATGATTTCCACTGGAGTGGCTCTCCGACTGCTGGTCCAGTGTCACCATGTATTCCTTCCGTATTCTGGGGCGAATACTGTGTAGCAAAGAGTATCGGCAGTTATAAGGCATTAGGCGTCGATGGTTCAAAGATCATTCTCGGTCTACCGTATTACGGTTATGACTGGCCAACCGTGTCTGGAGATAGTGGCAGTGCTACAACTGGCACAGGTACTGGTGTCATCTATTACTACGCATTCCAAAATGCAAATATCCATGGTCTGTTGTGGGACGAGTATTCTTTAACGCCATGGTATAAATATTTCACTACCGAGTGGCATCAGTGCTGGTTCGATGATTCTGTGTCGCTCGATATTAAATTCGGTATGGTTAATGACTCACTATTGCAAGGTGCAGGCTGTTGGGCACTCGGTTATGACCGAACCTATGACCATCTCTGGAATACGATTAGAAGAAACTTCTGGGATTCCACCAGTGTAATAGAATACAACAATAATTTCGTAACAAACAGTATACTGCTTCCTACAATTTTCACAAAAGAATGTGTATTATCTCTACCCAGTACTGCTGCATCGTATGAAATTTCCCTCTACGACATCACGGGCAGAAAATTAACACACCTACAATCACCAGCCGACAGAACTGTAAAATTTGGTAATCACTTACCTACCGGCATATATTACGTGGCAGTGAAGTCAGAAAGAGAGTTATTCTGGCATAAGATAATAAAAATCCAATAAGTACTACCACACAGTGCTCGTGGTATCTTATTGTTGACTCACCTCAGTTTTTGAATATCATTACCTATGGAGAAAAAGAGAGTCTTCAGTGGTATTCAACCTTCAGGAAGATTGCATATCGGTAATTATGCAAGTGCAATGCGCAATATGATTGCGCTGCAGGACGAATATTCTTGCGTGTATGGTATCGTTGATTACCATGCCTTCACTATCAAATTCGAGCCCAAGGAGATGGATGACCGAGTATTTAACTGTGCAGTTGATTACATTGCAGCTGGTATTAATCCGCAAAAGAGCATTCTCATGCTACAATCAACAGTATCAGAGCACACTGAGCTTGCCTGGATATTGAACACGATAACTCCGATATCGTGGCTCGAAAGGGTGCCAACGTTCAAGGAAAAGAAAGAACAGAATCCGCACAACGTGAATATGGGGCTCCTCGACTATCCAGTACTCATGGCAGCTGATATTATTATCTATAAAGCAGCAGTTGTTCCTGTCGGTGATGACCAGGTCCCACACTTAGAACTGACACGGGAGATTGCACGAAGATTCAATTCACTCTTTGGTGAAACATTTCCCGAACCAAAAGAACAGCTCGCCAGGGTCTCGAGGATTTTAGGTCTCGATGGTGTGAACAAGATGAGCAAGAGCCTCGATAATTGCATTTACCTGGATGAAACAAAAGAAGAAATATGGAAGAAACTTTCAACCGCTGTGACCGATACAGATCGCAAACGACGGAGTGACCCGGGGAATCCTGATGTGTGTAATATCTTTACAATGCATAAAGCATTTTCGCCAAAGAAAGACATAGATCACTGCACACGCGAGTGTCGTAAGGCAGGAATTGGTTGTCTCGATTGCAAAAAGATTCTCTTGGATAACATGTTTACAGAACTAGAACCGATACAAAAGAAGCAAAAAGAATTACGGAAGAAGAGAGAGTACATATATGACGTTTTACATGATGGGAAAAAACGAGCAAAGAAAATTGCTGTTGAAACCATGGATGAAGTCTACGAGAAATTAGGAATCAAAGTATTCCACTGAGCCTCTCTAAAACTCGACCACATTCCAATATCTACCCATCCCGACTCGGAACGGATCGGGAAATTCTAAACTCTAAACAATAACAAAGTTATAAATTCAAATGTTCAAAACTTTATTTTGAATTTTAAAATTATCCCAAAAAATATCCCACAAAGGGGGATTAATTTTTCGTGGATCCTCGATATTGCTGCTAATCGCTTCGTTCTTGGGTAATATTGGGATTTAGGATTTAGTGCTTAGGATTTAGAATTTAAATCAGTACGGTTTTATCTCATCATCAAAGAGCGAGGCAGCAACAGATTGACCCATAAGTTCAAGCGAAACAACGAGCCTTCGCCTCTTATGATCTTCTTTTACGAGTATGCCAATTGCTCCGGTGAGTGGTCCTGAGATTACCTGCACCTTAGAACCAACGTGAAGATATGGCAGAGGATAGAGATTTCTATCGCTATGAACAAACAATCGTATTGAGGTTATATCTTCATCAGGGACTGCTGTCGGCCGTCCATTATTACCGCATATGCGCGCCAACCCAGGAGTTCGAAATACCTTTAACCAGTTTCCCTGCACCTCATTCAATTCGACAAAGAGATAATTGGGGAACAGTGGTCTCTTAATTAAAACCTTTCGGTCTTTGCGTCTACTCGGCACAATAATTTTGGGAAGAAATGTGTTAACACCCTTTTCTTTTAGTAACTTGCTAACAACTCCCTCATGATTGAATTTCGTGTATGCTGCATACCAACTCATATTACTGTTCTCGCCTTTTTCATTATATCAATGGTTTAACATTTGTCAAGGTTCTGCTGCGAGCGTTAGGTTGACTTCTGTTTAATTATCTCAATAAGACAACTGGAATCGACCGTTTATTAGCAATATCAGAAATTTGTATGAAATAAACTCCTGAGGGTAATAAATTCCCCAAAGCATCAATACCCTGCCACCTGATAACACCATCTGTTTCTTCAAGCGTATATTCATGTACCTTTCTCCCAAGAATATCAAAAATCTCAATTATTGCTCTCTTCGTTTCTCGAGAAAGTGAGAAAGATAGTTTAGTCTCATGGGTAAATGGATTAGGGAAGACAAAAAGATTGGGAATAGATGCTTCTGATTGTGTGTTTTCATCCACCCCAGGCTCATTCTCACCCCGCTTGTAAAAAATATCTGGCGTGCCTAACCTACCACTCACCCACACAAGATGGAGCCGATTACTTCGATCAACTGCGATGCGGGGTTCACCACCACCTTGAGGATAA
>Ga0209636_10003703_pt1 | contig 15612 bp, 14 predicted proteins | sample DeeMarSWOR152_54_FD_187464 | JGI IMG/M metagenome (GOLD analysis project Ga0209636, IMG submission 187464) | Marine sediment microbial communities from White Oak River estuary, North Carolina - WOR-1-52-54 (SPAdes) (version 2) | ecosystem: Environmental > Aquatic > Marine > Intertidal zone >...
CAGCCTTATTGTCTTTTACCTGGATTATACTTGGCCTGTCAAGATAGGTATCTGGATATAAGGCTGCAACAATGCTGATGATTTCGAATGTTTCTTGTAACCTGTTTTGAGGTTTCAGCAAGATTAACCTTTGTTCTTTTGGAGGTAGCCAGCAGGAACGAATTTCACCCAACAGGTCGCAATCAGACAAGATGCGGAGATTCTTGAAAATTGACACGAGGTAATATGTGCAAACCATGCGACGATTGGCAGATTCCCACTTGCGCACAGAAATATCCAATATCCTATTAACCACGCTATGTGGCAGTTTCTCTACAGCATCAATATATCTAAGGCTCGAAATAATACATTCCACTAAAGCAAGACAGTCACGACTAGAAAACGAGTCTTCCGTAGCCACTTTCGCAAAAAGTTGTCCTTCCAGCCACTTATGGTGTAGTTCCTTTTTTGTTCTACAGACGTAGTTAATCTCATGAAACATTTTAAGCGCTGCATTTGTATGCCAGAGATTAGGGGCTAAACCCGGTTTTGGGCTGAATCCTCCTTGTGTTGACTCACATTCACTAACCCATTTCTGCATAATATCATATCGCTGATCCTCTACCTTAAACTGACTCATAAAGGCTATGAATTCACAAGTGCTTCGCATGAGAGGAATGCGTTCAACTCCAGATAGAAATGGCCTTTTATATGGCTTTTTGGGAAGTATGTTGTTCACAAAATACTTCTTCCGTTCACTTGTGAATAGATCTTGATGCAACATTTTCGAAAGGTCAGTTAATAGAGGCAGATGAGCTAAAAAATTAGTGCGTCGTGACTTGCCTATTAAAGCAACGACTCCCATTGACAACGCTGCTAGGAATAGCAATATGAGAGCGACAAAAGAACACAACATTGTTGAGGGAAACCACTTATCGAGCCCAACATGACGGTCACAAAATCCAAGCAGCATCATCTTCAAGGCAATCCAGACATTCCATGTACCTTCCTTGATCCTATCTACAGCGGTCTCTAAAATATTCAAATAAGTCTCATGTAATCCCCCTGCATTTTCAAAATACCAAACATTCATCTTTACAAGATAAGGATACGCCAGAATACAAATCAAAAAAATAGGAAAAACCCACATGACAAAAAAATCTACCAAAGTGGTCTGTAGAATACTCAACATATTTTTGTTTTCCCAAGGTGGTAATACGAGGAACCTTCGTCGCCAGAACAGCCTTTGGTAGCGTATCCGCTCGTGATCTACTTCATCATATCTTGCAAATGGCCTGAAAAAACCACACAAAAATAAAATCCTGACGAATACAATTGCACATATATATAAGAACAACTTCGAAGTGGCTGGTAGACTCTCACCAATACACAACAGCAGTACAGCTGGAGCAAGCACAAGAATAAGGCCTATCATCACCTCGAGAATAAGCAAACGACGTCCAGAAACAATCTCGAGAGCTCCAGTGGCGAGCATTATAGCTGAAGATAGGACCCCAAACAACACTCCAATGAACATAAAATTAGAAGATAAACGTATCCCTGGGAACCAAGGAAAGGGAGGTTTAGTTACAGGTTCTTGAATAAACTCGCTGAAAACAGCAAAAACAAAATAGTAGAACAAAATAAGCAACAAAAGCTTGCCTAAGGCGTAAATACCGATGCGATGGCCCCGCGCTAAAGTCTTGCGCATAGGTACCATCAGCAATCCTGCGGCTAAGAAACAAATTAGTAGCTTAACTAAAAGTTCATTAAATGAAGTCCACATGACTCTACTTGGTGGAGCGTTCGGCCATGTTTCCATACCTTTTAAGAAGCTTCCGAAGATTCCATAAGATTCGGGACTATGCTGAGATAACATAAAACCTACAAAAGTGAATATTTTTACCAAGCGTAAGGTTGCAAAGACAAAAGCAATAGTCACTGCGACAGATAACACCTCTTTCCAAGTTGGTAGTACCTTATCTGCTAAAAAGAGTGCTTTCGAACTAAGAAGTTTTAGCCTGTTCTTCAGCTCCGCACCGAATGACACTATTCTTGTCTTAAGAAAGGCTGTGTATGTATTATGCTTGCAAAGAAAATAGTCCGCAACAGTCTTGGAACGCAAAGAGAAGCCAAGGTAAGACCTACAGAAAGTTGAGGCTGCCGTAAAGGTAAATATCAGCCTTTCGAGTATTGATATGCCTGTTTCAGATTCCCGAGTCAACTCAGATGTTTTCTGAGGCGAAACATAAAGTGTAGCAGTTGCGTCGGCGAGGTTCTCCCGCTCCTTCAATAGGAAATGCAAAGATAAAGCGGTGAAAGTCCAGCCAACAATGTTGAAACCAACTAATGAACGGCCAAATAGAGCGGCTGCAGGATCCGCTATCAAATATGCTACGTAAATGTGCAGAAACACGATAGTAACGACCCACCATTTCAAAGGCTTCTGAATCGCCCAAACCATTGGGAGCGCAAAAACATCGCGGTTTTTTATATGGGCAAGTTCATGGGAGAGAACCAAACGTTGTAAGGCATCAACAAGATATGGACTGTCGCCGCAAGCTTCGGATAAAAGCGACTGAAATTTTGCCGGTAAGACTATCCAACATTGTCTCAGAGAACGGGGCATTGCGAAAGGGGAAATTTCAGATTTAGCCGAACGCACAACTGACACTTTATAGTGAATGTCCATTTCACGGCAAAGCTCTGTAACAGCTTTAACTGTCGAATTACCCTGTGCTTGGTCGTGCCCTGCCCGTACAGCCAGTTTTTTACTAACGCTGCTGCCGAATATACCATATGAGAACGAAATAATAGGAAGTGGCAAAAGCAAACTTAGCCCATAAATCATACTCCAGGTGCCGGTATGTGCTGAAGCATTATGCCTTAGTATTAAAAAACCAGCAAAGGCATCTATTATAACCAGAACTATAAATATAATGAGGATAATACGCATGTGTAAGAAGGCCTCATGCAAAGGTAGGATATGCCCTCGTTCCGGAATGAGCAACACGAGTAAAATTAGAAATAGGACCAAGAAAAAACCTAATATTTTTACAACTCCCCACAATGTTTCTTGTTCGAATATAGAGATCTGCTCACGCATCTCAAACAAGCCATCATAGTTAATCCTTGCACACCATAGACCTTCGTTTGGTATAGCGAAAAAAACATCCTGTCCATTACCAGATATTTCCACGTTTGTCGGCATATCCAATCTGCGAAGATTGTATCCTCGTTGATTATCGTATATGTGAAGGTTCTCGCCGATTATGTATAACAGCAAGCTATCGATGGAACAGACCGAATCCTCTGGTTTACGGCTAAAATCACGCCTCCAAATTCTTTCTCCTTTAGATTGGTCCAATACCTCGAAACTGTTATCTCCAAATTTTGAGCGACCAAACACAATTATTTTATCCATAACAGGATAAATTGGCCTATCGACATCTCTGGCCAGATGCTGCCAAAGTTTGTTTCCTGTTTTGTAAGAAAAAGCTAACACAGCATCACGCTTTGTCAGCACAAAAAATTTGTCTTTCAATGCTACAATAGGCAGTTCGATTCTCTCATCCAGCACCTTGGCCCACAGTTCCCTGCCACTTGAAACCTCGTATGCTATAAGTAATCCTGAAGTAGTTCCAAAGCAAACGACGTTCTTCCATGCGGCTGGTCTTGCTATCACTGCAGAACCAACATTGTATTGCCAACTTACCTTCCCAGAAGTTTCATTAATTGAATAAATATTGCCGCTACTGGAACCGATGAAAATCGTGTCTTCTATAATGGTGGGGGGACTTAGTTCAGTTCCATCTGTGAATTCCCATCTTATCCTACCGCTGGTCAAGTCTACAGCCTGTAAAGTTTCGAAATCTACTAATATAACAGCGCATTCGTGACCAATTGCTGGTATGACATTTTCAAATGGTCCAAATGGTTGCTCCCAGTTTCGGACGCCTATTTCTGTATCCAAACAAACAATCTTATCTTCTAAAGAGAATGCTATTACACATTTCCGTGAAACCGCGAAAGATGAACTTGGATACTGTATGGACCTCACAGCCATATCAGCAAACCATCGTGTAGAAAAATAGTTCTCAAAGTTTGCTGGTAATACGCTTGCTGGATTATGCGAAATCGCACAGGCGTGGTTACATACGAGAAGCAAAACAAGACAGGTCAGTAAAAAGGTATTTCTATAATGTGCTTGCTGGTTTCTAAGCCAGATGTCCATATTTCTTCTATCCAGCGAACTACATACTTCGAAGATATTTTTAATGTGGATATATTATTTCCTGAGCAGCGTGGTCAACCAAGATCACTAACTACAAAAACCAGATAGCTGCGGCCATGACTATAACCATATTTCGAGCTTCAGTCAACCGTACTCATTGGAGCTTGGCAGCGCAGAATCAATTCTGAATCAATTCTTCGCTCTATATATAGTGAAGGGCAAATTAGGTTTTGACCTGGATGCTATAAATGCTGAATAGAAAACAATACACATGTAAAGTATGGCTGCAATATGATTCAAGTAACAAAATATGAGGTCTGTACAGGCCGCTGGCCAGCACCAGTTTGAGGTTCAACTCAGCGGTGCATAAGAAGGTAGCCGGTCGGCAATGCGGTCGACGGTTGAAGAACAATGACTAATCATCAACAGCTCATCACGTTTCTGCACGAGACCCAGCAATGGCTGGCCGAAGGTGAACTATACCACCGAAACCGCCTTCGGCAGATCACCGATCGCCAGCATCAGTTAGCTAAGCTGCTGAACGACGCGAGAACGGATGGTTACGACACTGCCGTCGGCCGCGACCTGGACAAAATTGCAATCGCCAATGGTCGCCGATTATTGTTAGAGGAATTCACCAAACTAAATGAAGACGAGTGCGATGTAATCTTGGATATGACGGCATACACTCTCCGGTTCAGGGTCGATCCAGAAGACCATACACAACTTATAGAACGCGATTTAGGGAAGTTAGAAAACGTCGGCCCACTTCGGATCAAGCTCCTTAAATACATGCTTGAACACCCGGGTAGATACATATCAGTTGAGAATGCCGCAATATGTCACGGCAATCCTGACGAAAAAAGAGTGCCAGCCACACTGAGAAAGACAATAAGTCTTTTGCGTCAATCACTGGGCACGCCAGGACCAGACAACCCTTATATAAGGACTAAGCGAAGTGTGTCGCCTTGTGTTTATGTGCTAAATCCAGAATGGCGTTACTTGCTGATCAAATGGGAAACGTGAAAGAAATCACAGACAAATCACAGCGAGGAAACCAAGGAGTCACATGTGTCTGATATAGATTCTGATAAGGAAATCCTGCAAAGAAAATTTTTGGGAACGGAAGATGCGAAGAGCAGGAATAAGCCGGCCAAAGACAAAATCTCTCCGGTGGTGGCTGATAAATTAGGAAATATGGCGAAAGTAAACAACAGAAAGGATTAGTTATGAAATCCATGATACATAAACCAGCAAGACGGACAGAAGTCGCTAAATTCCAAGAATCAAAAACTGTGGTGCTAAGTCCCTTGTGGATACAACGGCGAATGCGTAAGAACCTTCACTGAGCCGCTTTCTGCAACTTTAACCTGCGGCGTAAGAAAAGAGCTGCAGAACTCCTGGCGGCAGTCGAATCCGAATCCAAGCCCGCCGCCGCACCGGTGAGCAACGACAATAGCACTGTAAAGACCCCAACTCCGCCTATCGCGCCTGCAGCAGCAGTTTCGGTAACGGCGGTATCTAAGGTAAGGCGATGTGCAACTGCTATGCTAATTAGGTGTGCCAGATGGATGTCGAACATTGCAAGGCAAAACTTCCTCTTCGGAGCTGCCCATAGCTGATAGCTGTATCGAAACAAATTCAATGGCCATTGAAAACATAAAATTGACGTTAAACCGGTGGGCTATCAATGCAGTTAACCTACTAAGGGGAATAAAGCAAGAAACAAAAAAAATAAAACCACTAATTTTTAAATCAGGAGTTTTAGAAATGTTGAAAAAACTTTTCGAAGCGGTCGAAGCGATGCTCAGAGCTGTTATTTATCTTTTAATTTTGCTAATGGGGTTGGCGATGGCAGCTCTTGGCGCATACACGATCCTCTTTCTATCCCTTCGCATCGGACAATTTTTGTTCGAACTTATCTTCAAGGAGAAATGGCTATGAATTTTGCATCAAAATTGTGGAATTGGCTTATTAATCGCTCACCCCGGGATGCAAGTAATCCGAATCCTATGGCACAATCAAATCAAGGTGCTGCTGAGCAATTACCGTCAACCAGCACATCACCTTTTGAGACCTACATGGAAATCCAGGGCATTCAGGGTTTTGTCACAAAGGTCGGCTGGCAGGAAACCGGCGTAAAAACCCCCGATGGCGAATTATTCAGAACTCGCGAAAACTCTGCACTTGTTCTCGGTTGTGGTCATATCGCAAGACAACAACAGGCAGTGGAACAACAAGACAGGCATGTCAGGGGCATAGCCGGCATTTGCTTTTACTGTCAGGAGGAGCTTTTGAAAAGTTTAAGGCGCAATGAAATAACGGTTCACGATTTCGAAAGACTCTCTCTGGTATGCAGCGACTGCGGGAAGATTACAGTCTCAGGTCAACTTTGTTGTCCGAAACATTATGCACGCATAGCTGGACCTGATGGCATTGAGCTTTATTTTGGCCCCGATGACATAAAAAAACAGGAGCAAAACCAGCTGATTTCAAAATTGTTAGGGCCGGTTCTGGATCTATTCTTAGAGGAAGATCAAACAACAGAACAATCAAAATCACAGGAACAAGTCAATGAACAAAGTTTTCAATAATTTAATTCTTTTTGTCGTGGTTTTTCTGGTAATAGCTGGGACATCCGTGCGGACGGCCAATAACTCAACACCTTTCGTTTCGCAGCACATTTGGCTGGCTGATAAATATTTTGCAAATTTCTATGGAGAATTCAATATGTACAAAAACAAAGACCCGTCAGAATATAAATTTCTATTTGGTGACGCTCATAGTCATTTCAAATCGCTGGAGCCTGATGAAGATTTTCTGACGATTGAAGAAGAACTTCGTCAGCGTAATCTTCTTTATGACCCTGATATACAATGGCTGGTAGAAAAGGCGGCATCCAGCAATGACAAAAACCGACGGTGGGCAAGGGCCAAGCTTAAGTTAATTCTGGAATCCGAGCGAATCCTGGACAAGCGAAGCGGCAATCCTTTCAGGCCGCTGGCACCACCTCAGCTGTTATCCCAGGGTAATTTGCATTTATATAATCAGGTTGATGGAACAGCCTGGCTGGTACCCATTGATGCTTTGACCAGGGGCATGCTGGTTACAGGCCCACAGGGTGGGGGTAAGACTCGGCTGTTGATCTGGATATGCAAACAACTAAGCTCTATAGATCCGCCTATCCCGTTTTTAATCCTGGATCCCAAACTTGGGCTTAAAGACTGGGCTGATTATCTCGATGCCGCTTATATCGATATTTCCGATATCAGCATCGATTTGTCGCCACCACCAGGTCTTACATACCAACAGTGGCTGCCATCGTTGATGCCGCAGCTTGGTGAGATTATCGGCGTAATTTACGGTGTAGAGCTGCTGCAGGAACTTGCCACCAGTTGCATAGAGCTGCGAGAAAAATACATCGCAGAAACCGGGATAACCACTGAAATTAGCCTGTTCGACCTATATCAGGGTACACCCTTTATTAGCGAAGCCTCCAGCGGAAGGAGATACGGGTATCGTGAAGCCATCACCACCGGCTTATCAAGGATAATTACCGGCAGCGGTGATTTATTCCGATGTAGGAAGGGCGTAGACCTTTCTACTTTACTAAATCGGAGGGTGATAATCGGTTGTCGCTCACTGACTGATGATTTTGCAGTTAAGTTTCTTGCTTTCTATTTGCTTTACTACCTCTATGAATGCGAAAGATTTTGTCCGCCTACTGACCAGATCAAAAGAGTTCTTGCTCTGGATGATGCAACTCGTTTTTTGGCAGTAAGAGCTGGTTTCGATGCCGCTTCAACTACCTCAAGCTTTACTCATATTTTTTCGGTCCTCAGGTCCAGCGGAAACGGGGTCATCTTCGCAAGCCAAGTTCCACATCTGGTTGACCCGGGCATCCTGGCTCTTTCTCACACGGTTCTCTGTGTGGGTGCGCTTCACCACGCTGATGATACTAAATTAATTGCCCAAATGATGAACCTCAACGATCAGCAGCGTTCTGCTGTAACAGCACTTGGCTGCAGGGAAGCCATCGGAATCTGTGCAGGGTCGGCATGGCCAAAAGTTGTGTATGGTTTCACAGTAGACGTGCCTGATTTAAGGAGAAAAAACAATGGCTGAAAAATATGACATTGAAAGGGCATTGCAACAAAGAGAGCCGTGGCTAAGTCTATATGAGTTAGTTAACCAGAAGGGCTCAGACACTGCCAACAGTCCTGAAAGCGGCGATACTGCTCAAACTCTGAGCCCTGATGATATTGCATTAGCCTCAAGCCTTATTGCCAAAGCAAGGGCTTTGGCCTCTGACATAGTTACCATCCCTGAGTCGCTTTTCAAGGAGCGGTTGCAAAGACTGGATCTTTCGGTAAGGGACCTCGAAGACGCCAAGCAGAAACTATCAAGCAAACATCTTATTAAACTCGTCTGGGTGGGCAAAGGTCTGCTATTAGCACCGACGTCCAAGCTCTATACAATATTGGGCCTGCCATCACCATATAAGCGAAATGTTTCGGAAGTTCATTCGTTTCTGGTTTTAGTCGCTGAAAGGCTGGTCAAGCCAAATCCCATGGTCAGGTCTACCAGACGAGAAGTCCCCATAGGCGATGGCAGCTCAACATTGGACCTTCTTGCCCAGATGAAAAATGGACAACTCTGGGCCTATGAAATTATCCATCGTACTGTAAGCAATGTCTGTTCGGCAGCCGCCCGGCTGCAGGGAAAAGGCTTTGCGCAGATAACTTTTGTCTGCTCTGACCACAATCAAAGGGAAGCTGTCCGGGCAAGTATCAAAAATGCAGGTTTCGACCCTGATTTTGTCTGCACTATCCGCTATACGATTTTTAGTGCTTTGATTCGGCAAAGGAAAAAAATGAGATTAAAGGAATTGAAAAGATGAGGATTAGTTTCAAAAAAATCGCTATTGCCTTTTTTGTAATTTTCCTGCTGTCGCGAAGCCGCAGGATTCTTGAAGCCCTGTCCGGTTTTGACGGGGGCCAGATACTTACACTCGAACCATTAAAGGATAGCCCTGAGGAGGGCCGCTTCCTCGTGACGTTGGCCTTAATGGCCTTGATATTTTTAGTTATTCTCAGGGTCTTTTTGAGAAGAAAGTAAAGAACCGTTTCTGAGAACTATTAAATACCCTTTGATTAAGAAGTCGCACTATGAAAAAGAACTGAGATTAGACATGCTGAGTGAAACAGCGGAATCAAAGAAACAGTTCAGCAAAATTAAGGATGTTTATTATGCAAGAAAAAACAAAAGAAGCAGAAGTTGAATTAAACAGCGAACATGAGCAGCATCAGAACGTCGAGAAAACTCAAGACTTTTTTAGGGAGATTCTTGAGGAATGGATTGTTAATGAATCAATCGTATCTGCCACCCTAGATGGTATTAAGGAGTATTGCCACTCTCACAGTAACCAGCTCCAACAAATCAAAGAATCCTTACTCAAAGTGCTGGAATGCTGTCACAATCAAAACAACCAAATTGATTATCTGAAAATTGTTGCTGATTGTCAAAAACAAATGGCAGAGTTTGCAAACAATACGATTGAACGGCATGCTCTGAATCCGGCGATTGAAACTGTGTTTATACTGACAAACTTAATCCAGGAACTTCGTAAACAGTCGGTAGCCTTGATGGATAAACAAGCATCCTGTCCCTTATTCACCTCAATTCTCAATTCAATTGAACAGGCAGCAAATCTTGCCAATGCGAAGTGTCAATCCCTTGAGATTGAGAAAATAGCACCTGCTGAGCTTGAGGATTTCGATGCACAAAGGCACGAGATCGTACAGACTGCTATTACCAAAGATAGCAGCATACATAAAAAGATAGAGCAGACATTAGTACCCGGCCTGATATATCGTGGGAAGGTCCTGCGACAGGCCAAGGTATCTATTTATCGTTACTCTGAAAATCAATAACCACAAATTGAAAGGAGAAAAAAATGTCTAACCAAATTGAAAACAACGAATTAGGTATCGACCTCGGTACCACAACCACGCAGATGGCTGTCCTTGATAAGACCGGTATTGTCAAGGTATTGGCCAATATGGATGGCGACCTGACAACACCATCCATTGTCTCAGTTGCTGATAAAAAGCCCATTGTCGGAAGAACCGCCAAGCAGGATAAATTCCTTAATCCTGACATGGTGGCCGAGCAATTCAAGAAATCCATGGGTGAGGTAACTGAGACAGGAGGGCCTATCGTGATCCTCATCTCGCCTGACGGCACTGAATATACCGCTATTACGCTGTCTGCTGAACTGCTTCGGTATATAAAAGAAAGTGCCGAAAGAATAGAGGGCAGACAATTCAAAAAGGCTGTTATAAGTGTACCGGCCTATTTCGAGTATCGGGCCCGCCAGTCAACGAAAGATGCAGGACTTATTGCCGGCTTTGAGGAGGTTCATATAGTTGATGAACCTACTGCGGCTGCCACTTACTATGGTCTTGCAAAGCCTAAAAAGCAAAAGATCGCGGTCTTCGACTTCGGCGGCGGTACATTCGATATCAGTATACTTGAGGTAAAAGATGATGGGAGCATTGAACCTGTTGCTATTGAGGGGGGCCACGAGTGCGGCGGCAGCAATATTGATGAGGCGATCTTTCAAAGAGTAAGGGCTTTCTGCAAGAAAAAAGGGCATCCCCTCAGTCAAGAGGATGACCTTGCTGAGTGGCTCCAAGTCCTGGATGAATGTAAGCAGGCCAAAGAAACCCTTGCCAGAAAAGATACAGCGATAATCCCACTTAAGCTCGGCAACGAAAGAACCTCGATGGAGGTTACATACGAGCTTCTTAAGGAATGCTCAGCTGATGTTATTGCTACCCTGCGTAACTGCTGCCAAAGGGTTCTGGAAAAGGCCGACCTTACTGCCGAGAAAATAGACAATGTGCTGATTGTAGGCGGAAGCATCCGCCTGCGTTTCGTACAGGATATTGTCAAGGATATCTTCGGCAAAGACCCTGTCACTGACACTGATCCAGACCTTGCTGTGGCAAAAGGAAATGCCATTATTGCAGCTGCCCATTTTGCCAAACCCAACCAGGAGATACTTGTCGAAGGCAGAAAATATATTGCCTCTGCTATCAATGACCGTCAGATTGCAGCAAGAGATTTATGTATTGCTGCCATTACTAAAGAAGACAAAGGTGATAGGCGGGAGTATAACGTGGCAATTATCCCTTCGGGCTCGAAACTTCCCTTTGAGGACAGGCAGTACTTCACCCCTATCGATTCATACACGTCGTTTGTTAATGTCAAACTCATCGACGGAAAACCAGGTGCACTATCGGACAATTACACGCCTCTTCATCAGGCTGAAGTGAGCGTACAACCTACAGATACATCAAACAACAATGATCGGATTGAGGTTAAAACCACCATGGATACAGAAGCTCTAGTAAAAATCGAAGTTTGCGACAAGATCCTCAATAAGCCCATACCAATTAAATTTAAGTTTCTGGCTGGGCTTTCAAGTAGTGACATCCAGAAGATGAGGACCCAACTTCAGGCGAGGCACAATTAGTTAACAACCAAATATAACCAACATTATGAAAGGCTTAGTAATGAAACGAAAAAGAAGTTTATTGGAGAAGATAAAGATTGCTCTTGACAACCTTGCAGGTCAGTTGCAAGCAGATTTACATGATATGGCTAATAAGCCTTATTTAGGGCCAACCTGTAGAGACAAACAATCAAGAGATACTGTCATTGTTGAGGATGTTTCTGGTAGTATGGGGTACTCAGATTATCATCCAACACGTCTGGAAGGAGGTATTGAAGCAGCTGTTGAATACATCAACATAAGGTCAGAGCAGTCCCTAAAAGATAGGATAGCTATAGTTGCCTTTGACCACAGTGCCTGGGTCGTCATTGACCTCTCGCCTATTACCCAAACAGACATGCTTATCAAAGCTGTTCGCCGGTTAAAGATATGTGGAGGTACTGACCTTGCCAAAGGACTAAAGAAGGTGGTTGATATTTTCGTTAAAAACCTTGATTCGACCAGCAATAAACACATTATCCTACTGACTGATGGACACGGCGGCCGGCCTGTAAGAATTGCTAACAAGCTCAAGGATGAATACAAGGCTGTTATTGATGTGGTGGGAATAGGTGGAAGCTGCAAAGCCGTAAATGAACCACTTCTTCGTAGAGTTGCTACAACCGACCCCGACGGCTTCAATCACTATAGATTCATTAAAGACTCCAAGGCTTTAAAGCAACATTACAAAAACCTTGCAACAGGTCTTATCTGGCGTGGAGGCAGAAAATGACTCAGGCAGAAGCCTATAGAGTATTGGGTATAAGCCGGTCTGCCAGCCGTTTGAGGAAAGAACAGGTATACCAGGAAAAACAAAAGAAGCTTCGCTTAAAGCTTATCCCTGGTAATACACAGGCAGACCGGCGAAAAGCCCTGACTGAACTGGCAATGCTTACTGCGGCTTGGCAGGTTGTGAAAACAAGTCCAGCTGCAAAAACCCATACGAAAAAACCTACTTCAAGGAAAAGAGCAAAACCAAGGCCTCTACCGATTCCTCATCAGAAACCGCAAACCCTTGCAGAGGCTTGGGAATTGTTCGCCCAGATATCGCCGTTTTCCAGGCCGGTGACTGTAATAATCATGATTTTAGTATTTCTTCTAACAATCATATCTCTTCTAAAACATTTTTGATAAGGAACAGTCATGGGACTTTTTTCAAATCTAATATTGAGCATTTTTCACTTACTCTTGATTGCCATAGACATCACGTTTTTCTTCTTGGTGATAGCCTGCCTATGCTCCAGATGGAATTTGTCCTACCTGACCATATTTAATTCTGTTGGTAAACCGTTAGTTGACTGGTTTACTAGCCAAGTCCAGAAAACTTGTCAACACTTCACCCAAAAAACCCTGACCAAAAGGGTGGTGTTAGTTATCGGGATGTTGGCGCTTGCATTTGTCAGGTTCCTTCTGGTCGCCTTATTCCGCAGGTAGCAACTAAAATGAGTACCATAAATATAGAAAACCTGCAATATGCATTATTCAAAGCCATAAGAGGCAGTAAATCTGTTTTCATCAAAGTTAATGATTATGAGGCTATAAAGCAAGAATAGCCAGGGCTATATAGTGATACAGAAAAGACCAGATAAACCGAACCATTTAAATAAACCTGATAGCCAAAACTGCTCTGCCTGTCGAGACCTGCTCACCAACTTAGAGCGGTTTTACTCTATGCTGGAAGCTGCCCGCGCTTCCACTATGTCAGATTGGCTGACTGTTGAGGAAATTGCAAAAGAATTGAAGATTTCTAAATCTATTGTTTATCGGCTTATTCGTCATGGCGAGCTCGAAGCTATCGATATCGTCGAAACTAATGGTGAAATTGCTAAAAAAGGCCATTACAGGATAAATAGGTCAAGCTTAAACAAATATATTGAATCTAAAAAAATAAAGCCCCTTCCAAGTCAAATAACATGTCCCTCGCCCTCACGTCTTTTACCAAAGGTCAAGAACCATCTTGGATTATAAGTTTTCGTGTATTATTAATAACCCTATCTGTTTGTTCCGACACATCTTGTACATAGGTTGTAGCCATTTTCAAATCCGCGTGACCCAACAATCTCTGAACAGCAAATGGATCACCTGATTTAGCTGCTAAAGTAGCGGCTGTCCGTCGGAGAGTATAGAAACCTACGCCTCTTTCAGTTTTAATACCTGCTTTTTTGAGAAGCTTTGAGAATTGTTTGCTAATCGCATTTTCTTTCGTGTACTTTTCTCTTCCGTTTTTATCGGTACCTTTTATCGTTCTAACCCAAGGGTTACCTTTTGTTGTGTAAAATACTAACTTGTCTGTTTTTGGGACTTTTTTAAGTGCCTGTATGGTTTCGGGCCATAATGGTAGATTTCTACGCATCCCGGTTTTGCCCCGTGGAAAACATACTCTGGTTTTTTCAATTTCAAGGTTTTCCCATTTCAACTCTGCACAGTCGGTACAGCCAAAACCGCAATTTAAACCAAGCCATATCATTGCTTTCATTTGAGTAGTTGCATTTTGGAGTAATTCTTGAATTTGAGCTATACTAAAAGTAGGTCTTTCTTTTTTTGAGATAATAACCTTTTTAATCGCTTTCAAATTAGGAATGCTGTTGATGATTTCATTATCCAAAGCCCAAGTATACATTGCCTTAATAGCAGTTATACGATTATTAATAGTGTTCGCAGCTTTTCCCGTTTTTACTAATTTCTTACGATAGTTTTGAAGATCAATTGTTGAAATATTAGAGATGATTCGGTTTGGTCCAATGTATCTTACAAAATCACGTAAGAGACGAGTCTGGTCATAAACATAAGAACGCGTTATTTCAGCAATTGTTGCCCGAGAATCTTGATAATCCAAATATAAATTGCACACGGTCTTTAAAGATAAGTTATTATTTGCAGAGTTTGGCTTAGTTCCTTTGCCAGTGTGCAAATATGCTGCCTGTTCCAGATATCTTTCCAAAGCAACATTTTTATCTGTTCCGAAATAGTAGAGCTTGCCCTTAATCTTCTTGCAAAATTGACCTGTTGAATGTAATGTAAGTGGGAATTTGTCAGAACGTGTTTTTCTTTTAGTATTGGATTTTGCCATGATTAACACCCTTAACTACAACTACATAAGTAAACAGTCTAAGCCACACGTTTATAGTGTAAAACGCTATTTGGTTGTAGTCAAGGTTGTAAAAAGAAAAATATATTATTTTATTAATTGCCGTAAAGGCTTAAATTACAGCATGTTGCGCCCGTAGCTCAGTTGGACAGAGCAACGGATTTCTAATCCGTAGGTCCGAGGTTCGAGTCCTCGCGGGCGTGTTTCGTAAGCAGTTACAAAGGAAGAACTTACAACTTCTCAATTTTTCCCGTTTTCCTCAAAAACACCTACTGATCCAGATTGATCCACTTTTAGTGGATCAGTTGATAGGAGACAGGGCTGTTTCTTTTACAGTTAGAAAGGATTCATTTCAACTAAATTGGAGTAAAAGTTGTCCGAATCCGTATGTCAAGTGGGGAGAGGATAATAGATGATTTAGCAAGCTTGGCATGTTATACTACTGTTGATTCAAATAGCCTGTTATTTGCATTGCAGACTCGGCGGGGACGTACTTAACAATGGAAGCCATTGACATCTTAAAGAAAGTGATCAAGGACAATAAACTTGAAGCTTGCAGTTTTCAACTGATTGAGCATGAAGTGGGAGTAAATTGGAGGCAGAAGATATTTGGATATGACTGTGGAAATGGAGAACGAAGACGAATCTGCTGATTCGAAAGAAAAAAGAATTTACAGAAAAAATGTTGCTTAATCGGACAGCTAAAATGCTTTTCTTTTAGCACTTCTCCTGAATTGCCATACAGTCAAAGAG
>Ga0209636_10003707_pt1 | contig 15600 bp, 17 predicted proteins | sample DeeMarSWOR152_54_FD_187464 | JGI IMG/M metagenome (GOLD analysis project Ga0209636, IMG submission 187464) | Marine sediment microbial communities from White Oak River estuary, North Carolina - WOR-1-52-54 (SPAdes) (version 2) | ecosystem: Environmental > Aquatic > Marine > Intertidal zone >...
GTAACACTTGGCGAAAAAGGTGCTTTTGCGATGTCAGCCCAGAGTGAAAAGATATATGTACCAGGCTGTAGAGTCAAACTTGCAGACTCTATTGGTTCCGGAGATGCTTTCTCCGCCGGATTTGTCCATAAGCTTCTCCGCGGGGCACCGATTAACCAGGCTGCCCAGTTTGGTAACGTACTTGGTGCCCTGGTTGCGACAAAAGAAGGTGCTGCTTCCCCAATCACCATTCATGAGATAGACTTGTTTAGTAATCAAATTTTCGACCGTAATATTTATCCCGGCCTGGAAGAATTCATAAATCGATAAGAATTTGAAAAGGAGACAAAAATGTTACAAGACGGTGACAAGGGAGTGATACTGCAGCGTGATAAACAAAGCTATGCGGTGGCGCCCCATATTCCATGCGGAGTTGTTAAGCCGCAGACCCTGCGTAAATTAGCTGGTGTAGCTGAGAAGTACGATGCGGCTGCGCTTAAAATAACCAGTGCCGCAAGAATAGCGATAATAGGCTTGAAAGAGGAAGATGTTGACAATGTCTGGTCAGACCTTGGGATGAAAGCCGGTGCGGCGGTTGGGCTTTGTGTAAGAAGCGTTAAGGCCTGTCCGGGGACAACATTCTGCAAAAGGGGTATTCAGGACAGTCTCGGTTTGGGCCTTAAGCTTGATGAAAAATACCACGGCATGGAATTACCCGCCAAGTTTAAGCTGGGTGTAAGCGGATGCGCAAACCAATGTGCCGAAACCTGCATAAAGGATATTGGACTTGTGGGCCTGCCGAAGGGCTGGAAAGTGCTTGTTGGAGGTAACGGCGGCGGTCGGCCGAGGCTGGCCCAGGAATTGGCAAAAGACCTGAGCACCGATGAGGCCATTGCATTGGTTGACAGGATTATCGAATACTATAAAGCCAACAGCCAGCCGCGTAGGAGGTTAGGTGCGATGATAGAGAAGATGGGTTTTTATAACTTCGAATCGGTGGTGCTCGGTGAATAAACGAACTGCTCAGATAAAAGATCGCCTTGAAGCACTTTACGACCGCTATAATCGACGGAAATTTATCGGCAGCGATCCGCTGCAATTTGTATACGGCTACTCCGATCCCGCGGATATGGAAATAGCCGGCTTTTTGGCGTCTGCTCTTGCCTATGGCAGAGTACAGCAAATCCAGAAGAGTTTGTCCGATCTCTTAGGACGTATGGGAGGAAGTCCGTATGCGTTTGTGAGAGATTTTGGCAAAGCACAGCGCCGGAGCCTGACCGGCTTCAAACATCGTTTCACGACAGGTCGGGACATCTCGGATTTGCTGCGGATATTAAGAGGCGTTTTTGAGGAAAGCGGCAGTATAGAGAAGCACTTCTTGCTGGGCTACAGCGAGGACGATGAGAATATTATTCCGGCCTTGTCGAAATTTTGTGATTCACTGCGAGCAATGTATGCGAGTAAACATAAGGGTCGAGTCAGCCATGGTTTGAAATATTTATTCTCCAGCCCCACAGGCGGCAGTGCCTGCAAACGGCTCAATCTGTTTTTGCGATGGATGGTACGGGACGGTGAGGTCGATGCAGGATTGTGGAAATCGGTTGATAAGACCAAACTCATTGTGCCTGTCGATGTGCATATAGCCAGATTGTGCCGGATTTTAGGTTTTAACGACAGCAAAATGGTTTCTTTATCAATGGCAATAGAAATAACAAAAAGTTTTGCAGAGATTGAACCGACCGACCCTGTGAAGTATGATTTTGCCTTGACCAGGATCGGCATCGTAGAGGACTGCGACGGCCGCCATCGACCAAGATGTACGAACTGCGAACTCTTCGCGTTTTGCCATCGTAGGTGATATTTTCGTCATATACGGTTTTGCTAACAGATTTAAAGAAAAACTATGTGTGGAACTAAAGACAAGATTAAGGTGCTGTTTCTTTGCACGGGTAATTCCTGTCGAAGCCAGATAGCCGAGGGCTGGGCCAATCATTTGAAGGGTGATGTTATCGAGGCATATTCCGCGGGAATCCGCCCAATTGGAGTCAACTCCAGGACGATAAAAGTGATGGCCGAAGTTGGAATTGACATTTCAAGGCACTCATCCAAGCACATCGATGACCTTTACGGTATCGACTTTGATTATGTTGTTACGGTTTGTGATAATGCGAGGGAGCAGTGCCCAACATTTCCCGCCCAGGCAAAGCTTGTCCACAAATCATTTGACGACCCTTATTTCGCGACCGGCAGCGAAGAAGAGATTATGCAGGTATTTCGAAAACTGCGGGATGATATAAAATCATTCATCGAAACTATGCCGGTGAAGCTCGAAAGCTAATATACTCAAGAGGTTATAAAGAAAATGAATTCTGAGAAATTAGAAAAATATTCTTCGGCGATAACGCTTTCCGATATGGAAATCTTTGTGTTTCCGGAACTGATGTACAGCCTTGTACTGGCTGATATTATGAGCCCGATTATCTGGCAGTGGCGCGACATGGATTGTTTCAAAAAACTTGAGGGCAAAAGCAGCTACAAGAAATTGATGCGGCTCAAACAATTCATAATGGATGAGTATGAGTTTAATCTCGACCTTGAAACCTGGGGCCTTACAAGCAAGGCCAAAGAGCTCAAACGGTTCGAGAAGTTTATTTCGCCAGATGACATCGCCAGAAGCAATGCTTTGTTTGGCTACCACGGCGATAAGTATTATTTTGATGTTGATATTCGCCGGCATTTCGGCCTGGATAAATATGATAATGACATCATTCCTTATTGGAAGACGGAAACGGTTGAGGCTATGAATGCCTTTCGGCTCAAGCAGGGCTACAGTACGGCGGCCGGCGAATGTGTATCGCTGGCGGCTTTGTATGTGGCAGCGGCGTTTATTGTATGCGGAGTTGCTCTGGAAGATATCTATATGATACTTACCCCCCTCCACTCGCAGAACTTCATCGACCTGCAGGACGGCATTCTGACCAATAACAGAAGGCTCGTTACGAAAACGATGTGGTTTAACGGAACCGCTATATCCAACAAAGCCCAGCGGGCTCTACGGAACGAAAACGTTACAATCATCGCATATCCATCCGGCTATGTGCACTGTATGTATGATGACGCAACGATAGACAGGAAAGCTTACAAGCACTTAATCAGACGGCTTGGTTCATATCTATCGGTAGAGTTGACCCTACCACTTTTTGCAGGTTTTTTACGTTCCAATCGAGACTATCAAAGATTCTTTCAGGTCTGTCGCGAGTGCCGTGGACAGGCACAATTCTTAAAGGCCGAGATATTGTTCCATTACGAGCACAGCAGCAATTACAGAATAGCCGACAGAACACACGAAAAATTACTTGCAGAGGTTTCGGATGAGGACTTTGTCCCGTATGAACTGCCCGACAGAATCCGCTGTGGCCAGCTTGAAGAATTTATAAAAAAGCAAAAGATTGACGTTAGGAAGTCACAGAGTAGAACGGAGTTAAAAAAATATATTGAACAGGTTATCCCTGATGCGAAACGCTTTGTAGACGAGTTGGCTGACTTTGTACACATAGAGGCCAAGCTGCCGGCCCTGGACAAAAATTTCATATCTACTGACCCGATCGAAATCTCTGTTGAGCAGAGCAGAGAACAGATAATCGACTATCTGCAGGGTATTCGACAGAGTAATCCCACCGCCGACCTTGCCTTTTATGCATATCGAGATATGGAGACCTGTGATTGGATCCCGTTTATAAAGGCCGCGGTAGAACGCAATCCCGTCTCACTCAAAGTGGTGGATTCAATGTCAAAAGATGAGGTATATGACTGGCTTGAAAAAATGGATAATACCTCAATTTATGATGGCAAGAGGCTGGCTCAGCCGGATGAAGTGGCAAATTACAGGACTGGTGATGGTCTCGAAAAAGCCTTTCTGTTGGCCAACTCAATACGTCAAAGAAATCCTGAACAAGATATTAAAATAACTGTAGATAATCATAGTGTGATAGTAAAAGGAAAACACGAATATAGGTTTACTTCCGCTAAGGGATTTACAGAGCAGATTAATATCCCAGCCGAGGACGAGCTTTATTCGAATTGATTGAAAAGCAAGGGTATATATGGTCAAGTGTCCCGGACAAGACCAAAGATTTTGGAAGCCGGAAGATATTTTTGAAGTGCGATGTCCCGGCTGCGGTGAGGTTATAGAGTTTTTTAAGGATGAGCCGAACCTGAAATGCCGCAAATGTGGGCGTACGGTACTTAATCCGAAAATAAATCTCGGCTGTGCCGAGTGGTGCAAATACGCAGAGCAATGCCTGGGTATTATTAAGAAATCCGGCGACCGGACAGATGGCTCAAAGAACTCAAAATAAAGTATTTCGAGATGGTTTTGCGAAATATAGTAAAGATAGACGAGGAAAAGTGCAATGGCTGCGGTCAGTGTGTAAATGCCTGTGCCGAAAAGGCCATAGAGATAATTGACGGGAAGGCAAAGATAATTAGTGAAATTTATTGCGATGGCCTGGGCGCCTGTATCGGGCACTGCCCACAGGACGCGATAACTATTGAGAAAAGAGAGGCTGAAGAATTCGACGAAAAGGCTACCAAAACGCATCTGGCAGAAAAACAAATTGCTCACAGTCAGACTGATTTTGTCTGCCCGGGGACGATGGCCAAGCAGCTAAGAGAGAAGGGTGAATCAGGTAACTCTGATGCTGTTGTGGTTCCTTCACAGCTAAGTCACTGGCCGGTCCAGTTGAAGCTGGTCTCACCACAGGCCCCATATTTTGCCGATGCTGATTTGTTACTGGTCGCGGACTGCGTCCCGTTTGCGATGGGTGATTTTCACAGTAAGTTCCTGAAAGAGCGCAGCATCGCTGTCGGTTGTCCGAAACTGGATAACACAGACTTTTACATTGAAAAGCTGGCACAGATTTTGAAGGCTAATAAGCTAAACAATTTGACGGTGATTCATATGGAAGTGCCATGCTGCTTTGGTCTGACGCATATCGCATGCCAGGCTATCACTCAAAGTGGGATGAAGATGACTTTTGAAGATGTTACGGTAGGTTTGCATGGCGATGTCAGTAAGACTGAAATGATAGAATATTAACGGCTGCTAAATAGCAGATCTGTAATGGCTGATTATGTTAAGTCAATAATTGTGGATTTTTGGTCTACCGTAGCAGAGATGTCGCCATATTTACTTTTCGGCTTTTTCGTAGCCGGCATTCTTTCGGTACTTGTATCGCAGCGTCTTGTAGAAAGACATCTAGGCGGTAGAGGAATATGGCCCTTGTTAAAGGCTTCGCTCTTCGGAGTTCCGCTGCCTTTGTGTTCGTGCGGCGTTATTCCGGTATCGATGTCACTGCATAAGCATGGGGCGAGCAGGGGCTCCACAATATCATTTTTGCTGTCCACGCCGCAAACTGGTGTGGACAGTATTTTTGTGACCTTAAGTCTTCTCGGCCCTGTCTTTGCTGTTTTCAGACCGTTGGCGGCGTTTATAACAGGTATCACCGGTGGTACATTGGTGGATCTCTTCACCCGAAGCTCAGAAAATGATAGCCAGGTCCCACCAAAGTGTACGGATGAGTGCTGCGATACCACCGGAACCGGTCTTAAAATAACCAGAGGTCTGAAATATGGTTTTGTCACTTTACCTCGTGATATTGGTAAGGCGATGCTTGTCGGACTTTTGATTGCGGCTGTAATCTCCGCTCTGGTACCGGATGGTTACTTCGCAGAGAAACTGGGAACCGGTATTTTCGCAATGGTTGTAATGATTTTTCTGGGCATACCGGTTTACGTATGCGCGACGGCTTCGGTGCCGGTTGCGGCGGCATTGATATTGAAAGGCCTGACTCCCGGCGCCGCATTGGTCTTTCTTATGACCGGCCCAGCCACCAATGCTGCATCATTTATAACTATATGGAAGGTCCTGGGCAAAGTAACAGCAATTACCTATCTTGCAACCGTGGCGGGATGTGCATTATTAGGCGGTGTTCTGCTCGATTATATCGCTTCCGGTTTTGATTTTGAAATAGCCGCTCGGCCCGGCTGGATGCTGCCGTCGGCGGTTAAATACATATCAGCAGTCGTGCTTCTGGCTGTTCTTGCATACGCCGTCCTTACCAAAAAAAAAGCAGACTGACTAATCTTGCGGACACAGAATATACAGTATATAGTGTAGAGCAAGTGGTTTCTGAAATATTTGCATAAGTAATATGCTGTCTGAATCTTCTAAAATATTATTAACAGGCCTGCCTCGCTGTGGCAAAACCTCCGCCGTAATGCAAATAATTGCAAACCTTAACCGCGAAAAAATAGCAGGTTTTTACACACAGGAGATCCGCGAGGGCAATATCCGCAAAGGTTTTAGCTGGCAGCTGCTTGATGGTGCTACCGGCACGCTTGCTCATATCGGCATCAAGGGACATTGCAAAGTGGGTAAATATGGTGTGGACGTTGCGGCATTTGAGAAATCGGTGGTGCCGATTTTGGACATCGACAATACCGATGTTCAATTATTTGTTATCGACGAGATCGGTAAAATGGAATGCTTCTCTACGAAGTTTGTTGATGCGGTACTCCGACTCTTCAAATCCAACAAGTCGGTATTAGCCACTGTGGCACTTAAGGGCACCGGCCTTATCTCCGAAGTGAAGAATTGTCCCGGCGCGAAACTTTTTAATTTGACACGTCAGAATCGTGATAAGACAATAGCCGAAATTCTGCAAGCTTTATCGTTTTTGAAGGCGGAACTAAAATGAATTGTGGAGGAATCACGCAAACCTCTGCTAAATTTATTTTCAATACAATGTCAACACCTCGCTCATTTCAAGTTGCCGGTGTAGATGGCTGTAAAGCTGGCTGGCTTGTCGCTGTCGTATCAGCAATGAAAGTAAGTACCGCAGCAAATATATCTTGCGTTTATAAACTGCAGGAATTTTTGGTTGCCCATACATTTAGCGAAATAGTTTCAAGGACAACACCGTTTGAGTTGATTTGCGTCGATATTCCTATTGGTTTAAGTGATGGTGACAAGCCCCGTGAGTGTGACCTCGCAGCACGCAGACTTTTGCACGGGCCAAGGGCCAGCAGTGTATTTCCTGCGCCCGTTAGAACATGCCTTTCAGCTAAAGATTATAAGACGGCCAGTGAAATTTGCTTTGAATACTCAGGCAAGAAACTAAACAGGCAAAGTTTTGCCCTACTGGAAAAGATTCGCCAAGTGGATGATTTGATGATACCATCACTTCAAAATCGGCTTCGTGAGATACATCCCGAAGTTTCATTCTGGGTCCTTAATGGCAAAAAGCCGGTTGAGCAAAATAAAAAAACTGTACCTGGCCAAGCCCATCGTCATAAACTGCTTCACCCAATTTTTGCGGATATGGACGATATATTATCCAAGTCCACCAAATCCGGTTTTGCAATGGACGATGCCTTTGATGCTCTTGCCGCTGCCTGGACGGCCGGTCAGACTGTTCTTGGCAGGTTCAGGACTTTGCCGGAGAACCCTGAGATAGACAGTAAAGGTTTGAGGATGGAAATTCTCTGCCCAGCTTGTTAAAATCGATGCTATAATATTGAAAACGAAAATCTAATTCAAGTGATCCACAATGAATAGAAAAAAGTTTATTAGAAATGGGTGAGATAATAAAACTTGCCAAGCCGGACAAAACTGGCTCGATGCCATTGGAGAAGACTATATCCATTCGACGGTCGAGGCGTTACTTTTTGCCAAAGCCCCTTACTCCTGAGCAAATCAGTCAGTTGGTCTGGGCAGCTCAGGGTCAGGATGAGGGCAGCAGGTATCGCACAACCCCTTCAGCCGGAGCGACCTATCCTCTCGAACTTTTTGTGGTTACTGAACAGGGCCTGTCCCGCTATTTGCCTGCCAAACATTCACTTGAGATGCTTATAGACGAAGACCTTCGTGCAGCCATTGCCTCCGCCGCCTGGGGACAGGAATTTATCCAGGCTGCTCCGTTGACACTGGCTTTTGCAGCCGAGTTTCCCAGGACAACAAATCGCTATGGCAAACGAGGTGTTCGTTATGTATATATGGAGGCTGGTCACGCCGCCCAGAATGTGCACCTTCAAGCTGAGGCCCTTGGACTCGGTTCCGTAGCTGTTGGTGCTTTTGATGATGCTGCTGTCAGCAAAGTTTTGTCATTGCCCCGAAACCTTGAGCCTCTGTATATGGTCGTAGTAGGCTATTGCCATTAGTAAAAGGGTAAAAGCTCTAATGTCGCCGGATTGGGCCGACAAAATTGCTCAGCAGCTTTCAAGCCGGGGCTCAGTGAAAGCCGGGGTATGTCTGATTCTCGGGGCAGCCGATACCGGCAAAACTACTCTTGCGGCAGCTCTGGCAAAGTATGCTGTTGCGAACCAAACCGTTGGAATTGTCGATGCGGATATCGGCCAATCTCATATCGGTCCGCCTGCAACAGTTGGCTGGGCTCTCGCAGATGGCAGCACAGACTTCTCGCGGCTTAAAGCAAAGGGAATAAGTTTTGTTGGCGATGTAACTCCGGTAGGTCACTTGCTCCAGCTAACCGCCGCTATCGTACAATGTGTTCAGCTGGCATCCGAAGTAGCCAGCCTGATCATAATTGATACTCCGGGTTTTGTTCGCGGCCCGGCAGCGGCCGCTTTGTGGTGGACGGTCCAGCGCATATTATGGCCGGCGTCGATATTAGCGGTTCAGCGCAGCGAGGAGCTAAAGGATATTCTTGTAGGCTTTGAGTCTATTGATACAAAGCTTGATTTGATTAGCTCTCCACCGGAGATACCACTCAAGTCGCCGCAGGAAAGACGAAGCTATCGCCGGAGCCAATTTGCTGAATACTTTCGAGACTCCTGCATTTATAATATCAGCTTAACAAAGGTGGCAGTCCAGTCAGGCCGGAATTTAAGCAGAGAAGACCTCGTGAGTCGGATTATCGCTCTCAGGGATGGAAAGGGTACGGATGTGGCAATCGGCGTAATAACCGATTGGCGACAGAGCGAAAACATTGTTATTGTCAGGGCCCCAAAGCTGGATATCGAGCAAATTCGTTGTCTCGTTATTGGAAATGTCTCGATTGATATTGCTGCAGCTTTGCAAACTTGACGAAGGAATTCATGCACTGCAGGGGAAATACGATGGAAACTATTTTCGTTAACGGCAGTACGGGCGAAGGAGGAGGCCAGATTCTGCGAACGTCTCTGACACTTTCCTGCATAACCGGGAAAAGTCTGCATATCGAAAACATCCGTGCTGCTCGTCGCAATCCGGGCTTGGCCAAACAGCATTTAAGCTGCGTCCAAGCCGCCTGTAAAATCTGCAACGGCCAATCTCAGGGAGCCGCCAAAGGTTCAGGAGTGTTGGACTTTCAACCAGGCCCTGTGCAGAGCGGCGATTATCACTTTGATATAGGTTCCGCTGGCTCTGCATCTTTGGTAATTCAGACCCTTCTGCCCGCCTTGTTTTTGGCCGGCAATCCTTCTAACATTAGCGTTACCGGCGGAACTCACAATCCACTGGCCCCACCTTTTGACTTTCTTAATGAAACTTTTTTGCCCGCTATCGAAACCGCCGGATTCAATGGCAGTTGCAAACTCATAAAGCATGGCTTCTTTCCCGCAGGCGGCGGAAAAATAGACTTCAATATCAGGTCCTGGCAGAAAAGCAAAGGCAAGATAATCGATCTGTGTCAAAAGGCCAAAGAACCTCAAGTTCACGCCCGTATCTATACCGCCAAACTCCCTGAACATGTTGCTCAACGTCAAAAGAAACTGTTGCTCCGGAGCGGACTGAACATCCGGGATGTGGAAAACATCGAGGCAGAAGATTCCGATGGCCCCGGAAATTGTGCGATGATTCGACTCTGTGGCAGCGAACGCACGACGGTTTTTACCGCATTTGGAATGCGCGGCAAGCCCTCGGAGGAGGTGATTAGTGAAGTGGTTAGTTCGTCCGAGACTTTTCTAACAAGCGACGCCGCTGTCGACCGTTTCCTGGCCGACCAGCTTTTAATCTATATGGCCATCACAAAAGCCGGTTCCTTCACGACCAATGAGCTTTCCAGCCACCTTCAAACAAATATGGAAGTCATCAAAAAATTCCTGCCTGTCGATTTTTCTGTAGAACACCAAAGGCAGGCTTACAGAATCTCCTGCCAAAGCCTTTAATTACTCATAGCCGTTTGAGGTTACCGTTCAGGCTGTAGCTTTTGCCGGCCTTGGTTTTAATTTCAACAACTTTTTCGCTGTATCGGACCTTGCAGGTATTACCCAGCAGTGATTTGATTCTGGCCTTGGTGAGTTTGCCGCCTTTCCATTCGATATCCACTTCGAAACCGCCGCGTGCGCGCAGGCCTTTGACGTATCCCGTCGACCAGACCTTTGGCAGCGCCGGCAGCAGGTGGATTTCGCCGGCATGACTTTGAAGAAGCATCTCGGCTATTCCGGCACAGCCGCCATAATTGCCGTCTATCTGGAATGGAGGATGATTATCGAACAGATTGGGATGAGTGGATTTTGTTAGAAGGGCTGTAACGTTCTCTTCTGCTTTGTCGCCCTCGAGAAATCTTGCCCAGAAGTTGATGACCCACGCCCTGCTCCAGCCGGTATGCCCGCCGCCGTGTGCCATGCGATACTCAATGCTCTTGCGTGCCGCCGCGACCATCTCCGGTGAATTTTGAAACGTATATTGCCTGCCGGGATGCAGTGCAAACAAATGTGACATATGCCGATGGCCAGGCTCAGGCTCTTTGAATTCTTCGCTCCATTCCATCAATCGGCCGTCCGAGCCAATCTTAGGCAGCGCAAGTTTTGAACGGGCGGCGATGACTTCTCTGACAAAATCATCCTTGATATCCAGAATCTCGGCCGCTTCGATGAGGTTGGTAAAAGTATCCCAGATTATCTCCTGATCCATCGACGGCCCCATTGACAGATTTACCCTCTTTCCTTCGGGAACTAAGAAGCTGTTTTCCGGGGAGTTTGACGGTCCCGAAACAAGCTTGCCAGTCGTGGGATGTTCCACGAGCCAGTCAAGAAAGAACAAACAAGCTTCCCTCAATACGGGATAGGCCCTGTTTCTGAGAAATTTCTTGTCGCCGGTAAATCGGTAATGCTCTATAAAGTGCTGCGTACACCAGGCCGCTCCCATAGGCCACATCCCATACCCGACGCTCCCGAACGGGCTTGTGTGCAGCCACACATCGGTCGTGTGGTGGGCGACAAAACCGCGGCAGTTGTACACGTCTCGTGCGGTCTTTCGCCCGGAAGGCAGTAGCCCTTCGGTTAGTTTGAAGAACGGCTCATGACATTCCGGCAGATTACATACCTCGGCAGGCCAGTAGTTCATCTGGATATTGATGTTGATATGATAGTCTGCGTTCCAAGGTGCTGCGGTATGCTCATTCCACAAGCCTTGCAGATTGCTTGGCAAACATCCCGGCCTTGAGCAGGAAATCAAAAGATATCGACCAAACTGAAAGTATAAGGCAGCCAAGGCTGGATCCTCGGCACCGTTGCGAAGTGCCTTGAGACGTTCATCAGTGGCCTTATCGGCTGCGGATCTCCTCCCAAGATTTAGGCTCACCCGCCTGAACAATCTGCGGTGTTCGGCGATATGCTCCGACTTAATTTGCTTATATCTTTTCTTCTGGACAGAGGCAAGTTGTTTAGCACACGTCCAGGCCAAATCTCTTGTAAGGGGTTTATAGGGATTATTGAAATTATAGTCCGTCGCTACCACCAGCAGCAGCGTCACGGCGTCTGCGTTTCTTATCAAAATCTCTTTGCCTTTCATCTCAATTTGCCCAACCTCAGGCTTGGCGCAAAGTTGTGTGTGGTATTTAACACCTTTATGTTTGCCGTTCTGACTTACCTGTCCAAACATTGCCAGTGTGCTTGGCCCGATTCTTTTTAATTCGAAATCAGCCGGCCGGTCCAGCGTTGCGTAGATACTAATACTGCCCGGCTTGTCAGCCGTCAAACGCACGACAATGGCATTATGAGGCACGCTGGCGAAGACCTCTCGACGATATGTAATTCCGTTTGTCTTAAATGTTGTTGTCACAACTGCCGTATCAAGGTCAAGCTCTCGGCGGTAGTCTTTTATTGTTTGGACGTCTGGGAATTTAAGGCTCAAATCGCCGAGCGTTTGATGGCTGCGCGGTGATATCCGGGGGGCCATAACTTCTTTTTGCATAATCCGCTGTGCTTCGGCATACTTTCCTTCGAAGATGAGCTTTCGCGCTTTGGCAATGTGCTTATATGCCCCTACACGGTCCTGCGGCACCGGCGGCCCCGCCCACATAGTATCTTCATTGAGTTGAATGCGCTCCTGTGTGATGCCGCCGAAGACCATCGCACCGAGACGTCCGTTCCCAACCGGCAGTGCTTCAGTCCATTTTTGCGCCGGTTGATTATACCATAATTGCAGGCCCTCCCACTCATCAATACTATCGCTACTGCTTCGCAAACTGCCTTTTACAGATCCCATAATACATATAAAGCTTGCAAAAAATGCCAGAAACATTATGGTTGTTGCTGTTTTTACTTTTCTGTCTTTCACGTTAAGCTCCTTTCTAAAATTTACACGGCGCCCTCTGCTTTAACAGCGATAAACTATTTTTATACCGTAAATGTACGGAATTCTTCGATGAGCAGTTTTGTATATTTACCGGGCCTGCCGTCCCCGATAATCTTGCCATCGAATTTGACTATGGGGACAATATCTTTGGTCGTTACGGCAATAAAAAGTTCATCCGAATCGCTCGCCTGTTGTGGCGTTAAAGATTTTTCGGTAATTTCCAAGCCGATATTTTTGCCGGCATCGATTACAAATTTTCGCGTAATAGAAGGTAGAATATTGGCAGTAAGGGAAGCGGTTTGCATTGTTTGTCCGTTGATTGTAAAAAACGCTGAAGAGGCCCCTTCGGTTATAAAGCCGGCCTCATCGATAAATATCGCCTCGCCGCATCCCTTTTGTGTAGCATCATGGCGGGCAAGAACATTCGGTAGCAGGTTCAGCGACTTTATGTCACATCTTTTCCAACGCCAGTCTGGATGGATTGATACCGCGATGCCCCTGCTTTTTTCTTCATCATCATTGGGTGCTTCTGTTACGGTCAGGAAGAAGTTAGGCTCTAAATTAGCGTCCCAGTCGTGCTCTCTTGGTGCAGAACCTCGGGTAATATGAAAATATATCTTGGCGTTGGAAATTCCGGCAGCTTCAAAGGCCTTCCGTACACGGTCGCGAATCCGGTCGATGTCGACTCCGTCTATTTTGATTGCAGCCATACTATTAGCGAATCTCTGCAGGTGTTCTTCGAGTGCAAAAATCCTGCCGTCGTAGCTTCGGACCACTTCATATACTCCGTCGCCGAAGTAAATTCCGCGGTCCAGATCAACCGGCTCAAGCTCATCTGCCGACACGATTTTGTCCCCTATCATAGCTATTTGCATAAAATCGCTCCAAAAAAGGCTATAACAAGAATTTTATCTTCGTATTAAATCAGTAGGATACAAAAATATCTGGTAATTTGCTTTACAAAAAGAATTCAGTGCGTAAAATATCGTCTTTATTCGAGTTTTTGTGCATAAAAGGTAAGGTTTTTTAGAATGTATGCGGTAATCGAACAAGGCGGAAAGCAGTATAAAATCGCTGAAGGCGACTGTATCAATATCGAACTGACCAATGTTTCACCCGACGCCAAGACAATGGAACTGGATAAGGTTTTGTTCATAAATGATGACAAAAAGGTAAAAATCGGCACTCCCTACGTCAAGGGCGCAAAGGTTGTTGTCTCATTTGAAACCACTGCTGAGGAGTCTGTAGTCAAAGGCAAGAAGCTCTACCCGATGCACTTTCGCAAGCGAAAGGGCAGCAGGAAACGTATTGGCCACCGCCAGAAGTATTTACAGGTTGTTGTCGATAAGATATATGCCTGAGTGGATTGCAGATCTGGTAACTAATACCTCGAAAAAAATCTGAATTATGGTTTTTGCTCGCGATTCTTCCCTGATATGAGCTTTTCAGCATAGGCTTGCCACTTGGCGGGACCGTTTTTAATAAAATATTCGAACGACTTATCATCAACCAGTTTCCCCAATAGGGCCTTACGGTCAGCAGGGTTCGGCACGTCTTTGATAATGCGTTTTCGAAGTGTTTCCAGATCAGCCAAAAATTCCCCGTGTTTGTTGGTAAAGGTCTGCTCCAGTTTTTTTCTTAGATGACCGGCGTAGGCAGGACAGTACCCTTCAGTGCCGATGGCTATCTGCAGGTCGCCGCGTTTTACCACCGCTGGCACAAAAAAATCGCAAAGCTCCGGCTGGTCGACAACATTACATAGAATCTCCAGCTCCTGGCAATCTTTATAGATTCGCCTGTTGAGTTGCTGGTTATTTGTTGCAGCTATAGCAATCACCGCTCCTGTCAGGTAATTTTTGGAATACTTGGACCTTATTAATTTGGCGTCACTGCGTGTGCAAAGGGCCGTCAACATATCATCAACATGCTCAGCCACTACAACAAGCCGGGACCCGGCTGCCAGCAGCGCTTGAGCTTTTCGTACAGCAACAGCTCCGCCGCCTATCAACACCGCACGCCGACCGGCTAATTCCAGAAATATGGGATATTTAGCCATTGTAGTATTATTGTATTTATACAGTTACCTGATAGCAACATCGAATTTAAAAAGAAATGAACAGTCCAAATCTAACAGTCACAGCGGTCTCTGCGAGTTCTGTGGTACAAGAGTTACTTCCCGAGCAGCAGTTCCGGTCTCATTCTCTGCAGCCATTCGGGTAGTTTCTCTCGGGTTACTTTTTCCCATAAACCTTTCTTTTGTCTGCGGGTGCCGGCCTCCAATTGCTGATACTTGTGATAAAGACTGTGGCGAAATCGTAAGTCTGCATAAGCAAAACCCTCAGTTATCAGAACTTCATTCAAAAATCCGTCATCAGGCAGTTGGACATAAGCGAGCAGTCGGCCATATTTGCCCCTCGTGCAATGTTCTTCCAGATAAACCGTAACCTGCTTTCCGAGGGCTAATTCGGAAGTAAATTCAGCGGCCTCCGAGCCGAAATACATAACGCTGGTATCCGGGCTTTTGCTCTCCGGCGTGTCTATCCCCCAAAGTCTTATCCTCGTATGTTCGTATTGCCCGTCAGGAATATCGACGTCAATAGTGTCTCCATCAACGACCTTCACGACGGTGAAAGCTTTTTCGTGGTATTTTCTGAGGTCGTAGGCTCTTGCCTGTTCTTCGGATTTGGGTCGCCGCTGCCATCTGCGTTTAAGGGGGCTGTGGTCAAGCCAGATAAAAACAGCCGCCGGAACCAAGCACAGGGCAATTATGCCTGTTCTCCGGCGTCTGCTCATCGCATAAGCAGTTTTCTTTTTTTCAGCCAAGATTAGTTTGTCAATCCTTTTTGATTCGGTCCTGTGCTGGTTTGTCCAGCTCGAAGGCGATACAGACGGCCTCAAGGGCCTTCTCGGCCTGGTCCTTTTTGACAATGCAGCTGATACGAATTTCACTGGTCGTGATTGAATCGATATTGACTTCGGCTTTAGCCAGGGCGCTGAACATCTTATCTGCGACGCCATAATGGGTTCGCATACCCACGCCG
>Ga0209636_10003708_pt1 | contig 15600 bp, 8 predicted proteins | sample DeeMarSWOR152_54_FD_187464 | JGI IMG/M metagenome (GOLD analysis project Ga0209636, IMG submission 187464) | Marine sediment microbial communities from White Oak River estuary, North Carolina - WOR-1-52-54 (SPAdes) (version 2) | ecosystem: Environmental > Aquatic > Marine > Intertidal zone >...
TAAGCAAAACAGCGTACGCTCTTCCAGCTATTATTTTTTGCCCACTTTAGGATAGCATCGATGAGTTTATGGCTGAGCCCTTGTCCCCGGTAATCCTTGCGCACAAAAAAACAGGTAATTCTAAGTATTCGCTCAGCTTGATTCGCCAGTGGAGGAAGCTCCATCTCTGCTATTTCTTGAGTTATGGCATGGTTTGGATCATGACAACAGATTGTGAACTGGTCATAAATTATCTGAGGATAAAATCTGGCGTGAGCAACAACAGAATCGTCCTCCATAGCCAACATGGCACACGAACCATAAGCGTTAACCAGCCGTGCGAGAAATTTTCTGTTCCGATCTATTTGTTTCTTGGTCAGACTTGCAATGTTCATACTTTTTGTTTCGATGTTAGAAGGACTTAATGGTCCGTTATGAAGGCAGCGGAACAATATAAAGTCTTTATCCATCGGACATATTTTCATGTATCCTCCTTAAAACCTAACTGGACGGTTAACTTGCAAAAACCGCAATGTCTTGCAAGGCACCGATCGCTCCTAAAAAAATATGACTTTCGCTATTTTTTCAAAATCAGTTCGCAGGCGGTTTTTGTCAAGTTTAACCGCTGGTTATAATAAAAAATGAAACCATTAAAGCTTAAAAAATTTTAGAATTCCCAACTTTTTGTGCCAACCAAACTATGTTACCTGGATACATAGGAGGGCAATAATCGTACCCACCATATCTTTCTAAAACTTTGAATCCACAAATTACAAGCAAATGTTCAATTTCACTTGGAAACGTAAAGCGAAGCTTCAATGGGCGTTCTCTAACCTTAACCAACTCGTTCTCCGCGTTAAACTCCTTAAAGGTCCATTTCGAGTTAATAGTTTGCGTTTCAGGATCAATGATGCTTTCGCTGAATATCTTAACAAAATTTCCAGTTGAGTTTTGAAATTCGGCTTCCAATTGATTTTTAATGCCATGTAATGCTTTAGCAAGGAGTTCAAAATTGGGATAATTGGTGCTGAAAGTTAATATCCCCTCATCAACTAAGTGATGATTGATAGCATTAAGTGCTTTTATCTGATCTTCCGTTGTCGTAAGATGTAGAAAACCGCTTCTGGCAATGATTGTCAAATCGAATTGTGTCTGTAAATCAAAGTTCGACATATTTGAGCAGACCAAATGAGCAATATACTTTTGTTCACAAAGTTTTTGATTCAGAACATTTAGCATAGCTTGAGAATTATCAACGCCAGTAACGTCAAGGCCTTGTCTGCACAACGAAATCATAGGACAGCCTGTTCCACAAGCAATGTCTAGGACCTTCTTGCAGTTAAAGCGATCCGTAATACTAATATGAAAATCTTCACAGGCTTGTTTCGAAAATGATTTATCATTTTTCGTGAGAACCTCGTCGAAGAAATCATAGTCCATCGCTACATCAGGAAAGTCAAATAAATCCATATTGGGCTTCAAATATTGATGAAATCAAAAAACTCATTTTCTATAACAAGTGATTATACAGATTCTGGATAACATTCAATTTGTAAGAATATACAGCAATTGAATATCATACTTTATTTACCAAAGGCGATATTATTTTAATTAAAATAAATAAATATTTGTATCTTGTCAAGTAAAAAATAGGATATTTACAAATAGAGAAAAAGTAAAGATGGCTTCTTTAAAGAAATGTTAATGAATTCACCAATTAAATTAAATAATGAAAATAAACTGAACCGTCCTCGCAGGTACTGTAGATTTTTACTTACCTCCCAGTTTCCCATTCTTCTCAAGCTCATCAGCAACATATCCCAGCCCCAGGGATTCCAACGCCGATCTGGTCGGATACCCGGTGGCTGTGTCCCAATCCTGTAGTTCGTAGAATCGCGTTTTGAATTCATCGAATTTGTCCCGGTCCAGCGTTCTATGGGAATAGCCATAGTAATCCCATTTCCCATTCTCTTTACCTGGCAGATATATTTTTTCTCGTCTTCAGAAGCAATCTTTGCTGCGGTGGAAATGCCGTAAGAAGCATTCATCAACAAGATTATCAAAGAGATCAGGTGAATCTTCAATATGTTTTTCATTTTAATAACATGACTCCTTCTACTATCGGATTGATAGAGTTCTGCAAAATTAAGATTTTCTTGTCATCTCGAACGGAATCCGCCTCTTTAATGCCAAATGGATTGAGAAATCTGTATATTTTATAACCTCTTGATTAGTTGCCAATTATTACACAAAATATATTCATAATAATAGGATAAAATATCCATTATTGGAATATTTTCTTAATATTAGGAACACAGAACTTCCTAATTTTGGAATATGTTACGACGGAATTAAGTTACTAATATTATGAATTTTTCTTGCTATCATATACTATTAGCCGAAACTAAATTATCTTAATTCTAACATGACAATTGATTTAGAAGGTAAATCAACAGTAACAGTATTCTCTTTAATTTTCACAGATTTAAATTCTTTTATATTAACTTTTTCTGGTTTACCGAAATCGTTGTATGAATTTATCTTTTCAGCAGTTATAATTTCACCGCGTTTGACCGATGCTTCATCTATCCCCCTTAGCTCATAAGTTACTTTTATTTGCTTTTCGGGATTTAGATTTGTCATTGTAATATGAATCAAGCCATCGGCATTAATGGAAGCAGAAGCGCTAATAGCAGGGATTGATTTTTTTTCATAAGTGTAATTTTCACAGGTCAAACTCAAGGGTAAAAATGTCGCATCATGATGAACCTTATACATCTTGAAGGCATAATAAGTCGGTGTGAGCACCTTATGTTCGTCTTTGGTTAAAATCATGGCTTGAAGTACATTAACTGTTTGAGCGATATTTGCCATTTTGACTCGATCACAATGCTTGTTAAAAATATCAAATGTTAGTGAAGCAACCAAAGCATCCCGCAACGTATTTTGTTGATAAAGGAAACCAGGATTGGTACCAGGCTCTACTTCATACCAAGCTCCCCACTCATCGACAATTAAGCCTTTCTCCTTTTGAGGATCATATTTATCCATGATCGTTTTATGTCCTGTAATAATTTCATCTATTTTGAGCGCTTTTTCTAATATTCTAAACCATAGCTCTTCCCCAAAATTTGTAGCAGAACGACTTTCCCAACCCCATGTTCCTGTGTAATAATGAAGTGATACGCCTTGAAAACGATGTCTATTCTTTCTATCCTTCATTAAAACTTCCATCCAATGATAATCAGCGCCATTTGGGCCACAAGCTACTCTATATAGCTCATTGCCGCTATAATTTTTACAATAGGTTGAATAGCGACGCATTTGATCAGCATAAAATTCGGCAGTCATATTGCCGCCACAGCCCCAGTTTTCATTGCCTATGTCCCAGTATTTTACCTTGCATGGCATTTCACGCCCATTCTCTTTTCTCAATTTCGTCATGGGACTGACATTGTCGGAGGTTAAATATTCAATCCATTGCGACATTTCCTGAACCGTGCCGCTGCCAAGATTACCACAAATCACCGGTTCGCAGCCAAGCTTCTCACATAAATCCATGAATTCATGCGTGCCAAAACTGTTGTCTTCAGTAACACCTCCCCAATGCGTATTGATCATCGTCGGGCGTTGATCTTTTGGCCCGATACCGTCTTGCCAGTGATATTCGTCAGCAAAGCATCCGCCCGGCCATCGAAGATTTGGTATATCTAATTCTCTTAGTGCATTGACCACGTCATTTCTTATTCCATTCGTATTCGGAATTGACGACTCTGGTCCTACCCAAATGCCTCCATAAATACATCGTCCAAGATGTTCTGCGAAATGCCCATAAATATGTCTGCTTATTTTATCCTTTCCTAAATCAACATTAACTATTATTCTATTTTCGTTTTTTTGACCATAGACATTATTAGTTAACAATATGACGATAACTGCAATAATGAATAAATACTTCTTAGTAATCATTTTATCTTCCTTTCATATTTTTGAGTTAGGGTATTAATATATTTAGTGAATTTGCAGACCAGAATAATTAATGACCTTGTTGATTTATTCCCCAGAATAATTAATCCATATAGAAAACTTCTTCAAGAGGGATTGAGACTGGTGAGTTGTCAGGATTGGTATCCATGATATCCGCCATGTAAGCCCACCATTTTTCCACAATTTCCTGTTGACCAAGGTCTTGAGAATCTTTGCTTCCATCTAATTTTTGAACAGCAAAAAGTATATTGGTTTCTTCATCAAGAAAAATAGAATAATCCCTGACACCGGCATCATGTAATAATTTTTTTAGCTCAGGCCAGATTTCATCATGCCTTTTTTTATACTCATCCTTGAAGCCGGGTTTCAGTTTCATTTTAAAAGCGTATCGTTTCATTTTTTTAAGCTTTCTATTTAGTTTTTAAACGAAAACTCATTTTTAGGAGTTTTCGTTCAAACATAATTTAATATTCGCTCCCTGCCTTTTAGTTATCCTAAGTTGATCTCAGAACAAGGATTAACGATTTACGATTTTAGAAGTAATGTTGATTTGATGATCACTGTTATTATGTATTTTCTGCATTCCTTCTTAAATCTAAAATCGTTAATCTTTATTCGTAAATCAATTTTTTTCTAATCGATTTACCTATGACGTCGGAGATAATATCTTACTCGTCATCTCCACCCCTCAGCTTTTTCGAGCTCAGCAAGGTTATGTTTTTGTGAAGCAATCTTGAGTGATTGTTGATACAACTCATTAAGATCGCCCAAATCGATTGCTGCTCCATTACGGATAAATACGGGGATTTTATATTTGGGAGCCTCTACTTCAATATACTGTCCGCCTTTATAAATCTTGTTTGTCTCCCAGGCATCCATCCATTTTTCGCCGGCAGGTAGATATATTTTATGTTGTTCTTTTCCGGATTGCCATATAGCCGATACAAGAATATCCGGGCCCAATAGATACGTTTGCCAGTCAATCCACGCCTCTTTTTGATCGGGATAAACAAGAAATAGTGGCCTGGCAATTGGCATTCCGGTCGAACTGGCTTCTTTTGCCAGGGAGTGAAGATATGGAATGAGTTTCACCCTGATTTTGGCGTACAATCTCCAGGTCGCAATGAGTTCAGCATCATGGTGAGGCTCATCCCGATTGTTCCAAAATCCCCTATTGTTTGTCGGTCCAACTTCCATAAGTGGAGAAAAGCAGCTAAATCCCAGCCAGCGCATACAGGTCTCGTGTGAAAAATCTCCCCAGTATCCGCCAGTATCCGAACCCCAGACCGGATATCCCATGATGGCACATCGTTGCATGCCGATGATAGCCGATCGCAATCCTTCGGGACGGCCATTAGTATCCCCAGCCCATAGTCCACCATATCGGGCGCTGCCGGTGTATTGTGCACGTGGGAATAATAGAAAATCATCAACTAAAATCGCTTTTACCGCATCGTGTGCAGCTTTCACATATTGATGTGGATAATCGTTATAATTTTCCCGATATGTTGTTCCGATATATGTTTTCAGGCTATCAGAATCCATCAATTTTTCACCATCAGCCCTATCCAGTTTGTAGCCTTTTATGCCCATGCGGGCGAGCTTCCCGGGACCGTTTTCGGCCCACCATTTCACCGCTTCAGGATTTGTGAAATCCATTAAAATTTGTCGGGCATTTCTCCAGGGCTTACTTTCCAGATAATAACCTTTTTCCTCTGCAACATCTGCCATATTTCCCATCACGAATGGAGCGATCCATATCAACAATTCTAAATCTTTTGATTTGAGCCATTCGATCATCTTTTCGGCTTGTGGAAATTTTTGAGGATCAAAGTTATAATCATCAAATCCACGCTGGCCTGGTCCCCACGGACGGTCGATCCATTGTGCGGTGCAGGGGATGTCATACGCCTCCATTAACAACACATCTTCGACGAGATCGCTGTTAAACGGCGCTTTCACATCTGTGCCATCAAAATATTTTTCATTATTAAAATGCTCATCACGCCAACGCCAGGGACCAAATGCCCATTCAGGTGGAATAATCGAAGGTCCTGTTTCCAAAGCGTGTTTTTGAACAATTTCTTTTGGCTGAGAACCAAGATATATTTTTAACGCCAACGTTGATCCTTCAAAGCTGACCTGTACTGTATTTTCTGTCTCCTTACAAAAATCAAATATCCCTGGCCAGGTACCTTTTACAAACAAAGCATAATTATTGGACGAAAGATAAAACGGAGCATAAGCGGAAACGGTCGGTTTCAACTTCATTTCCACTCGTTGGCCACGCAAATTTAATGCAGCTTGAATTCCTTTTGCCCAGGAATTGTTCTGAGGGCCATCAACAACTCGTTCAAAAATGCCACTAAAATATTCATCCTGAGTTGCATTTATATTAATAAACCATTTCTTAGCGACTGATTGATCTTTGGTTTTTAAGGTGAAATCGAAATCGATCTCATCATCTTTTGTGTCAAACTGTAATTGAACCATTGTTAATGAATCGATTTTCCACAGCCGGAATGTTTCTCCTGCTTCACCAAGCAATATTGATGGTTTCCCTTTTATCCAAATTACCTCTCCATCCTTTTTGAATCCAATACTACCCACCGTAGAAGATATGGGTTGAATACTCACATCTTTCCCCCATGGGTTTGCGATGTGGATTATTGGGAATTCATTATCACCCTTAATTGAAATTTGTACATCAAGAGTTTGACTACTCACATTCATTAACGAGAGTAGCAATATGACAATTGTTGCAAATGATAATTTTAAAGATTTCATATTCTCCTCAGCTCCTTATATGATTATTATTTTATCGATCAACGCATGAGCAACATTTTCTTTGTTTGAACAAAATCGTTTCCCACTTTTAACCTATAGAAGTAGACTCCGCTCGAAAGTGTGCTTGCATCAAAATTTATTAAATAATTATTTGCTTCTTGATATCTATTGACTAACGTATAAACTTCTTTCCCAAGTATATCATAAATTGTCAATGTAACAAAATCCGAGTTGGATATTGAGTACGATAATTTTGTAGCCGTATTGAAAGGATTAGGATAATTTTGATTCAATTGAAATCTAAATGGTGTTGGTTGACATTCTTCTGCTACTGCCACACTGAAGAATTGATTTGCTTCACCAGGAGTTCCATATTTATTCGATGACATCCAATTTTGGGGGATCGAATTGTCAAGATTAGGATTGCGTAGCATTAATGTTGGACCGCTGCCATCCGGTTGAACTGGCCAGGGTGGGGAATCAGAATACTGTACAGAATCCACCAGCACATGTTCTCGATTATAAAGCCTGATGAGTTCACCTGTATTATTAAATCCAAAACCTATGTCACCAATGTAATTAGTTATCTTAGGGAATAATTGGTGAAATTTCACTTGATCTGTGCAAAACACAAAATAACCCATTGGTTCGATGATAGTATTTGGCGGAATCGTGTAACCTGAGGGATCACTTGCATCCTTGATTACCCAGCCAGAAATATCAACGGTCTCATCGATCGCATTATGTAATTCAATCCAATCGCCTGGATCGAAGTTTTCTGATGAATTGTAATTGATTTCATTAATAACAATGACGTTTACAGCACTTTCGTCTTTTTCAAAATTTGCGGTTAATGATATTCCATCGGTTAATATTTTTGTTATCATCACTGAATCGGATTCCACATTCCCTGTCCAGCCTTTAAAACGAAACCCTAAGTTTGGAACTGCAGTAAATTTAACTGGCACATCAGTAAAATAATCACCTTGCCAGGGAGATTCATTAATTCTTATATGATTGACAATGATGCTTCCGCTATTGGCTGGAGAAATTTGTAGATTCACCTGAACAATATCTGTTAATCCGAAATAGTTTTTAATGTGTTCACGAATATACTGAGGTCTGTTTGTTGCAAAATTCTCAAAGATGGTTATACTTTGATACCATCGATTGATTGAAACATCTTTAAATTTATCATAATGTCTTGGCATCTCAGGGTCAAGCATGGATTGAATTTCTGAAATGAGCGGTAAAACATGCTCCGGTTGAAATACTGTATTTAAATAATCTGCAAATCTATTTATAAATTCAGTTTTAAATTGATTGTTTTCGAGAAATTTGCGGAGCATAAGTGCAATGTATAAATTGTCGGTCTGTAAAGCATAAACGAGAGTATTGCCTTTGTATGTATTTTTATCAGCACTACCTAACCGCAACCGTTGATAACCATAAGACCAGTCTAAGTCAAACAGCATCCATCTAAATTTACCTGTTTCCGATTTAGAACGCCAAAGCTTAACATTATTGGTTGGCCAGTCCGTATTATTAAAATATATTTCAGAGATCACATAATCCAGAAAATTATTTATATCGAGTTGTGTTTGAATATAGTCATAATGTGTGTCATTTTTAAAATCGTTATTTTGGATATAGCTATATATAGAATTAAATTTATTCAAATCACCCTCAATTGCAAAGATATTACTGGCTATTTCCAACAAATCAACCTTATCAGGGTCAACTCCATAATGAGGACCAAGATAATCTTCGGTCAATCGTTCTCGAATATTTAAAATGCCCCAATATTCGCCATTCAGGAAAGTAATAGCAGGTTGATATGCTTGCGTGTCTAAATCTAAATCCTTCACCAGGATCTGTAGAAAACCATCACGGAAATGGGTTTGATCCCAATCATTTCCAGAGTTACGTAAGAATAGCGTTGTAAATTCAAAAATGGGCAAATTCGGGAATATCTGGTAATCAATTTTGTTAGTTCCATATTGTGATCGAAAATAAATACGAAAGGTCTTTTGTGGTCTTCTACGAGTTGCGCCGCCACCTATCATAATACCTGCATCAACATTAACTTTTTGAGTACCATCTGTTTCATAAAATTCAAAATGAACTGGTCGCTCCCATTCATCCCAAAAATTCACATAGATGCCTGTTTCGGGATCGAATAAATGCTCGGGATCGGTTGATAATGAAACAACCGGTAGTGTTATATCCTCATTGATAAAATAAGTGTGCGTCAATACTTTTCCCGGCAGTAAGCCTGTTTCAAATGATCGAGCACGGAGCACAGTTGTTTTATTGATTGAGAGTGGTTCCGAGTATAGAGTTGAATTTTGATCTGGCTCTGAGCCATCTGTCGTATACCTGATTTCAGCATTCGGTGAAGCGCACGTTATATTTACAGAAATAGTGGACTGGTAAAATCCACCGATAAATGAAAAATCCACCAGTGATGAATAGGTAGAATAGCCTGTTGTTGTATTGCTGGCTCCCGGTGTTGGTTGATTAAAATAGAACCATTCTGTACTCCCATCTGGCTGCCTGCCCCACGATTGATCCCTCGGTATTTTCGTCATTATTATCTGGTCGAGGACAAATCCGGTTGAATCGGATAATAATAATATTTCTCCATCTGACTTGATTTTAAAGTTAGTGTGCAAATAATTATTCTCGGTAAGATAGTTTTTGTCAGAAGCAAAAATAAGCTTAAATTCCCCTGGTTGTATCGTCGTTTTGGGGAATATCCATTTCAAGGATTCAGATGGATCATCCGATAAGCCGTATCCTGTTAAATCGACTTCCAACTCACCTGGATTATAAATTTCAATCCAGTCAGGATAATCACCATCTCTATCCTGAATCGTAGTCGTGTTAACAGACATAATTTCATTGATAACAGGTAATGAATTGTTACTATGCAGATCTTCAGCAAAAAGGACACAATTCAAAAAAGTTGGTATAATTATTCCACATAAAAATAAAATAACCAATACTTGTTTTTTGATCTGTTGATGAATAGCTATATAATGAATATAAGGGAAATAAGATTTTAAATTATCAAACATATTTAATATCTGTATAATATAATGAAAATTCCACCACCGACTATTGTTTAAATCTAGTGAACAATCCTTGTTCTATTTAGTGCTTGAACGAAAACACAACTTTGTGTCATTTCGACCGAAGGGAGAAATCTGTAAATCCAATATTTGTGTAAAAAACAGATTCCTCATCCGCCGAGGCGGATTCGGAATGACACTTTTACTACAAATTCAATAGTTTTCGTTCAGACACTATTTAAGAAGTTCAAAATCTCCAAAGTAAAAATATAATGTCCGCTACGTCCTTCAATCATGCGATAGACAAAATAACAGATTGAATTTATTGCTGCTCCACAACCTTCAAATATTGATTCAACGAAAAACCCTCCAACGCCTTCAATCCTTTTACCAAACAGACCGCATTCATCTGTGCGCCCATCGCATTGGTGTGTGTGGTTTCATCATTGTCGAAGTATAGGGCGGTCACGAGTTCTTGTCCGATTTCATCGTAGTGATCACAAATTAATGTATGAAGATCGATGAATACAGCGCCCTCCTGTTTGGCTGCCTGTTCAGCCCATTGGGCGTAGCTGTCCACTGAACGGTTGACTTTGCTGTCGATCCAGCGGTTGCGGGGGATCAGCGAACAGACAATCGGTACAGCGCCTTTGGACCTGGTCTCTTTGATAAATTGACGAATGTACCAGCCGTAACTGTGAACAATTTCGTGCTTGCCGGTGAGCATATTATCGACCTCTTCTGTCTTTTCACCATTGCCCGGTATGGTACCGCGGGCACGGCGCTGGTCGTTAATCGGACTGCTGTCGTTATGTCCGAATTGCATGATCACATAATCGCCGGGTTTTAGTTTATCCAGCACTGGTTGCCACAATCCCAGCGTGCGGAATGTACGGCTGCTGGTGCCGCCCAGGGCTTTGTTTTCCACATTCAGGCGGGTGCGGTCGAAGAAGTCGGCAATCGGTGCACCCCAGCCCCATTGACCATTGGCGCCATCGCCGCGACGTCCGGTGCGAACGGTGGAGTTGCCAATAGCGTACAACGTTGGTTTGGTGGAATCAGAAACCGGCTGCGTATCCGGCATCCAGATCGAGATCATCCATTGCCGGACTTGCTCCACAAGTACATTGGGACCATAAGGCGTAACACTTTCTCCCAATTTCGACACTATGTCGACCAGCGGGCTACCGATGGCTTTGAGTCCGGACACCACCATTGCCGCATTGATAAACGCGCCATCCGGCCCAGTATGGGTATGATCCCTGGGGAACAACTGTCGCACACGAATCGGGCCGAGCAGTTCGTATTGGTCAGCGATCATGTTTCGCAGATCGATAAAGACGACGTCGTTTTCGACAGCCAACTCCTTTGCCAGCGTACAGAATGTATTTTTCCGTTCCATTTTGCCATCAGGCCACACATTACGAGCGGTTATGCTCATTACGATGGGGATGGCGCCTTTGGCTTTGGTTTCGTTGATCATTTTGCGCATGTACCAGCCGAACGTATGCACTATTTCATGCTTGCCGGTTTGTAGATTATCGATTTCCCGAGTCTCATCGCCATTAGTGTGAATTGAGCCACGGGCACGGCGTTCATCGTTAATCTTGCCGCCATCGTTATGACCAAATTCGATAATTACGTAATCACCCGGCTTTAGATCGTCGCGGAGAGCATCCCACAGGCCTTCGGTGATAAACGTGCGGCTGCTGCGGCCGCCTCGGGCGCGGTTGTCCACCGTTAGTTTGGCCGGATCAATAAATTTTTGCAAATGACTGCCCCAGCCGTTTTCAGCACCGTTTTTCGCGGTGGAGTTGCCAGCGATATATAAAGTCGGGCCATTGATATTCATCCGGGCCATTTGCCAGCACATCGTCACAAACGCGCCCAGTCCATGCAAATCATTGGTTTGACGTGGACGCTGCAGGTAATATTCACAATCCTTCCGCGCCATTGTTCCCTGGGTAACGTCCTTCAGATTGGCAAATCCTTGATCATCAATCGAGAGTTTGTGCTTCAAAACGCCTTCATATCCGCGTATGGCCATCTGTTTATAATGGGCGGGAATATAGCCTTTTTCCACCGCTTTGGCAGTATAATATGTATACATACATGAACAGGATGTTTCCAGCCAATTATTGGGATCATCCAGTTGATCGACAAGCTGATACCACAAACCTGTTTCCGCATCTTGAAATTGGGCGAGCCCCTCAATCAAATTCGTTAATATTTGAATCAGGTGTGGACGTTGGGGATGATCGGCTGGGATGTAATCCAGAATATCGACGATTGCCATGCCGAACCAACCCATGGATCGTCCCCAGAAACAGTGAGAGCGATGAGCGTTATTATTTGCCCAATCTTCTGAACCGTCTTCATCATACGCATGGTGGAGCAAACCTGTTTTTTCATCTTTCAAATGACTGGCATAAATAATAATTTGATTCGCTGCTTCAGTATAACATGTCGTATCGCCAAATGTATGCCCGTATGTCACCAGAAACGGCATCGCCATGTATACACCATCCAGCCACAACTGACCTTTTTTTGCGGTATCATGATGAAAGCCCCCATCCGATGTCCTCGGAAATGTTCTCAGTGTGTTCCGAATGTGATCCACCGCCACTTTATATTTTTCTTCACCGGTTTCCTGATACAGGTACAACGTGGCCAGTCCCGGCTGGCAATTATCCAGACTCCAGATATCCCGATCGATTCCGCCGTTTTCATCCACATGATCATCGATCCAGTCTTTGATGTATTGGAGATAAGCCTGGTTGCCGGTTTCCTTGTAGATACGATATTGCGCCGACATGTAAAAACCGGTGATATACACCCAGCGTCCCAGGTCTTTGGCAGAAGTTCGTTTCATCTGCGATTCGATGACTTTCTGGGCGTGTTCCATTTGGGCATAAAGGAAAGGGATGGTGGTGAAAGCGAGAATTAGGATAAGTGAAACGATTTTGAACGTGTGATTTTTCATTATTATAGAATCTCCCATATTGAATTGCTAAGTCGTCGTTCGGGTTTATGGTTCACGATTTCCGGTTCAAGGTTAAAAGAAGAATGATAAGGTAGTGATGTGTGACAACATAATTTATGTTATCAGGAATTCTTCCTAATGATACTTTCAATGTTTTCCAAAAGTGATTTATTGGTTACTTTGTAGGAAAAATCTTCAGCGATTACTTCCAAAGTTGTGTCATGAAATGTAAATATAAAATGTCGATAATCTTCGTATAATTCTTTTTTATGAGAGGGATGTACACGATTCATCTTTTCATGTTTATCAATCCATAAAGAATTCAAAACTTCGAAATACGAATAAGGTTTTAATCCTAATGTATACAAAGGATGCCCACTTAGAGCTTCGTCATTCGGCATTCCAAAATAATGAGCCAGCACCATCTTGAATTCGACGATTATCGATGGTTCAGTTGTTGAATTCTCATCCACAATTCTAACGTATGTTCCATCCCAAGCGGGATCGTATGATTGTAAATAATAAGTCACATAGAACTCATGTTCAGTTGCATAAATAACAGGGCATGGTGCTCCAACACTTACTGCTGGAAGATTTTTTATTTCGATTAATTTTTCTTTTAGGTCTTTTCTATACATTTCACTCTCACGAATAAATTATCATTTGATTGTTATTCTGATCCTCAATCCTGTCATCTAATTTCTAAATCCCAGCCGGCACCTTCCCAACAACAATAAACTTGGTTCCATAAGGTTCCAAATCCAATGCAAATGTTACATGCCCATTGTCCGATGTTGTTACTTCGATCTTTTGGATTTTCCCTGTCATAGCATCCCAATCCTGGACCTGCCCGTTTCCTGCTAATGTCGCCTTCGTTACCTGTTGATCTGTACTTTCATTGAAGAAGAAATACAAATCCGCATCAGTAAGTTTTCGGTGCGCGTACTTAATTGCGGGACAGGCTCTATCCAATGTGACATCCGGCTGTGGCAATACTTCCATTACGTCAGGTGTCAATTCGCCGGATGGCTCTTTAAGAGCCCAACTCAAGTCTTTGGGGGCAGTAGCATCGCGAAATGTTTTGTCGATGATGAGCGATGGCTCATTGCCGAGAAAAACGACCTTCCCACCAGAAGCAGCAAACGCTTGCAGACGGTCAAGCGCCTGTTTCGAAATTGCGACGGCCGATGGAATGAGCACTGTGCTATATGTTTGACCGCTTAAATTTTTGAACACGCCATTTTCATGCAGCATGGAAGACGAAAGTGCAATTTCGTCAACGAAATCGAAATCGCGTTGCATTTCGAGTAGCTGTTGCATCAACTTCAGCACGTATTCATTTGATTCTTTATGCCCGAGCCATAAGCTGGTTGTGGGGTGATATACTGCGATATCTGCTGCCGGTCGCCCTTGTGATAGCAGATAGCAGGCACGGTGTAAATATTTAGCAACGCCTGGAAATTCATCTGACGCATTCCATCCATGTAAGCCAAGTTTACCCTTAGTGGAAGCAGGAACGAACATTACTTCCACCATGTTGATACCGCGCGCGAATTGGTGATCCAGCACCCATTTAGCTTGTGCGACAGTTGGCTTGGTACGGTAGGCGGCAAAGCTTTCGGTGAATGTCCGTGGTTTCCCGTACACATGGGCAGCAGATGATGCGTACTTTGGATAATCTGTGACTTTATTATCGTCCGGCCAAATTTGATTCCAGATCGCATCGATACCGGGCATCTGGACATGACACATACATTCAAAGAAGTCGCCTTCGTGTGCGACCAGCGACATCATGTTATCTTCTTTGTTCAGATGAACGAGATATTCCAAATTGTGGCGAGCGCACCAATCAGCCTGCTGCTTGAAAAAGTGTTGGCCGAACAAGTCCGACCAGACATCCCAATAATCTGCTTTGATCCGTTTTTGCTCATCGGTTGGTTTGCGTGTAAAAAATGAAGCCACGTGGGGCTGTACATCATAACCTTTACGTTGTTTAAAAATATTGAAGATTTGTGGCGTCCAGGGAATCCCGCGAATGCTGTAATCCGGTTCATCGCCACGAAATCCCAACACTGTCTTGCCAAACTCTGAGCCAACACGTTTTTTGTGTTCCTCATGGGTGAATTCAAGAAATTTCAATGTGGCAGCAGGATCGAGATAATCCAATAGTGAATTACTGGGATCTTTGCCGCGAGTCGGATTATTCACAGCCCTCGTCGGCGAACTGCGAAAATCATGTTTTATTAAAATCACGTTCCACTGGCCATCCGGAGCCGTCCATTGCAGTTCTCCTGATTGGATGTCGAGAATCTGATTGCTCGTATCAGCTTGATTAATTGCGATCGCACTCACAATATCATTAGACAATTGCTTAGAGATTGTCTCACCACTATTGACTTCTAACCGATCTGCCACAACAAGAGCTTTCATCCGTAACTCTGGCGCATCGGTCGTAAATTTTCCACCAGCAAAACCACTCGGGTATTTTCCTTCATCAACAATCCAGACTCGCATGTCCCGCTCGCGTGCCAGTTCCACGGTGCGTTTGACCATATCCAGCCATTCCGGCGAGAGATAGGGACTGCCCATATCGTAACCCGACTCCAGCGTGACAATATGAACACCCCGCGCTTTAAAGGCATCAAGATCGCGGGCAATCACTTCCTCGGTGATTTCACCATCCCAACCCCAATAGAACGTCATGCTGTATTCAACCGGCGGCGACTGGAAATTGGCGGCAACTTCATCCACACCCGTGTCGTTGAAATTCTGCCAGGCACGGTTGGCAGA
>Ga0209636_10003709_pt1 | contig 15598 bp, 14 predicted proteins | sample DeeMarSWOR152_54_FD_187464 | JGI IMG/M metagenome (GOLD analysis project Ga0209636, IMG submission 187464) | Marine sediment microbial communities from White Oak River estuary, North Carolina - WOR-1-52-54 (SPAdes) (version 2) | ecosystem: Environmental > Aquatic > Marine > Intertidal zone >...
AAGATGGGGCATGAAGTAGTTATCCTGGACAGTCGATACTCCCCGGAAGATGCGGCTGTGGAGTATGTTGATGAGCTAAAAATAGTCAGGGTGAACTTCAGGAAAGTGCCAGCCCCCGAGTCCCTCAAGATGCCTCGCTACCTCCATTTTGCCTTGAACGAGCTCAATACTCTATTGTTTACCCTAAAAGCGAGCCGATATCTAACCAAGAACAGCCAAGATATTGATGTCATACACCTGCACGCCACCTCGGTTGGCATAATCCTCAGCCTTCTAAACAGAAAGCTTCGTGGCAAAATGTTTTACACATCTCATCTTGGTCAGTGGATTTTGCGCGGTACAAGAGAGCTGAGTATATTAGAAAGAATACACATATTTCTTGACTCCTGTCTTATGAGACGGGTAGCCAGAGTGATTGCATTGAACGATTTAGCTAAGGAAAGCTTTATATCTATAGGCAAGGTTAACCCGAAGAAGGTGGTGGTAGTGCATAATGGGGTAGATACAGAGTTCTTTACGCCCACTATCGGAGTGGAGGAAACCAGAAAGAAGTACGATTTAGAGGGGAAATTCACCGTTTTATTTGTTGGTCACCTGGGCAAGATCAAGGGGGTGGAGTATCTTGTAAAAGCAGCGCATATCATCATCAACGAGTCTGGATATAAAGACACGCTATTCCTACTCGTTGGACCACTCACGTTTGGCACTCTGGAGAAACCAATTCATATGGAGGAAATGCGCCACTACCTTAGGCAGCACCGACTGGAAAGAAGTATCCTATTCACTGGTTCCCTTCCGTTGGAAGGGGTGAGGATGTTGTATGCGGCCTCTGACATATTCGTCCTCCCCTCACTAGCTGAAGGCGACCCTCTGGTTGTAGTGGAGGCTATGGCATCAGGCAAGCCCATAATTGGCACCAAGGTAGGCGGTATTCCTCACAAAGTTAGAGATGGCTGGAATGGCTTTCTTATTGATCCTGGAGATGAACAGCAATTGGCTGATAAGATAAAATATCTAATAGACAACCCTGAGGAGCGCAAAATGATGGGGGCAAACTCCCGAAGATACGCCGAGGAAGAGTTCGACTGGAGAAAGGTCGCAGAGCTTATGGTGATGGTCTATCAAAGCATAATACAATAACGTTACTCATTGGAGCTGATTAACGACCTAGAACCGCTATGGGACAACATGTGGAAGTAGTTAATAATCTGCAATAGTCTACTAAGATGGGCAGAGAATCTATAGAACTAGAGCCACTATTCCTGCTACAGAGTCCCTATGAGAAAGCACGGCATTTCTTTACACTTCTTTTCAAGGAAGTGGGAATCAGTCACAGCTTTCTCACAGAAGAAGAACGGAAACTCTTCGCGTGGTATTATGGCAACCTAGAGCCCAGAGATGTCGCTCGACGCAACCATTTCTGCCACAGACATTCGCAAAGGGTACAGCATCTGGTCAACGTAGCTACTGACGGACAAAAGATACTTGATGCTGGTTGTGGCCTCGGCTCTGAAGCGATACTCTGCGGGACTTTGGGAGCACATGTAATCGGAGTTGACCCCCTTGAGCAGTACGTTAATGTGGCTAAGAAGAGATTGAAAATCTACGAACAAGCGTTAGGCAGGAGAATCTCAACGGAATTCAATGCACAGTCTGTCTTTGATGTGCAGGATTCCTTCGATGTAATTTGGTCACTTGAGTCGATTTCCCATATTGACCCTGCTGATAGATTTGTTGCCTACGCATATGAACACCTCAATGAGGGCGGCAAGTTGATAATAAGCGATCCCAACAAACTCAATCCTCTAATCTATTGGAACACGAGGAAAGCCAGTCGACGACAGGGCAGTCCAGTAATATACGTGCATAATCCACATACTGGAGAGATGATTACCTGGGCAGTCGAGAGGGTCTTTGATGTGTTTTCAATTAAGAAGCTCCTTTTGCGCCACGGATTCGTCATCGAGTCCTGCCACTATAGTGGTCTTCTACCCTACCTGCCTGGTCTCAACATAATGCAGAGTAATATTAGCCTTTATCTTGAGAAATTAATGAATCCGATCTGGCCTAAAGTGCTTAGTGGAATATATACAGTGGTCGCGAGCAAAAGTTGAACAGTACTGGTAGTGTCTCGGCGACTGACGTGTCTTTCTTAAAGAGGTGTTTTGGCAGGCAATAGCACTATGGAGATAGGAGTAGAATGAAAATCTGGATGACCTGCGAGAAGCTTACTGAAGGATGTGCGCCCAATGTTACCGTACTGGAGATAAGGAATAACCTCAAAAAGATGAACCACGAAGTGCTTCTCTTCTGCCCAGGTACGGAGAGGAGGCATGCTCCGGTAGGGGAGTCTGATATAAAATTTGTCCCGACCCTGAACATTCGTTGGCTGGGAGACGTGCTTTACCAGTTCCTCCTCGCCTTCAGCATGCTTGTTTCCTGTCTGAAATCTAGACCAAACTGGATATACACCAGATTTAAAATTTACATGATTTCACCAGCTTTAATATCTAAACTAATCAGAGTTCCGCACATTGTTCATCTATCTGGAGACACCGTGGATCAGCTAAGAGGTACGGGTTACCATCCTTTATTTGTAGCTATTTACGCTATGGTGGAAAAAATCAATTGCAAGTTGTCCGATAGGGTGGTGGTGACTACCTTCAATAACAAAGCTAACCATCAAAGGAGACACCGTCTCCCTGCTGACAGGGTGGTTGTAATTGAGAATGGAGCTAACACGGACCTGTTCAGACCTATAGATATTGCACAGGCGAGGAAGGAAGTTGGGATCGAAAAGGACTGCCTTTGCGTGGGATTTGTAGGAAATCTTTGGGTTTACGAAGGTGTGCCACACTTCATAGAGGCAGCACCTATGATCTTGCGGGAAATTCCGACAGCAAGATTCTTCATTGTTGGAGATGGGCCGATGAAAAAAGAACTTGTGGAGCTCACAGAAAAGGCGGGTGTATCTGACAAGTTTATGTTCACTGGACGTGTTCCATATAAAACTGTGCCAGTTTACATCGCCGCTATGGACATAGGTGTCGTGCCCCTAGATACAACCAAGTGTAAGAAAACAGGGATCTCTTCTATCAAACTTAGAGAATACCTAGCATGTGGGAGACCAGTAGTGGGTAGTGATATTGATGGTGTGGGCAATGTTTTGAGGGAGGCGAATGCAGGATTCGCTGTAATCCCTGAGAATACTTCCGACTTCGCACAAGCAATCGTGAGATTGCTTCGAGACAGGGCGCCAAGAGAAGAGATGGGCAAAAACGGCAGAAAGTATGTGCTGGAAAACCTTAGCTGGGAAGTCTCCACAAGAAAACTCGTTGAAGCTTATGAGAGTGCTGCCGCAGAGAGCAGGAGATAGCTACCTGCCCTGCATGGTGAACAACCGAGTATACTGCCGTAAAAACTCCATCCGGCTTCGTCGGATTTGCACTTCCGAATCGTATCTTTAACGTGTGGTAATTCCATCATATATTCCCCTGTAGAACCTCTTCATGAGTCCTACGTCTCTCCGGAGAATCAACAACATCGTAGTTACCACAAAGTGTCTCAAGAAGAACCAAACAAAGAACGAGAGAAATTGCACCCTGGTTGAATTCCTTTTCATGAACAAGAATTGATTGCGTGTCATGTAATATAACCTGAATCCCTCAACTTTCTCTGTGGTCCGCCTCCCCTTGTGCCATAGTTTTGCTGCAGGGACGTAAACAACTTTATATCCAGCTTTTCTACACCGGGCACACCATTCCGTTTCCTCAAAATAGCCGAAATAGCCCGCATATAATAAGCCTATCTCTTCAATTGTCTCGCACTTTATAAGCAAGGCACAACCGCTCACCCAGTCAACTTCTTTCATCTTATCGAATTGCCCACGATCAATCTTGGTGCATCCTGCCAGAGATGTTTCCCCAGTCCACCAATTGATTCTTGCCCCAGCAGATTGGATTCTATTTGATTGACCGTAGAAACGAATCTTTGGTCCTACAATGCCTATCCTGGAGTCCCCCTCAGCAACCTTGATCAATTCGGTCAAAAAATCGGGGTCAACTAGGGTATCACTATTCAGAAGCAAAACATAATCCGGATCGAGGGTGCCTAAGGCATACCTCATCCCGATATTACTCCCTTCAGCAAAGCCATAATTCACGTCATTTTCAATGACGTGAACATAATCCCCAAATCTCTCCCTCAAAACCTCCACATCATTTCCTTCTGAGCCATTGTCCACCACAATGACCTCATACTCGGGATAGGTTATCCTCTTTAGAGATTCCAGACACTCAATAGTATCCTCTAAGCCGTTCCAGTTGAGAATGATGATGCAGACCCTGGGGTGATCAGTGACGAGCGATGAGTGATCGGTAGCACGTGGGGGGTTCATGAAAGTTTACCTTTTAGGTACTTTATCAAGCCGAGTAGCAATTTTCTCACCCGCTCGATGCTTCCGTTTATCTCCTCACTTTGGGGAAATCCTAAATCTCTCGATAACAGCAATTGCGTTTCTAACTCGGCAAGAGAACCCAATGATACATAAAGCGACTGAATAAATTCCTTGTTTGAGTTTCTTGCTGCACCTTCAGCTATATTACTTGGAATTGATACGGCTGCCCGTCTCATTTGAGACACTAATCCGTAGGTTTCTTCTTTAGGAAAATTCTTCGTTAACTCGTATACCTCCTTGGCTAAGGCCATCGCCTCTTTCCAGACATCAAGATCCTTATGCGTTTTGATTCCACCCATCACACTTCACCCATTACCCATCACCCACTGCCCATTCCCCTTGAGGATGATGGAGACTTTTGGGATGAGTCGTTTTTTCTCCCCTTACCTAGCTAATTTTGTAGATTTTTCTTCTGTGCCCCACAAATAGAATTATGAGAGTTTCACTCTCCACCATGTAAATTGCTCTCCAATCTCTCACCCGTAGCTTATATGTCCCCTTGAATTCCCCACTTAAGGACTCAGGAACAAGATGCCCAAAATTCTTGGAAAACCAGTAATCTTCTTCAAGACTCTTCGGGATACTACTTTATCCAGCCTTTCGAGGTCTTTTGTTGCTCCTTCAGCCCATTGAATCTTAACCAACCCTTTTTATCACCTCCTCGTGGGAGATTCTCCTAGATGAGTTTTTTAGGCGTTCTCTTAGCTCCTCCTTAAACTCATCCTTTAGTTGCAGCCCAGAATCAGGATCTCCAAGCATCTCTAACACTTTCTGCTCTATCAAGTACTCTAAGTCATCAATGGTCAAATCTTTAACCTTTGCCATCTTCACGCCACCTCCCAATAAGAGTTCAAATACACAGCACTATTATATCCTACATCCTCCAACCCCTTCCAGTTGAGGATGATGATGGAGGCTTTGGGATAATTCACCGCTTCTCCTGTGCCCAGGTCTGGAATTTTTGCTTGAGTTCTCCGACTTTGTTGTAAGCGCGTTGACCGAACAACGAGACAAAGGCGACTAATAAAACATCGATATTCAAAGGGTATGCCATAACAGCTTTTATAAGGTAATTCCTTCCCTGCCTGACTTCTCCATTTGACCCTAAAAGACTGCCAATGTCGAAATAATGTCTTGCCAGTAGTTTTTTATTTTTCTTAATGTCTTCAAAATGCTTTTCCAAGATTAACTTCCGTGCCGTAATAGTAGCCTTGGTGCTAGAAACTATGCTCCCAGCAGTGGCAAAATAATTCACCAATGGTTCTTCAATATGGTAAAAGTAATAGTATTTTGACATTCGAATAAGCAGTTCCGTATCTATATACATAGGAAGTTTTTCGTCGAACAGCCCAGCCTTTTCAAAACACTCTTTTCTTATCACCACTGTTTGAGTGCCTATGCCCGCTAGTCGATAGCCTAATGCTTCCTCATATACTATCCCATCCTCTGGCATTATCCTAGGCGAGTGCTGATATTCCTTCTTTCCATCCTCCCTTACCCTCCACATATCCGTGTAAACAATCCCGACCTTTGGTGATACATTTTCAAAAACCTTCATCTGCTTATCAAGCTTCCCTGGTAACCATTCGTCATCACTATCCTGAACCGCTATATATTCGCCTCTGGCAGTCTTGATTCCTGTATTGGTTGGAGCAGCGGGGCTTCCTGAGTTTTCATTGAGCCGAATATATCTGATCCTCTCATCATCAAAGCGTCTCACGATTTCCTCCGTGTTGTCGGTCGAGCCGTCATCCACAACAATGAGCTCAAAGTCTTGGTAGGTCTGATCCAAAACGCTTTGGATGGCTCGACCAACAAGATGAGCCCGATTGTATGTTGGTATAATCACGCTGACTCTTGGCATTAGAGCACCCCTAGCCTGTCGTAATTGCTTCGATACCCCTGAAACCTTTGACTGTCTATCCTTGGTAGACAGTGGCTCCTTACCGAAGCACACCTATAAATGCCAGTATCTTAATGTTAAAGCGCTGTGTTGCATTTTTCAACTGCCCAACTTAAGATTATGTGGCTTTTTGATAAAGCCTTTCTTGCTCACTGTGACTCCAGCACTAAGAAGATGATATTAGGGATATTTCTCCTTGACTTATCATAGGTGTAATTTGCAGAATATTCTATGACTTTAAAAATAAGCATACTATTAGAACAATATCCATTCATATAGAGGTGCAATTCCAATGAAATTTCAAATAACAAAGGAGACTCCTTTAAGAAGAGCTTTTAGAAGTATTTTGAAAGAATTTCAGGTCAGTCTACTTCATTTTAGAGGTACTATTAAGGCCCATAAGTTTAAGAAAGAAACTAATCTAAAACTTCATATCGGTTGCGGAGCAAAATTAAAAGAAGGATGGATTAATATTGATCTCAATAAGAAAGCAGATATAACTCTTGATCTCAGAAGGAGCCTGCCTTTTCCCAATAATTCTTGCTCAATTATCTATTCAGAGCATTTCCTTGAACATCTGGAATGCGCTCATCAAGTTGAATCCTTCCTAGAAGAAGCATATAGAATCTTAAAATCTGGGGGTATTTTCAGTGCAGGTGTGCCAGATACCGAATGGCCTCTTAGAGCCTATTTAGAAAAGGATTCAGATTATTTTAAATACGCAAAGGAAATATGGCATCCAAAATGGTGCGTAACAAGAATGGAACATATTAATTTCCACTTTCGACAGGGAGAAGAGCATAAATTCGCATACGATTTCGAAACCCTAAAATATATACTGGAAAAATCGGGTTTCGTTCAAGTAAAGCTTCGTAATTTTGACCCCTCTCTTGACAGTAAAGATAGCGGGCTCGGTACCCTATATGTTGATGCTATTAAACCAATATAAAACCTACTAATTCGAAGCTGGTCAATGGTTCTCTTTTCTAGTCCTCACTAGTCCGAATCCAATCCGTACCTGTGCCCAAATTTGCCCTAAACAGGCATACGAGCTACATTTTCTCACTACCCAAGGCCCCGAGTTGGCAGGTATAAGAATTGACAGCAAAATTGTCGGATGCTTAATAAGGCGAAAAACATTCACAATTGCCCCACCTAAATAGCGCCAGTTGGTCTCTTTTCGAGAAGCCTCAATATATTGAAGAACCTCATAGGATGCCCCTTGCCAGAAATACCTTCTGTAAAACCATTGTTTCACCAATCGTTCTGCTGGAATGTGATGATAAACACAGATCTCAGGATCATAGTAAGGGCCGAAGTTCTGCTCCTTCAAATGCCTTTCCAGGAACTCTTCTTCACCCGACAATAGACTTTTTCCCTTTCGCCCCAGGCTGGTGCTAAATCCACCAGCTTTCTCCAGAATTTCTCGCGGGTAAGCAACATTACATCCCCTCAGATGCTGATAGTCTTCTGTTAAGAATATTGGTTTATCTGCCCAATCAATGATTGTCAAAGCAACCTCCAATTCTTTCGGCAACCATGCTGGCCGCTCTGCTTCCCAAATAGGCATCACTTTGCCGCCGACGCTGCCAGGTCGTGGATCAACGGTTTCAAAGGCCACGACAATTCTCTCTAACCACTCTGGGCAGGAGACAGCATCGTCGTCCAAATAGGCTACATACTCCCCCTGGGCATTCTGCCATCCTGTATTCCGCGCCTGTGAAAGCCCCAAAACCGGCTCATAAATGTAGCGTAGATTTTCAAAGTGATCGAAACTCTCAACCACCGCTTTCGTGTCATCCGTTGAGCCGTTGTCCACCACAATAACCTCATATTGCTCCTTGGGCAAAGTTTGGTCAACAAGGCTCTGGATGGCCTTTTTGAGATAGCTAGCACGATTATGCGTGCAGATGATGGCGGAGATGCGTATGCTCACTGACAAGGCTCCACTGCTCGGTCATGAAAAGCACGAATTTGGCATACATCCAGCTAACATAGCCTCAAACAAGGTTTGAATATCTGGCCCACCTTTCGGTCAGCTTCATCTTTGTCCTATCCGTTGAGCCATCGTTGATTATTATGAACTCAAAATCGTAAAAGGTCTGATTTATGATGCTATCAATGGCTTCACGCAGGAACCTCTCGCCATTATAGACACTCATAACAACGCTCACTCTGAGCTTACTCATTGCCAGACAGACCTTGTGTTCAGTTCAACGAAAGCTAGTATGTGAGTCGCTTAAATCGGTTTTATTATCCCTTTTTGCTTTTTCCGCCTTGTCTAGAATGAGTACTTATCTATTAGTTTCCGCCTAGACCGAGCTATTGTCCTAGTGGCCTTTTCTCCCAGAAGCAATCTAGCCAGGTGGTTAAGTGTCTCAAAGTCTTTCAAATATTGAGGATGCCATATGAGTGCCTTCATCAAATGCTTTCGCGCTTTTCCTATCTGACCTGCCGAGTGATAGTCAATGCTACCTCTCAAATGAACCGCACTGTAGGCTCGCCGTTTGAATGCCTTGATGTCCTTAGAAAGTTCATGGTTGGCATAAAACTTGTCAAGTATACGCAGATGTTCGTATACAGCTTTATAATATTGAGACGGGATCTTTGCCTCGGGATAAAACCGCATAGTGGCCAGTGTTTGGGCAATATGGTCTATTCTGAACTTCAAGCTGATCCTGATCCAGTAATCAAGATCCATTGCTAGGTGGAGATTCTCGTCCAGATAACCAACCGCATCTAGAACCTCCCTCCTGAAGAACACTGTTGGCTGAGGAACATGGTTATAGGAGCACAGCATCCTCTTCAAATCAAACTCACCCACTTGATAATGCCTTGTCACCTCGCCATGTTCATCAATAAAGTCAGCATCCCCATAAACCATGCCAACATCTGGATGTTCAGCAAGAAACTCTACCGCGGTCTGGACGACCCATGGCATGTACGTGTCATCGGCATTAAGGTATGCCAGGATTTCCCCTCTGGACATTCTCCATCCCTTATTTATGGCATCAGACTGCCCTTCATCAGGCTCAGATACCCAGGCAATGCTATCACTGTACTTTCGCAGGATATCAAGAGTTTCGTCTGTCGAGCCCCCATCCACTACAATGTGTTCGATATTAGGGTAGGTTTGGCTCTTGACGCTTAGCATGGTTTCTTCAATAAACCGGCCCTGATTATATGATGGGGTCACCACTGAAACTAAAGGAAGTACCCCTCTTATTACTGGGCCTAAGTATATCTTCGCCTCTCCCTTGTCTCTTCTATCGTCAGACGATTTTGCTGTGCCTCTTTGAAAAATTTGTCCTTCCTTCAAATCCACACCCTGGTTATGCTGCCTAAGGGGAAGCTTAGGTAGATTGAAAAAGAACATGAAACGTTTCCTGCGTTTTTGGGCTATTGGCATGCGGTCGTTGTTGAAAATATATTCAAATTGCTTCAATACATTTTCAGGCTTAACAAATTCATTGACTTCATTGTTGTGGTAATATGGCTGCCTTAAATATCCCTTATATAGATCGTCATCATTATCCAGTTGGATGATCTTGTCTATCAGAGCGCCAACATTGTCAAAATCGAAATAGTTGAGGAAGCTAGTGGGGTTAAAGTCAAGGTGTATGAGCTCGTTTCCCCAGTAAATCGCAAGGCTGTTAACAAGCATTGATTCCACAATCTTTTCCGTAGTATACCCTGGGTAGGAAGAGTTTTCAAAGGCAATGTTAAACTTATAGGCTCTGATAAACGCCCCTTTATCCCTGACGGGGCCGCCAATGTTATTAAATAGCATGCCTCCAGAATCAACCCTTTTGTATTTGGACAACCTGATGAAAAAGTCATTTCTGATTTGGTTATTGGGGTTAGAAACAACGAAGCTACAGAATTTTTTCTTTTCTTGGATAATGCCGTCAACGTCGTAATCTTCCGGCTTAACAAGTCTTCTCGGATCGACATACAGCGCATATAGTGGCAATCGGTAGTGATCTGGGCTATTGATATAATCAGAACTGAAAGCATAGTCACACTCGTCAAAGTTGGGGCGGCGATTTTCCCCGGTGTAAAAAACTCTAATGCACTTGTAACGTAAGAATTCCTTGCCAAAGCGGGAGTAGATTAAAAAATCAGGTGAATCCGAGATGATTACGTCGTACCTTGTAACAAGTGAATTATAAAAATAGTTGTCAGTCTTATTGAAGTTTGGCCAGAAATCAGAGAAATTGAGTTTTATTCTTTCCATGGGTTAGGTGCCTTAAATATGCCACATGCCAAAGCAAAACAATCAAGTTAGACGTTGGACTGCTCTATCTTTCTCCATCCACTCGTCAACAATTGCAGTTGCCTTTTTAGCGCCTACAAAGAGAACTAATTCTTACTACGCTGAACCGATAGGATTACGTAGTTAGGGCCTTACGCTTTACATAGAACTCATCCCCGACAATCGAATGCAGTTGAAAGCCTCTTTCAATTAACAGCCGTGGAATTCGGTAGTCTTTATAGTTGTTTTCAACACCAATGACAGCGATGCTACAATCAGCGAAATCAAATGAGTTCAGAACGGAAAATTCTGCCCCTTCAATATCGATGCTTAAATAATCAATTCTCTTGATTCCATGCTTGTCCAGCAGTTCATTCAATCTGTAACAGTGGACTTCAATCTCGTAGCGCTCACCCCCGTACACTCTCAGTTCGCGTTCAACACGTTCGGCATGTCTTCGATCATATTCGTCAATCAACCCACTCAGAGTCTCTGAGTAACCAGATATGACTTGGAATCTTGCCTTTCCTGTCCTTGGCCCAACGCATGCATTAAGCACGGTACAGTGTCTATTCCGCTTTAGCTGTGAAAAGATTTCTGGAATTGGCTCCATCGCGAGGCCCGTCCAGCCAAGTTTTTGCTCTAGGTACAGCGTGTTACTAAACATGACTCCATTATGAGCACCTAAATCAACGAACACTCCTCTTTCCACGCCTGGAAGTAAAGTCTCGACAATCCACTTATCCTGGCCGTACTAACTGTAATAGCCTCCCGACTTTAGCCCTTCTTGTGAGAAATTTATTCTCGGGACAGACTGGACAATTCTATGGTATTTCCAATCGTTGATTCTTTGACCTATTCTTTGCCACATCTGGTGCCTCAAATTGAGTTAATGTATTATGCTTAAGAGCTTGCCCGATTGCCCTTGAGTGTGCGGTAAACCGACCCTTAGCATAAATTGATTCACCGGCAATCAAGATACCCTAGTCCAATTACTAGTTTAGGGTTTGAAAAAGTCGTCTAATCAACGTACTTACGCAAAGCTCCGTAATATTAGGCATCGAGCTTTGCCTCGGGATACATTGGCGTAGTGGCAGCCTAGTCTGTTACGGAATGAATGGTCTCTTCAATAAATGCGCCTCCATTTCATGAAGATCTTACTATTGAGATTAGCGCCAATTCCTTAGGCATTCAACTCTTCTTACCTAACTTAGAACCCCTGTCGTTGTCTCTCTCCTCTATACCACTCAATCGTCCTTCTCAGCCCCTCCCTGAAGTCTGTCCTCGCTTCAAAGCCGAACTCCACTTTCGCCTTGCTGGTATCCAAACGCCTCCTCGGCTGCCCATCTGGCTTGGATATGTCCCACTCTATTTCCCCCTCGAACCCAGCCAGTTCACATACCAGCCCCACCAGCTCCTTAATCGATATCTCGAGACCAGCCCCTAAATTGACCGCATCACCTTTATTATACCTCTCCGCTGCCAGCACAATGCCCTCGGCAGCATCCTCCACATAAAGGAACTCCCTGGTGGGCTTACCACTTCCCCAGGCCACAATCCGCTCCTCCCCTGCATCTCTGGCATCAAAGACCTTCTTAATCAGAGCCGGAATAACGTGCGAGTAATCAGGGTCGAAGCTATCTCCCGGTCCATAGAGGTTAACCGGCAAAAGGTAGATAGAATTAAAACCATACTGGCGGCGGTAAGCCTGAGATTGGACCAAGAGCATCTTCTTAGCCAACCCATAGGGAGCATTGGTCTCCTCAGGGTAGCCGTTCCAAAGGTCTTCCTCCCTGAAAGGGACAGGGGTGAACTTGGGATAGGCACAAATTGTTCCTACAGCCACAAACTTCTCCACTCCAGAGAGCCTCCCCTGCTCCATCATCTGTACACCCATCATCAGGTTGTCGTAGAAAAAGCTCCCCGGGTTCCTCATATTCGCCCCGATGCCGCCTACTCTGGCAGCCAGGTGAATGACGACATCAGGCTTTGAATCTTGGTATAGCCTTTTCACCGCCTCCATTTCCACCAGGTTGTAGTCCTTGCTTCGAGGAACGAAGACCTCCTTACATCCCCTCTCTGCCAGTTTGTTCACCACCTCTCTGCCCAGAAAACCAGCCCCTCCCGTCACCACCACCCTTTTCGCCCCAAGCCAGCTCATCCCTCCATCCCCTCTGTCCCTGGGTTGATCAAAGCCCTCTCAACAAAATTCATCCCACACCTGACCAGGATCGCCTTCCCCTCTCCCGGAGGTTTCAAGCCCACCGCCTCCATATCCGCATCTACCATTATCCTCACCAGCTCCTTGAAGGTAACCTTGGGCTGCCAACCCAGTTTCTCCTTTGCCTTCGAGGCATTGGCTACCAGCAACTCTGTCTCCAGCGGTCTAAAGTAACGCTGGTCTATCTTCACATGCTCCTGCCAATCAAGACCAGCATAGTCAAAGGCTTCCACCAGAAACTCCCTCACTGAGTGGGTTTCCCCTGTCCCGATAACATAGTCGCCGGGCTCATCTTGCTGCAGCATGCGCCACATCGCCTCGACATACTCCGGAGCATAGCCCCAGTCCCTTTTCGCCTCCAGGTTGCCCAGATAAAGATACCTCTGCTTTCCGGCCAGGATATGAGCCATACCGCGGGTTATCTTTCTGGTGACAAAGGTTGCCCCGCGTCGCGGCGATTCATGGTTAAAGAGGATGCCATTGGCAGCAAAGAGTCCATAACCCTCCCGGTAGTTCCTCGTCATCCAGTAAGCGTAGACTTTAGCCGCCGCATAAGGGCTCCGGGGCCGAAAAGGTGTTTGCTCACTTTGAGGAGGCGGAGAATCTCCAAACATCTCGCTGCTGGAAGCCTGGTAAAACCTGGCCTTTATCCCGCTCTTACAGATAGCCTCTAAGATGCGGGTGGTCCCCAGAGCCACTATATCCCCGGTGTACTCCGGCGTATCAAAGCTAACCCTGACATGGCTTTGGGCACCCAGGTGATAGACTTCCTCCGGTCTGATACTGTAGATCACGTTAGTCAATTGGGTGCTATCGGACAGGTCCCCGTAGTAAAGAAACAGCCTCGCTCCGGGCTCATGGGGGTCAACATAGATATGGTCTATCCGGGAGGTGCTAAAGGTGCTCGACCTGCGGATCAGCCCATGCACCTCATAGCCCTTGGCCAGCAGAAACTCTGCCAGGTATGAGCCATCCTGACCGGTGATCCCGGTGATAAACGCCCTTTTCATCCTATTCCTCCTACCCAGCAGCATGAGCAGAAGTCTAAAGCGGGAAGCTTCATCAAGATACTATAACTTCTTGTCTGCGAAGGTCAAGTTCAATCCCTCGTTTCCATAGTCGGTAGACCTATCGTAAGGTTGAGTGAGCATATTCCTAGATAAGGCTCTTGTAAACATTTACCGTCTCGGCGGCACACTTGTCCCATGAGAATTCAGTTACTCTCTTGCGCCCCTTCTCTGCCAAATCCCGTCTGGTAGGTTTATCCAGCACGTCTGTCATGGCCTTCGCCAGCGCCTCTTCGTCATGGGGATCGAAGTACAAGGCAGCATCGGAAGCTATCTCATGAAACACAGGGATGTCTGATGCTATGATTGGTGCACCACATGCCATCGCCTCCAACAGAGGAATGCCAAAACCTTCGGCTAGGGAAGGATAGGCAAACCCGGCAGCATTGTGGTAAGCCGCAGCCAGAACTTGATCATCAACCGCTGAAAGCACGATTACCCTCTGTTCCAGTCGGTTCTCGATGAGAAAATCCACCTCCCACTGCTCCAGACAGTCGCTACCACCAATAGCCACCAAATATCCATCCACCTGTCGAGAGATTCTGGCAAATGCTCTGAGGAGAGTCCCGAAGTTCTTGTACCAACCACGTTGCCCAACGTACAGCCAATACGGAGGACTGCACCCATGTTTCTTAAGGAGGCTATCGAATTCTTCCTTTGGCAAGGGAGCAGAGAGAAGAGTTTCACTCACACCACGATAGATGACCACGATTTTGCTTTCTTGGGCTTGGGTGTACTTCAGAATGTCGTCCTTTGTGCTATGTGAGTTTGCTATGATCGCATCAGCTCCTTCAATGACATGTCGCTTCCGGGCAATAAATGAACGATCGTCTAACATCGCTGGAAATCTTTCGTGTATGAAGTCGTGCACTGTCACCACGCTCCTGAGCCCGGACCAATAGGGTGCTGTATAGTAGGTGGAGTGGAAGATCTGCGGGCGCAACGTCCAAGCTATGGCCTTGCTCATCACCGAAAGGGAGAGGTTGAGGTTAGGGAAGCTTCTAGGTGTGAGATTCCAATCTTTAACGTGGCGAATCCAGGTCCGATTTGGCAGTGCTCCCTGGCACCGTGCAGGCACGTGTAAAATTATTTGCACATCGTTGGAGTGATGCCCAACACGATCGAATGTCTCCGTAAAGTAGCGGTTTACCCCGCCATATTCTTGGAGACGGTAAATAACCCCATCAACTAGAACTCTTATCATTCGTTTTCCTTATCCTCAGACCACTCTCAGAAATCTACGTGCTTTCACCTTTGGTAAAAGTTACAGCCTTACCTAGTAAGCTCGCACATTGCCTTCACCTTGCTTTCGCCCGCAGACATAGAAGCTCTGCATTGCATCAGGATCATCGTCAAATTCCACAATCTCACACCTAAGCTCCATCAAGGCTTGCTTTATGACCTCTGGTGTTGGAATCCACTTGTGACCATCTCCTACAAAGGGTGAGCCTGGATGCCAGATGGCACAGTCAGGATGCGGCAGGTAAAGGAATAGTATGCCGTCCGGCCTCAGCTTCCTCAGCCACTCGCCAAGAGTCTCGCGCCAGTTCTCCATGTGCTCTAGACAGTGTGAGCTGAAAACATAGTCCAGTGAACCGTCTTCAAAATCCGAAATGCTCCTGTTCACCCCTGGCCCACGCCACACATCAACTGGAATAGCACCTGGCAAAGGCCACAAGCCAGCGCCTACGTCAAT
>Ga0209636_10003710_pt1 | contig 15596 bp, 13 predicted proteins | sample DeeMarSWOR152_54_FD_187464 | JGI IMG/M metagenome (GOLD analysis project Ga0209636, IMG submission 187464) | Marine sediment microbial communities from White Oak River estuary, North Carolina - WOR-1-52-54 (SPAdes) (version 2) | ecosystem: Environmental > Aquatic > Marine > Intertidal zone >...
CTGGATGCCTGTATGCGATGCGGCCGGTGTCAGGATCACTGTCCAGCCTATCTCACCGAAAAACCCCTTTCTCCGAAGAAAGTCATAAATGATTTAAAAGATCATTTGCACGCAAGGGGTCCGCAAGTCATCAAGGCTAAGGCCAAAGGGGATGATCCCGAAGAGGCTCCTCCTCTAATCAGGAGTGTTATCGAAGAAGATGAGCTCTGGACCTGTACAACCTGCCGTTCTTGTATGGAGCACTGCCCTGTATTCATTGAGCATGTGGACAAAATTGTAGATATGAGACGCTATCAAGTGCTTATGGAAAGCAAGTTCCCCCAGGAACTTACCCAGGTTTTCAAGGGCCTGGAGACAAACTCAAATCCCTGGGGTATGGGGCGCGATGCCCGTGGCGACTGGATTAGAGAGCTGGATGTCCCTGTAATGTCTGAGATGGGCGGAGAGGATATTGACTATCTGTTCTTCGTTGGTTGCGTCCGTTCGTTCGATGACCGCAACAAGAAAGTAACCGAGGCTTTTGCTAAAATCCTTAACCACCTCGGGGTAAAATTCGCCGTCTTGGGTGTAGAAGAAGGATGCTGCGGAGATCCAGCCCGACGCGTTGGCAACGAATACCTGTACCAGATCCTTGCCCAGACCAATATAGAAACGTTTGGCCGCTATAATATAAAAAGGATCCTTACCACATGTCCTCACTGCTACAATACCCTCAAAAATGAATATCCACAACTCGGCTTTAGCTGTGAAGTGATCCACCATGCCGAGTTTCTCAAGGAAAATATCCGAAACAAACACCTAAAGCTGGAGCATGCCCTGGCTAAAAAGACCACCTACCATGATCCTTGCTATCTCGGACGATACAACGGCATATACAAGTCCCCAAGGCAAGTACTCAAGTCTATCCCCTCTCTTGATATCAGAGAGATGAAGCGGTCCGGGATCGACTCTCTATGCTGCGGTGGAGGGGGAGGCTGGATGTGGATGGAAGAGAATATTGGAACGCGCATCAACATCCGCCGCTTGGAGGATGCCCTAGCCGTAGACCCGGAGTGGATCGCCACCGCTTGCCCTTTCTGTGTTACCATGTTCGACGATGCAATAAAGAATAAAGACTTGGAGGACAAATTAAAGATATTGGATATTGCCGAGTTGGTGGAATTGTCTCTCTTTGGAGTGAAGAAATAATCAGTTAGAATTGTATATAGCAAATAGATCTGCTTGATAAATCAAACACACCCCTAAAAAAGGAGGATTTGATGGATCAAATTCCTCCACAAGATAAATCCGGCACCTAACTCAGTTGAATAAAAATCCCTACATCAATATTTTATGAAAGGCGGATATGGCTCTGTCTATATCTTTATCACCAATATCCTTATGGGTAACAAAACGAATTCTTCCTCCTGTGGTAGCTAAGGCTAATACCTTAAAGTTTTTCAGTTTCTCTAAGAATTCAGGAATAGAAATTTTGGGATGATTAAATCCAAAGATGATAATATTCGTTTCAATGTTATCCGGATTGAGGGAAATTCCAGGCAGCTCATGGATAGCTAGCGCAAATTTCTTCGCTCTTTCATGGTCCTCTTTTAACCTGTCCACCATTTCTGTTAAGGCAACGATTCCAGGCGCAGCTAAAATCCCTACCTGCCTCATCCCTCCCCCAAGCGCTTTTCTCACTCGGCGCGAATAATCAATAAAGTCTTTCGGACCGGTCAGAATTGAGCCTACAGGAGCAGAAAGACCTTTAGAAAGACAGAACATCAAAGAGTCGCCAAGTGCAGCATACTCCTTCACAGGAATTCCAGAAGCGATACTGGCGTTGAAGACACGAGCTCCGTCAAAGTGAATTTTTAGATCATGTTTATTAGCAATTTCTCGAATAGCTTTTAAGTTTTCCATAGGCACAACTGTGCCGCTCCAGTTATTATGGGTATTTTCGACACAAATAAGAGAGGTTCGAGGAATATGGACAGAAGGCTTTCTGATGTTACTCTCCACTTCTTCTGGGTCCATAGCTCCTCGGTTGGAAGAGAGAGGTCGAGGAAGTATTCTTGCAATAAAAGTCAGATGAGTGGATTCCATATTGTAGATATGTGACCGTTCCTCAACAATGACTTCATCTAATTCTCTTGTCCAGACTTTAATGGCGATAGAATTTCCCATTGTTCCCGACGGTACAAACAAGGCAGCCTCTTTACCCATTTTTTCTGAGGCCAAAGACTCCAGTTTCTGGACTGTGGGATCATCCCCTAATACATCGTCCCCCACTTCAGCTTCGGCTATGGCTTTTCTCATGTTGTCGGTAGGACGAGTGACAGTATCGCTTCTAAAATCTGAATATTCGGCCATCCTTTTTTCTCCTTTTATCTGAGGCATCATTATAAAAAAAATGAGTTCTTTCAGCAAATAAAAGTTCGGATTTGATCAATTAAATCCCTATGTTCTGAAATAAAGGCGGGCTTGATGAATCAAGCCCCTACATAAATCAAGCCCCTACATAAGTATTGACCTCTTTCCTTTGAGAAAATCCCGGGCAAAGCATAGTTTAAAATGAGGACAGGCCCCATTTTCGATTAATCCCCTACATAATTCCAAGAAAATGGGGCCTGTCCCCTTTGTGAACATTCATTAGGCAACTTTTTTGCCGTTTACTTGGTTAAGAATCTATGGTATAGATAAAATTTGTTTCACTATTTTAATTTTGGATTATGGAATCAAAAAAAATTTTTATTATCATCGCTTACACGCTCATTTTTTTCATAATTTTCTTTCTGAGCACCATATTGTCTTTTAGGATAATCCTAAAAGGTGAAATGGTTACTCTCCCCAATCTCGTTGGAAAAACATTTGAGGAGGCAAGCTCTGAGCTTACAAGAAGAAAATTATCCGTTGTTCAAACCGGAGCTCAATATGACACTCGTTGGGAACGAGGAAGAATTATTTCTCAAGAGCCTTCTCCTGGAACAAAGTTAAAGATTAACAGCGTAGTAAAAGCCATTCTCAGCGCAGGAACTGAAAAGGTTCTCGTCCCGCGACTTATAGGAAGAAACTTCCAGAATTCAAGCCAAATTCTTAAAGAAGCTGAATTAAGGAGAGGAATAGTGTCTCAAGTACATACCTCCAGGTATGCTGCTGGAAAAATCCTTTCTCAATATCCCCAGGCTGCAGCAGAAGTTGGAAGCAACTCCCCTATCAGTCTTCTTATCAGTCAAGGAGAAAAGGAAGAAAAGTACCTTATGCCAGATTTAATCGGGAAGAAAGCAGAGATTGTTCTAGCAAAACTAAAGGCACTAGATTTCAGAGTAGAAGATATTAGGTATACATCCTATCCTGGCCTGCAAGCAGGAATTACTATCAAGCAGTTTCCTCCTCAAGGTTACCTCATCCAAAAAAAATATCCGATCACTCTGGAGGTAAGCAAACAATGATCCTAATTGCGTTCTCAATTCTTTCCGAAACCTCTGCCAAAACCGAAAAGGCAGTTGGGATTTGCAGATCTACTAGCTTCTACAAAGAAAATCCCCAGAATACAATCCTTAGAGGGATAATTTTAACAAGGAAATTTGGATAATCATGAATTGTTTAGTGACTGGAGCAGCAGGATTTATTGCGTCCCACCTTTGTCGTAGACTCCTCAAAGAAGGATTCAAAGTCGTAGGTATCGATTCTTTTACTGATTTTTATCCCAAACGGATAAAAGAAAATAATATAAAACCATTGAGGAAGGATGACAATTTTGAGTTTATTAGTGGGGACTTAAATGACCTAGATCTAAAGAAAATATTAAAAAAAACAGATTATGTCTTTCATCATGCTGCCCAGGCGGGAGTAAGGACAAGCTGGGGAGAAAATTTTTCCGCGTATCTTAAAAATAACATCGAAGCCACTCAAAAATTGTTGGAAGTAGCTAAGAAATTTAATCTTAAGAAATTCATTTATGCCTCTTCTTCTTCTGTGTATGGAAACTGCCCAGAGCTTCCTATGTCCGAGACAAGCCCCCTCCATCCTTTCTCACCTTATGGAGTGACCAAGCTTGCTGCTGAAAATCTCTGCCTCCTTTACTATAAAAATTATGGAATCCCTTCGATTTCTCTAAGGTTTTTCACAGTTTATGGCCCAGGTCAGCGCCCGGATATGGCGTTCCATAAATTTTTCAAGGCTATAGCAAAAGACAAACTGATCCCTATCTACGGCGATGGAAACCAGACCAGAGACTTTACTTATATCGATGATGTTATTGATGCCAATTTCGCGTCCCTTAAAAAAGGAAAAGTTGGAGAAATATATAATATCGGAGGTGGGACTAGGAAAAAACTAAAAGACATTTTTCCGCTTTTAGAAAATATTTGCAAAAAAAAAGTAAGAATGGTGCAAAAAGAAAAACAAAAAGGAGATATGCCTCATACTTTTGCCAATATTGAAAAGGCCAGAAAAGACCTTAATTATTCTCCTCAAATCAAGCTCGGGGATGGACTCAAAGAAGAATGGCTATGGACAAAAAAACTCTATTCTTCCTAAAGGAAAAACAGAATAATACAATGAAAAAACTCAGCCTCGCTCTTATCGTTTCTTTCCTCTGTATTATAATTAGCTTTGGGTGTGGAAAAAAGACAACTGAAATTTCACCGGATGTAGCTTCCTCAGATGAAGCCCTGTTTAAGCTTGGAGAGAAATATATTAAGAAAGATCCCGAAAAAGCTCGTCTATATCTAAGGCAAGTCATTGATTCCTTTCCTAAAAGCTTTTATGCTCAGCAAGCCAAGTTGGCTATCGCTGATTCATATTATCGAAAGAGAGACGAAGGAAGTATGATAATAGCTGCGTCTGAATACAGAGAGTTTATATCTCTCTTTCCTTACAGCCCTTCTGCTCCCTTTGCTCAACATCAGATTGGCATGACTTTCTACAGAAAAGCCCTAAAGCCTGGGAGGGATCAGACAAAAACAAAACAGGCCCTGGCAGAGTTTAAAAAAGTCGTTACTAATTATCCATTGAGTGAAGAAGCAAAATCTGCCCAAGAAAAAATATTAGATTGCGAAGAAAGATTGGCCGAGCACACTCTCCATATAGGAGTATATTATTACAGAGTAAAAGCATATACCGCAGCCATAAGCAGGCTTACAGAGATTCTGACTAACTTCCCTAATTATTCAAGAATGGATCGAGTTTATTACTATTTGGGTGATTCTTATTACAAAGCGAAATTGGTCGAGCAGAGTATCCCCTATTTCACCAAACTGATAACTGATTTTCCTCAAAGCAAGTTAGCAAAAAAAGCTAAAGAAAGGCTTGAGGAAACAGAAAATAAAAAAAAGTAATTTGAATAAAGGCTTGTTTATTATAAAGACATAGGAGCCCTAAATGAAAAAAATTTATCTCATTTTTTTAGCTGTTTTATTGAGTTTGACTTTCACCCCCTTCTCCTCAGCTCAGGAGCAGGAAGAAGGGATGTTTCGGGCACTTTCTATAACACCTGGGATTGGATTTGAGTTTTTTTCACGGACGATAACCTGGGACAATGACCAGTACACTTCCAAGCTAAAATCTTCTTTTTTCACATTCAACACAGAATTCGAATTTGGGAAAGGATTCTACTTTAATGCTATTTTAGGTTATGCAATTCCTGGCTCCAGCTTTAAGGACTTGACATTCAGAGAACTGCCTTTTTCTGTAAAGTTAAATGTTGGGAATATTAAGGGGTATCTCGTTGGAGCTGAAATTAAAAAAAGCTTTGTTTATGCAAAAGAACTCCGGATAGATCTTCTTGGTCAATTCTTTTATTACATGGGATCAAAAAAAGAATGGGAGATTCCAGATTTAGCTGTTGAAGGAACGGTGGAAGGGGATCCCTCATGGATGAGAGCTTCAATCGGGCCTGTTTTCACTTATACAGGCTTTGACGCTTTTTATCCTTATCTCTATTTAAATTTCAACAAACTCTGGGGAAAGTTCAAGATGGTGCAAAAGATTGATGTTTTAGAAGGAAGCGAGAATCAAAAAATATCCGGAGCGAGTTCGTTCGGTGCTTCTCTTGGATCAATCTATAAACTCACTGATGCCTTCGGTATTAAAACAGAAGCAAGTTTTATACCTCATGGAGATAGAGTAGATTTTGGTTTCACAGTTAGGGCCTTGTATTCTTTTTGATTTTTTAGGGAGGAAATCATGAAAAGAGAGAAAATAATCTTTGCCTTTTTTGTAATACCTATCTTTCTCTTTTCGGCGAGCCTTAAACAATGGAAGCTTGATAAGGGAAAAAATAAAAACTCTGTACTTTTTCCGCAACAAATAACATCTTTAAAAAAAGTCCAGTCCCTTCAATCCAAAGGAAGCAACAGCGGGCTGGATCAAACCTCACCCAAAATCAAACCTAATTTTTTAGAACGAGCGAAAGGCTCCTCGGGCGAAGCTTATAGGTCCAGAGAAGCAGATGTTTTCGAACCGGGTGGGAAGAGAGCTTTCAGGTCTGAAAGGTCCAAAAAGCCAGATCGTCGCGTTATTCGTCATCAAATCAAGCATATGAACAAAGGTCTGCCTTTTCGTTATGATGGTCCACCTTATAGATTGGATGAAGTTCTGGTCAAATTCAAACCTACTCTTTCAGATCAAACGATAAAATCCACTATCGCCGCTTATCGGTGCAAAAACCTCAAAAGAATTCCGAGAATAAATGTTTATAAGCTTCAAATCCAGAATAACCTATCAGTAGAAGAGACGCTTTATGCCTTAAGGATAAATCCTGACGTGGAATATGCCGAACCAAACTATATCGCTTATGCTACAGAAACGCCCAATGATCCACTTTTTGACCATCAATATGCTCTTTACAATCCAGGCTCTGGGCCTCCAGGAAGCCCCCAGGGAGAAGAAACTGCTGACATCAAAGCCACCAGTGCCTGGGAAGAGACAAAAGGAGATGAGAATATTGTAATTGCCATACTCGACACAGGTGTGGACCTAGACCATCCGGATATAGATGAAAAGATTCACTCGAGTGGTTACGATTTTATCAATATTGATTCTGACGCCACTGATGACGAAGGTCACGGAACTCACGTAGCTGGGATCGCAGCAGCAGAGACACACAACAACGAAGGCATTGCTGGAGTGGCCTGGAACTGCAAAATTTTACCAGTAAAAGTATTGAATGATCTAGGGGAAGGCAGCTACTCTGAAACGATTGATGGCATAATCTGGGCAGCAGATAACGGCGCGGACGTGATAAATATGAGCTTAGGAGGCGACTTTCCTTCAACAAGTTTAGAAAATGCCTTAGAGTATGCGTATGATATGGATATTGTGATTGTCGCTGCTGCTGGGAATGAGGGAGGAGCTGTCATTTATCCAGCAGCTTATGATGATTACTGCCTGGCTGTGGCCGCGACAAATGAAAATGATGAAAGAGTTACTTTCGAAAATTCTTCAGATAACCCGCTAGAAAAATGGGAATCAAACTTTGGTCCTGAAATTGATGTTGCCGCACCCGGCCATGAAATCGTCAGCCTTGTTCCTACATGGTACTTCGGTCCAGGTTCTTTCCCCTACGGTATAGGCGATGGGACATCTACGGCCTCTCCTCACGTCGCTGGGTTGGCTGCCTTAATAAAAAGCGTAAAACCCGACCTTACTGCCGACCAAATCATGAACGTAATCCGCTTTTCAGCAGATGACGTGAACTTTATCAACTATCTTGGAAAAGACAATTATATCGGATACGGCCGTATAAACATGGATAAGGCGCTTGTGCCCATATTAATAGAAGCTTCAAAATAATTACATTTAGAAAAACTCTTAAATGATCAAATCTCTTCGCATCAGAAACCTGGCCACTATTGAAGATATAGAACTCATCCTGAAAGAAGGATTTTCCATACTCACCGGAGAAACAGGTGCGGGAAAATCCATTATCATTGACGGAATAAGACTTGTTACGGGAGAAAAAGGATCTCCGGATATGATCCGGACAGGTAAAAAAGAAACTTCTGTGGAGGTTATTTTACCTTTCCACCAAAAGACGGCTAATTTAAAGAATTTCCTCCCCGAATCCGAAAATGAATTGTTTGTCCAAAGAAAGATTTCCGAGCAAAGAGCAGGCAAAGGATACATAAACGGAACCCTTGTCCCCATCAAAAAACTCAAAAATATAGGCGGGAATCTCGTTGATATCTATGGTCAGAACGATCATGTTTTTCTCCTCAACCTGGACTACCAATTGAACTATCTTGATGATTACGCTAACGCTACCCCGCTTAAAAAAGATGTTTCTCGCCTAGCCCAAGAACTCAAAAAATTCTTAAAAGAAAAAAAAGAACTTGAGACAAAGGAAAGAGAAAGAGAGCAGCGACTCGATTTTCTCTATTTCCAGATAAAAGAGATCGAAAAGGCAAACCTTAAGCAGGGAGAAGAGGAAGAGCTTCGGCAGAGCAGAAATATCCTCAAGAATGCTGAAAAAATTGGCTCCCTTGTAGAACAAGCGTTAGAAATCTCTTACACTCAAGAAAATTCAATCTCTTCACTCTTAGCTCAACTCCAAAACGTTGTGAGCGGCCTCACAGACTTCGATAAAACATTCAAGGAGGCAGATGAGGCCATCAGCCAGTTTTCCATAACCATCGGAGAATTCTCGGATTTTTTAATTAAATTTAAAGATAAGCAAACCTCAGCTCCTGAAAAATTAGAGGAGCTTGAGGAGCGTTTGAGCCAGATAGAAAAATTAAAAAGAAAGTATGGAAAGAGCATCAACGATATCCTCTCTTACCTAAAACGAGCCAAACAGGAATATGAAGAGCTTGGCACAAGTCAAGAAAAGTTGACCGCATTAGAGCCAGAAATAGAAAAAAAATTCAACGAATACAAGGAAACTGCAGAAAAACTTTCTTATTTAAGGAAAAATAGTGCCAGTAAGCTTGAAAAAGAGGTTGAAAAGGAGATAAGCCTTCTCGGGATGAAGAAAGCACGGTTCAAAATAAAAATCGAAACCTTTCTCCCCAGCCAGGATACCATGGAGAAAGTGAAAGAGACCGGTACTGAAGAAGTGGAATTTCTTATTAGCCCCAATCCGGGAGAGGAGTTGAGACCTTTGAGAAAAATTGCTTCAGGAGGTGAACTCTCCAGGGTAATGCTTGCTCTGAAAACCATCGGCAAAGAGATAGAAAGGCTAAAAACCTTAATTTTTGACGAGATTGATTCAGGTATAGGGGGAAAAACTGCAGAATTTGTCGCCCAAAAACTCAAAAAACTATCAAGCCAGCATCAGATAATTTGCATAACGCATCTTCCCCAGATCGCTTCCTTTGCTACTCACCACTACAGGATTGATAAAAAAGTAACCAAAGAGCGAACCTTTACTACAGTTAAAGAGCTATCTTTTGAAGAAAGAGTGACAGAAATCGCACGGCTCCTAGCCGGAACCCGCATTACAGAAACAACACTCCGAAACGCAAGAGAAATGCTGAATCACAACCTCGGCCTGATGAGTAATTAGGGATAGAAGGAGATGCACCATGGACAAAGCTGACCGTGCCGTTTCCAGCTTTAAAGAAGGATTCAATTGTTCTCAATCAGTGCTTTCAACCTATTCGAAGCTGTTCGGCTTAAATCATGAGGTTGCCTTAAAAATCGCCCAAGCCTTTGGAGGAGGAATGGCTCTTATGGGGCAAACATGCGGAGCTGTAACCGGAGCTTTTATGGTCATAGGCCTTAAGCACGGAAAAGTGAAAGCTGAAGACGAGGATGCAAAAGAAAAATCATATGAACTTGTTAGAGAATTCGTAAAGAGATTTAAATCTCTTCATGGTTCTATAATGTGCAAGGATTTACTGGGTTATGATTTAGATATCCCTGAGGAACGGGAGGAAGTGGAAGAAAAACAAATTTGTGAGACCCGTTGTCCTGAGTTTGTCAAGGATTCGGTAGAAATTCTCGGAAAATTACTGTAAAGAAAAACTTCTAAAATCGCATCATCCATCCCCAAATACTTTTGGGGTCAGGCCTTGTCATAAGGATGGGATCAGGCCTTGTCACCGGGAAATGTACCTTTCATACCTTTTGCCCTTAAAGCATTTAGTTGGATAAGGCATGACCCCGAATATGATAAGGCATGACCCCGAAAGACAGCCTTTTCTTAGCCTGAAGATTGTATTATATTATTGACTCAAGAACCGAGATTAAGGTCAAAATGAAAAAAGGTACTCGAAATTTGAAAAACTTGAAATTCTATGTTCATACTTTTGGATGCCAGATGAACAAGAATGACTCAGAACGTATAGCAGGGATTCTTTCCACTGCAGGTGGAAAGATATCAAATTCTCCGGAAGAAAGTGACATTATCATTGTAAACACCTGCGCTGTTAGGGAAAAATCCGAAGAAAAGCTTTACTCTTATTTGGGCCGGTTGGCAACATTTAAAAAGAAAAAAAAGACAACTATTGGCGTTGTCGGCTGCGTAGCTCAACTCTACGGTTCGGAGCTCCTAGAGAAAAAACCTTTTATTGATTTTGTCCTGGGCCCTGATAATTACAACCAGATTTCCGAGATAACTCAAAGCAATCGTGAAGAGAAATTTACCTCAACAAGCTGGAGTCGAGAATACAACGAAATTCCCCATGAGAAGACTCTCCGAGAATCCAAAATCAGTGCCTACGTAACCATAATGGAAGGATGCAACAATTTTTGCTCATACTGCATTGTCCCTTTTACGCGAGGAAGAGAAAAATTCAGGCCTCTGCAAAAAATTACCGAGGAAATACAAAGCTTAGCAAATAAGGGATACAAAGAAATCCAGCTCTTAGGCCAGAATGTAAATTCTTATAAAGATCCTGACACAGAAAAAGATTTTTCCTTTCTGTTAAAGGAAGCCAATCGTGTTGAAGGAATTGAATGGATTCGGTTTATAACTTCTCATCCGAAAAACTTCACCAAAAATATAGCAGAGACTATGAAAGCAGCAAAAAATGTCTGTCATCAACTCCACCTGCCTGTTCAATCTGGATCCTCTTCAGTGCTTAAAAGGATGAAAAGAGGGTATACCAGAGAGAAATATCTCGAAAAAATTGCCTTTATCCGAGATCTAATGCCGGACATCAGCTTCAGTACAGATATCATCGCTGGATTTCCTGGAGAAACAGAAGAAGAATTCCAAGAAACCCTAAGCTTATTGGAAGAAGTTCGCTTCAACAGCATTTTTTCCTTCCGCTATTCTCCCCGGCCGTTCACTGACGCTTACCAGGAAAAAAATCATGTCTCTTTCGAAGAGAAAAAGGGGAGACTTATAGAAATCCAGAATCTTCAGAAAAAAATACAGCTGGAGCTTAATAAGTCAATTATTGGAAAAGTCCTGAAAGTCCTCTGCACGGGTAAAAGCAAAAAAGCTCCTCACATCTACTCTGGGAGGAATGAAGGCTACCAGGTCGTAAACTTCAAATCAAAAAATAATGTCATCGGATGCTTTGTTGATGTCCGCGTCACTTCCTGCGGGCCTTACAGCCTTCACGGAGAGGCTATCAAACAATAAAAAAATGGGGACAGGCTACTTTTTCTGGATGAGAGAATAATAGACAAAAAATCAGAAAAAGAGGCCTGCCCTATTTTTATGAATAGTTAAAACAGAAAAAAGTAGCCTGTCCCCTTTTATTTTTTTTTATTTTAATTATCCATTGACACCCAAGCACCAGGATTCTATACTATCATAAATCAAAGCGGAGTTTTCATTATTCCAAAGAACTAAGAAAAGTGACTGTACAAAAAAAATCAAAATTCGATAGACGACGCTTTCCTCGGGTAAAAGCGCCGGTCTACTACCGTCCTGCTAGCATCTTCGGGATAAAAGGCCAAACGGCTAACATCAGCCTCGCAGGTATGCGTATTTACAGCAACAAACCCTTCAAGAAGGGGCAAGCGCTTGAAATTGAACTCCTTCTGCCAAGCGGAAACTCATTGAAAGCTATAGTAAGAATTGTCTGGATCAGTGCGATGCCTCCAGGCTCTGAGGCTCTTTACGACGTGGGTCTTGAGTTCCTCAATATAGCCGATGATGTCATCCCTAAACTGCAATTCGCGCTGGAGGATAGTTCCTCTAAAGAATAGCCTCTTCAACGTTATTGCGGGAAGGATTATTACCCCATCAGGCTAACCATACCCCAACAATCAGATAAAATACCTGCGTACCCCCCCAGGCACCGGGCACTTTCGGATACATTAAAACGCTTCACTTACGGCAACATAAACGCCAAAAGATTCCTCACAAAAGCCAAAATCAAATCTCACATTGATTTTTTCTTCGTCGCTAAGTAAATAACGAAATCCAAATCCTGCTGAATACTTAAAATCTTTTAGGACGAAATTATCTACCTTATCTGCTACATCGCCAAATCCTACGAAGCCGACTATTCCGAATTTCCAAAATAAAGGCACGCGGTATTCCATTTGCAAAACAATCATATTTTTATCTCTGAACCGACCTCGGTAATAACCCCGCATCCAGTTTTGCCCTCCCATCATAGATAACATCTGGAATGGAGGATCTCCTGTGATGAGACTAAAATAACTTTGAAAAGCCAGTACGTGAGAAGAAAAAAGCGGAAAATATTTTCGAAGATCAATTCTGTACCTGGTGAAAACATAACTGCTTCCTAACCCATTTCGGAAAAGAGTTGTTGATAGTAAGCAAAAATCTCCCGATGAAGGGGAAAAAATATTATTTCGGGAATCCCGGTTTATCAGGAAACCTATTCCAGAAACCGTTCCAGGCTCGCTTCCCAAAATTTCTCTTTTTTTCAGCTGACCATCTTCCTCGACTTTGACAACTTCATAATGTTCTCGTTCGTATTGAATACCTAAATACAACTTTTGAAATAGTTTTTTCTGGAGATTTAGGTTTATTCTGGTAATTCGAGATGTGAAATCTTCTCTCATATCCTCGGCTGTGTCACTGCCAATCCCATAAAACCTTTCAGAGAAATTAATAAAGTTGAACTTTGCTTTCAGATGGTATACTTCATTCTTCAAGTAAACGTCGGGGCCAAACTCAATCATGAGTTGCTTTTTTTGGGTATAAATCATGCCCATCCTGATACTTGAACGCCTACTTCTTGCTTTATTTGAAGTGCGGAAGCTATAAATACCTCCGAATCCACCTGCTATTTTAGTTTCTGGAGAATAAAAAATAACCGGGAGTACAATCAGCCTGCCTTTTTTCTCTTCACTTTTATTTTTTCCGCTATCTTCCCCGAAAACCAGAGAAGAGCAAACAGAGATTAATGATATGGATAGACAGAAAAAAATGATGGATGTAATCGTTCGTAAGTAATTATCCCTTCTTGTTATGGGAATCCTCCTTCTCCCTTTATTATTAAAAAGTAGATATAAATTTATCTTTCTAAAATAAGCAAAGTCTGATCATGCCCATAATAAAGGAACAAAAAGCAGCATTCAAGCTCAATCTTTATCTTTAGCCTCTGCCTTCCAGGCCTTATACCTACTGATATAATCATCAGCGACCTTTCTGGGATCGAGTAAAAGATATCGCGCATAATTACTTACGTGCCCCTTAAGATATACTTCTTGGGGAAGAGCATCAAATCTTTCATGTTCGATGTTTTCAAGAATTTCTGCCCGTATTTTAGTATCGAGTGCAACTTCATACAAGTATATTCCCCTTTTTTCCCTTATCTGTCTCAAAACGTCTCCACTGAAAGAAACGCTCTCTACTTCTTCTCCTTCAGCACCATTTTCGGAAGATATGCCAGGTTTTCCCAAATTTACTGACCTTTGATGCTCATCTTTCAACTCTTCGCTCAGTTTTTTGTATGCCTCCTCAATTTGCTTTAATACCTCCAGTCTCTTCTCCTTTGAAAACTCATCTGCGATTGGGGTCATCACCATAGAGTTAGTGGAATACAATCTATTTAGACGGGCGTATGCATTTTTTATTTCAGAGAGAGACGCATCCGAGTCAAGTTCAAGAATTTCAAAATATCTTTTCAGGTTCTTTTTAGACATAATCAATTTCTCGATAATCTTATCTCTTTTCCCTCTAGCAAATTCTCTATGAAAACCTCTACTTCTTTTGCGCTACGTGAAAACGAATAATTCAGCATAAAAGGCCTTCTTTCACGGATCGATCTCCAAACAGAATCATCATATTCTACAAAGCCCACAAATCTTGTATCTACACATAAATACTTCATAAAAATACTCTTCATGGAGGAACCTATTAATATATCATCACTGCTTCTTATCTTGTTCAGTACGAGATAAAGCTTGAAGTCGGACAGTTCCTTATCAATTATATCCCCCACATATGAAAAGCTATCCCTTATACAATCCATAAGCTCTCTCAGGCTTTTTATTTTATATTCTTCCCTTTTCTGCCACATTTGTTCGACAATTTCCTTAAAACCATATTCTCTGAGTGACATTCTTAGCTTCCTGAATAAAGCATTTTTTATAAAATGATACATATTCTCTACAGATATTATTTCTGGCTCCAAGACAGCAATCCTCTTGTCAGCCATAAGAAAAGTATCGATAGTATTGTTATGACTCCCACCACCCAGATCAATAATTACATAATGTTTATTTAATTTCATAATATGCCTGAATAACTTGAGCTTTTGGGTGAATTTTATGCTGTCAGAGGCGAGGGAATGGATATCTCCAGTTATCAAGGACATATTGTCTATGCCGGTCTTCACTGCAAGTTTACTGAGAGAAGCTCCGGTCTCAAAAAAGTCTGTCAGCGATTTTTTTGGCCTGTCGATACCGAGAAATGAATGGAGGTTTGCTCCTCCGATATCAACGTCTATTAAAACAACTCTCTTTCCTTTCCCGGCTAGATAAGTACCGATAGCGCTAGTGACAAAAGTCTTTCCCGTGCCACCTTTGCCGCCACCAATTGCCCAGATTTTACCTTCTTTTTCTGCCCTCGATTTTTCCATATTCAAACAACAATCTTAAGCTTTATTAAACAATATATGTAAATAAGATAATGGCGTCAACTGCAGCCAGTAAAGTTCCCCAAAAAAGCACCCTTCATTAACGACATTACGCGTTGGAATTTCTCTTAAGGTAGCTAAGGATTCTCTTCGGTAAGCACTATTAATTAGCATAGATTACCTTCAAGAAGCATTTGTATATCCGTAATAGCTAATTGCTAAGGCATAGGCATTGGGAATTAGCCGCAGCGACCATTGAAGAAAGGCCCAGGCTATACGGTTCAAAAACACGTTGCTTTTGCCCCAGCGAGTCAAAAGCAACTCGAATCAAGGCTTCGCTCTCCTCTGTTATATGATTGTTTGAGATTACCACGCTTCGCACGCAACGGAGGATTGCACAGCCTGTTCCGAGCGAAGCGAAGGAATCTTCTTTGCTCCTCGCAGCGACCGCCCAGCCTTTCTCACGTTTTTTTCAGCATACAGGCTTCGCCAAGCTAGGGAACCCGACACAGTCGGGCGGCGAGTATGGGGGGGCAGGCCTTATCCAAATGAATGTCATAGGATCAAAAGGCAAGAAAATTACATTTCCCGGTGATAAGGCCTGGCCTCTAGGCCAGGGTTAGGAAGATATCTTTTCCCGATGGCAAGGCCTGACCCCAG
>Ga0209636_10003711_pt1 | contig 15595 bp, 12 predicted proteins | sample DeeMarSWOR152_54_FD_187464 | JGI IMG/M metagenome (GOLD analysis project Ga0209636, IMG submission 187464) | Marine sediment microbial communities from White Oak River estuary, North Carolina - WOR-1-52-54 (SPAdes) (version 2) | ecosystem: Environmental > Aquatic > Marine > Intertidal zone >...
ACCATTGCCTCTGAAGGATGGTATGGCGGCATCAGCACATCGACACGAGCACATACTGATCCTGATGGATACTGCTCCTTTGCACTAGGTGATCTCAGAAATTTCTATGCGCAGGTATCGACACCAATCGGTTCGTATCCACCTGCTGCAGGTGAGGTCATTCAGATAATCGAAAACAGTCAGTCTGGAGCTAAGTACTACAAGGTTTTTTACATTGATAATTATCTACCAACATTACTCTGTTCTGATACAACAAGCACTGACTCGCTCTCACTCTGGAAATTCGAAGTCGTTTTAGACCCTCTCCAAGCGCAGAGCAGCGGTGATTGTATCACACGATACGGATCCGGCGATTCAATCAGAGTCTATCGAAGCTTTTATGAAAAATACTACAAGGGAAATATCGATCTCTTCTTTGTTGACAGTGCAAATTTCGAAAGGTATCTCTTGAGTGAACCATTCGCGGCATTTCAAAAAGTCTCTGCTAGTGCTGATACCTTTGCATTTATTGCCCAGGATTCAGCCCAATACCACCTGATTTTTTCAAATGAGGATGTGTTGTATTACACACCATTCTGTAACATACAGGTTAATCTCTACGAAAATCCTCAGGTTGGAATCGATGAACTCGTGCACAAAAAATATATAGACAAAAGATTACCAACAGTCTACAAGGAAAGGCTGTTCCTCTATCTCAACGAACCAGCCCAGATAAAGATATACGAGACCTCAGGCAGGCTTGTCTATGACTCAAAGGAGAAGGTACAGCAGATTGATAGAACCCTCTCTGCTGGTATATACTTTGTCAGAATGATTTCAGACAATCAGATGCAAATGACTAAATGTGTCATAGTGAAATAGGAGGAATAATGAACAAAACCTTCATCATCATGCTTTTATACATCTTTGCAGTTCCAGGATTTGCCATCTTTAGCGGAAAACCTCACGATAAAGGACTCCTCTATCTGCGCATGACCAACTATGGCACATTCGGATATGAGAATCAAGGAATATGGCCAAAAGGAACAGATGAACACTACATTTTCGGCGCGGGTGTCTGGGTTGGCGGTCTCCATAAATCCTCTACTGACACGACATCACTAACTAATGCATGCACTGCAACCGATACTGAGATACTCGTGTACTCCACTGCAGGATTCGATTCAGCAGGGCTACTCATGATTGAAGACGAACTGGTCCTCTATCACAACAAGACCGACACCTCTTTCACTGAGCTCATCAGAGGATTTGCAAAGACCGAAGCAATTGGCCACTCACAGAACACACAGGTGACAGAGATGGCTGTCAAGGTCTCGGTTGGATATGACGCGTCTTCTGGGCAAAGTGAATTTGCCCCTGGTGACCTGCCAAATGAACCGGGCTACACGAATCCTGATGAACGCGTTCTTATGACTGACGACCCTCAAGATACGAGTCTCTGGCCTCTGCGTGATTCACTCAATAATCCGATCATTCGTTCAAAACAGGACAGTTACGCAATCTTCAATGACCAGGACTCAACGCGATGTCCGTACCCACTCCTTATCAAGGTGGTTCAGATAGGCTATGCCTGGGATTATCACTATTATGAGGATTTTATCTTCATAAATTATCTCGTTGTGAATGACGGTCCAGACACCATTTTTCATACACACCTTGCTGTAAACTGCGATGCTGATATCGGCGATGCGAATGATGATTTGATCGACTTTAACGAGTCCAGAGACCTTGGCTATGCCTATGACTCAGATTTCAATGAACCTGGCTGGATTCACACACCTGGATTTATGGGCTTCGATTTTCTCGAGAGTCCCCAAGATACGCTCGGTCAGCAGATTGGTCTCACCGCATTCAAGATTACACACAATCCTGGTGTTGGTGGCCAGGGTGAACCAGATCCAGGGAGCAACTTTGAGGCATATCAACTCATTGCTGGGTACAATTATACTACAGGCTTGTACCATCCTTTTGATACCATTACAGCAGCGACCGATGTTAGGTTCCTCCAGTGTACAGGCCCCTTCGATTTCGCCCCAGGCGAGACAGCAAAGGTAGTCATTGCAGTCATTGCCGGCGCAGATACTGCAGATTTTTGGGCAAATGACCTCCTTGCGCAAAATCTCTATGATTCTGGTTATCTCACCCACGATGTAACAGTCCAGACACCAAATGGTGGCGAAGAAATATCGGGTGAGTATCGCATTGAGTGGACTGATTCTTCATCAACCGGTGCACCACTCTTGGTTGACATCTCATGCAGCCGCGATGGTGGAGCAACATTTCAGGACATCGTAACCTCCATCCCTGACAATCACTATTATGACTGGAATACTGCTGGTTATGCTGACGGCACACGATATATCATTAGAGTAACAGTTCATGATACAGTTGCGGTTGGCGAGGATTTCTCAGATTCAGTCTTTACCGTAAATAATCCCGGTAATGGAGTCCCTGATGTCACGCTCCTCTCTCCTCTTTCAGGAACATTGAGAGATACTGTTCAAATCACCTGGTGGGCAGATGATGCAGACCATGATACACTTAGTATCGATCTCTTTGCGAAGATGGATGAGGGTGAATGGGACACAATCGTGGTTGATCTCCCTAATACAGGAGCATATGATTGGAACACCTTTTATTTCCATAATGGCACCTATAGGCTGATGGCCGTTGCTAGGGATAATGACACATGTGCTGCCGATTCAAGCTTAACATCTGTTACCATTATCAATGATCATCCACCAGCAGCAGACGTCGAGCATGTCCAAGGAGGATGCAACTCACTCACACTCAACTGCTTTTTATACAATCCTGACCAACTCACAGGTCATACCTACGAGGTCAGCTTTTATCCCATTGAAAAAGGCGTCTCACCCTATGATGTGTATTACGCCTACAATCTCTGTGATGTCAACACGGGTATCTGCCTAATTCAACACTGTTCGCTCGGTGTCTACCTGGATGGTAGGCTCTGTCGCGAGTATTCACCGATAGTAGATGGATTTGCCCTCGAATTCAATATTCAGATTGATGAGAATTCATTCAGATTCATCGATTTTGATATACTGGAAAATCAGAGTGGATTTGATGGCGTGCTTGAGATCGAGAATGAAGACAGTCTCGGAACTGCACCGCCAATAATGGGAGTTGAATGGCCGTTCCGTGGCTCTGATTATATAGTCAGATGGAAGAAATATCCAGCCGATACTACAAAACTAACCATTGAAGTCAATGATACAACGAATGTTACTTCCATTCGCTATGATCCACAGCGCATCGATTCATGGCGATTTGAGCCTGGGGCTCCGAGTGAGACCTACAATCCCTCTGTACACAAACGCTTCTACCTCTGCGGTGGAGTCTTCTGGTTTGATGAAGACGGTACGATGACTGTGCCACCCGACGACGGCGATGTCTGGCAGATCCGCTCATCTGGCCATCGCGTTCCCTGCAATAACAATATCTACCGCTTCACCACAACTGGCATCAATGAAAATGCGGGTCAACCTCTGCGACCACTCTTCTCAGTCCTGCCCAATATTTTTAGGACTAGGACATCGATCAGCTTTGCAATAACCAGTGAATCGCCAGTCACAATATCGGTCTACAATATCTTAGGTCAGCGTATTGCCGTCATTCTTGATCGTATCTGTTCTCCTGGTGTATACAATATTCCATGGACAGGGAAGAATCTTCCTTCAGGTATATACTTCGTAAAGATAGAGAACAAAGACATTGAAAAGGTGGAAAAGACTATCTATCTGAAATAGGACTATTGACTCGGCTAACTGACAGAATAGAATAGGGTGTGAACAATATTCATGCCCTTCGGAGGATTCTAGAAAAAGATACGCGCTATCCTATTGAGGCGTATCTCTTTGTCCTCGAGGCACTCCATTTTACACGTGAGAAATACAAGAAGGAACGGCATGTCACTGGACAAGAACTCTGTGAAGGAATAAGAGAACTCGCGCTCAGTCGTTATGGGTCCATGACAAAGACAGTATTCGAGCATTGGGGAATTAAAAACACAACCGACTTCGGCACAATTGTCTTTAACATGGTGAACGAGAAGATATTGAGTAAGACCGAAGAGGACAGCATAGCTGATTTTAAAGATGTCTATGACTTTGATGATGTCTTTGTGAGACAGTACGAGTTTGGCTTAAAGAGTGAAAAAGATGACAAAGAATAATACGTCATATCCCCTCATCGGCCGCTGTGGGCTCTACTGTGGTGCCTGCAATATCTATTGTGTCTACATCGACGAGAAAAAAGAAAAACAGAAACAGATGGCAGAATTTTTCAAATGTAGACCAGAACAAGTCCGGTGTCAGGGCTGCCAGAATCTCACGCCAGATGATTGGTGTTTAGAGTGTAAAATCCTCCAGTGTCTGAATAGGAATTCATACCGATATTGCTATGAGTGTAATGAAATTGAAACCTGTGATATCTATCAAGAGGTGAATCGTCGCTATGATAATCTTCCTTTTAAGAATTTAAAGCGACTGAGAGAAAGTGGTGAAGACAGGTGGCTTGAAGAACAAAGGCAAAGGTGGAGCTGTCCCCTATGTGGCATAGCACTTGTATATGATCAGAAAAAGTGTCCTCAATGCAATTGTGATACGGCGATAGAGGGCTAACCTACCTGACAATATATTTTGGAAACTTTACTATTTCGGTATTTTGGCAATTGCCAAAATACCGAAATGCCTCACTCACGTCATGGCTGAAGAAAATAAACTAATATTTGTAGATATTTTCACCCTTTTCAATTTCATACAGATTCATGTTGGATTGAGCCGAATAGACTGAATTTGGATACTTCTCAGCGATCTCCTGAAACACTGCCACGGCCTTTCTTCTGTAATCTGCATTGTCTGTTATCTCAAACAAGACTCGATTGAGATATCCTATCTCTAAGAGCGCCAACACATATTCTTCAGTGTTCTTATATTTTAAAATAAATTCCTGCCACTGTTCCAGTTCTTCTTGAATGGGTTGCAGAGAATCACGCCAGGGAAGATACCTCTCGCGTGTAACATTGAGGAGGCGATACACTGCCTTGGATGCATACACACTTTCAGGAAACTCGTCGCGTATCTGCTCGTACGCCTCACCAGAATAGTGCCAGGTGTTGTAATTATTGTTAAATACAAAACCAGGCAGGCTGTCGGCAGGAGTGAGGTGCCGTGCTACCCGCTCATTCGACAATCCATAATAATAGAGCACCTCGGAAAGGTGTTGAGATTTAGTGAAAAATCTTATAAAGACATCAAAGAGCGATGCAGCCCTAGCAAATTCGCCCTCATCAAAGTAGCCGCGCGCAAAGACAAATAACTTCTCCTCAGCAATCTTCATCTCGAAATCAATCAGCACGCCCCTGTGAATCTTGCCCATCCTGCCTTCATAAGACACCTTTACTAAGTCATCCTCGTACTCAATGATCTCAACCACATCACCAGTTCCCAGAGCCATCATCTTTTGGTCATCAGCATAAAACCAGACATTATCGACAACAACGACACCAGGATTTGAAGAAGATAAAGTGAAAACTAAAAATAAGATCATCTGTCTTTTTTCCTCCGGTAATATAAATTTATTTCCATACTCGAATACAGATGGACATCACTAGGAGGGAAACCCCGCTCAATTGTAATATTCGGTTCCTTTTTAACAAATCCTGATTCGAGTTCTACCTCATATCTATATTTCTCAACAACGCAATTTAGCCAAATCTTACCATTCTGATCAACTCGGAAATTTATGTCTGCAGTATCTATCCCCGGTACCTTTTTTTTGATTTCGCCAAAATCGATTATTTCTTTAACTGGGTGTAGATGCATTTGTGCATGGAAATTGCTCGTTGACGTGCCGATGCGAACAGTCTCAAGGTCTTGGCGATCTAAAAAGTAAGTGAAATACATCTTAATTCTTAAACCATCGCGCAATTTATCGATCCACGTACCTGTATTCCAGATGTACTCAAAATAACCGATTATCCGTGACGCCTCATGCATTGTGTTTGCTTTCTTGTAATAGTCAGCATCTCTCGTCGCACCTCTTTCTACTAAATTGAACTGCGCATTTAGATATTTCTCTGATAATCCAACCGCACGTAACTCTTCTGAAATCTTCGATTCTAAGAAGAGGGGGTCAATTGTGTCTGGATTTGAGATCCATTTTAAATTAACTGGAACACCACCATAATTATCAACTTCAGCAAAATCCTTTCCACATTCTTCTATAAATCCCTGTATCCTCCAAGGTCCATTAGGTTGGATAAAAACAACAGAATCGAAATCCGAAATCGTAAAACCTTTATCGCCAGTCATCTTCAAGAACGAAGAATAGTATGATAGTGATTTCAGATTTTGAGGTACATCAGCCAATTTAAAGTATACAATCCCTTGTTTAGGCTTATAATGAATTCTATTCTCTGAACTTGCGTATTCAAACACATGAAATGAAAAAGGATACCTGTGTATGTGACATTCTTCAATGTCAACAATTTCTATGAGTTCATCTAACAGTGAATCATTCTCCATCTCTTCAATGAGTTCTGCTATGCTATGCTCACCTGTGATGGGCATGAAATTCTCAAAGAAAACTTCTTTGACTTCATTGTTTTGGAATTTCACATTGATTTTATAGTAATATTCGACACCGTGCTGAGAAACTGTGTCTAAAAAGGAAAAAGTGACCCCTCTAAAATGAGGATTTAACCACCATCCTATATCAATATCCTGCAAATGATAGAATTCGAATGTATGGCCCAAATTCTTGCAGCGTTTAAACTCCTGTAAAAGAGGGTGATTGAGAGTTCCATAGGCAATAAATCTGGGTTTGAGTGTAGTAAAAATAATAAAAAATCCAATTATCGCCACACATATCCAGATCACATGCCTTACTATGTACTTCATTCTGTGATTTTAACACATAGGATAAGAAAGTCAAGTTTATTCATCATTCCGAATCACCACAGTTTTAGCTCTTTTTGCGTATATAGCATTTTCTCATTTTGTCAATTGACAAAATGATGAAATGATGGTAAAGAGATTGACTTTAGAGAAATTTCCGTTATTATTGATAGGTTTTTACCCAGCCTGTTGCACACGGACTGAATTGAGATTTATCCAAGTCCGCCACACTTCTTGTCGGGCTGGGTTGAGGTATTCGAGCTACAGGAGGAAGGATGGATTTTCATATTTTAGTCATCAATCCTGGTGCAGGTTCGACCCGGGTCGCCCTGTTTAGGAATGAAAAATCACTCTTCGAAGAGACAATCAGACATAGCGCTGAAGAACTTCTCAAATTCCCAAAGATCATAGACCAGCATCAGTTCCGAAAAGAGAAAATCATGGAGCTCCTCTTTGCAAAGGGGATTGACCTCACATCACTGAGTGCGGTCGTCGGTCGGGGTGGTCCTTTCAAGCCACTGGCGAGCGGTACTTATCTTGTGAATAGAAAATTGATCGAAGATATTCAATCAGGAAATTATCAGTCTGAACATCCCTCACTCTTGGGTGCCCTGATTGCTGGCGAGATCGCCGACCAACTCACAATCAAGGCATACTTTGTTGACCCGGTCTCAGTCGATGAGTTCTGGGAGCTCTCCAGATTCTCAGGTCTAAAAGAGATAAAGAGAAAGGCATTGAGTCATGCCTTGAATGTCCGCATGGTCGCAAAAAAGGCAGCACGAGAATTGAACAAACCCTATCAAGAATGCAATTTCATTGTTATCCACCTCGGAACAGGTATTACCGTTGCAGCCCATCTCAAGGGCAAACAGGTCGATTCCTCGAATGCCAACGAGGATGGACCATTCTCGCCGCAGCGAACTGGTGCCTTACCCACAATGCCGCTCGTAAGACTCGTCTTAGAAGGTAGATACGAATTCGCTGACCTAAAAAAGAAATTGAATAGGCAAGGTGGCATGCTCTCTTATCTCGGCAACGATGACATCCAGGAAGTTGAAGAGCGCATTTCAAAAGGAGACACCGAGGCAGCATCTGTATACAACGCAATGGTCTACCAGATAGCAAAAGAGGTTGGTGCCTATGCTGTGGTGCTGAAGGGCGAAATCGATGCAATCATTATTACTGGTGGTATTGCACACTCAGAAAAGTTTGTCAGTAAATTAAAGGAATGGATACATTTCTTATGCCCTCGATTCTTTGTCTATCCTGGCGAAGGTGAAATGGAAGCACTTGCGTTAGGTGTTTTGAGAGTTCAGAAAAAAGAAGAAGAATCAAAAATCTATCAATAATTGACAGACACAAAATTCTGGGTATACTAACACATATCTGTATTACAAATAGCCTCAAAATTAATGATAACCGTGTATTATTCATTTGAGCGTATATGTGAAAAATAAGGAGGAATAGATGAAAAATATGGTCAACTTACAATTCGATGAGATACCTACCCAATGGTATAATATATTACCTGATCTGCCAGAACCTTTACCACCTCCCCAGGACCCGAAAGAAGGTCCTTCACGCATCAATAACCTACCAAATCTGATGACCGGCGAATGTCTTAAACAGGAATTTTCAAAGGAGAACTGGATTGATATTCCTGGTGGTGTGATGGATTTATTTTCAAAGGCAGGAAGACCAAGACCTCTATTCAGGGCAACAAACCTAGAGAAGAGGCTTGATACACCAGCGCGACTCTACTACAAGAGTGAGTTCTTCAGTCCAACAGGGAGTCACAAAGTGAATACCGCGCTTGCCCAATGTTGGTACTCAAAACAACAAGGGTTTGAGCGAGTAACCACAGAAACTGGTGCAGGACAATGGGGCACAGCACTCTCTTATGCTGCAGCAGTTACCGGACTCAAGTGCACTGTCTTCTGGGTGCGCAGCGTGTACAACTGGAAAAAAGACCGATTGGCTTTTATGGAACTTTTGGGAGCAGATGTCTATGCCTCACCGAGCCCGATGACTGAGTTTGGTAAGACACTCTACGAGAAGAATCCAGAACATGTTGGTTCACTCGGCATTGCTATTTCTGAGGGTTTAGAGGACTCTCAAAAAGACCCAAGGGCAACCTATTGTCTGGGTTCTGTTCTCAATCATGTGCTCATGCACCAAACAATCATTGGTCTTGAAACACAGAAGCAATTTGAGATCTTTGATGACTATCCAGATATGATGATCTCATGCCTTGGAGGTGGCTCAAATTTCGGTGGATTTGTCTTACCATTTGTTGGTGATATGTTAAAGAAAGGAAAGAAGATTAAGTTTATTGCTGCGCAAAGCAAGGTCGCACCGAATCTGCAGGGTACGTATGAATACGATTTTGCTGACTATGCAGAAATAACCCCTCTGTTAAAGATGTATACACTCGGACATAAGATCGATATGGAGCCGATCAAGGCTGATGGGCTACGGTATCATGGTTGTTCGCCGATTATCAGTCTCTTACGCAATAAGGGGTACATCGACACCATCGCTTATCCTGGTGACGAAAAATACGTGTTTGAGACTGCAAAGATCTTTATGGAGACCGAAGGATGGCTCCCTGCTCCAGAATCAGCCTATTCGGTCTGCCGTGCAATCGAAGAAGCGTTAAAATGCAAAGAATCAGGCGAGAAAAAGGCGATTGCCTTTAATGTGAGTGGCCACGGTTTTCTCGATATTCCTGGATACCGAACCGTGCTCGGCCTTAAATAAAGAGATTAATGAAATCTTTGCTCTCTGGAAACGAGGCAGTAGCACGCGGTGCCTGGGAGGCTGGATGCACTGTGGCTACTGCCTATCCAGGGACGCCTTCAACAGAAATCGTCGAGAACATCACTCAGTACCCTGAGATCTACTGTGAATGGTCGATCAATGAAAAGGCTGCCTTAGAGATTGCTGCTGGCGCATGCTTTGCAGGCGCACGGACGCTCACTGCAATGAAGCATGTCGGCCTCAATGTTGCGGCTGATCCTTTCTTTACCATGGGCTATTCTGGAGTCACTGGTGGCTTTGTCATAGTATCGGCTGATGACCCTGGTATGTGGTCCTCCCAGAATGAGCAGGATAATCGCCACTATGGCAGACATGCGAAAATTCCTATACTCGAACCTTCAGATTCCAATGAAACAAAACTCTTTACTAAACTCGGGTTTGAGATTTCAGAAAAGTTTGATACACCAGTTCTGTTAAGACTGAGCACACGAATATGTCATTCAACGTGCCTCGTTGAATTGGAAAAAAGAAAACAACATAAAATCAAGGGCTACATTAAGGACATCAAGAAACGACTCGTATTGCCTGCACATGCCAGATTACTGCACGTTGTCGTTGAACAAAGGTTACAAAAGCTGGCTCAATTCAGTGACACATTTACCTATAACAAGATTGAATGGGGTAAAAAGAATCTCGGTATCATCACGTCAGGCATCTCCTATCAATATGCAAGAGAGGTCTTTCCAGAGGCGAGCTTCCTCAAACTCTCTTTTACCTATCCCATACCAGAAAACCTCATCAAGAAATTTGCGCGCCGCGTGAAAAAAATAATCGTTATTGAAGAGGGAGACCCCATCTTGGAGACTGAGATAAAAGCACTGGGCATCAAGGTCAGCGGTAAAGACAAGATCCCCCTGTGTGGTGAATTAACACCGATGGTGATCAGAGATAGTTTTTCCAAAAAGACCAAGAAGACAACACCGGTTGCTACAATACCGGCAAGGCCGCCGGTGTTGTGTCCTGGTTGTCCTCATCGTGGAGTCTTTTATGTTATTAACAAACTAAAACTGGTAGCAACTGGTGATATCGGTTGTTATACACTCGGTGCCCTGCCCCCGCTCAATGCCATGGATACATGCGTCTGCATGGGTGCCTCAGTCACCAATGCACAAGGGTTAGAAAAGGCACTCGGTAAAGATTTCAGCAAGAAATTGGTTGCAGTACTTGGTGATTCAACCTTTTTCCATGGAGGCATTACTGGACTCGTAAATGCAGTATATAATAAAGGAAATCTCAACCTGGTAATCCTTGATAATTATACGACCGCTATGACCGGACACCAACCCCATCCCGGCACAGGCAGGCTTGCCAGAGGTGGACAGGGCAAGAGAATTCCACCAGAAGAGATAGCAAAGGGATGCGGTGTAGAATTCATCAAGATTGTGAATCCAGATGATCTAAGAAAGACAGAGGCAGCCTTCAAAGAGGCACTCGCCTTCGACGGTGTCGCGGTGCTCATCTTTCGAAGACCCTGTGCCCTGTTATTAAAACCGAAACCACACTACGTTGTAGATAGAGAATTGTGCAAAGGGTGTAAGTTATGTATGCGCATAGGGTGTCCAGCACTCAGTCTGCACTATCCTGAAGACCGTGAAAAACCTCTGGCAATCATTGATCAATCACTCTGTTTTGGTTGTGGACTCTGTGCACAGGTCTGTACCTGTGATGCCATAGTCTCGTCAGAAAAAAGAGTTCAATCAAAAAGCGACAAGGATATATGAATACTACTAATGTCGTGATTTGTGGGGTCGGGGGCCAGGGTATCATTCTCGCATCCAATGTGCTCTGTACTGTTGCCTTTTCAGAAGAGCTTGATGTGAAGAAGAGTGAAGTCCATGGCATGGCACAGAGAGGCGGCAGTGTCATCACACATGTGAGATTCGGAAAAAAGATTTATTCGCCACTCATTGAAGAGGGCGCATCAGATTTTATTCTCGCCTTTGAGCCGCTCGAGGCATTACGTTATTCGCCATATTTAAAAAAGAATGGAATCATGATTGTGAATGACCATGAAATCCCACCAATGAGTGTTCTGGTTGGCGCAGCTCAGTATCCTCAGGACATTGATGGAAAATTAAATAGACGAGGTAAAACTCACTTTGTTCATGCAACCAGTATTGGCCTCGAATTGGGCAATGTCCGCACTGTGAATATCATACTCCTTGGTGTACTCTCCAAATTTCTCACGTTTAAGAAGCAATCTTGGAAAGAGGCAATTAAGAAGAGCGTAAAGGAGCGTTTTGTAGCACTCAATATTGCTGCATTTGATAGAGGGCAATTTCTAAAAACTCGACGTATTTTCAGCAGTCTCCCCGAATAGTAATACTCACATCGCCACAAAACATGGCAGACTATGAGACACGTTCGCGGCAGTGTGGCGTGGCTGAGTGCCAGGTTTTAACATTCGACAATATTAAGAACCTAAAGAATAAGATGATATAAAAATAGCCGCAGTAAAAGTCTAACGAAAAGATAATGAACAACTCTACTATCTGTTGTTTGATTGTTCGACAATTCTAGAATAATCGAATTATCTTATAGAGTATACAATCTGTTCCTTTCGTACTATAAAATAGAATTATTCTGTTCAATACAGAATGTTCTCAACAAGCTCGAACGATAATGGTACATTTTGCTTCAAATGACTTATTTTGGCAGAAGGAATCTTCTCTACATGCTCCAACAGTGATGTTATGTTATTTTCGAGCTTCTGCAGTTGGGTTACACCACAGATAACTTGCGAAGTTGGATTGTGTACCGTGTGAACTTCTAAAAGGCTTGACGATTGATTACAAAAGCATATAATTGACTACAAAAATGTATATGCTTGAAATCTATGATAGACACTGTTTCATTATCAAAGACAGAAGTAAAGCAGGCAAAATGTTATCATTTTTCACTGTAATTTATGGCTAACATCATAAAGGTGTGATGGATTATAGATTAGCGAATCAATAATGGCAAAAAAAACTATTGTAAAAAAACAAACGCAGGATTATGATAAATCACTTTCTTCTATTGTGAAAAAGATTGAAGAGAGCAAGCATACAGCCATCACAACTGTAAATAGACTATTGATTGAACCTTACTGGTTTATTGGTAATACAATTATAGATCTCCAAGAGCAAGGCAAATCTGTGATGGAGCGGTTGAAAAATTGCGTACAGTGTCTATAGAAGGCAGATGGTCATACAATGTCTTTATTTTGGATAACAATTGAATGACTATGGCACTCAAGAATCATCACAACAGAACGTTAGAACAGACTGAATTCTGAAAAATAATCCATGGCTACAATAGTAAAGACAAAGGGAATAGTTCTCAGGACTACACTCTTTATGGAATCGAGCCTGTTTGCCTCAATTCTGACCGAGCGCTATGGTAAAATAAAGGTACTCGCAAAGGGATGCCGCCGACCAAAGAGTAAACTCTGCGGCACCTTAGAACTCTTCAACCTCAATGAGATAATCTTCTATAGAAGGGAGTTTAAGGAGGTCTATACACTCAGTGATGCAGTGATTTTAGATGATTTTGAGAAGATTCGTCAATTGCCAGGGAAGGTGAACGCTGCTCTGGTACTCTGTGAATTTTTTGAAAAGACTATGCCTGCAGAAGAGCGAGATGAACATTCATTCAAGCTTCTCTTGAATTTCCTCAAAGAACTTCAGAAAACAGATGAGTTTTCTGTAAAATCAGTAGTATTCTACTATCTTCTCAACGCACTCTCCATTGCTGGGGTCAAGCCACATTTAGAAAATTGTGTAAAATGTCGTAGACCAATCAGCTATAATAAGAAAAAAATTGACTTCAGTATCGACGCAGGTGGTATTGTCTGTGAAGGCGATTTTGATGATACCGTAATCTTTCTGAGCAGTGACACAGTAAACACTCTAAAGAAAATATATAGCGAGCAATGCAGCCACATAGACAAAAATTCATTAGATGAAATCGAGAAAATCATCCCTGATTACATATACTACCATATGAACAATCTTGTATTACGCTCATTGAAACACCTTAAATGACAATTGTTTTGTTCACTTTTAATGGCTTAGCACGACAATATTAATGCGTTTATTATCACTGCCATCTTCAAGGAATCGCAGTAATCAACGAGTCAGCAATTTCATTGCTGGCTCCGAAAATATGCTACTCACAGGCACACCAAGAGTCGGTAAGACAACCATTATTCGTAAGGTCATAAGCAACATAAAGCGAGGGTGTGCTGGATTCTATACAGAGGAGATGAGAGAAGGCAACCAGCGCGTCGGTTTTAGACTCATCACTCTTAATCACAAGGACTGTATCTTGTCACATAAGAATATCAAAAGCCGTCATCGAGTTGGGAAATACGGCGTGAATCTTGAATGCATAGAACACATTGGCGTAACCTCCATACTGGAGGGCATTCAAAAAAAGAGGGTTATCGTCATTGATGAAATCGGCAAGATGGAACTCTTCTCAAAAAATTTTCAAGAGGTTGTCATCAAAGCACTCGATTCAGAATCACCAGTGTTAGGAACAATCCTGTTCCGACCTCACCCGCTCTGTGATAAAATTAAAAAAAGAGAAGATGTTGAAATTATTGAAGTAACAACAGAAAATCGTGACCGGTTGCCTGATACAATTATAGAAAAACTGCGTCAACAGCGATAATGTTTCTTTGTTACAGAGCAATTCGGGGAAAATTTCTTGTTTACATCTTGATTTCGAGGACAGTTCTTCGTTGAGTTCAGAGAATAAGATTTTTCAATCGAAACCATTGCAGCCAAATCAACCAATTTTTGTGACAAAGTGGACAAATTAGGCATTGGAGCTCAGGAAAGACTATTTCACCTCCCTAATTTTACCTACAGAAGTCCCTGCTCGCTAATGTGTAGAGTAAAAATGTTGAGATTCCTACCTCAGCAAAATTAGCTTTTTCACCTCTGTATAATCTCCTGTCTGAAATCTCAGGAAGTAGACGCCACTGGGAAGCCTCTGCCAAGCATTATCATCACCATACCACGGGATATTGTCAGATTGTCTTATAGTCGGATAGTCCCATTGTCTAACTAATCGTCCTGTCGCATCGTAGATTCTCAGGGCTGTATTTTTTATCTCATATCCCCTATCGCCTATAGGATATCTGATATCTGTCATATAGCTAAATGGATTCGGAAAAACTCGAAGTGCTGAATTTATATTTACGAAGGAGGTATTGTCTTCGACTCCTACAATATCGTAATAAATATCAATCGAATCTGAATTCTGTGAGATGTAATGTGTGGAGTAGCCAGGACAGTCTGGATTCCCAGCAATTGTGGTATCTGGGATAATGACTAGTTTATAGGCGAAATAGGTTGTCCAATGCTCTAAAGCCACGAATAAATCACTCTCCAATTGCCAAAATACCGTAGTATCTCCATAGCCGCCTTGGACTGGTATAAAACCTATTTCTACGGCCTTCGGTCCATTAAAGGCATTAGGTGTGCCTGAACCAGTACTGTCTGCCCAGAGCCAGTAACCCAGAATATCATAGCCTGTTTGATCTACACGTCTGGTCTCGGGTGGATTAGGAATGCTCACCCAGATTGTGTCATTATTTCCTCCACCGCCACCTGTCTTACTCACGAGTGGCTTTGGTAAGACATTCAAAGTATCATCTGGCTCCCAGCGCTGGACATTCTTATCATCTAAGGTGTCGGTGAAAAGCCAGTAGAATCCCGTATGATTTGGGTTATCGCCATAACCGAGACTGTCAATTGCATGGGCTGAATCCCATGAGCCGAAACAGAGGAAAGTATCACCTGGAGAATATCCGCCAGGTAGAGAGTCGAGCTCCATTTTCCATTCTATCTTGCCGGTACCAGTCC
>Ga0209636_10003712_pt1 | contig 15595 bp, 10 predicted proteins | sample DeeMarSWOR152_54_FD_187464 | JGI IMG/M metagenome (GOLD analysis project Ga0209636, IMG submission 187464) | Marine sediment microbial communities from White Oak River estuary, North Carolina - WOR-1-52-54 (SPAdes) (version 2) | ecosystem: Environmental > Aquatic > Marine > Intertidal zone >...
ATCCTGATTGCATGTCTCGGCTTGTTTGGTTTAGCTTCATTCGCCACTTTGAGACGCACCAAAGAAATCGGAATCCGCAAAATCCTCGGCGCGTCAGTTTCCGGGATTATTATTCTGTTATCCAAGAATTTTCTGAAATGGGTGCTTGTGGCCAATCTAATCGCCTGGCCACTGGCCTATTTTGCCATGGAAAGGTGGCTGCAGAATTTTGCCTACCGAACAGGCATTGGAATTTCAATATTTCTGCTGACCACTGTTCTTGTGTTTGGGGTTGCCCTGTTAACGATAATCTTTCAGGCAATTAAAGCAGCATTGACCAACCCGGTAGATTCTTTACGGTATGAGTGATTAATAAGGAGAGCGGAAGCCAGAGACCCTAAAGCCCTGGCTTTCCTGGGGTTGAAAAAGAATACCGAACGAATAAGCAGCTTATAAATAATTTTATAGGGGAATCAGAATGAGAAAAATTCTAATTTTGATTATATTTATTTTTATTTTCAGCACCGTCATCCCTGCCCAGACAATTATTGACAATCCTGAAAAGCCACTGAGCAAAAATGCCGGGAGAATCGTGCATCTGGTGGAGGTCATGAGAATAACAGATGAGCATGAAGGTTACTATTTTAAATTTCCTCACAATTTAAAAATCTCACCAGATGATGGGATGTTTGTAGAGGATGAAGAACAGCTCTTAAAATTTGATAAAAACGGAAAATTCATTCGAAACTTTTTCAAAAAAGGCCAGGGAGCCGACGAATTGCTACTTATAACAAATTATATTTTTCAAGATAACAGTGTAGTAATTCATGACTGGCGATTAGACAAAATATTGATTCTCGACCAACAGGGAAATCAAAAAAAAACAGTTAAATTAAGAGTCGGGGGGCAGAAAGATTTTTTTATGATTTTTGATAATAAATATTACTTCTTTAAATCCGAACCACCCGATACGAGGGGAGAGCCTCAAATAATTGAGATTAATACTAATTTGGCAGCCATTTCTCCTGATGGCGAAACGATGGAGAAAAAATATGGTTTTCCTCTAAAGTATCTGGTTATGAAAACAGGAGAACGAGTTTATACTGCACCTCGCTCAGGATTACTAACTTGTGTGAGAGATAATGAAACTTTATATATCTCCCACACGAACGAATATGAAATCAAGCTATTCAGTCTAGAGAAGAACAGAGTTGTCCTTAAATTCAAAAGAAAATATAAGACAGTCAAGGTAACCGATGAAACCAAAAAGTATGCCTGGGGAGGCACTTCTGGATGGGTATCCATCGGAGGGAGCTGGTTTGAAGTACCAGTGGCGAAATATCATGATGATATTCAAAAACTCTTGATGGTTAAAGACAGGCTATGGGCTTTTACCTCAACGGTGAATAAGGAAAAGGGCATACTGGTGGATGTATTCGACAAGAATGGAAGATATATAGATAACTTTTATCTGAGATACCCTGAGAATGTGATTCCTTATCGAGCTCGTTATTGGGTCAACGCGATATCCGACAGTTTTATATACGCAGTAGAACAGGATGAGGAAGAAAATTATGCAATTGTGAAATACAGAATTGAGGATAAAGATTAAAAGGCACAATGAAATTGAAATCTGCAAAATTCCCAATCCAATTATAAAGCCCCGGCTATCCGGGATTGATTAAGATGAAAAATAAAACAAAGGCAGTTTCAATTGAGAAGCCAAGTTAATATTATCTCAGTCATTTTACTTCTTTCAGTGTCTATGGTGCTTATTTCTTGCCAAAATCAAAAAAATGAATGGAAAGGAACAATTGAAGAAGTGAATGGAGTGACCGTTATCAAGAATCCCAAAGAGCCAATGTATAAAGATGACGCTTTCAGCCTGGAAGAGGAATTATCCATCGGGGAAGCCGAAAGAAAAGAAGAGTATATGTTTTCATCGATAAGAGCCGTTGCAGTAAATGATAAAGAAGATGTTTACATAGTGGATGCAAAAGAAAATCACATCAAAATGTTTGATAAAAATGGAGATTATTTAAAAACGATTGGAAGGACAGGCCAAGGTCCTGGTGAATTCAACCAAATTACAAACATCCAGATTACCCCAGAGAATGAATTGATGGTTCATGACAGATATACGCGTCGATTGATTTTCTTTTCTCTGGAAGGTGATTACCTCCGAACGGTTCTTCTCAAAGAAATACAGGCTTCAATAATCAATGTTAATCCCAAAGGAAATTATTTAGTCAAGACATACGTCTTTGACTCTCCTCCTCTTCGTTTTGCTACAGAGCTTAAAGTTTACAGCCCAGACCTGGCATTCATCAGGACAATAGCCAAAGATAAGTTCTGGAATGCTAATGTGCCGCTCCAGCCTCATATGGCTTTAGTGTTCCTTCCATCCGATTTAATAATTTGTGGGTCCAGAGAGTCCTATGAATTCAAGATTCTTGATTCGGAAGGGAAGACTGTCCGAAAAGTGTCAAAAGATTATGTTCCGATTGAAATAAACGAAGAGGAAAAGAAAAAAAGGCGGCTTGCCCAGATTAGCGAGCTTCCAAGATTCTTTCCGGCCTTTCAAGACTTTTCAGTGGATGAAGAAGGAAGAATTTTTGTCCAAACATTCGAGAGATATGAGGACGAAGAAAAATTTTATTTTGATGTTTTTAATACCGAAGGAAAATATATCGCTAAGGTCGCGCTTAACGCTCTTCCTCAATGTTGGAAGAATAGAAAAATGTATACAATCGAAGAAGACGAAGACGGCTACCAATACATCAAACGCTATAAACTCATCTGGAAATATTAACGAATTTAAAATGCAGCTGTAGATTTCTGGATTATCAATTCAAGCCTTTCCGATTAGTCACTCCTTTCAGGGGGAAAAAGCCTCTTTTCCTTCTTTGACAGGGACATAGGGGGGAAATTATAATTATTAATAGAAGGAAAATGCTCGAATTAAGAGGGATCACCAAAAAATATCAAGTTTTTCCCGCTGTCAACGACGTCAGTTTTGAGGTGAAGCCTTCTGAAATCCTGGGCTATCTGGGGCCCAACGGAGCCGGCAAAACAACCACCATCCGGATGCTGGCCGCACTGCTCGAGCCGACAGAGGGGAGCATTTATTATTCGGGCAAAAATATTAAGGACAATCTCTATGAATATAAAAAGAGGATAGGCTATGTTCCTGAAGAAGCCGAGATATATCCTCACCTCAGCGCCTACGATTATCTGCTCATGGTGGGCAGGCTGCGAGACATTCCTGAAAAAATATTGAACGAGAAGATCGAACGGTTCATGAGTCTTTTTTCCTTGGCGGAGGATATGGATTCCGCGATATCATCCTACTCCAAAGGGATGGTCCAGAAAGTCCTCCTCGCCTCGGCGCTTCTTCATAATCCCGATATCCTCCTTCTGGATGAACCGCTCTCCGGTCTGGATGTGGAAACTTCCCTGATAATCAAGGACCTTGTTCAGAAGCTGAGCCGGGAAGGCAAGATCATCTTCTACTGCTCCCATATTCTGGAAGTGGTGGAAAAGGTATGTTCAAAGGTGATTATCATCCATAAGGGAAAGATCGTGGCCAACGATTCTGTGGAGAACTTAAGAAACCTGATGAAACTCCCCTCCCTGGAGAAGATTTTTAGCCAGCTCGTCGTTCGAGAGGACTCAGAGAAGATAGCTGATGACGTGGTTAAAGCCATGAAACATGATTCTTAAGACCATCCATGTTCAGCTACGAAAGAATATATACGCTTCCCAAAGGCAATCTTAAGCAGATTCTCATCCTGGCCAGGCATTTCTTTAACAGGCTCTTCATAAACGATGTTGTCTTCTTCGAAGAGCAGATGAAGGAGAAGATAATTGCCATCCTGGCTATCCTTGCTGTTATTTCCAGCTATCTGTCGCACAGGATTCTCTTTAAGTACGTATGGATAGCCGATGAGGGAACCTCCTGGGTAGAAAAATGTTATTTCCTATTTTTTCTCATGATCATCATGGGCTTCATCGTAGTTATGGAATGGGATGTCATCTTTCTGGATTCAAGAGATTTTTCCAACCTGCTTCCCCTCCCCGTGAAAGTAAGAAATCTTTTTATCGCAAAATTTGCGAGTCTCTGTCTCTTTATTTTCCTGTTTTTCCTGGGAATCAACTCTCTTTCAACTATCGTATTTTTGTTTTATTTGCCAAAATGGCAGTCTCCAAGCGTCTTATTCAGTCTGCGTTTCATCGCTTCCCATTTGGTCAGCGTATTGGCTGCGGGCTTTTTCATTTTTTTCATATTCGGTCTTTTGATAGGCATACTGACCAGCCTTTTCGGCTACAAAATATTCAATCGAGTTTCTCTTCTTTTACGGTCCTTATTGATCATTGCCTTTGTGTTTATGATGATTTTCATCTTAGTCGAATCGACAGGAAAGCCTCCGCCGTTTTCCCATTTTCAGCAATTCAGAGAAAGCAATTCTCTATTCCTCTATCTTTTCCCTCCCATGTGGTTCACAGGGCTCTATGAGACTCTATTAGGAAATAATGACCCTCTGTTCTCGGCTCTGTCATGTTTCGCATTGTTGGCCTTCGTCGTCCCTCCTCTTGTTTTTTATCTGACAGAAGTACTCAGTTACCGAAGATACATAATAAAAATGCAGGAAGTAAAGAAAAGAACTGCACATTTTGTCAGGTTGAAGAAGTTTTTCCTGAACCTTTTCAACCTCGTATTCCTGCGAAACCACATTCAGAGAGCGGTCTTTTATTTTTTCGGTAAAACCCTGGTGAGAAGTATGCTCCACAAGATTAGAGTTGTGTCTTACATGGCGACCTCTATCGCCGTAATTCTTATCATCCTGGTATCCGGTTCGAGCAGCATTCAAGAATTATCCGATGTCAACAAAACACTCCTTTCCATTCCTCTGGTCCTCTCTTTTTTTCTGCTGATTGGAATTAGAGCCGTCGTGAATATTCCCGCAGCCAGCGAGGCGAACTGGGTTTTTAAACTGACAGAGGGGACGTATAAAAAAAATTATTTCTCAGGTCTTAAGAAGGGAATCTTTTTCTTCATGCTTCTCCCTCTATTTGTTCTCCTTTTTCTTTTCTATTTTTTTCTCTGGGGATGGTCGATTGCCTTCTATCACTGTCTGTTCGGGATTATCGTCTCGTTATTGCTGATGGAAATTCTGTTTATCAAATACCACAAAATTCCTTTTGTCTGTTCCTATCTTCCCGGCAAAGCAAAACTGCATCTGTACTGGATAATATACTTTATTTCTTTTCTAATATACGCATTTCTTATGAGCTCTGTAGAATATAAGATCTTGAATTCTCCTTTAAGCCTGTTCATTTTCTACGGAGTTGTCCTTGTCATCATTGTCGTTCTGAGAGTCTCACAGAATCGCTTTATCTATAAGAAACTGGAAATCCTGTATGAAGAAATGCCGGAGCCGGCTATGGTGACGCTGATTCCCTATGACTAAGATGGAATGAAATCATTAGCAATTGGGCGGGAATCAAAAGCCAATTCCTTGATGCCAGAGCTTCCCGGGATTGAAAGAAGGCCAAAGAGCGAGTAAAAATTTAAGTAAAGGGACGACAGCGGGAAAAACAAAATTGATTTCAGGCATGCGGCTGGATTTTGAATAGAGTTTTTTTTCCTTGAATGTTAAGCCCTGAACTGAATTTGGATTAAAAACACATGTCATCTTGAATGAGCATATGCCGTTTAAATTAACACGTTTTAAAAAGGAGAAAATTATGCGTCCATTCAAACTTATTTCATTATCTCTCTCTTTAACCGTGATATTTTTCTGCTGCAAGAAAGGACCTGAAGAGGAATATCCAGTCGTAACCGAGATCATAGAAGATGTCAAGGTCGTCACCAATCCTGATTATCCACGCGATGGAAAGATACGGTACTCAATGGAAGAGGATCTGTCTATCGGGGTGGCGGAAGGAGATGAGGGATATATGCTGAATCAGCCTTTCGATGTAAATGTGGCAGAGGATGGAACCATCTACATATTGGACTGGGGAGATGTGTGTATAAAGGTGTATGGTAAAGACGGCAAGCATCTCCGCACTGTGGGACGAAAGGGACAGGGCCCGGGTGAATTTGAATTTCTCATATATATGGCTCTTGCCTCAGACGGAAGGATCTTTATTATGGATCCAGTGAACGGCAGGGTTTCGGTGCTGGATATATACGGGAAATATTTGGGCGGATTTCGTGTGGAGGGACAATTCAGGGAGATGAAAACAGACGGCAAGAACCGCCTATACTATTCAAAAAGAATATCTCAAAAAACAGTCGAGGAGCTACCGGTGACAAAAGATTTTCAGGAAATCGATACTGTTGTCCAGATTTTCCGCAGTGAAGCTGACGGGAAGGACTTATTGAATTTCGGGGATTTCAAAGGGGAGAAATACCGTGTCAGAAGGATGGACACCGGCGGTGCAATGTCAACGGGTTCTCAATACAACATTGTGTGGGAGGTGAGCAGAGAAGGGATGCTCTACGAGGGGCTGAATCAGGAGTATAAAATCAACGTTTTTGACCAGGATGGAAAGAAAATTCTCACCTTCGGCAGGGAATACGAACCGGTGATGATCGAACGGCGGATGGGCGAACTTGTCCGGAAAAGTCTAATGCCGGCCTTTGATCACCGTCGGGCCTGGGAGTTCGATGATGACGGGAATCTCTGGGTCTCGATCTATTCAGAAAACGAAGAAGAAGTAGTCTATGATGTTTTTTCCCCTCAGGGTATTTATCTGAAGCAGGTCGTTGTTCCCCACATGATCCGGGATATAAAAAAAGGGAAGGTCTACAGCATTTTAACCACTGAGGAAGGATTCATGGCTGTGAAGCGGTCTATATTGAAAGAAATTGAATGATTATCTGTCCTGCGCCACCCGTAAGCCAAAGAGCCGTGAGGTAAGCGAAATCCAAATCTTCTAAATCCCAGGCTTCTCTGATTGAAAAAGGATTCTAAGCGAGTCCAGGTTTTTAGAGGGAAATAAATAAGAAGCAAAACCCGATTGAAGAGAAAAAATCGGCTCTATTCATACTTGAGCGTTTCAGCCGGGTTGGTGAGTGCGGCTTTGAGGGATTGGAAGCTCACGGTCAGCAGGGCAATAACGACTGACAACACACCGGCCATAATAAAAGTCAAAATACTGATGGGGATACGGAACGGAAAATTGGAAAGCCAGTAGTTCTTCATCACAAAATACGCCACCGGCCAGGCGATTGCATTGGCAACCACTACCCATTTCAGGAAATTCTTCGAGAGTGTGGCAACAATAGAGCCAACCGAAGCCCCCAGCACTTTTCGTATGCCGATCTCTCTTGTGCTCTGTTCTGCAGTATAGGAAGCTAGGCCGAAAAGACCGAGGCTGGCCACAAATACCGCAATAAATGCAAAAAATGTAATAATCTGGCTCAACTGTTCCTCTGAATGGTACAGCGAGTCGAAGTACTCATCCACAAAGAAATATTCAAAACTTCTGTCCTTCTCAAACGATTTCCATGTCTTTTCGATAAAGGATAGGGTGGTAGAAATATCTCCCGTATTCATCTTGAGCGACAGGAAAGAATAATTTTCGGGCATAAGAAAGATAGCCAGAGGACCTATCACTTCTTTAAGCGACCTGTAATGAAAATCCTTGACGATGCCAACGATGGGCCGCATGACCTCATCGGAATATCCGATTTTCTTTTCGAGAGTTTCTTCTCCCCATCCCAGCCTTGCCGCTGCAGTTTCATTGATCAGGAAAGCACCATCCTTATCAGACCCGAATTCTCGTGAGAAATCCCGTCCTTCGGCGATTTCTATTTCATAGGTCTTCACGAAGTCATAATCGGCAAAAATAAAATCAAATGTATGGGAGACGCTTTCTGGCATTCCCTCAAGAAAGACAGTGAGAACAAAACCTGTTCTTCCCGGGATACCGCTTGAATAGGAAGCTTCCAGAATGCCTGCACTCTTTTTTAATTCATTTTTAAACGCATCATACTGCTGCGGGATGGCATCTCCTTTGATCCTGACAGCAAGAACCTGTTCCTTCTTGAAACCCAGTTTTTGATTCTTCATGAAGCGCACCTGAACTATAACGATAAACGTGGCGATAATGAGGATGACGGAGATTGTAAACTGCAGAATGACCAGGTTGCTGCGCAGAACCCCTCCCCGGGTGCGGCTCTGCATTTTTTTTCTCATGATGTCGATGGGCTGGAAGGAAGAAAGGTAAAAGGCCGGATAACTGCCGGCAGCAAGACCTGTGAACGTCACAATCCCGATCAAGCCGAGTCCCACAACCCAGTTAAGAACAGACACCGTGTTGATTTCTTTTCCGGTGAGGTTATTAAAGACCGGAAGCAAAAGTTCGACTATGACAAGGGCCAGGAACAAGCCGCAGAGCGACAAGCCCACCGACTCCGTTATAAACTGAGAAATCAGCCTTTTTTTGTGTGCGCCGAACACTTTCCTCATCCCGACTTCCATTCCCCGGTTGGCCGAACGGGCCGTGGACAAGTTCATGAAATTGATACAGGCAATGAGGAGAATAAATACCGCAACAATGGAGAAAACGTAGACAAAGAGGATGTCTCCATTAGCTTCGATTTCCCCGCTGAGATGAGATTTCAAATGAATGTCTGTCAGTCTCTGAAGGAAATAGGACATTTTTTGCCCGTACTTGCGGGCTTCTTCCCCTGCGTGTTTCTCCACAATCGGAGCTAACTTCTTTTCTACCGCTTCGGCATCCGCTCTCTCATCGAGCATGATGTATGACCACCCCAGAATGACAAACCAATCATTCAGGAACTCGGTTCTTCTTCCCTGGATGGTATTCATAGAAACAAGGTAACTAAACCTGAAATGGGAATTGCGGGGGATATTTTTTACAACCCCAGTCACTTTAAGGTCACCATCTGCGTTAAGATTAATGGTTTTTCCCAGGGGATTTTCATTGACAAAAATCTTTTGAGCGGTATCCTCGGTCAAAACGATCGAGCCGGGGGCATCTAGAGCTGTTTCCGGATCGCCAGCGATAAACTCATGACTGAAAATTTTGAAAAAATCCGGGTCCACATAGAAGATCCCTCTCTCATCAAACTTTTTATTTTCATAAGTTATAAGACCAGATCGCTGCCAGAGCCTTGTGTAGGCCCTGATCTCGGGCACTTCGGCAGCAAAAGTCGGGGCAGCGACGAAAGGGGGGATAGCTAAATGATCATAGGCGCCGCCGATTTCCTCGGCATAGGTTATCCGGTAGATACGGTCGGCATTTTCGTGATGCCTGTCAAAGCTCAACTCATCATAAACCCACAAGAGGATGAGAATACAGCAGGCCATGCCTACGGCAAGGCCGGCAATGTTAATAAAAGTATAACCTTTTTGTCTCTTGAAATGCCTAAAGGCGATTTTCAGGTAGTTTTTAATCATTGTACCCTCAGTACTGTAATGTTTGTTTCATATTTATATTTGCACAAAATGTGCCAAAATTTTCTCCTGAGATATTGTCAGCTTATAAAACGATTTATGTCCGTTCTAGAACAATTTATGTCCGTATACGAACAAAAATAAATATTTCCCATATCAACTTTACAGCAGAGAACAGTCCGGATTCTGTGACATCCTCCTACTCTGCAAGACAGCCGGACACAGATTGGCGCAGCAGACAGGTCATATCGTGTTGAATTTTGTATCCGGTTCGTTTACCGCTCATTACAGCGGAAACCAACCAGAATAATCCTTTTGAAATGGCTCTTATTTCTTGAGGAAACGCTCCTGGAAAGTGGGTTTACGGCCGGCCATCTTCAGAAAGACATCCAGGGGGACCAGCTCAAACTCCGGGCCGAGCCTGTCGAGGATGCTCTTTACTCTTTTAACGTTGCTGGACTCCCGAACATGGACCAGCAGAAAATAGGGCCTCTTGCTGTTGATCGCCGCCAGCTCTTCCAGGTCAGCCACAGCCTCCTCTTCAGTCCGGGTGGGGGAAAGATAGTAATCATAGGAGACCAGCGGCTTCCCATCCCTCACGGTAAAGGTAAAGGCAGGGGCATAGCCGTTCACAAAACCCAGGACATCCGGCATGCCTTTATAATAGGCATCGACCACTTCTCTGGTCAGCTCGGTGTTGCCCTCGACTGTGGCGCCTTCGGAATAGTCCATGATCTCGAACACTCTGAGGTCAAGCTGTTTCATGAGCTGATAGGCTTTTTCGATAAGTGACGGCAGCTTGTCCGGGGGAACGGCCTTGGGATACATGTACCCGGGCCCTGACAGGCAGCCGATAAAATAATCATTGGGCGTAGCCATGGAATAAAAGAATTCCTGCATGGCCGGCGCCAGCCACAGGTAGTTCATGATCACTTCCCAGGCATAAGGGATTTCTCCCCTCCCCGGCTTCAGCCAGGCGCCGATCCCCAGGCCATCTGTCTGGACACAGGTGATGTATACTTTTTTCCCGGGTATGTACTCTTTTCCGGGTACGATGTTGTGGTTGTTCGTGAACTTGAAGCCAGGGGAAAGAGGGACCTGGCAGCTGAAACTCATGTTGGGCAATGTATGGAGGCCTTCGACGCGGAACCCGAAGCTGGAGGTCAGCTTGAGATGTTCCCGCTCCAGGTCTTTGGCATACGAATGCCAGCCCATGACCAATGACATAGGTTTCATTTCGCTCAGCAAACGCCTGGCTAGGGCATATTCCTCTGTGTCGGATTCTCTTGAGGACAGGTCGTTAAAGAAAGCTTTGTTGTAAATGCCCCAGTCGGCCACTCCGGGCTTCATGACCTGGCCATGCTCGCCTCCCATCCAGATGATGAGCTCTTTGTTGCATCTTTCCCAGTACCGGTTATAGGCCCAGGTGTAGATCTGAGCGTCTGTCTGGCCTGTGAATTTTCCCCGGAAATCCTCGACCGGCTTGAGCCCGGCTTTCTTGACCAGAGAGATCAGGTCTTCGCTCACCACCACGGCTCTTTCCAACCCGGCCACCGTAAAAGCCACGATAAGCGAGGTGCGCACCGATCTATCCCAGACCACATAGCCTCTGACATGTTCCTTCAGGGCGTTCAAAGCCTGTTCAGGAGTCCTCAATTGCCTGAAGGAGAAATCCTTTTTCTCCTTGTAGAACTCAAAAACCGCGGGTGTGTAGGTAAAAGCCCAGGATTCCGGATAGATGAAATACAGCCGGGGACCTCCGATGTTAGCCACTCCCTGCAGGCTAATAAGAAAGGCCTGTTCGGGGAGGAGGCCGTCGATCTGCCAGTTGTCTTCAAGCACCATGTAGTAAGCGCTTCTCGTTCCGGCCCTTTTCAGGAGAAATCTCACGGGAGGACCGGTCTTCCGGGTCGACCGTTTGACTGTGTAAACGAGCCTTTCTTTGTCAGCGGAAAGCTCAAACACATGGAAGGTCAAAAGCGGTGTCCGTCCCTGAGAACCCCTTATGTGACTTCGTTCTTCGAGTTTCAAGACAGAACCATTTTCTTCCCAGCGGGCGATAATCTCCCTGGAGTCTCCCACCGGCTGAGAAAGCCCCATAAAAACATTCGTGGGAAAGACGCGGTTCGTGACGGGCACCCGGTTGATTTTCCCTCCTGTCTCGAGAACCAATCTCTCTTCAAAGCTGCGGCTGGTGCCCCATTTCTGGGTCAGGATGACCGTCGTCCCCTTCTTCTGAATATCCAGAGAGAGCGTGCGATAAAGGCCTATCTCTGAGCTTTTCTCAAGGATGATCGTCCACTGGCCGTCAAACTGGGGGTCTCCCTGACCGAAACATAAAGCGGGGAGGAAACAGACGATCAAGAACGCATACGAAAAAAAACGCCGTAAGCATGACATTTGAGTTCTCCCGTTGATGAGGATGAGATTATATCAACATATCAGAGCATCAGGTGAGTGTCAATTTGGGGGAAAATTGGAGGGCATCTCCAGGATCCTAAAGGCAAAGGCTGTATCCGAGTCCAGAGAATTCCGGTCTATTGGAGGGCGAAGTCCACAGCCGCTGTGGCATGAAGAGCAGTTGTATCATAGAGAGGAATTTCATAATCTTCTTGACGGACGATTAAAGGAATTTCCGTGCATCCCAGAATCACACCCTGGGCCCCGCGTTTGACAAGATTCTGGATGATACTTTGAAATTTCTCTCTTGAAAGCTCCTTGATCTCTCCCAAGCACAGTTCATTGTACAGAATATCGTGAATGGCCTGTCTCTCCTTATCCTCAGGGATCAAAACGTCCAGCCCGTGTATCTCCTTCAAACGTCCCTTATAGAAATCCTGTTCCATGGTGAATTTTGTGCCGAGCAGTCCCACCCGGCTCTGTCCGTTTGCCTTAACAGCTTCTGCGGTGACATCAGCAATATGCAGCAGAGGGATCTGAGTCGCCTTCTGGACTTCATCAGCCATCTTATGCATGGTGTTTGTACAAATGACTAAAAAATCAGCTCCAGCTTTCTTCACCTTTTGAGCCGCCTCGATCATCAGCCGGGTCAATGATTCCCAGTCTCCTTGATGCTGCAGTTTTTCCACATCATCAAAATCCACAGAGTAGAGAATACACCGCGCTGAATGAAATCCTCCCAGCTTCTCCTTGGCAGCCTGATTCATGATCCGATAGTACTCCAGAGATGATTCCCAGCTCATTCCGCCGATCATGCCTATAGTTTTCATGTACCCCTCCCCTCCCGGTTACAGATAATCCTTAAACGGGAATGTATTTTAGCCGAAAACACAGGAAATTGGTTTTTTGCACTGCATTGAATCCGGCTCATTTTTATTCCATTTCCATCTTCTGGTTCCGCCTCCTGGCCTGCTCGCAGATAAGAAAAAACAATAATAAAAAGAAGAGACATATCCTGTCAACGAAGAATTCGCGATTATTGACCAAACCGACAAAAGGATTGATCGTCTACTTCACTATGGGGGAGGCCTGCTGGTCGAAGGGGTTGGTCCTCAAGGCAAGAGAAAAAAGATAAGGATAATTGTCCTTCAAGTGCCGCATATAATCCAGCCACTGATGAACCAGTTGAACGTAGGCCCGTTTTATGTCGCCAGCCAGGTGGGCATAGTCTGTCTCCGGCAGGCCTCTGGTGCTTTTTCTGTTCCCCAGTTCCTCAGTGAGATGAAAAACCGCCCTCAGAAGCTCGGTGAATTTCTCATGCTCCAGCAAATTGGGATTTTCCAGGAGCCTCAGCAGGAAGTCTCTTTTGCCGGTGAGGAAAGTGCGGAGATCCTCCAGGCTCATCTTCTGGATATCGATTCCGTAGTCATAATTCTTGAGATGTTTGCTCACCCTATTGAATTCCTGGTCGGTCCAGCTCGAGGTCACGACAAGTTCCTTTCTGATCTCATCCAGTTTAGGGTCAAAGTCAGAGAAAAAGGTCAACAGCTCCGTTCCCACCTCGCTGAAGAAAGCGCCTATCACCATGTTGAGCTTTTCCAGCCTGTTTCGCTTCTCTCTTTCGCCGAGCAGGCGGTGGATGATCAAGGTCACCAGCAAAACCTCGAAAAAGACGAAGGCGATGTCTCCAATCAGGTAAATGAAGATATGGTGGGTATCCCTGAAAATCAAATAGTGCGCGAAATAAACAACCGCAGAGAGGACAACCAGGACAATACCCAATTTTATCTGCCAATCCCATCTTCTCATTCTAGGCTCCTTTGCATAAATCCAATCATATACGGATGCGGAAAGTTCCCTATCATATTTATACATTTGAACCAGTTTCGCAAATAAAATTTTTTAGCTAGGGGTGTGAAAAACCGACTCCAACTCACCCTTCTTATTTCGAATCATATCCAGGACAAAATCAAATAGTTGATTGATTTGGCTTCTTCAAAAAACGGGAAGGATTTTAAGGACCCAGGTCATATCTGCGAAAAATTTCAAATTTAGGCAACTATTTGTACCGTTTTATCGTACATATATATGGAGGCAATGATGAGAGACCTGAGCTTGACCCACCAGAGCATCATGCTGGCCATCTGGCGGCTCGGCGATAACGCCTACGGAGTGACCATCCGGAAACAGGTCGCTGCTGTTACGGGAAGGACCTATGTCTACGGCACCCTCTACAACTTTCTGAATCAACTGGCCATGAAAGGCTACATCCGGAAGACCGTTGGCTCTCCCACAGCTAAGCGCGGCGGCAGGAGAAAAATCTTTTACACTTTGACTCCTGCCGGGAGCAGGGCTCTTCACAAAGCTCGGCGTATGCAGCAAGCCATCTGGGATGAGATCCCGGAAAGAGTGTTCGAAGAGGCGTGATTTAATGTGTCCCTTCCATAAGCCCCCGGGAATCGCTGAGTGGATCATGGAACGTCTATCCCGTCCGGGCGAGGATTTCTCCATAGCAGGCGATCTTCGTGAGGATTTCGAGGATCTGGCCGCAGAAAAAGGCCTGGCCTATGCCCGCGTCTGGTACTGGTTCCAGCTTCTGAAATCTCTCCCCGGCTTCCTTAAAAATTCCATTATCTGGAGTGCCATCATGCTCAGAAATTATCTTAAAATCGCTATCCGCAATCTCAGAAAACACAGAGCCTATTCCTTCATCAACATTTTCGGCCTGGCTGTCGGCCTGGCCACCTGCATCCTGATTTTCCTCTGGGTTCAAGATGAAGTGAGCTACGACCGGTTTCATACCCATCTTGACAGCCTCTACCGGGTTGTATGTTACGACCGCATAAACTCGCACGAAAAGTATTCGGTCACCTCGCCGCCTATCGCTCCGGCCCTTGAGCAAAATTTCCCGGAAATTCTCAGGGCCACAAGGTATGAGGAACTGAGTAGTCAACTTATCAAAGTCGGCGAAAAGAAATTCCTGGAGAATGAAGTATCCGTTGCTGACCCTGCTTTCCTGGAGATGTTTTCCTTTCCTCTGATCAAGGGTGATCCCAAAACCGCCTTAATTGACTCCCACTCCGCCCTCCTGACAGAGACTACGGCCCGCAAATACTTCGGCACAGAAGACCCTGTCGGCAAAGTTCTGTCTTTAGGCGGACGTTATGATATCCAGGTGACCGGTGTGCTCAAGGACCTTCCGTCAAACTCTCACCTCCGGTTCTCTATCCTCATGCCTGTAAAGTTCCTCAAAGACCTGGGATGGGATCTCGATAACTGGCAGCGTTTCTTCATCCACACCTATATCCAGCTTCATCCGGAGAGTGTCCCGATCGATCCATCTAAGATTCTTGACATTTACGAGAAAGGAAGTGGTGAGGAAAGCGATATTCTGTATGAGCTTTTGCCTGTAAAAGATATCCATCTGCGCTCAGCCGGAATCTGGGGCTACGGAGCCGACGGAAACATCCGGAACGTCTACCTTTTTTCCATCATCGCAATCTTTGTCCTGCTCACCGCCTGCGTCAACTTCATGAACCTGTCCACAGCCCGGTCAGGAGACCGGGCCAAAGAAGTCGGCATGAGGAAGGTTGTGGGCGCTCGCCGGAAGGACATCATCCAGCAGTTCTTTGGAGAATCCGTGCTGTTAGCTTTTATCGCTCTGGGACTATCCCTGGTCTTGGTAAGCATTGTTCTCCCTGCATTCAATAGACTGACAGCTAAAGATATGTCACTTAACATCTCGACGAACGGATTCCTTCTCATGTTTCTCGGCGGGATTG
>Ga0209636_10003713_pt1 | contig 15590 bp, 14 predicted proteins | sample DeeMarSWOR152_54_FD_187464 | JGI IMG/M metagenome (GOLD analysis project Ga0209636, IMG submission 187464) | Marine sediment microbial communities from White Oak River estuary, North Carolina - WOR-1-52-54 (SPAdes) (version 2) | ecosystem: Environmental > Aquatic > Marine > Intertidal zone >...
ATTTATTATTCTTTCGGTGTTGTTGTTTTTGAAGGCTAGTTTTTGTTCGAAGCTAACAGTGTTATATTGGCCGGGGAAGGCGTTGGGTATCATTGTGAAGTTGATTGATTTGATGTCTTTGAATTGTTGCCATTCGTCGATTAGGGGTGAAGTGGGCGGGTCCATCCATATGTTGAATTTGCCGTAGGTGAAGTAATCGCCGACCTGCGTTCCTATATAGGGTGTGGCTGTGACTTTTGTTGTAGGGCATAGTGTTGTTGCTAGGATTTGTGTTAGTATGATTAGGATGGTTAGGTTGCGTGTGGTTTTTTGCATGGCTTTTGTCATTATGTGTAGTGTGTGTTGTCCTTTTTTTGTGTTATTCTTTTTTAGCGTATATTCATGTGTGCTGTTGTGGTGTGAGTGTGTGCGGTGCTCCTCTAGGCCTCGTTCACTATATGATCCAATTAGGCTCCAAATATACTGCAAATATACAAAGTGAATTGGTGTTTCTCTGTGGTTTGGTGTTTATTCGAGGATTATTCTTGCGTCGACAGTTTTTGCGCCTTTCTCGTAAACCATTATTGGGTTCAGGTCGAGTTCTTTGATTTCTGGGTGGTTCATTACGAGTTTTGATGTGGCTAACAGTATTTTTATTATGGCGTTTGTGTCTGCTGGTGGTTGTCCGCGGTATCCTTGCAGAAGTGGATAGGCTTTTACTTCTGTTATCATTTCTTTAGCTTCTTGTTCGGTTATTGGCGCGATTTTGAACGTGACGTCCTTCAAGATTTCCACAAAAATGCCGCCCAGTCCAAACATTAGGGTTTGACCAAACTGTGGGTCTTTGATTGCGCCAACTATGACTTCTGTAGAGGCAGGCACCATTTCTTGCACTAATACGCCTACAATCTTTGCCTTTGCGTTGTGTTTTTTTACATTGTCCAGAATTTTCTTGTGGGCGTTTTTGGCTTCTTGTTGTGTTTTTATGTTTACTATGACTCCGCCCACGTCTGATTTGTGAATAACGTCGGGCGAGACTATTTTTAATACGATTGGGTAGCCTATTTTTTGGGCGAATTTTACTGTTTCTTCCTCATTCTTGGCTACCATAAACTTCGTAACTGGAATGCCATATTCCGTGCAAAGTGTTTTTGCTTCTGTTTCAAGCAGAAATTTTCTTTTCTGTTTCTGTGCTTGTGCGAAGATTTCTGAAACTTTACTCACTGTTGAATCACCTGTTTTGTGAGAGTAATATTTCTGATGATAGATGCTTTCACGTATTTTAATCTTAAACTCAAAAAAGGTAAACTATGTCTTATAGGTTTGAGGATAGAATGCATTATGGATTTCTGCTTTGTGTGTGTTCTCAGCGCAGAGACTAGACCATCCTATTAGGCTCCAAATAGCCTTTCTAGTCTGGTGAAGGGACAAGCTCTTTGACTGTTCTGATGAATTTGTTCGAACATCCTTGACATTGATACGTCCTCTCCAGTATCAGAAGCGTTCCGCCCTTCGTGGGAACCTTGTCCAAATATTTTTCATTGAAAATCAGATTTGCTTTGTTACATATTGGGCATTTGGAGATTTCGGATGATGTTTGTGGTTCCGATTTATCATATTCGAGAGCATTTTTGGGTGGTGTTGAAGGGGTTTGGCTCTCAGGCTCTATCTCAACCTTTTCACCTTTCAATATCTGAGATAAGGTGTCGCTCACATCTGACTTCAACGAACAACTTTGACCAGAATCGTCAATTGCTTCGCACCACACTCCAACACTCGCAAACGTGCGAGTGTAGAGTTTTCTAACTCCAATCTGGCCTCCAGCAGTCTTTGACCACAAGGTCGTAATTGCTTGCTTCTTCAAGCTTTTGTCTTCGCTGTTTCGCATTCTTATGAGAACGTCTCTATATCCTTCATAAGAAAGGAAATTCGGGAGTAGCATTCTCTTTTGCTTATTAACCTCTTGTTCTGCAAGAAAATCTTTGCCGAAATCAGAAAGCACATATGAGGCTCTCCCACTATGCGGTTTCAGGATGCCAAACGCCGCTGCGGCGCCCAAAGAAGCACCGAGAAGATTCTGCTTATGATGTTCTTGTCCAAACATAGTGGATATTTCTCCGAATCGGACTGAGCCGCCCTTGTCCATTACGATTCTTGAAGCTCTTAGAATATCGTCCATGGAAGCTAGAAGAGGAACCCTAATTTTCTTAGAAGGTTTCTCCTCTTTTGCCATACTCTCCTTGGCAGTTTCTGCATTCTCGGTTTGTTTTTCAGACATGGGAATCATATATATATCATAGATGCGAGAGATAATAGTTTCGTTTTCAGGAGTGAAAATAATGGTCACCGTAACCAAAACTACGCCACGCCAATTTTTCGCTTTCTTAGATATTATTTCAGCCTTTCAGCCATGTTCGATTGAGCAGATAAGAAAGAGCATGAAGTCGGTGTGGGGTCCAGTTTATTCGACTCGAAACTTTGCCCTTCAATACAAATTCATTTCTTTCGATGAAAAAGGCAAAACATTCTCCTTAGCGCAAGATGGGGAGCGACTTCTCCGTTACAGTGGAAATCTTAGATATGAATTTCTTATTAACAATTTCAAACTTCAATGCTGTGAGCCATTTTCCTCTCTTCAAAATGAACTCTCCAAAAGAAGGAAAATGACGATTTCCGAGATAGGGGATTTCCTTGAAACGAAGTTCTCTCAGAAGGCGAAATGGAAATCTTCAGAAAAGGAAGAGTTTGGAAAGGCAATAACTCAATGGCTTGTTCTGTTGCGGGTTGCAGAGGTGAAAGATGCTACGGTCACTTACGTAAAAGGAGAAGTTAAGACAGCTGGAATAATCTATTTTCCAGAAATGACCAGATTACTTGACAGAGCACTTTACGATTTCCTAACTGAAAATTTCAACACTCCGCACAACATAATCCATGAACCTTATGAGCTTCTCGAGAAGACCAACAAAGCAAGTGATGACAATGATAGGGGGGACTTGTTTGAGCTATTCATTGCCAGCGTGTTCAAGCGATTTGGTTTTAGCCCTAGACTCCGTGATGGATTTAGAGAGCAAAAAGCAAACTTGACTTATCAGAGAAAGGGAGGTGGAGATGTTGGACTCTTCTGCCACTTTCCGACTCAAGCGAGAACGGAGATTCTCGAAGGCTACGCAATAGCTTGTGAGGGAAAAGCGAAAGAAAATGTAATAGGAAGCAAGGCAGTCGGTCAAGCAAGAAACCTTTGTACGAAAATCAAAGAGTTCTATCCGAAGTATCTGGTTCATACTGCTGTGATATCTCAATCGACAAGCGGCTATGATTCAAGTGGGAGAGAGCAAGCGCCACCAGAGGTTCTTCATATAACCTCAAAGGTATTACTGAGTCTTTTAGACCTTCAAGAGAAGCGACTAGAAAAGGGTTCACCTCTTATTAATCCAATTCATATAATGCTTCTGTTTGAAGAACTAATTAAAAGGCAAAGCCTAGAACCGAATGAAGAATCTGCACTCGGAACCCTTAAAGAAATTCTCAAAGAATGATTTTCAGCACACCACTACTCAATAGATTCTCAAGACAATCTCGTTGAATGTGTGTGCATTTGGTTCATATAGTAGACCCTCTAGGGGGAGGCATGTGCGCACACACAGCAGAAAAAAACAAGCCTACATTCTGCTATGCAAAAAATATACCTAGACCTAGGGAGAGCGTGTGCGCTCACAGAAAGAATCCTAAAAAACGCCACTCACGGAGGTGCTTTGAAGTCATTCCAGTCAACGTAGTGCCACATGAAAATTTCGTTATCTATGATTATGTATTTGTCAGCACCTGTCCAGACATAGCCCCAAGTGTTGCTGGTGCTGTTCCAAATCCAGTAGAACCAGCCATGACTGCCTTGTTTAGTGACGCCGTTTATTGTGTTGATTTCAGTGCCGTACGCAGTTGTTGTGAGGTTTACGTTGGCGATGCGCATCGTGACGTTGAGAAGTGTTTCTCCGCTAAAGGCTTCTGTGCGATTATGCCAAACACGTGTAAAGTTTTCATAGTCTATTCCAATGTCCAAGTGCCTCGTGACGTGAGCAATCCTGCTTCGCAAATCTTCATATTGGTAATAATAAAATCCCGCAGCAAGTGTTCCCAGCAAAGTTCCACATAAACCTGCTATGGCCATTAGCATCCATCTATTCTTTAAGATTGACAATGTTTTCACCTCCGACGACTTTGTTGATTGCCGAAATGACTGGGACAGTGCCGAAAAAGAAGAAAAACAAGTTACTCGCCACGTGTACGAGTCCGAACGGAATGAAACCCACAACAATTGCGACTATTATATTCGGACCTACAGTAATGCCCCAAACCGCGTTAGTAATCACGTCGTACAAAACTGTCAGTATAGCGCCGATTGACGCAAAAAAGACACTAGCTTTCCACCACTCACCCTTCAGATTGTCCACTGCCTTTCGTAAAAGCCCGCCTGCAATCCCATATATCGTTTCAGAAAAAGTTGTCGCCAGCAAAATTGGCAACACAAACCCTTGCGGGTTTAGTGTTCCGTAAACTGCCCAAGAAATCAAACCTATCAATACGCCTACTATTGGCCCAAAACAGAAGCCGCCGATGAAAACGATAAAATCCATAAGCTTCACGTTCCACACTCCGATAAGCGCATAATTAGTGCCAATCGAAAGCGCAACTAGGCAAGTGATTACAGCTATCTTTATGGTCTGCATTTCGAGTTCCGATTACTTGGTTGGATAATCCATCCATATAAAACTTTCTAAACAGCTCTTGAAGATTTCAAGATCTGATTATAAAAAGAAAACGTGTTTACTCAACACTTGAGGCTAAATTTTATAAAGATAATGCGTAGTAAAAACCAGAAGAGTGAAAATGTTGATACCAAACGTGATAGCCCAAGCGGAATGGATAGCTGCAGGTTTTCTTTGCCTCCTAGTGCCAATAATTTGGTTTGTCATTGCAATCTTAATCTGCATTTGGGTTTACAAAGATGCAGAATCACGAGGAATGAATGGTGCTTTGTGGCTTATCATTGTCTTAATCTCTGGCATTATCGGCCTAATAATCTACTTAGTAGTTAGAAAAGAGAAGTCCCCAAGTGGCGGAACCCCTGCCCCGCCTTCGTAGAGGAAGTGCCTTTAAAAATCCTTTTTTTCTTTATTTTATATAAAAGGTTTAACGATGCAATTACTCAAAGAAATAATTCAATTGTTTAACTTCATAGGGAGCTTAGTCTGTCACCAAAGACCCGAAAGAACATTATGGGTTGGCGGGTATTACCTTCCAGTCTGCGCAAGGGATACAGGAGTTTGTCTCGGTCTCCTATTAGGGTATACATTATTATTTTTCCTACGCAAGAAAAAAGCAAAGGGTCCACCCAACTTGTTTGTAACGCTCGCAATGATGGCTCCATTATTGATAGATTCAATTTCACAAACAATCGGATTAAGGGAAAGCACAAATGATATTAGACTTTTGACTGGGCTCCTATTCGGCACTGCACTCGCTCCACTTCTAATTTACACACTTTCAATAGTGACGTTTACAAGAAAAATCCCGCTCCTAAAGAGCATTTTAGTGGAAAAAGTCGCTGTAGATGACAAAAACTCTTGGTTAAACGCAAGGGCACTTTGCATCGGTGTGATATTGGCGGGAATTTTGTTTTTCACCATAAAATCAATCAGTGGTTCGGCGTTCTTTTTATTCTATTGGGTGCTAAGCATTCCCATTATAACTGCAGTGATTTTGCACATATTCGTTTTACCAATTCTCCTACTAATAGCAGTCTTTAAATAATGCACCTCTGCATTGCAATGGAGAAAACTAATAATCTTCTATTGTGACTATTCTAAGGTCAAAAATTTCACAGAGATGTGGATAGATATGAAGCAGTTGCCGAAGGAATTTGATATTCTTGCGATTGAGGAGAAGTGGCAGAAGAAGTGGGAAGAGAGCGGCATTTACCGATTTGACTGGAAAGACGAGAAACGCCCAGTTTTTAGTATTGACACTCCTCCGCCTTATCCTTCTGGCGACTTTCACATGGGCAACGTTTTAAACTGGACGTATTTTGACATGGTCGCCCGTTACAAGCGCATGAGAGGCTTTAATGTTCATTTCCCCCAAGGCTGGGACTGCCACGGGCTCCCAACAGAAGTAGAAACTGAAGAGTTCTACAAGATAAAAAAGACAGACATACCCCCTGACAAATTCCGCAAACTCTGCGAAGGCTTCGTTAACAAATACATCCAGATCATGAAGAAAGCCATAATTCGTATGGGATGCTCGCCGGACTGGACAACCGAGTACAAAACAATGGACCCCGACTATTGGAGACGCACCCAACTAAGCTTCATACTTCTTTACAAGAAAGGCTTCATCTACCAAGGCACACACCCAATCAACTGGTGCCCTAGATGCGAAACCGCAATCGCAGACGCGGAAGTAGAACACGAAACCCGAGAAGGCACATTGCACTATATCAAATTTCCCTTAGACGATAAACAACATCTAACAATCGCAACCACCCGCCCCGAACTCCTACCCGCCTGCGTCACAGTCGCCGTAAACCCAAATGACGAACGCTACAAAAAACACATTGGCAAACAAATCCATGTCCCAATCGCAAACAGAAAAGTCAAAATCGTCCCAGAAGACATGGTAGACCCAGCGTTCGGCACAGGCGTCGTGATGATATGCACCTACGGCGATAAAGCCGATGTCCAAAGCGTAGCAAAACACCACCTACCAGTAATCATGTGCATAACAGAAACAGGAAAAATGAACGAAAACACAGGAAAATACGCAGGGCTAACAGTAGCAGAAGCCAAAAAAGCCGTCGCAAAAGACCTAGAAAAACAAGGCTTACTCGAAAAAACCGAAAAACTACAACAAGAAGTCGGCGTCTGCTGGCGCTGCAACACACCCATCGAAATCCTCGAACGCAAACAATGGTTCATGAAAACCCGCAAACTAACAGATCAAGTAGAAAAAACTGCCTTAGAGATAAAATGGTACCCAGACTACATGAAAGCCCGCTTAATAGATTGGGCAAAATCCCTCGACTGGGACTGGGTCATCTCAAGACAAAGAGTATTCGCTACACCTATCCCCATCTGGTACTGCGCCAAATGCAATGAAATAATTCTCGCAGAACCAGACTGGATTCCCATAGACCCAAAACTGGAAAAACCAAAAGTCGACAAATGCCCAAAATGCGGAAACAAAGAATTCACTCCAGAAAAGGACGTACTCGACACGTGGATGGATTCTTCAATCTCCAGCGCTGTTCATGCAGGATGGCCAGACAGTAAAGACTGGAAAAGACTCTTCCCGGCCAGCATGCACCCGTCAGGCACCGACATTATCCGCACTTGGGCTTACTATCTTATGGTTCGCAACTTAACCTTATTCAATGAAAAGCCGTACAAAAGCTGCCTTATAAACGGCATGGTACTCGGCAGCGACGGCACAAAAATGAGCAAATCAAAAGGCAATTTCACCCCAGCGCCAGACATCCTAAACAAATACGGTGCAGACGCTACAAGACAATGGGCAGCAAGCGGAGGCACAACAGGCTCAGACATACCATTCCGCCAACCAGACGTAGAATACGGATGGCGATTCCAAAGAAAACTATGGAATGCATCTCGGTTCACTAGCATGCTCTTAAAAGACTATACGCCAACAGAAAAGCCCAACCTAGAACTCTTAGACAGGTGGCTACTCAGCAAACTAGAAAAAACCGTAAAAAAAGTAACCGAAGCCTTCGAAAACTGCCAATTCAACATAGCTACAGAAGAAATACGAAACTTCACTTGGCACCAGTTCTGCGACCAGTACATTGAAGCCGCAAAAGACCGCCTCTACAAACCAGACCATTATGGCAAGGAAAGCACAAGTGCAGCCCAATACACACTTTACTCTGCGCTTTACAAAATCTTGCAACTACTCGCCCCAATCATGCCACACATTACAGAAGAAATCTACCAAACCATATACGCAAACGCAATAAAACACGCCAGCATCCACACTGCGCCATGGCCAACCTTCGACAAAGCTACAGTTGACGAAGAAGCAGAAAAATACGGCGAACTACTCACTACACTAATCAGCCAAATCAGAAGAGAAAAATCAGAAAAAAAAATGCCACTAAACACGCCAATAAAGAAGTTAAAAATCTACTCAGGGACTCGAAAAAGCGCAGACATACTCAACCAAGCATTAAAAGACATCGCAGGAACTTGCAAAGCCGAAAAAATCGAAATCATAGCCGAAGAAGGCGAAGGAAAAATACTCGAAGGATACTCAAACATTCATTATATAACAGAATACTAATTGTAAACGCTATCAAGTATGCCTAGACAAGTGAAAAACGTGCAAAATACCACCGAATTTTCTAATGCGAAAGCTTAAAACGGAGAATTGCGGCGATTCCGCCGAAAGAGTTCTTCAGCATTTGTCCTTCTTCTGTTTCAGTAGATATCATTTCAACTTCTGTATTCGTTTGTTCCGCTATTTCTGCAAATTCTTCAACAATGTCTTTCACTTCTTCAACTGCAAGGGTTTGTGTATTACATTTTGGACATTGCCTTTCAGAAAGTTTCTCCTTGAAAACAGAAAGCGTCTGTTCCTTCACTGTTTCTTGCATTGGGTAACCACATACTGTGCATTTTACTGTCACTCTTACTATGTCAATTCCCTCAGAAAGCAAAAGAGTCTTAACTGCACCCATCTGAAGAGCACGTCTGACTTCTTCCTCGCCGTAGGTCGCTAAGCCGGTATCATGTCCAACTTGATGAAGAAAATCTTGCACTAACCTTTTCTCTTCAATATATCGCACATTCTGGAGAATTTCTGGGGCACGTTCCATGATTTCGTCTACGCCTTGCTCACTAACGTAAGCCGTATCAAGAACCGAGATGATTTTGTCTTTTAAACTATAATGCAAATAATCTCCTTTTTCGAAATCATATTTTGCAGGACCAGGCCCACCTAAAATTATGCCCTTAAGATTAGAAATCGGCAGAAAAATATCGTTTACATACTTGCCCACACGGCTGAAGTATTCCAAAAGTTTTGCCTCTCTCTGCCTTTCAAACCTTCTCGCAGATTGACCGCCAGCTCTATGTTTGCCCGGCACTCCTGAAGTAATTTCTTGAACCATCTCCATACGCTTGCCCTTCAAAATAGCAAAAGAAGCGCCGTTCGCATCCAGAAGAACTACGCCATAAGTTTCTTTTTCCCTAAGTTGCTCCTGAAGATATTCTAAATGAAATCTGGCATCACATCGATAAAGATAGACGTTAATTGGCTCAATGGGTTCGATAACGTATGTTTCGAGTTTTTCGCTGCCGGCTCCATTTTGTGGAATTGCGCCACTGAAAATTACTAAGCCATTCTTCGGTACTTGCTTGAAAAGTTTGAGTCGTTGTTGAACTTTAACTATAGCATCTTGAACATTCTTCCGTGTCGTGTCCGATTTGATGTTTGAAGCTGTCCCGTATTCATCTCTTAACATGGAAAGAACCTCACTTATTTGACGCCCAGGCGGAACATGAAGCGAAACAAGCTCTGTGCCTCTGCCCTCTTTCCGAGCCAGCACATCCAGTGCCTTTTTCAAACGGAACAGTTCTAGAGAGGTTCTTTTTTGTTGGCTCATGCTTTTTCCACATCAAACGTTAAGCCTTCATTGACACTCTCGCAAATAAGAATTTGCCTAAAACCTTTGTTTAGATAAATTTATTATGTAAGTAATAAGAAAAGCTAAATTTCCCAGAACTCCTTAGTAGTTAAGTTAGCTTTTCTCGCTGAGGTTATGTTGTATGGACAAACCTTAATGCACGTGGAGCAGTCGGCGCGGTTTTCGCACCAGAACTGATAGCACAACTCAGCGTCTACATACCATTTTAGCGCACCAGGATTATTAGAACGACACGTAACTTCAAAACTAGGCTCATCTTCCATTGAAATTGCACCTACTTCACAATGTTCAGCGCATAACTTACATTTTTTGCAACTTGCCTTTACACCGAACTCTATAGGCTTATCAGATTCCAAGGGAAGATCCGTGAAAATCTTACAAAGTCTCACTCTTGGACCATATTGAGGTGTTATCAATAAGCCGTTTCGGCCTAGTTCTCCAAGTCCAGCGTCAATCGCAAGTGGAATACTTAAGGCAGTATCGTTTCCACATTGTATAGCTTCATATCCTAGGTTTCGAATAAACTCGCCGAGGCACGCGAGTACAAAAGCCATTTTGGAATACCCCGTCCCCGTAGCTGCCGCGGCAGGAACAGTAGGAGAGGTTACAATGCCGTCTGCATCCATTTCAATAGCCATAACGATAGCGTTTTCAAATTTCTTTGGAATATCAATATTTGCGTAGAGCCACTTTCGGTTAAGTTTACAGATTCCAACAAGTGATGCGCCGAACAATTTTGCTGCTCGTTTGATAGAAGTACTTATTTCGGGCTGGTTGTCAACCTTGATTTTTGTTTTTGTCCAATCAATTCCAACAGTAGCTATAGGGGTTTTGTAAGGCGTAATTTTTTTCCACGAAAAACCCTCCTTAAAAGCGTCATGAACTATCCAAGAGGCATAAGATAAAGCAAAGTCAACTCTAGAATAGCCAGATTTTCCTTCTGCAATTATGTCACGCACTTTCTCATCATACATTCGCATGTAGCCTTTCCACGAAGAATCCCACATTACCCTTTCAAAAATTATGTTTTTTCTGTCGAAGCGTTGCAGCTTGGATTGGTTAACAACATAAGGCGGTTTTTCAATTTTTCTTACTTTAATCTTGGGAACTTTACTCGTTAAGTTTGTATTCATAGCTTATGCCTTCAGCATTAAGGAAATTGAGAGAATATACATGAGCGTTCTTAAATCTTTAGAAAAACCATAGAAAAAATTGATGGTTGCAGAAACCTAAAGTTGTTTCTCCAAACCATAGTCTGACAGTCTGTCGGGCTATTGTCTTTTTCTCTAAACCTGAAAACTTTAAAGAATAGTGTAACAAAGATGGATTTGTCAAGATTTAGCGTTTAAACCCTTGATTTTGATTGTCGAATCAAAAAGGACTTTCTCCTTGGTGCCAGAGTTTTGCGTAGACGCACTTTCTAGGAGAGACTCGAGTTCTTCCAAATATTTCTCTTGATCATATTCCCAATTTCCATCATTAAATAGTTTGTATGGAATGGTCTGCCTTGAGACAAACCTGAGATCTTGTATTAGATATCTGTAGCTTTTTAGAAAACCTTTGTTTATCAGTGTGGAAAGGTTGTCGATTAGGCGCCTGAACTCTCTTCGTGGAAGATACATTTGCACCAAGATTCCATTTTTGCCGTGAATTTTGCCGAGGGACCTAGAAAAGGGCTTATTAAAAAGAGAGGTTGCAAACTTTGCCAAGTTTTCTTGATTAGGAAACATGAAAATGAAGAAGAAAAAATCAGATTCTTTTTGGTCGAAGGGAAATGAAATTACTTGGAAACTTTCCAACAGTCGCCGTTTAACGATGTGGTTATCAAAGTGGTATTTGACTGTTTGTAGAGAAACGCCTAATTTTGAGGCTATTGACCGAAGACTTTTGGTTGCGTCTATTTCTAACTCCTTAAGCGTAAATATGTCGATGTAATCTGCTTTTTGAGGAAAGGCTGCAGGATCTTTCAATGAATAAGGAAGGTCAATTTGCTGATTTTTCTGGATTTCTTCAATCCATTGTTCCCATGGAAAAACCCATTTGTTGGATTGTGCATCATACCAGTTGGTCGTCGGGTTGACGGTGTGAAAACATGTTGACCAGAAAAACTCAAGACTTTCAACTATGCCTCTACGTTTCAGCGTTTCCAAAAAAGACTTAAACTCTGGTTCGTTTCTTGGTGGTATAGCATAAAGAGCAAAACAACCTTCAAATTCACCGTAACACCGCGATACATAAAGCCAAAAATCAAGAGATTTGAGGCATTCAAACAGAAGCTTTTCCTTGCCTAAAGCGGCCTTTGCGAAAACACAGACTTTTCTTAAACCAATAAAAGTGTGATATACGTTTATGTTCAAAAAAATGAGGGGTTTCAAACGTCTCATTCTAGCACGCAGGGTAGCGCCTTTGATTCCTAATTTTTCTGCAACAGCGTTTATGTTTCTTGGGGTTTCAGCACCTATTGCTTCGAGTATTCGAAGATCAACAATGTCTAAATGCTTCTTCATGCAATCACCAGTTCTCTTAGTAAATTCGACGTCAAGCTTGAAAGGTTTTTCTATCTAGGAATGCCTGGGCCTGGAACTGGGTCTCCGCCTCCGTTTGGAGTAATAATGTTGCCACTATGGATTTCCAGAGTAATGGTATTATCGAATGTTTTTGGCATATTTGTTTGAAGCACAATGGTCGCTTGAACTCCAACGCAGAAGAAGGCGATGATAATCAAGAATGTTGCCAGACAGTTTTTCACGTTCAAAATTCCACCTCCTTTTTATTTTTGTAACAAAAATACTGAACATTATCAGAAAAGTTAAATATTACTCCTCAGACGTAATAGAAACCCAAGAATACAGAATTTCTTGGGCTGATGAGAATTTGAGAACCAGAAAAAACAGCTCTGACAAAACATTGTTGACCGCCTTGGATGAGAGTATGGAAAACATTTTTGGAAAAAGCGCAACCCGGGCGGTTTACTATTTTCTTGAAGAGAACTATTCACTGAAACTTGAAGACATCCCAGAGAAACCTCAAATCTTCGCAAAAGCTATTGAGGAAATATTCGGCGACACAGGGGCTAATGTAATCGAGACTTTGCTTGTAAACGATTTACTCAGCCAATTGGGAATTAAAAATCAAGGAAAAGAAATGAGCAAATTAGTCAATTGCTTATCCATACTAAAAACTACTTATGTTAAGAAATGACTGATAATGAGAATTGATTTTCTACAGCCTAGTTAGAAAGTCACGGGTTCGCGCAGAGTGGACCGGGCGGGATTTGAACCCGCGGCTTCCGCCTTGCGAAGGCGGCGTTCATACCAAACTGAACTACCGGCCCTTTTCTCTATAGAATGTTGTTTCATGTTTAAAGATAGGTTTCTTAAAATGTTTCTTATTTGTCGTTTTCATTTTTTGAGTGAAAATTCCGTAAATGATAAGTATTCTAATTACTATGTTATGTTTAGTGGAAACCTAGTCGCGCACTGGTCAATTTTGGGATTAAGCATGAACTTTATAAAACCGTGCGTCATGCTAATAGTTAGCTCTATGCTTCTTATTTCTCCAAAGTTTTTGTTGCAAAATAGTTATTGTTCAAACATAATAAGAGTGCCTAAAGATTTTGCAACTATTCAAGAAGCCGTAGACAACGCAGAACCAGGCGACTTGGTTCTTGTTTCTGCTGGCACTTATCATGAACAATTAAGGATAGAAAAATGGTTAACTATTAAAGGAGAAAATGAAAATACAACTATAATCGAGGGGAATACTAGTGGTATTTGCATACAAATAACTGCAGATAATGTTGTTGTTACTGGTTTTAAAATCCAAAACGCCTTGATTGGTATAGTCATTCAAAATTCTAGTGGCAGCCGAATAATGAAAAATACAATAACTGCAATAAGTCGAGAAAGCGTTATTCTTCTCCAATCGCAAAGCAACATTGTCGCCAATAACACAATTGTAAACAATGCTGAGGGGATTCACCTCGTTCTTTCAAGCAACAATACAATTTGCCAGAATAAATTATATCACAATTTTGATTGCGGTGTTTTGTTAAATAATTCTACTGGCAATTTGATAAAGGATAATAGTGTTTCTGCTAATCATGATACAGGTGTTTTTCTTTTTGATTCGAGCAATAATTTGGTTGAGAATAACGTAATTGTGTGGTCTCATGATGATGGGATTGTTCTGAAAAGGTCTCGGGATAATTTGTTGAGAGGAAATGTTGTTTTCAGTAATTATCATAGTGGTTGTTATTTGGTTAATTCTGCGAACAATACGTTGGTTGATAATGTTTTTGAGGCTAATTGTTGGCATGGTGTTGAGCTCTATTATTCTAATAATAATGAAATTGCGAACAATTTAGGGGTAGACAACGGGAATGTGGGTGTGTATTTGTTTTGTTCAGGGGGCAATTTTCTTAGAAACAACCTGCTTACCGGTAATGCTCGCGATTTTAGGGTTTATGGTGAAGTTTTGGAGGATTTTTTGAATGATGTTGATTGTTCTAACAGAGTTAGCGGTGGGGTGCTTTGTTATTGGGTGAACAAGAATGGTTTACGGGTGCCTGAGGATGTGGGTTATGTTGCAGTGATAAATTCCACTGGTATTGTGGTTAGTGATTTGTTTCTTTCTGGCAATGGGCAGGGTGTTTTGTTTGCTTTTACGAATAATTCTTTTTTGACGAGGGTGGTAGTTTTTGATAATTTGTATGGAGTAGAGTTCTTTCGTGCAAATAATAATCGTGTAGCGTTTAATTTGTTGGCGAACAATACTTTTGGGATTTTTGTTAGGGAATCTGAGAGTAATGTGTTTTGTTTTAATACCATAATAGACAATGGAAAAGGCGTGGTGGGGATATGCGTCGTTGGCAATAGTTTTTTCCGTAACAATTTTGTGAATCAAAGTGAGCAAATAGCCTTTTTTCAATCGGGTGGTAATATCTGGGATACGGGGGTTGAGGGGAATTATTGGGATAGTTATGTTGGTGTCGATGCTGATGGTGATGGTGTGGGTGATGCTGCGTATGTGTTGGATGGGGGTAATTGTGATGAGTATCCTTTGATGAGGTTTCGTATTCCGGGTGATTGTAATCGTGATGGTGTGGTTGATGTTATGGATGTGGGCATTGTGAGGGAGGCATGGCTTTCTGTGGTTGGTGAAGTGTGTTATAATTCGTGTGCTGATCTGAGTTGGGATGGCATGGTTAACGTTGGTGATGCGGTTTTTGTTGGTTTGTGTTGGGGGCAGAGTGTGTGATGTTTTATGCGATTTTGTATGCGATAAAGAGGCCGAGGAAGAAGCTGCCGATTACCGGTAGGTTTGAAATGAATGGTGTTAGGCTTTTTAATGCTGTGCCTAGGTAGCCGAGTGCGTTGCTTACTTCTTTTGTGAATGCTTCGTAGTTTATGTTGAGGATTCCGCTGTATGCGAGGTAGATTACTACGAGGATTATGACACCGATTAGGAAGGCTATGAATCTTGTTATTCTTTTTAGTGCGTAGCCGAAGAGATAGCCGCCGAAGCCGCCTATGGTTAGTTGGTATGCGAGGGGGATTGCGACTTCGCTCATTTTTTCTTCCTTGTTGTAGGGTTTGTGGTGTTTTGTTTATAGGGTTTTTTGTTGTTTTCGGGGGTTTAGGGGAAATGATTTAAATTTTGTTTGTTGTATTTTTGGGTTTGTGGATGGTGTGTTTGGTTGGTTGAGTTGTTTGAGATTTATGTGTTGAATTTGGTGGTTACTGTTGGGATGTTTGTTGTGATTATGTTTAGGGCTTGGATTGAGTTGAAGAATTATAAGTTGATTTGGCGGGAGTTGGAGTGGCGGAAGAATTATGATGTAATGTGTAAGGTTTTGAGGGCGGAGAGGGATATGTTTGCGAAGGTTGAGGGT
>Ga0209636_10003714_pt1 | contig 15589 bp, 11 predicted proteins | sample DeeMarSWOR152_54_FD_187464 | JGI IMG/M metagenome (GOLD analysis project Ga0209636, IMG submission 187464) | Marine sediment microbial communities from White Oak River estuary, North Carolina - WOR-1-52-54 (SPAdes) (version 2) | ecosystem: Environmental > Aquatic > Marine > Intertidal zone >...
ATGCCCCAACTCATGGCAATAGCTACCAATATGTCTATCTTCGTGAGTAATAGAGAACTCACCTTCAATGATTACTCCATCACATGTTGGGCTCCCAGGACCGGCACCTAAATCTGGATGAGTGCTATTGGTATACCAGTGGTAGGCTCCGCCTATATTTCCCGAAACAATGATGAAGATCGTCAATTCCTCGTTGGTCACAATACCATCACCGTCTGTATCATAAGCTGCAAAATTGAAGAAGGGATCCGCATTCTGTATCGCTTCAAATACCACATCCCGGCAGTCTGCAATAGCTGCGTTACTCCAATTATTCCAATTAGCAGTGCTATGAGTAGATGTATACCAACCCAATACTGTACCCGGAACATAGGTAAAATTATTGTACGAGACTTCATTATAATAGTCTCTCACGCTGGGTGGGGCGGTATCGAAAAATCGATCATTAAAATACGCAACGGTATGGGCTGCATCAGGCGTGGCATCTGAAAGTTCTGCCAGGATCACTAAAATCTCACGTGTTCCACTCACCGGAAGCGGAGGCGGGCCTTTCAATTTTGGTATGATACCCGCCTCAGCAAGTATCATCTTAAGGGTACGATAGTGCTTGGGAGGCTGTAAATAATCCGGGCCTTCTAAATCACCTTTTACAACAATCTTTTCGTCTTGTGACTTTTGTGCCTCCACCGTTCTGGTTACTAACGATGTCATTAGTAATGAAATTACCAATGAAAAGATCATTACGTAAATTGTTTTCTTCATTGTTTTATCTCCTTATTTATTTTATGAATATTTAAACAATTTCTCAATTTAAATATTTTCATGGTTCTTTAAATTCATTGAATCTATAATGATATTTTGCCATTGAAGTACTATGGAGGGGCTCTTATATGCTCTAATATTGAAAGTGATTTTAATGAATGATTATACATCGAAGGTGCTTTTTTAAATTATTCAACAGTAATAAAATCTTCGAATTGAAATAATGTTTACACAAAATTTTTCTTTTGAATCTAGTTATAAAGACAAAAAAAATTATTAAAATTCCCGTGTTTATTCATTGTTAGAAAATGAGAAAACATTTTTTCTTAAAAAATTGATTTGTTTTTGGCTTCAAGAGGGAAAATGTAGAACTATTGATTGAGAAGGCAAGCGCTAATTTCACTGAACTGATAGTGAGAATCAGTGTTTATAAACAATTTAAAGTTCTAGTGAAAGGAATATTTGGAAACTTATGGCTACATCGATGATCTCTAATGTGAAAATTAGTTCTTTACATAGCCCAAAACTTTAAAATGCCCTATCATTTATAAATAGTGCCTCTTTATCAGGCACAGAGTGTTGCAACATTGACAAAACTTTGTTGATAAATTGAATTATGAATATCGAATCTTGAATATTGAATTTCGAAATTCATCATTATAATCCACTAAATTTTGGTAATTAGCGGTTCAAACTATTACCTTTTAACTCCGGTTTGTCCAGGTTAGTTATTTATTGGACGTAAGTGTTTTGCTAGATAGGAATCGGTTATTTTAACAAAATCATCGTCCTCACCTCAGAAAATTCGTCTGTTCGAATGCTGTATAAATAAATACCTCTCGGCAATTCGCTTCCATTAAATTTTATTGAATGATAGCCTGACGATTTATAGCAATTGAGTAACTCAGCGACATGTTGACCGAGTAAAGTATATACATCAATTTTAACTTGTGAAGCTTTGAGCAAACCAAAACGAATAAAGGTTACATTATTAAAAGGATTAGGGTAATTAGAAATATAGAATTTTTCCGGAATCCCTGTCTTTTCTATTTCTTTGCTATCTCTTATTACAGGAGTCATATTCGTTTTCACATCGAGAAACGGATCACCCAAGAGCATTTCATTCAATTCTTCTTTTAGTGCAATTCTATCACCTGCAATGGTATACATATACCGCATTCGTTTTAAGTGGGCTTTCCCTAAATAATCACCTTCATTCTTCATATAATCAATTATTTTTTCGAAGCGTCCTGCATGTCCCCTATTAAATGGAGCACCTAATGCCGCTAAAAAATTTGATTTGCCATAGAGATAACTCACTAATATATTTCTCAAAGAATAATAATAAGACTCAACATTTGAAGAAGATTTTGGTTGTTTGAAGCCGGCTACTGAACAACCCAATCCCATCATGATCATACCACCATTCTGTAAATCGCTGGCTTCTGAATAAGAAATTAAGGAGTAACCTTCATAACTGTGAACATTAACAATTACAAATTCATAATTGTTATTTATGATATGTTCCATATAAATTTCTGGTTTTTGCCAGCCTTCTCCCATCCAATACCGTGAATTATATTCTGCCATAAAATCGTTAAAATTAGCATAGTCTTCTAACGAAACTTTTACATAACACTCCTCAGGAGTCCTACCACTGCAAATACATGTCGTATCCTTATCGGGATTCATTGCATAAAAGTCCACCTTAGAGACATCATCATACAATTCCCTGAAGTTATAAGCTCCATGGAATAGGTCGTTAGAAACCATATACATTCTATTATCTGGAATATATGTACCATTATAATAGCTTTGCAGCTTTGCAAAATATGGCTTCAATTGGTTTGCAAAATCTTCATAAGTATTATCTTCTGCAGATCCGACCGGTATAATTGAGACCCAGATATCCGGGTCTGTTGGAAAATTATTTATATCATCAAAATCATGTTCAGGAACTGGATAATCGCTATCCGAAAAAACCTGGCAATAAGGATCATTGTATCCATCACAAGGTGGATCAACACTTCCAGTCAAATAATAACGACTTAGATTTAAATCAAAATCTTCAAAAAAAGCAGGAAATAAACGTATCTGTGAATTATCGGCTCGTACTTTATAGAAGGAAGGTAGCTTGATGTTTCCAATGAATAATACTCCCTCTAAATCTGTATTTTCAAGGCTATAATTTTGAATTAACTCACGTATTTCTGTATAGGAGTAGTCATCTAAATTTTTATCAGCATCAAGATGTATGGTAAAATTCCTTCGTTGTTGTGCCTGATTTATATAATTGTCAATTTCGGCATTGAGAAGGGTGTAAAGCCTGTTATCGACAAGCACCAATGCTGAGAGATTTTCTGGTATCGTATCACTCCTGCCGATAGCATATAAATGACAGTCTTTTGAACCAATATAAATAGTACCATCTTCACCTATTGCAGGAGAAGCGAAAATACCATCATTGGTAGAGAAAGTCCATTTGAGCGTACCATCTGGATTAACGGCTTAAAGCTTATTGTCAAATGAACCGACATAGATCGTCCCATTCGCGTCGATGGCTGGCGAAGAACCCCATATCAAACTACCAGTGGTATAGTTCCATTGTAATGAACCATCTGAGTTAATTGCATAAAGTTTATGATCAAAGGAACCCACATAAATCGTCCCATCTAAACCAATGGCAGGACAAGAGACAATATTACCACCTGTAGAAAATGACCGTTTAATCTTCCCGTCGGGACTAATGGCATAGAGTTGATCGTCGTCTGCACCTATATAAATTGTACCATCGGAGTTGATGGCGTAAAGATGATAATCAGATGAGCCAACATATATTGTACCATCTAATCCAATCGCTGCTGATGATTGTATCCAGTTATGTGCAGAGACGGACCATTTCATATTTGGTTCTTCGGGCCCCTTGTATATACTTCTGCCTGTATGTTGTAAGTCATGATGATACATTGGCCAGGGCGAATTCGCAGGTTGCCCATAAATGAAGTTTGTGAATATGGTAATTAAAATAAGAACGATGATCATCGCTTTTGCGAGATTCTTTACTAAGTAAAGTACAGTTTGTAATTTGTTCATGGTTTTATCCTCCTCTAAGCCACAATTTAAATAATTGTTGATAGTTAAGTAATATTTAAAGTTAATGAAAATTGGGCACGAATTCAAGTGATTTTTTAATTACGTGTCATTGTGATTATAAATAATTCAAGTTAGAGAAAACAAATTCAATTTATACCACCGGTTGAGCTTTATTAGCATGAAGATATCTATCCCTCAATCTTTGCCACCAGTCCTCGACTTTTGGTCCAATCCAAAAAGCAATAACAGCTAACACCAACCCTGCAATCAAATCAATCACATAATGATGACGCAAATAAATGGTCGATAAGACCAACATAATGATCATGGGAATCATCACCCAGAACATCCAGCGCAGGTAGCGCCAGCCAAAAAAGAGTGAAACAAAGCTCACCGCACAATGCAGCGATGGAAAAGCGCCGCGACTATCCTGGGCAGAAACTTCAATGGCATATTTTATCGGTTCCAGAACATGTCCGTGTAAACTAACCGTAAAAAAAGGCTTCAGGACAATCCTTGGTGGTGCTGCTGGAAAAATGATAAACAGAAAATAGCCAATGTAATAACAGATAATGGTGGTGACCAATGTATACCTGAACTCCTGATATCTTTTTTGAAAGTAAAGCACTACAGCCACACAAATATTCAACACAAAATAATTGGCATAAGCAGCAATGAATATATCCGTTAAAGTGGGATTGATAAACTGCTCTGCCCATACACAGGATTGAACACCAAATAGCCAGTCATCAATTTTGATTAACCAGTGCTGAACATCAGCCTGATTGGCAAAATGGACGGTATCATGCAAGTTGGTATAAATCGCAATACAGAATCCAAACGGGAGCCAATCCCGAATGAACCTCCAATTCTTCTTCAATTTTATCAAGGCAATGAATAGAATAAAAATCCCAAGCGTAATCCATAACCGCTGCCAATCCCCTAAAATCCGCTTTGGCATGTGATCGAGTGATACAAAATAAAAATAAGCTTTGGAAGTCAGATAGACCATTGGGAGGAAGAAAAGAATTGCAATTGCTTCTTCTAATCTTAGCCGAAGGACTCGATTCAGAATTTTTAGTATAAAATCATTTTTTTGTTCTCGAAATTTCATTTGTGTGGAGTAACAATTATAATTTCATCGAAGATCAAAGGAGTTTAACAATATTAGCCTTCTCAGGTTCCACCATTTCATGGTGATTTACAATAATTACCATACCCATTACCATTAAAAAAATTGCTCTGCAAATCTGCGATTTCAGCATTTCCTTTAAGATAAATACCATAAGTTAGGCTATATTCAATGTTGCAGTTTCGAATGGTAGGAGATACGTTATCGCAATATATCATTCCTGGACGATTTATATCACCTCCACCATAACAAATTTGACAGCTAACTAATTGGCAATTATTCGCATTCGCGAGGTTACTGAAGTAAATATGATTCCAAAATCCCAATGTTGATTGAACACCTTCAATTGTTATCATTTCCAAAGTTCCATCTGCAATAAATCCCCCTTGAATAAGAACTTCAAAACTGCTGCCTGCTGCCATTTGAATAGTAATTCCCGGTGCCAGAATTAAAGTACTGGATTGAATCTGAACAATTCCATTAATACGGTAAGGGATGCCTAAATTGTCCCAAAAACCATCTTCTATGACCCTTTCCTCATCAAGACCTCCTCTCACTTCAATGACGTCCATACCATTACCGAGATATGTGCCGGGTGAAAGACCCTTGACACTATTCGCAGAGGTACTAATTGGCGCCATGGCGTTATTCGTGATGGTATTATTATTTAAACTTCCCTGTTTTATCTTGCCTGAAATATAAACGCCATAACCGATACTCTGGCGTATGAGGCAACTGGAAATCTCAGGAGAAGCATCCTCCAGAATAATATTTGCTGGATGATTGCTATCCTGACCCCCATATTGAATCACACAATCTACTAATTTAGAATTGACATCATTTGCAGACGCATTAAAGTAAATACCTTTCCAGCGACCGATATCTGATCCAGTAAAAATTATGCGCTCAGATTGATTGCCAATCGCTTGAAGACTTCCATTTTCTGAAATCATTGCACCTTCATCATACTCGAAAAGTAATGTGACGGCAGGCTTGATGGTAAGTTTAGCACTTTTAATTGTTAAACCGTCAGCCATTCGATACGGAACAGAGGGATTTTGCCATGTATCATTAAATGTCACACTGCCTTCGATGATCCTGATTTGATTTAATCCATTTTCAACATAAGTATTATTACCCATCGCAGAAACATTGCAAGCATAAGTTTGTACTGGTGCAAAATCAAAATTCGAAATCGTATTATCCTCAAATTTTATTCCCCGGCAATCGCCAATTAAATTCACTCCACTTAAGGGACCATGGGTTATCGTACATCCAGTAATTATCGGAGACGCATTATCACAATAAATTGCTGCTCCTCGACTGTTATCTCCGCCACCGAATTCTATCTGACAATTGATCAATTTACAACTATCATGTAGCGCATTGTCTGCAAAGTAGATATATTTCCAGGCACCTTTTTCAGCAATATCCGTACTAAAGATAATAGGCTGCTCAGATCCATCGGCGATTAGCCCGGCGCTATCAATGACAGAAATAGCTGCGTCTCTTTCAAATTGAATAGTGGTTCCCGGTTTTATCCTTAAAACCGTACGACTTATTGAAATTTCTGCTGCAATAATATGAGTTTTATCAGATTCCCAGACCTCTCGAGTAACAATATTTTCCTCATGTCTGATTATTTTTTTTCCCTTTTCTGCTTGTGGTGATAGAGGTTCCTTCGGACTACACCTAATCCACATTAAAAAAAACATTAAGATGGCTAAATATATTAAGATATGTTTTTGAATATTCATAACTAACGCCCTTCTCTATTCGAGGGTATAAATAACATTACTAATTAATCGTCTCACGTCTGACATCTCACGTTTTACGTTTACGGTTCGCTTAATTCTCTCTCGCTACTATCGTAGTTCAAATATATATAATCTATTTTCAAAAACCACTCTTAGGTCTTCTTTTACCAAATTGAGCAGCGCATGGAGCATTTTTAGTAACATATTGTTTTAATAAATCACACCATAAAGCAGCAAAAGTACGACAACTTTTACCTCCATCAATACTTTCTTCACTGGGAAACGAAGCGTGTTCACATCTTAAATCGCAAAATTTTATTGTTGAACTCGTCACACCAGCATTATTTTTTGACATGTTTACTCCTATATCTAGTGCTCTTTGAGATCTGCAAAATGGGATAGATTGTCATTGCGAGCGGAGCGAGAAATCTGGTTAACACATTGATATTATCAGATATACAGATTTCTCACTTCACTTCGTTCCGTTCGAAATAACAGCAGTATTTTAATTTTGCAGAAGTCTATAATATTCTACGTAATAATCCATCATCCAGTATCACTTATCTTTTGCAAGTAATCTATTTTATACACTCTAAATCGTTTATTTAATAATTTTTTCATATTCACTAATCAATTTAATATTGTCAATATCCCATTGGATTAAATACCAGTTATGATATTCAGGATTTTCGCTGTACCAGGGTTGAGCATTAAAATATTTTTTTAACAAAGCATTTTCAAATCTCCTGCCATATTTGGCAAAAAAAGAATTTCTTAATATAACCAATTGGGTCGGTGACATTGACTCAATCTGATCGACTCTCAGCGTGTCATGACTTACCTCTGGGGGAGAATAAAATCCGACTGGTTCACTAAACTCATATTTCTTAATAAAATCCTTCCTATATTGTCGTTCTGATGTGTCAATTATCTTTAGCCATTCATCAGCAATATAAGTCCGAATGATAATGGAATCAGGATAGAAAGCCCAAAACGAGCCAATGTTTAGTGGAAATTGAAAATTGTTTTCCTCTCGCATGGCACAATCCTGACGCAACCAATTTACCAAATCCACATACCATGACTCTTTAATATCTGGATTATAAATTGGCGGCGCTTTTTTTACTATAAAACCAAAAGTTACTGTAATCCATTTTGCTTCATCTGGTTTAAATTTTAATTCCCAGGTGTTTAGAAATCCCAATCCATAACCATCATCTGCACTCCACTTCGTGCCTGTGGTTTCAACATAATTGGTGCATTTTGTCATAAAACTAACCTGAATTAGCTTTTGTTCATCAATAACTACTTGAAAATTCTCAAAACGATCACAAAACAAGTCACCTTCAATGGTGCGAATATCAAATCCTGATGGAAAACCAACAGGTCGAATTATCTCCCGGGAACGCAAGTTTTTTAACAATGCTCGATATTCAACAAGCCATATACCCAGAGGATGATGATAAAGATCGATATGTTCTTCTAATAATTTGATCTCATCACTCGGTACTAATAAAACGTTCCCGCTCGGCAAAATTCTAACTGGACCGATTAAAGTACAACCATTTTTGAACGTCATAAAAATAATCACTAAAATAATCACTGCAAGCATAAAAAAGCATCGTATACGCTGAACCATAATTAAACTTCCTCATTTTTGAAAAAGAATACTAGATATTGTTATAATTGATCATGCATTGTACAATATCCGACCTGTGGGATCGAGATTGATCTGTTTCTGACCAGTACTGATACAATTTAACGACCTCAAGGGCAACTTAGTTTAATTATGAAATAATTTTCATAAATAAAATCTAACATCATCTAATATTAATAATTTGAATTACTATTTTGTATAATTTCAATATAACAACTATTGCATTGGTTAGTTTTTCTATTTAGAAAAATTAGATTAAGGTCTTATTTTATATAAAGCTTAGCAAAGAAGAAAACGTAATAATTTTTTTTTCAATTATCAACAACAATTAAAAAGTCAGTGTTAATACTACAACTTGATAAGATATAATAAATTAATAGAATTAACCTATCCCTGGCACATCTTTTGCAATTCAAAAAACCTGTAAGATAATCAACCCAGATATGATATATCACCGAAAAATTGAGGAGGTTGCCTGGTGTATAGTCTGAACGTTGCGATGTATAGAAAACCAGGAAATGAGCCTGACACATCAGTCATCGATGGAATTTTTGATTATGAATCCGATAATTCAGAAAAAATCGAGCTAAAGGTTAGTCAAATGAATAACCAGATTCAGAATCTTGAAAAATCAATTGGAGAACTGCAAGCCAAAGTTAAAGCTTATCATGACATCATTCTGAAATACGAATCGATTTTCCGGGAAGAAATTTTGCTCTATCGACTTCAAAAATCAAAACTCACTACGATGAAAGAAGCCTTTCATAACCAGGAATTGTTTACTAAAGAAATAGAACAGCACGTATCTTCCTATATAACACCCCTCCCTCAACAAGACAACAAATTTTCCTCCTTTAAGCGCATCATTTTAAGATTCTTTCACCAAAACAGACTTAATCAATCCCACACAAATTTGAAAATTTCTGAAATTGAAGATTTAATCAATAAAAAACAACAACTACTCGAACGATTTCAAACCGATGTAAAAAATTGGAAGAAAAAAATATCTTTATCTATTTCTTCATCAGAACCACGACAGATTGCGTTAAATTAATTTGACGATTGTAATATATAAAATTCAATATACATAATCAATAAAAAAACTCAATACTTAGAAAATTAGTATTGAGTTTTTCTTTTTTATAAAAAAAAGCTTTGAATAGTTAAGAGAATTATTTAAATTATACAATTGATTTGCGAGTGGTTAGTTGTGATTGGCTAGTAGGGATTGGGTAATTATGGTAATTAATTAGGTAATTAGTAGATTAGGTAAATGGATATAAGGCAATTAAGTAATCAGGATTATTTGTTTTGATTTACCTAATATCTATTTTACCAATTACCCAATTACCAGGTTACCTAATTACCCCCGACAATTCACCAATAAAAATAAAGAACTATTAGTCGAAGTATGAATCGATTAACAGAATTATATCAGAAAAAATTTGGTCGAACTCCAGACTCGATTATTGCCTTAAGAAGTGATGGTTCTGATCGAAAGATTTATCGAGTTTTTTCTGATGACCATTCTGTCATTGGAATATTGGGTAGTGATCGGCAAGAAAATGCTGCCTTTCTGGAATTCTCAAAACATTTCAAAAAATTCGGTCTGAGAGTCCCTGAAATCTATATTGAAACCCCTGATGCTATGGCTTATCTTGAAGAAGATTTCGGGGATGAGATGTTGTTTTCATGGATGGTGGGTATTCGGGAGAAACATGGTTTCAATAAAGCTATAAAAAAAATGTATCGAGAAGTTGTTGAATACCTGCCTCTTTTTCAAATCAAGGCGGGTTTGAGCATCGACTACTCTTACTGCTATCAACATCTGGAATTCGGCGTTGATTCGATGCACTGGGACTTGCATTATTTTAAACGTCAATTTCTCAATTATTTTTACAAAAAGAAGATCAACCACACTGAATTGGAAAAAGATTTCAGCAAATTGATAAAATTCCTGCTTCAAGAAGATCGTAAGTACTTTCTTTACAGAGATTTTCAATCTCGAAATATCATGATTAAAGATGGGCTTCCTCACTTCATCGATTATCAATCAGGAAGAAGGGGTGCGTTACAATATGACCTAGCTTCTCTGCTCTACGATGCCAAAGCCAATTTGCCAGAGGATTTTCGAGAGGAGATGATTGATGTGTATTTAAATAAAGCCAGGCAGATGACCCGGATCAATCCGAAGCGATTTCGAAAATATTTTTATGGATTTGTCCTTATTAGAATCATGCAGGCATTTGGCGCTTACGGTTATTTAAGCGCAGTAAAAGGCAAAACCAATTTTTTCAAGAGCGTGCCGTTTGCCATTCACAATCTGGAAACTTTATTGAATAAGAATATCGAGATACTCAACCAATTGCCAACACTGAAAGAGATATTTTCTAATTTAATTGAAGACCAATATTTACGAGAATTCCAGGATAAAAAGAAATTAGTCGTGCGTATCAACAGTTTCGGATTCCACAAAACCGGGATTCCACCAGATACGTCAGGAAATAATGGTGGTTTTGTGTTCGATTGTCGTTTTTTGCCCAATCCTGGTCGGGAGGAAAAATATAATGCATTTACTGGCAAAGACAACGAAGTGATTAAATATTTCTCTCAATATAAAATTGTATCCGATTTTCTTGAGCATATATTTAAAATTATCGATTACACCATTGATAATTATCAATCCCGTAGTTTTTCTGATTTAATGATCTCATTCGGCTGTACTGGTGGGCAGCATCGTTCGGTATATTGCGCGGAAAAATTGGCAGATTACCTGAAAAAGAAAGGTGTAACTGTAAAACTCAATCATCTTGAATTGGAAAATGCCCAAAAAATATAAAAATCTCCCACAGAAATATTTTGATTTTGGATTTTAGATTTCAGATTTACGAATTAAACAATCGCTAATTGCGCTAATTATGCTAATTAAAAATAAGACGAATTAGCGAAATTGGAAAAATTAGTGTAATTAACGATTAAAATACAATTCTGTGGGACTACAATTCGGTGAGAGCATAGACTATAAAATCTCCCACAGAATTGAAAAGGTTCAAAAAGACATTTCTGTGGGACTACGATTCAGTGGGAGAAAAAATTTTTAATTTGAATTTTTATGAAAGCAATGATCCTCGCTGCAGGTTATGGCACTCGGTTAAAGCCATTAACCGATGAAAAACCAAAAGCTTTAATTGAGATTCAAAATGTTCCTTTATTGGAATTAATTATTAGAAAGCTCAGTTCTGTGGGCGTTTCTGAAATTATTATTAATACCCATCACCTGGCTGATCAAATTATTAAATTCGTTCAGAAAAATAATAGCTTTGGGATTCATATTGAGTTCTCCCACGAGCCTGAAATTTTGGGTACTGGCGGAGGATTGATAAAAGCCAGCCACTTTTTTGATGATGACCTGCCATTTTTCCTGCATAATGTGGATATTTTATCTACCATTAACCTCGCCCAGATGTATCAATTTCATTTTGATAATAATTCAATGGTTACACTGGCACTTCAGAAACGAGAGACGAATCGATACTTCATTGTGGATGATCAAAATTTTGTTTGTGGACATGAAGATCAAGATAATCAACGGACCAGATTGCGAAGAAAACCTCTTGGATTATCTCATTTAATGGCATTCTGTGGCATCCATATCATCTCTCCAAAGATATTTAACCTCATTGAAGAAAGCGGTCGATTTTCGATTATCGATGTCTATTTAAAATTAATTGAACAAGGCTTGCCGATTCTTGGTTTTCCAGCAGATCAGTTTTATTGGAAGGATATTGGGAAGCTGGAAACACTGGATGAGATAAAATATGACTTAAATAATGAAAATGTTCAATTTCCCACTTTTATATGAGCGGCGAAAAATGGACCATTTTCAATGAAATGTCCCCGAATTATCATAAAACCATCTCTAAAGGTTCATAAGTCACATATTCAACACAAGTATGTGCAGGATCGGTTAATTTAGTTCTTAAAGATGTTAGATCCGGATCATTAGCAATTACATTTCCGTTTTTTACGGCAATCCATTGATTCGCATATTTTTTGAGCAGGGAATTAAAATTCTTTTTGATCCATAGATGATCATTACCAAAAGCAATAAGTTCTTCTGTTAATCGCGTGTTCATCACAAATCTCCTTTTAAATACAATTCATATACAAAATTAATATAGTAACTAAAATGAGCAAAGTCGAGGAGAAAAATTGTGATAGAATCAGTATTATAGGTATTATTAATAAGTGTTTGTCTGAAAACACCTATAATCCGTTATGCAAGCCTCTGGCTTTCGATGTGGAAATTGAAGTTAATTGCATATCCAAACACAAACTGGAAGTTTATGTTACGCTCTCTCGGACAGGCACTATCTATTTGAACTTTTCCATTTATAAACAAGTAAAACGAGATGAATATGGTAAATCATCTCATCTTATTTATCGAATAAAATCAACTTTTATGAGATCAATTCGCACCACTAAAAAAGAATTTATCATTATTCTCATTATATTGGTATTGCTTATCCTGTTAGATGCTCAATTAAAAACTTCCCAACAGGTCATCGATGATTTTCTATATAAACAGCTTCTATTTCAAAAATTAAATTCACCAATAAAGATTATCTATTTTGATGACTATGCCATCGAACAACTGCATGGCTGGCCCATTTCGAGAAATGTTTACAGTTATCTAATTCATATTTTAAATCAATTACAGGTAGCCACCATCGGTGTTGATATATTTTTTCCGCCAACCTCTCCGCTGCCTGATGAAGATGATCTTTTATTAGTCGAAACGAATAAGAAATTTGATAATATTGTTAATAGTTATTATTTCCAACACTCAAGTCATGAATTTGTTCAAGAAATACCTCTTATTAGGTCTTTAGACTTTGAAAGCCATCATTTTAATTCAATAACTCATATTCAACTCCGATTACCGTTTCCTGAACTTCTTAAAGCGAATCCTGAAATTGGATTTGCCAATGTGAATATCGATAAAAAAGGGATGGTTCGAACTTCTGCCCTGGCGATTAGAATAAGGAATAAGCTTTATCCTTCGTTTTCACTGGCAGTTGCTATGAATTATCTGAGACAAAAATATCCGACAAAAAATCCAATGTCGCTCCTAAAAGAATTTGACTCACCTCTAAAAGAGAATTACATCATTCATTACGCAGTCGAGCCAGAACAACTTGAGCTTTTTCCAGCAATTGACCTCATGCAAGCGTTTCAAAAACATGCTACTGGTCTGAAAGTTGATTTTGATTTGGCTCAATTTCGAGATTCCATTGTTTTGATTGCTGCACTCTCAGAAAATCTTGGATCTTATAAGCCGACGCCAGTCAGCGCCAATTACCCTGTGGCTGGCATCCACGCCCAAATCATTGATAACATACTTAGCAATAATTTTTTAAATCATTGTTCAAAACTGGTAGAAATTTTAATATTATTGATTTTGATTCTCATCTTTTTTCAACTTCGTCGTGTCAGAATTTTACAGTCATTTCTAATAATAATTATTTCAGGATTGCTAATTACAACCGGCTATGTTTTCTTTTTCAGAAATAATATCATTCTGCCAATAGCTTCAATCTACCTGCTTCTGGCTTTGATGATGACAATGGTTATTATCTCTCATTATCGAGCCCAGAAAGAGCAGTTCTTGAAGGGATTGAAGGATGAATCTGCTTTAGAACAAGAATTGAATGAAAAAATCGCCATGCTATCGCAGTTGGAAAATCGGCTGCATCAGGTTCAAAATTCGGAAATGAAGGTTTTACATGAAAAAATGGCGTCTTATCGAACCCAGATCAAACGGCTAAAGGATGAAATCAGGGATATGACCATCCCAGGGACAAAAGAGCCCGCCATTGATGAACTGCAGCACATTTTTCCCGAGATCATCTTTTCCAATTCCAGCCCGATACGGGAAGTTTTGCAGACCACGAGAAAAGTTGCTCAATCGGATTCTACTGTTCTGCTCACTGGAGAAAGTGGGACAGGCAAGGAACTCATCGCCCGAGCGATTCATCGCTTGAGTGCCAGAAAAGATGCGCCGTTTGTAGTGGTCAATTGTGCGGCACTTGCTGAGAGTTTAATCGAAAGTGAGCTGTTCGGTCATAAAAAAGGGGCGTTTACCGGCGCGATTGAGAATAAGAAAGGAATATTTGAAGCTGCGGATGGCGGTACAATTTTTCTTGATGAAATTAGCGAAACCAGCCTTTTGTTTCAGGCAAAGCTGTTGCGGGTGGTTCAGGAGAAAGAGCTTTATCCTGTTGGCAGTGAAAAATCTTGCAAAACAGATGTCAGAATCATTACGGCAACGAATCGAGATATTAAAACTGCCATTGCCAGCAGTGAATTTCGAGAGGATTTATTTTATCGTCTCAGCGTGATTACTATTGAAATTCCGCCGCTTCGTGATAGGAAATCAGATATTCCATTGTTGGTACAACATTTTTTAAGGAATAAATCCAAACAGTTCTCACAAGCAGCCACGGATGTTCTGAAAAATTACCACTGGCCTGGTAATGTTCGTGAGTTACAGAATTTAGTCCAACGATGTGTAATTATGAATGAAGAACAGGTGATCTCTGCCAATTGGCTGCAAAACCAATTTGGAGCAAATCAACCACCTATCCATAAAACTGATGATTTAGCAGAAATGATACTGAATAAACTTCGGCAGAAGGAGTTTAAATTCAACACTATTTCTGAAATTGCTGAAGAACTGGGACATATCCATCGCAGCACCATAACTGAGCATCTGAAAGGAATAATCTTCAAAGCGTTTTATGAAACTCATTTCTCGCTGGCTCAAACAATTCGATACCTCAATCCTGATAACAATGAAAGTCACGATCAGCGGCTCAAAAACAGGATTGTTCACTATCTCCGCAACCTTCAAAATTCCGTCTCTTTTGAATTGAGCTTTGAAGAAAATTTGATAAGGCTAAAAAGTCGCTTTAAAAACTTGCCGCAGAGATATCATTTTTACCTGGAAGAGATAATTCGAAAGGTTTTGGATGGATCGTTGAAAATTAGGTAATTAGGTAATTGGGTGTGCGCCAAGCTAAGCTTGTAGTTTCTTATCGGTGAAAGTCCGGTATGGGTAAGGCTTAACCAGCCGCCCATCACTGACAGTTGCACTCGTGGAAGTAATGAAGCGGGTGAGGCCAACTG
>Ga0209636_10003715_pt1 | contig 15589 bp, 11 predicted proteins | sample DeeMarSWOR152_54_FD_187464 | JGI IMG/M metagenome (GOLD analysis project Ga0209636, IMG submission 187464) | Marine sediment microbial communities from White Oak River estuary, North Carolina - WOR-1-52-54 (SPAdes) (version 2) | ecosystem: Environmental > Aquatic > Marine > Intertidal zone >...
CGGGACCGACGACATCAAGATGGCAGACAAATAGCAGCGCAGCCTTGGGCCCATCAGACTTTACCTGTGCGATAATATTTGCTCTGGTTTGGTCCCAGCTATCTATTCGGGCATCTATTCCTGAACGGCTGAACTCGGCTGAAATTAATTCTGCCGCCGCTAATTCACCCTTTTCGGGCGTAGTATCAGCTTGAATGAGTTTTTTCAACAGCTCTTTCATAGTAAGGCAATTATACAAGCAGCCAGTACAAAAGAAAAAAGAGAAAAATTTTTGTTGCAGTTAGTATAAAGATTCATATAATGAAAGGTTTGAAAATTTCAGAGCCAGCGCGAAGGAGCATAAATGGGACCTGTACTAAATGGGTTGATAAAACTTCAAAGTGTTGAAAATCGCCTGCGAGCTGGAAAGGCAAAACTTATAAGATGTAGAAGAAACGTAGTTATTCAGGAAAACCAGATTAGAAACCTTCAAAACGCTCTCGAAGCCAAAAAAGAAGAGGTTCAGCTAACAAAGGTCCAATTCGACCGTCTGGAATTGGAACTCAAGTCCAGAGATGAAACAATAGCCAGACTACGAGCATCCCTCAACAGCGCAAGAACGAATAAAGAATATGCCGCAGTGCTCACTCAACTCAACATAACCAAAGCCGATAATTCCAAGATTGAAACCCAAACTCTGGAATTGTTGAAAGATATAGAGTCCGACGAAGAAGAATGCAAAGATATCCAGAAACAAATAGATGAGCAAAAAGAACAACTGGAGCGGAACCGCACCGAGTCCTTGACACTCGCAGATAAATACGAGGCCGAAATCACTGAAATCCAAGCTGAATGGGACCGGGTTGCACAGACTATACCGGAGAAACCGTTAGAGGTATTCAAACGCGTCGCTGAAACGTACGATGGTCAGGCTGTCGCAACAATTGAGCAGCAGGAAGACAAAAAAGGGGCCTATAGCTGTGGCGGCTGCTTTATGGGTATCACAACCGAGTCCGTTAATTTGCTTATGACTAAGGACGATATAATCCGTTGTCCAAACTGTACAAGGATACTTGTCCTTAGCAATGAAAAGCAAATTTGAGACCCCATTCTTGATAGTCAAGCATCGCAATCCAAGATGCAAGATACGAGATACGAAATAATCGCGTACATAGATGGCGCCAGCAGAGGCAACCCAGGTCCGGCTGCAGCCGGCTTTGTTCTAACAGACCCTGTCGAAAGCCAATCCCAAGCAAAAGCCTTTTTTTTAGGCCGGTCTACAAACAACGTAGCCGAATATACCGCTCTCGTGAAAGCACTCGAAGCTGCAAAACAGATTGGTGCTGAACAGTTGACAGTTTTTAGTGACAGCGAGCTGCTCGTTAAACAGCTTAACGGCGAATACAAGGTAAAAAGTGAGCAAATCAGGCCCCTTTTCCGGCAGGCGGTGGATCTGCTCGGCGAGTTCGACAACTGGAAAGTCAAACACATTACGAGGGAGCAAAACAAAGAAGCCGACAAACTCGTGAACCAGGCTTTGAATCTCGGACGCGATGTTACCGTGCCCCGTGGCCCGTGCCCCGTGGCCCGAATGAATCACGAGCGACAAGTCACGAGCGACGAGTCACGAATCGAGCCGGTTCGGCTTGGTGTACTAATAAGCGGCGGCGGCACAACATTGATGAATATCCTCGAATATATTAAACAGGGTCGGCTAAATGCCAAAGTTGCCATCGTAATAAGCTCACGCTCGGCCGTAGCCGGCGTCGAAAAGGCACAAAACGCCGGATTAGACGTAAAAATAATCCGCAAAAAAGATTACCCTGATATCGATGAATTCAGCAAACGCATCGAAGAAGAGCTCGTTGCTGCAAACGTTGACCTCGTTGTCCAGGGCGGCTGGTTGTGCCTTTGGAAAATACCGGCCAGGTACGAAAACCGCGTGATGAATATACACCCGGCTTTGCTGCCGAGCTTCGGCGGAAAAGGTATGTGGGGCCATCATGTCCACGAGGCGGTATTAAAAGCAGGATGCAAAGTAAGCGGCTGTACGGTGCATTTTTGCACAAATGAATATGATAAAGGACAGATAATCGTCCAGCGGACCTGTGAGGTCAAAGACAATGATACTCCCGAGACCCTCGCAGCCAGAGTATTTGAGCAGGAATGTATAGCATATCCACAGGCCATAAGATTGTTCGCGGAAAACAAATTGCCACTCAAAACGACAAAGAAAAAATAACATCGTGAATTGTAAATCGAATCTCAAATCACGAGCCACCCAAGATGAAGCCTGTTAGAGGGACTCCGGCCTGCGGGAATCAAAACCCAATGAAAAACGGAGTAATCCAAAAAGGGCAGAACGATACAAAAAAGTAAAGGTCTACAATAGGGTGAATAAACGGCAGAAAGCAATATTAGTGGAGTTTATAACCGTAGTAGTTGTTACGGCAATTGCAGTGGTGGCAATGATTAACCTCAAGGATTGGGTCAACCGTTCAGAGGCAATGCGGGCAATGGAACACCTCGGACAAGAAGTTTTCAAATACCGGAAAGACAAGGGCGTATTGCCCGCCGATGTTGACAACATAAAGAAAGGTGTGCCGGGATGGGTTCGGCTCGGCAATTTGCGATATAGAGCGCGATGGATAGACTTTTTTGAAGCAACGCCCGATGAAGTTCTGGCTTACACCGAAAAAAATTACCGTTCCTCGCTTCTTAGCGATGGATACGTGGTGCTCCGGCTCGATGGACGTGTAGAGTGGATGGGCCAGGAGGAGTTTGAGAAATTATTGGCTGAGCAGCAAAGCGAATACGAAATTGAAATGCTGCGCAAGTAGAAGGGGGCGGCGGGGATATAAAACACGAGAGCAGCTACTCTGATTTTGCGGTCTCGACCTGTCGCGGCTTGCTTTCCATGGGCTCGGTTACCGTAACCCCCTCAAATTTCAGCTTCTCCTCGTCCTGCACGTCAATCTTTATAAGGTTTTTGCCTTTGAATTTGCCTGCCAGCACAGATTCCGAAAGTGGGTCTTCTATATAATGCTCAATGGCTCTTCGCAAAGGCCTTGCCCCAAATTCAGGATTGTAGCCTTTATCGATGAGAAATTCCTTGGCCTGGTCGCTTAGCTCCAGTTTCAAGCCGTGCTCGGTCAGACGCTTGAACACCTTCGCAAGCTCGTAATCGACGATGGTTTGCAAATCTTCTCTTGTTAATGCCTTGAAGACTATCGTGTCGTCAACTCGATTTAAGAACTCCGGCCTAAAATGATGCTCGACCTCTTTCTGAAGAACTTCCTTCATCTTCTCATAGTTCGATTCAGGGCTTCTTTTGCCGAAACCAAAACCGGACTGATTCTTTATCAAGTCGGCACCGATGTTACTGGTCATAATAAGGACGACGTTCTTAAAATCAACACTTCGTCCGAAGCTGTCGGTCAACCTGCCCTCATCCATAATTTGAAGAAGTATATTGTAAACGTCCGGATGCGCCTTTTCGATTTCATCGAGCAGCAGCACTGCGTATGGCCGGCGTCTAATCCTTTCGGTCAATTGTCCGCCTTCCTCATAGCCCACATATCCGGGAGGAGCACCTACCAATCGACTCACGTTGTGCTTCTCCATAAATTCGCTCATATCCAGGCGGATAAGAGAGTTCTTGTCGCTGAACATAAACTCCGCCAGAGCTTGGGCAAGAAGCGTTTTTCCAACACCACTGGGACCGAGGAATATGAAGCAGCCCATCGGACGATTCGGGTCCTTCATACCACTTCTGCTGCGTCTTACCGCTTTGGCCACAGCATTGATTGCCTCATCCTGTGAAACAACCGTTTTATGGAGCTCAGCTTCAAGCTCCAAAAGTCTCTGGGTCTCCTTCTTCTCCAGCTTCGTCAACGGCACACCCGTCATGTTGCTGACGACCTCGGCAATAATCTCGCTATCCACTTTGCCGGTTGCCTCTTTGTTTTCATCGTACCATTTTTTATGCAGCTGCGTCTTCTCATCCAGAAGCTGGTGGGCTTCGTCTCTTAATGCCGCCGCCCGCTCATAATCAGAGTTCCTGACCGCCTCATCTTTTTCTCTCTGCAGTTTTTCTATTCTTTCTTCTATCATCTTCAAATCAGGTGGAGGAGTCATATTCTTGAGCCGGACTCTTGCCCCTGCTTCATCGACGACGTCTATTGCCTTGTCGGGCAGGCACCTGCCGGTGATGTATCTGGTCGAGAGCTCCACGGCCTGATAAAGCGCCTCATCTGTAAACCTGACCCTGTGGTGGGCTTCATAGCGATCCTGAAGTCCTCTAAGTATATCGAGCGTCTCATCCTTTGAAGGCGGCTCAACAATTATCGTCTGGAAACGCCTCTCAAGGGCACCATCCTTCTCAATATGCTTTCTATACTCGTCCAAAGTGGTGGCACCGATACATTGCACCTCTCCTCTGGCAAGTGCAGGCTTTAGCACATTTGAGGCGTCGATAGCACCCTCGGCTCCGCCGGCTCCCACAAGCGTATGAAGCTCATCAACGAACAAAACAACGTTTCTGGCCCTTCTAACCTCATTAATGACCGCCTTTATTCGCTCTTCAAACTGCCCGCGATATTTTGTTCCGGCCACCATCATCGCCAAATCAAGCACTACAATCCGCTTATCCTTGAGCAGCTCCGGCACTTGTTTATTTACTATCTGCTGACTCAGACCTTCGACAATAGCGGTCTTGCCGACGCCAGCTTCACCTAAGAGAACCGGATTGTTTTTCGTGCGTCTGCAGAGTATCTGCACCAGCCGCTCAATCTCTTTCTTCCTTCCGATTACGGGGTCAAGCTCGCGGTCGGCCGCCAACTGAGTAAGGTCTCTGCCGAAGCTGTCGAGTGCCGGAGTCTTGCTTTTCGGCTTTCGGCCTATCGTTGGACTCATCTTCATTCCAAGAGCGGTCGGTCCGTCATCTACTCCCGCTCCAAGCAGATTCAATACCTCCTGGCGGACATCCTCAAGCTTCAAGCCCAGATTCATAAGGACCTGAGCCGCTATGCCTTCACTCTCTCGCAGCAGACCCAGCAGGATATGCTCGGTCCCCACATAATTGTGGTTAAGTGACCGAGCCTCCTCGATGGCATATTCGATAACCTTTTTGGCTCGCGGCGTCTGTGGGAGTTTGCCCATCGTAACCATATCCGGCCCGCTCTTGACCAGTTTTTCCACTTCCAGCCGCAGCTTTTTTATATCCACCTCCAGATTCTTAAGGACCGTGGCACCGACGCCGCTGCCTTCCTTAACCAATCCGAGAAGAATATGTTCCGTCCCTATGTATTCATGGTTAAAACGCTGCGCCTCCTGGTTAGCCAGCGCCATAACCTTACGTGCTCGGTCTGTAAAACGCTCAAACATCTCTTACCTCGTTAGAAACTTCTATCTTTTGAAAGTCTCATATATTTATTGTATTATTACCCCGTTTCGCATTGAGTTTCCAACGGGGCTAACCTTAAAATCTTTTTCCAGAAAGGATTAAAATTTCCTTATCCCGTTGCCGTTCGAGTGTCAACACAATACGAGCAACAAATTATATTATATCACACCCCCGCCCTTTTGTCAAATAAGCAAAACCTACGCCGAATCCTATTTTTGGCTGGAATTGCCTATTTGATTATATGCCTTAAATTGGGCGAATGTTCGTTTTCGGACTAACGTTTTTCTCCCGCCTGAATTTTATCGACAAAAACAACCGCCGACTTTTCAGTTACCTGCATAAACATCCGCATTTTTAACATCAGGAAGGCCAATACGTTGCAAAAGAAAAAAATTTCGTTCGCAGCTAACTGGAAAGAACCACACTTATAGAAAAGTCCGAATAAGCAGTAAAAAATCTGGCAAAAAATTTTCGAAAATTATACACAAGTTCAGTTACATTAAAATCCCAAGCCGCACGTACAGCTTCAACGCCTTCACCCACGAAATCAACTCCTGACCTGCTTTGAAACCCTTAACTCGCCAACATAAATAATTAATCCACAGCTTTTTCGTTATTGCGAGCACAGTTGGGGATCTATTAGAAAATTCATTTCGAGCCTGCCAAAGATGGACGCGGCAGTTCTGCCCCAAAGTATCACAGAGCCAGCCCGAGTTCAATCAATATCGAGGTCGGTGAGCCGCCATAGGCGAAATCAATTAAAAAAAGGCCTATACCGAACTAATCAGTATAAGCCCCGAAATGATGCGAGTCGGCCATACCAACCGGGCCACCATATCTTGCTTCGCCTGCCCCCGCGTCTTTCGACGCGAGTCGGGGCGGCGGGCAAGAAGCAATGGAAGCCACTTTAATTTGCTTATGGCTCTGCAGCCAGCCGATACAGCCGAATATCATCAAAGTACACCAAACCTGAACCACCAACCTGCGGATTGTTCTTGTTGCCGAAGCCAATAGAAAGCGAGTCGACGTTGGTCAGGACTATACCCTGATTACTGAACTCTTCCAGATTGATACTCCATTCCGTCCACGCGTTTATCCCTGCTGCATCGGGATTATCATGGTAGACCACCGCAGTTGGGCCGGTAGCATTGGAGACAGCCACATACATCGGCTCAGGGTCGTTACTAACCATAGCTACACCAATGGCCTGGTTCGTCCATATCGCCGGACTAACCGTACCAGTGGTCTGGACATCAGAGAATTCAGCCACACATGTTTCATTAGGGTTATGGCTGGTCAGTGCCAGGCCGATATAAACATTCGTGGCCATCGGGATGGTTTCCGGATTAGCTGTTTCGTTATTCGCAGCCTGCAGCTCCCAATTAACGCCATCGGCTGAATGATAAGCCGTGAATTCGTTGCCCTGGCGCACCAGTCTGACCCAGTAAGGCGCTGCAAAGCCTCCGGTATTGGAATTCCACGACCTCTGGTTTGTTTCCTTTCGGTTCTGGAAGGACTTTCCATTGCTCGGCGTTATGCAACAGAAGGCATGTTTGGAGCCGGCATTGAGCGTCTCGCGAATCATAACGCCGGCCTTGGCCCAACCATCTGTGTTCTGGACGCTGAGGACCTGCGCTATGATCTCACCATCGCCCAACAACTGCTTGTAGGCGTAGCGGAACTCGTCGGCTGCGCCGTAGATGTCCACACCGGAGGCGCTCATCGTGTAGGTGCCGGCCGGAGCTTCTATGAAAGCAGCCGGATTACCCCTGAACCAGACCGTTAGTACCTTAACGTCTTGCTCGGTCCAATCCCGCGGGTAAGTCAACGGCAAGGTCGCCTCCGAATAATTTGCCGGGCCCGAGTTGTCGTAGAAGCACGGCATCGCCTGAAGACCACTGTGAACGATACTTTGCTCACAGAAAGGAGGATCAGTGTAACCTACCTGCGAGCCGTTTGCCGGCTGCTCGTATCCGTCCATCCAGGTCAGAAATATCCTATTGCTCTCGGGATCAGGGGGTTCAAGGTCATTGTAGGATTCAAAATCGTCTATGGCAATGAAATCGGCTACCGTAAAGTCCCAGACTCTGCCTTTGCTGATTGTCGAGTCGGTATTATTCTCATCGATACGCCAGTAATAAGGCCCTCCGCCCCACTCAACACCTTCGGGAGGATTGTAGCTGGTGGCACTCTGACGACCTCGATATATGCCTGATGTGTCGGACGTACCGGCATTTTCCACAGCGTCTTCATCGGTGCCGAAATAGACATCATGCTGGGACGCCTTATCTCCGGGTGACCAGGTAAGGGGCATCGCATTTCTGAGGTTCGGTGTTGAACCATTACTTGGATTTGGATCCCATGCAAGGTCAGGCTCGCCTCTCATAACCTCTTTAATCTCTTCCAGCGTCAGCGACTTGTTATAGACCCGCACGTCGTCGACAAGGCCGGTTAAGTGACGATTCGTCGCTTGTGAGTTTTCGCCGATGTAAAGGGGATAGCTACTAACGTTTATTGCCCCCGTGGATTCCATACGCGCATCCTCGGCACCATCAATATATATAATCTTATTGTGTCCGTCATACACTAAAGCAACGTGGTGCCATCTGTTATCGGTCACGTCGGTGAACGCATTCAAGTTGTCCCCGGAGGGACCATCACAGCCAAAGTAGATGGAATCACCATCTGCCGGCCCTCTGCTCATTCTATAGGAGTTGTCGCCCTTGGCGAGAATGGTCTCCCAGGTTTTGTCGAATGCCGCGACCTTAATCCAACACGTGACCGTAATGTAGTTCGTGATGTTTAAATCCGAAGGATTCCCGCAGTTCACATAATCGCCGTCACCGTCGAGCTCCAAGGCACCACCTACCTGGCCTGCGACCCACTGCGGGTCGCCCATGAGGGTGCCATGATTGTCATGGCCAGACGAATCAACGGCAGTATTGCCGGAAATCTCATCAAGCTTCCACCAGGCCATAAGATAAGGGTCAGAAATGGATATATCGGGTACGGTTTTGAATCTCCAAACATCGCCTTTATACGTGGCAACGCCATCAAACTCATCGACCCGCCAGTAGTAAACCTTTTCTTTTGTAAGTGGGCCGGGAGCATAGGTTGTAGTTCCCTGTGAGATACCCTCAGCGGCATAACTCACAACGTCAAAATCTTCACCGAAGTACACCGTGTGCAATCTCGCACCAAAACCAGGCCCCCAGCTAAGCTCCACATTAGGGTCAACAAACTGGGCGCCATCAGGTGGATCCGGGCCATAGGAAGTCTTTGGGGGAATCGTGAAGCTCCAGACATTGGCTTTCCATGGACTATCCGGGTGCAGATCATTGACCTCCTCTATCCTCCAGTAGTAAGTAGTGCCAGAAACAAGACCATCCGGATAAGGATATCCTGGAAAGCCGGCGACAAAATACGTCTCGGTCTGGTTTCCGCGGAAGGCGTCGCCGGTGCCGGCTTCCACATCGTCAAAATTCTCTCCGAAGTACACATTGTGCAAGGCCGCACCAAGTCCCGGCGACCACACAAGGGTCACCCATGTGTCCGGATGTATTGCACCATCAGCCGGGCTGGCATCGTAAGGTATAAACTGCCAGGAACCCTGCCCCAGCGCTGACAAATATTCCGGCTGGATGACCTCCCTTGTGGGGATACCCGGACCCTGCCAGGCAACGGCTAAACCGTCGCCACCGTCGTTTTCTTTGTATTCCGCCTCTATGTAGTACTTGCGACCGGCTTCCAGATAGATAGGGGCGGAGTCCTGATTGGGGTTGTTTGTGCCAAAAATATTATCCCAATCGTAATCCGGGCACCAGCCGTCTATCCAGGCGATCAGCACCTTATTGCTCGGTTCATCATCGGTACTCAACCACAAGTCACAATAGTCGTCACCAGCAACCCAAAAGCTGTAATCACCGGTGCCGGGCGGATGCAGGTAAGCGCGAAGCCTTGCTCCATACTCGTTCCCATACTCCGGCACATATGGCTTATCGAAACCCTCCGTCAGCCACTCCCAGTCGTCCGGCTGGTCCGGAAATAAGGGATGGTCATAAAGGACCTCCAGCACATTACCAGGGATGTCGTTCCAGTACTCGATGAGGACTTTGCCTTGCTGTGGCTCGCCACCGCCGGCACTGCCAACCAGGCTCAACAACAAAATAAAAGAAATTAGATAAATCAATTTCTTAGACATAATGGTCCTCCTTCAAAATAATTATGAATTATGCTTTTTCCACACACCAAAACACTCGTTGTTTTGGATAAGCACAGAATACAGAAGACAGAATGTAGGATACACGATAATTTTCAATTCTGATATCTGGCTTCTGACTTCTTAATTCTTGTTTTTTGCCTGCCCAGGACGACTTTTTAGGACTGATATTACCTCCTTCCTTCAAAAGCCCAAGACTAAGTGATAACTGAAATGTAAAATCTTCGCTCTGCGGCGCGAAGTCCCGATACGACTCTGTGCCTCGCACGAAAACTGCTCCTCAATCGAAAAACTAAGAAAATCGTGCAGGTCAGAGAAGCAAAATCCACAGATACCCGCCCCTTCGTCTGTGCTCAGGGCAGGCTCTACTCGAGCACAAGCTTGATCGATTTTACTTATACCAAATTAACCACCTTCCTGTCAAGTAAAATACAGGACGAGATTATGCATACTTTTCGATATGATTGTGCAGAAACGTGGAACTTGTTTACCTGGTGCCCTTACGCTCGCCGTTCACGAGCCAGCGGACACTAACCACAAATTTTCAACCATTTTTTCAGGAGTATCAAAAAGCAGGATTAAAAAACGCATTTTCTTGAACTTTTCTAAATTTTCCTCGGATTTCTTAAGTAAGTTTCTTACCTATCTTTCCCATAATCCGCAAATTGAAGCATTAACTCCCATTTTTGCCTAAAACCAATATCCCCACAAAAAACCTGTAAAAACCCGATTTTCCACAAAAGTCTCAAAAACTAAATATCCAAACATATCTAAACGCCACTGAGAATAGACCGTGCTCAAAGTCAGAGATCAGCCTTAGGCGAGCACGCTTAAAGAGGGGTGAGTCCAATTGGCCGTGGACTATACGCGTGATTTATTCAGACTATCTTGATTTTGGTATGCGTTCTTAATTGCTTGATGTTCTATGCTTAACCGTCGCTTTCCTCAAGCAATTTTCTGAGGTATTTGTTTTCCCGGCGGGTTGCTTCAAGGTCAAAAACTTGATATTTAATGCATACACGCAGGTAATCGAGCGATTCCTGCAGGCTATTGAGACTTTTTTCAAGCTTTTTGTGGTTTGCCTGTGCTTCTCTGGCGAGCTTAATAAGCTTTCTATGCTGTGGGTCGGCTGCCTCACCGAATTCCCTGACCAACTCATTAAGTTTGGCTTCCAGACTTGTCTCGTCCATCACATTGCTCGCTTCTCTAATGCAGCTTCTTTTCTAATCACCCTAAATTTAGAGATTCCCCCGAAGCCTCTTGCTTGTAAAGAGAGCAAAATCCATGCCTAAACGCCTAAGAGCCGACATTTTGCCCAATTTCATGCTTGGCCCTAAAAAACAGCCAGCCAGAGGAACTCTGTGTGTTACCCTTGAGTTTTGTTTCTGCTTTCCGAAATGCAACCCTTATATGAGTTAAAACTATGCGTTGTGAAAAATCAACATTCTGGATTTACCTGCATTTTACGCCTGTATGTAACAACCGTATTAAAAAATAGTTAGATTAACGTTTATTAATGTAAACATTACTGTTGATTTATTGTGCCAATTATGACTGAATATTCTGATAAATTGCTCTTTTAGGCACAGAATTGTCCTGTGTAGTTTTCAAGGCAAAGCCGGCGAATGATACGGTAGTATTTATAGTAAAATAGTGGAGATGCAGTTTACACATTGAAATGGCGGAGAGCTTTATGGCATAAAACCTGCACCTGATCCCCCGAAAGCCGCCGTAGGGGCCAGATTTCTAATAGACCTGTGGATACGCCGTTAAGTACCGAATATAAGGTCGAGTTTTCCTCGCTCAGGCTCGGGTAATTCGGCTTGGCAACGTACGCAATCAACTTGAGTTAGCCCTCGTCGTTTACCACAAGCCGGGCACTTGATAACGGTGGTGTGGTTTAAGGCCAAATACGCTAATAATCCAGCCAGATTGAACATCCCTACAAATACGAGCCAAAAGATAAATTTGGCCCATGAGGTTCGCCTCGGCCAGCCATGCAGAAAGGCAAAGCCCATCATTAGTGCCCCCAATACCCAGTTTATGACGCCGCCGTCCGGCCGAATAATCAGCATCATCTGTGCTAAATCATAGGAAAAATCACCCCTATTACGAGAATCGAGAGCCCAAGACCAAAATTTTCTACCTAATAAACGCACAACTAAGTCATAAAACGGCGGCGAAAATTGAGCCACACCACGTTGAACTGCCAGCCTGGGATCCCTGCGGACAATTGTAGGTGCGGGCGGCACAATCCAATCATAACGATTGAGCAATTCCAGGTTGCCTTTATTGTCCACTTTATAAAGCTCAACCCAATACTTTTTAGGTTTGCTTTGGTAATCACGCAGCCATTGCAAACGAAGGTCCTCGTCTCGAAAGTAATCCGGTGCTGCACGTAATTCTATCCAATTACGAATTAGAAAAGTGTCCTGTTTTGTGGCTGTGAATAGGCAGTAATTACCTGTCCATTCTTTCCAATCTTCGGGAATAGTAATTGTCAATCTTTGCGCTGGGTCTCGCATTATCAAGTGGTGTTTGCCATCCTCAGTTGTACAAATGAGCATAGGCCGGTACTTTTCATGGTCTATATACTCCTCCGTGGCCGGTTTCAAATCCCTCCATGCGTGCAGACTTATGATTTTAATGTCTGCTTCGGTACTTTCAAAAATCAGCTCGACTTGTCGTCTTTCAAAGTTGATTTGGTAAACACGCCTTTGTGTTTGCCAAAGCAATGTCGGGCTGGAAGAATCCTGCGGGCACCAGGCGGTAAAGAATCTGAATTTTCCTAATGGCTTTACTTGTGATTTTGAGTCTGTAAATCCCGTCGAGCCAGCGTAACCGATTTTCTCTCCATGGGTATTATAACCTTTAAAATACTCTGGGCCAGGATGATACCGCCAAATCTGCTCGGTCTGACCCTCTGAGCCAACTGGTACCTCGACAGTTCGGGAAAACTCGAGGGTAATCAGTTGTATTTGCTTCATTCGTCTGTCATCAAATCCTTCGCTACTGCGGCGAAACCCCTTGACCCAGGAGAGGTATTCATAGGGTCTATCCTTTGTTAGACCTTCCCAGAGCAGATTGTCATTTGCGTCATATATCTGCTCTGTCTCGGGTTGGCCCCTTCGACCCAATGGCCATCCAAGTTTGTGGACAAGGTGAATTGTCCCATCGGGTAAAAATTCCTTGGCCGAACGGTGTATTCTTTGAATTCGCTTTTCTGCCTCGCTTAACTGTTTTTCCGGTTCTTTTGCCGCCGGCCTGCGCTCCGTGTAAGCAAACATACGCTCTGTTTCAATAATAATACCCTGCAGTATTATCACTGCAATCAAGAGTATGAGAACCGTCATAATGACTTTAGCCGGTGTCGCGACGTACCTCAAATAGTTCTGTTGCTTCATAGTGCTGCTCCCTCGTCTAAAATTCTCTTCTTAAGAATGTATCAACAATCTGTGAAAGCAAAACAGCAGCGCCAATTATTATCACCGCAAAAGCCCAGGCAAGCCTCCATTGAACAATTGTCGTAGAAATGACAATTGTGGCAAATGCCAGGCCGAATATCTTTGTCGTGTACCACCTTGCTGTACTCAGGCCCGAAAGTGCGGTCCCCAGATATACGACAAGGCCCAGGATGATAAAGAGCCAGCCCTCGATGAAAACTCTAACGGGTTGTGGCACCGTGAACAGTTCCGGCTGGCAAGCATACCAATAAAGAGCAATCCAGAGTATCCCAAGGGAAATAATAAATCCTATTGTTGCCGCAGCTAACTTTAACAAGAGTATGGTTTTCCTGTTGACCGAACGGTGAAGCAAGAAAGGCCAGGTTCTTGTAAAATGAGGTATCCAGAATTGCCGAATACCGAGGACCAGACCAAGCCCGATAGATGAACAGAACAACCACATCCCCGTTACCTGCAGTGGTGAACGATAAGTCAGCCGGTACGGGTCTACCGTGGAGCCGGGCGATAAACGTGAATAATACCAATTGAGGCCTCCTTGGTAGGCCACTGCGCGGAGAGAAAAACCGCCTATAACAAAAAATACAATTGCCGCCAGCAGTATCCAGGGCAGGCATTCCCAAAGCTCTTTTCGTAACAATGCGAAAAATCTCATTCTATATTTCCTCCCACTGGAATAGTTTCCTGCGATGAGCGGGGGCGGTAAATTCGATGAACTGGTCCTCCAGATTCATCTTGACGATGTGATAGTTTTCCGCTCCGGCCGACTTTGCCAATTCGCCGATTTTCTCATCATCGGTACCGACTAACATCAGTTCCAGCTCTTTTTCGCTGCGTCTGTAGTGCAGCAGGCCGTCGATGCTGACCTCAGTGGGAGCAGAATCCTCAAAGCTGAGTATTGCTTTTTTGACCGCTGCCCTAAACTGCTCAAGTGAGCAGTTTGCTCTCAGTACCCCTTTGTCAATAACTACAATCTGGTCGGCCACCCTTTCGACGTCGCCGAGAATATGGCTGGAAAAAAGAACTGTTCGGCCCTGACGCATAATGAGCTGAATGATACCTTCCAAGAATTGCCGTCTGATAGCAGCATCAAGGCCGCGGGTCGGGTCGTCCATTATCAGCAGCTCCGGATTCGGAGCCAACGCAATGGCCAGCGAGACCTGTGCCCGCTGGCCATTTGACAGATGCTTTATTTTTTGCTTCTTGGACAGTCCGAAGTATTCAATCATATCGGCGAAGAACTTGTGATCCCACTGCTTTGGGAAAAACGCACGCTGAAATTTCTCTATTGCCGCAATACTCATCCAGCGAAACAACCGATGACCTTCCGCTACATAACCTATGCGCTGACGAATCGCAGATGTTAATGCCGCCGAATCACAACCTAATAGTCTCGATGAGCCTGCGGTGGGATTTAACAGGCCCAGCATCAACTTAATGGCGGTGGTTTTTCCTGCACCGTTTCGGCCCACGAATCCGCAAATGCAACCACGCGGTATCTTCAAATCGAGGTGGTCAACTGCAAGAATGCTGCCGTAATATTTTGTAAGACCTTCTGTTTCTAATACTATTTCAGTCATTTTTATCTATCCTTGTTTGTGCAGCCTTTGAATTGCTGCCTGCAATATACTATCGGTCTTGCCTATGAAGTCGGTGGGTATCGGTTCGATGACAATGTCGGGTTGAATTCCGTTTCCATCGTACAATTTGCCGTTTGGCTGGAAAGAGGCCATCGAAGATAAATAAATTTTAATTTGTGAATTGTAGAGACGATAGCTTTCACGGCAGCCGCTCCCGCCCCCGCTTGGCTGACCCATTAGTGTTACGTTTTTCCACCCTTTGAAGGCCCCAAGGAAGATATCACATGCGCTGAAATTCCTTCGGTCCATTAAAATTACCACCGGTTTGTCGTAGTAATAGTATCTCTTGTCTTTGCTTGGACTAATCACAAAGTAGTGCCACTGGCTGAACGCCCCCGGTGGAGGTACCCACTCAGGCCGAAACGTGGTAACGAACCGAGCGACTGTGGCTCGCTCGGTCTGGAAGAAATGCGATGAGGAGGCTGAATAAAGGTAGCGACCTTCAAATGCCTTTCTCCTGTTTCTGGTTCCGAGCCGGTATGCCGCAACATTCACAATTCGGGGAGGTTCATTGCCGGCCATGAAGAACGGAAAAAGTGCTCGAAGTGGAGCGCGACTTCCACCGCCGTTACTTCTGATGTCAATGATAAGGCCGTTAGTTTGATTGAATTTATTCATCAACTCGACTAAGTCATCAAGAAATTCAGGCTCCTCAAGGCTGGCAATGATACGCAAATAACCTATATTCTGCGGCAATATACGGCTTTCGACTCGAACGTCTTTTAGCGATTTAATCTCCGTCTTGGGCCGGGGCCAGAAGCCGTAGATGGGACACTCTTTTGCCAGGGGCAACTCTATCTTCCTGGTCTGTAAACCGTCAGCTGACTCCATTTCGACCCGGACGGACCGACTATTGTCAAGGCCAAGTTCTTTCCGAAGGCAATCA
>Ga0209636_10003716_pt1 | contig 15588 bp, 14 predicted proteins | sample DeeMarSWOR152_54_FD_187464 | JGI IMG/M metagenome (GOLD analysis project Ga0209636, IMG submission 187464) | Marine sediment microbial communities from White Oak River estuary, North Carolina - WOR-1-52-54 (SPAdes) (version 2) | ecosystem: Environmental > Aquatic > Marine > Intertidal zone >...
ACCTTTTCCTGCTCGCTTTCCTCTTTCTCTTTTCCTTCCCTCGCAGTCGGCGACCCGACATCTTTTTCCTCCTGATCTTTCACTTCCTTTTCGTCCTCTTGAACCATATTCAACCCCCTTGTGGGTCTGTAAGTTTATGGGCCTATGGATCTATGGACTTATAGACCTATTGACCTATAGACTCATAGACCCATAGACCTACTTCATGGAATCACTTTGTTCAGTGGATATTCGATGATATCCTGCGCGCCGGTGCGCTTCAGTTCTGGAATCAGATCTCTTACCACGTCTTCATCTATAACGGTATCTACCGCATGCCAGCCGGTTTCCTGGAGTGAAGAGACTGTAGGTGCTCTCATGGAAGGTAGAATTTTGAGAAGGGCCTCCAAGCTTTCATCTGAAACATTCATCTTCAAGCCCACCTTCGACTCAGCCACCAGTGCTCCTTTCAATAGCATGGCCAGGTTTTCCAGCTTATCTCGCTTCCATGTATCCTGCCATGACTCTTTGTTCGCGATCAGCTTTGTTGCTGAGACCATTACGGTGTCTATGATTACCAGGTCATGCGCGCGGATTGAGCTTCCCGTCTCAGTCAGTTCTATTATAGCGTCAGCCAGATAGGGCACCTTCACTTCCGTAGCTCCGTATGAAAACTCCACCTTAGCCTGAACACCGTTCTCTGCCAGGTACGATCTAGCAACTTCTACCAATTCCGTTGAGATAATCTTTCCTTGCAGGTCTTTCACCGACTGGATACAGGAATCGCGCTTCACAGCGAGAACCCATCTGGTAGGCTGAGCATGCTGTTTAGAGTATACCAGCTCCGCGACCTCTACAACGTCCGCGTTTCTCTCCCTGATCCAATCCTCGCCTGTTAAACCAGCATCCAAAACGCCCTTCTGCACATAGGGGTAAGCCATTTCTTGAGGTCTGGCAATCATGATCTCTATCTCTTCATCATCAATTGCGGGGTAGTAGGATCTTTCGCTAATTGCAATGTTATAACCAGCCTTGCGGAACCACTTTATTGTGGAATCCTGTAAGCTACCCTTAGGTATCCCCAGTTTCAGCTTCTTCATTGCCCAACCTTTCTTCTATAACCAACTTTACCCTCAAAACGCTGCGCTCATCAGCCTGAAGGACTATGATCCTCAGGTTCCTCCATTCGGTCTCTTCACCGGCTTCAGGGATCTTGTCCATCTGACTGATCACAAAGCCAGCGATAGTTTCGTATCCATCCTTTGGAATATCTGTCCCCAAGCGCTCGTTGATTTCGTCTATCTCCATTCTGCCGTCGCACTCGTAGTTGCCTGATTCATCAGGCTCAAACCCGTCTTTCGTCCGATCCCGCTCGTCCCTTATTTCACCGACGATCTCCTCTACGAGGTCTTCTATAGTAACTATCCCCACCACGCCGCCGTATTCATCCACTACAATAGCCATGGGATGACGGCTGTGCTGAAGCTCCTGAAGCGCTGTGGTAATACGCTTCGATTCGGGGAAGTAAATAACATCCTCATGGATGAATGGGCTGATATCTGCTGTGCGACCCCCGGTTGAACCGGGGGTAGAATACAAGACATCCAAAACATTCACAATGCCCACAATATTATCTATCCTGACCTCGTATACTGGAAATCGAGAGAATCCTGCTTCCGTCACCTTACCGTAGAATTCTTCCAGATTGGTATTTTTCTCAATAGATACAACATCAACCAGCGGAACCATAGCGCTGGCAACTGTCTGTCGCTCCAGATCAAATACGCTGTAAATCATTTTCCTTTGCTGAGGTCTGAGCAATCCCTCTTTTTCGCTCAACCTAGCAAGAAGCCTCAATTCTTCCATTACTGTAGATGGTTTCTTTCCAACGCCTCGCCCGCCCGTAGAGGCGATTCTTGTGATCGCGCGCGCAAGGGAACTGGAGATCTTCGTTACAGATGTCACTATCGGGTGGAGCACAACTGACGCCCATCTCAGGAGAGGGGAAACAGTCAGAGCTATAGAGTTGGCTCTCGCTCTGCATATAGATTTTGGAATGATCTCCCCAAAGATCAGAATAATTGGGGTCATTATGAGCGTCGTAATTGTGCTTTCAAGATCCGTGCGACCTGTAGTATAGCTTAACCGCAGTAAGGATGCAACCACAACAGCAGCCAAAGAGGTAGCTGAAACAACCGCTATATTAGTTCCGACAAGCATCGTCCCCAGCAAACGCTCCGGCCTTTTCAATAGCTGGCTTGCCAGCTTTGCCTGACCATCACCACGATCAGCCAGGGCTTTGAGGCGCATCTTGTTGGCGGAGATGATCGCCGTTTCCGAACCGGAGAAGAAGGCCTCCAAAGCCAAGAAGCACAAAATAGGTATAACAAGAAGCAGAACTAACATAGGAGAACATAGAGCATAGGGTTTTCAGACTCTCAGCTCTTAGCCCTTAGCTCTTTGCTCTTCGCCCTCCTTTTTTATTTTGACATAGGTAACGCGTTGTCTGTCTACTCCTGCAACTTCGAACTCTGCGATCCCATCAATAGAAAATACCTCCCCACGTTCGGGTATTCGACCGAAGAGGTGAAGCACGTAACCCCCAATTGTGTCTATGTCCTCTTCCGCTGATAGATCTAGCCCCAGTTTCTTATTCACATTTCTAATACTCGTCCTGCCAGAGACTACTGTGGTGAAGTCATCTAAGAAACGAAAATCTTCCGAAACGGCGTCATACTCGTCAGTGATCTCGCCAACCAACTCCTCTACCAGGTCCTCGATTGTGACCAAGCCGGCAGTGCCGCCGTATTCATCCAGCAATATAGCCATCTGAACTCCCCGATCACGAAAATCCTGAAACAAACCCATCGCCGTCCTCGTCTCAGGGACGAAAAAGGCCGGCCTGATCAGGGTGTCTTTTCCACGTGGCCATAACTTTCCGCGCTTTCCTAGGAACTGCCTAACGGTCATCTCCATGAGCATAGGGCTTAGAACATAGGGGGGCGGAGTAAGCGGGTATGTGAGGGAGCGAGGGGGTGAGTGCTCGCTTACACGCTCGCTCGCTCCCTCGCTCTTAGCTCTTTGCTTTCCTACATGACGCCACATCGGGAAATCTCTGACGTAAACTACTCCGGATATATGATCGATGTCATCCCTGTATACAGGTATGCGCGACCGTCCCACCGTGCGCGCCAGATCAAACACCTGCTGGAGAGTTAAGTCTTCGGATATGCAAACCATTTCCGTCCGAGGCACCATGATCTGAGCCGCAGTGATGCTTCTTAAGTCGAAAATGGTATTGAGCATCTCTTTTTCCTGCTTTTTTATCGAACCTTCTTCCTCAGCAACCTCCACCATCGCCCTGAATTCTTCAGTGGTGAACCTGTCTTCTACAGGGATACTGCCAATCCCTATCAATCGTATAAGAGAGTTTGTCACAGCTCTCAACACCACTCTCAGAGGAAAGATCAGCTTTGAGAAGAAGCGTATTGGGTATGCAAAGAGCTTTGAAATAGACTCCGCATTATGCACCGCCACAGTTTTCGGCGTTATTTCACCGAATATAAGCAGCAGAATTGTGGTGATAACAACAGCTACAGCCGCACCCGCGCCTTTGTTTCCGGAGAGGGCAATGGCAAGAGAGGCAACGAGGCTGGCGGCTGCCACGTTCACGAACATGTTACCAACAAGAATAGTGATCAGCAACCTGCGTGGAGTATCCAGAAGCCTGGCGACAATTGTGCCGCCTTTACCAGTTCCTTGCCGGAGCCTTTCCACCTGAATCTTGCTCAGTGAAAAGAGCGCGGTCTCTGATCCAGAAAAGAAAGCTGATAGGGATAACAGAAATCCTAGACCCATCAGATGAAGCATTATGGAAATGGCTCTGTTCATGGACTGAGACCTTTGAATTCCCTTAACTCTATATTGTGCAACAGGATGACTACATTATAACCCAGATCGGATCGACATGTCAATCGCTTACACAGCAAAAATTACCCTTGAAACGGACTGTGGAATTGTGATATTATTCTGATGCCGTAAGCCAAAGAGATATACTAGATGCTGGATACTGGATGCTTGATACTCGATATCTAGCATCTAGTATCTAGAAGACCCGATTAAAGATCAATACTGTGGAACTTCAGGAGAGAAGATTGAACAGTGAAAAGTTAGGTTTTATCGGCGTTGGGAACATGGGAGAGGCTCTCGTCAGGGGGATAATAGGCTCAGGGCTTATGTCGCCGGCCGATATACTTGCCAGTGACGTGGATCTGGAGAAATTGAGTGGCTTGAGCAGCGAGTTGGGAATAGCTGCCGTGGAGAGCAATCGTGAGTTGGTTAGGAGAACTGATGTAATCTTGCTTGCAGTAAAACCGGACGTTATCAGGGCGGTGTTGTCAGAGATCTCTTCTGATCTCATTCAGCCCAAGTGGTGCATCTCCATAGCCGCCGGCGTGAGTACCGCCGTCATAGAGGATATTCTACAGACCGATTCCCCCGTTGTGAGGGTCATGCCCAATACCCCGGCCATAGTTCGCGAGGGTATGACAGTTATATGCCCGGGGCGGTATGCCGACGAGGAGCATATACAGAAGACGCAGCAGTTATTCCAAGCTGTGGGGAAAGTGATTGTAGTCCAGGAAAAGCTTATGGACGCAGTTACTGCCTTGAGTGGGAGTGGCCCGGCATTCGTCTTTCTCATAATTGAGTCTCTGACGGACGCGGCAGTGCAACTAGGGCTAAGCCGTGCGGATGCTACTATCATGGCAGCACAAACGGTTCTTGGTGCCGGTAAAATGGCTGTCAATACGCTAGAGCATCCCGCTATACTGAGGAATAGAGTGACTTCGCCCGGCGGCACCACCGCTGCGGGGTTATACAAATTGGAAAGTGGGAGAGTGCGCGGTGCTATTATAGACGCCGTTATTGCGGCGCATTTGCGCTCGAAAGAGCTGGGAGCAAAGAGCTGAAAAGTTCTAAGTATGTGGACAGAAGTAATTTGACAGTTTCCAAATCAATGTCATTCTGAGCCCTTCGCTTCGCTCGAGGATAAACTCCGCGAAGAATCTCTTAGCCAGGGCAACGGTGTTTCAGAGATTCTTCGCTTCGCTCAGAATGACAGATAAATGGTCATCAACACTAATGTCAAAAGACTTCTGTCCGGACACTTAAGTTCTATGCACTATGTCTTAGGAAGAAAAGATGGTGGATATCACAGTTCTATTAGCTAGGCTTATATCCTATGCAATAGATGCTTACATTTTCATAATAGTAATCCGGGCTATCATCTCATGGGTGAATCCGGATCCATATAATCCAATAGTTCGGGCTTTATACAGACTTACTGAACCAGTGTTATACCCGATCCGAAGGATGTTGTCTAGAAGCATAGGAAACAGGATGTCGTTTAGAAGCATGGGAAGTATGGGAATCGACTTTTCTCCTTTTGTCGCTATCATACTTCTGCTCATATTCAGGAGAGTTTTGCTGGGAATACTGTTCTGAGTGGGATCGACGTCGTAAATTCTAAGCCTGATAAATCAGTCAACCACAGTCCTCGCGTACGCGGGGATCAAGGGGGAGAGAATCTCTTGAGGATCACGCCATTAGATATCTACCAAAAGGAGTTCAAGAGAATACTACGCGGAGTTGATCCCGACGAGGTGGAGGATTTTCTCGAAAGGGTTGCCGACGATTACGAGGAAATGATCAGGGAAAACGCAGCTCTGAAAGAGCGAATCGAGTCTCTGGAAGCCCAGTTGGGTGATAAGAGGGCAGGGGGACAGGGAGACAAGGGGACGGCGACCACAGAAGAAGCCAGTAACATAATCCGGGAGGCAAAAAGGGAGGCCGACAGCGTAATTCGGGAAGCCAGAAAAGAGGCCGATAACATAATCCGTAAGGCCAGAGATGAAGCACTTGAAACCATGCCGGAGGCCAGAGGAATCCCCCAGGGAGCTGATCGCAGGGAAGCAGATCTGCTTCTGGAAGAAGCGAGGACGAAAGCCAGCAAGCTTATGGAAAAAGCTAAGACGGAGGAACTGGAACTGCGACGAGAGATATCCAGATTACGAGGTCAGAAGGAGCGTTTTCTCATCGAATATAGAGAGCTATTGGAGAGGCATCTGAAAATCCTTACCGAAAGAGCATAGAGCTTAGGACATAGGGTTCTTCTTCCTAACCTACGTTCTTAGCTCTTATGGAGAACGAATATGCTGGATCTGAAAGATCAGATAAATAGTGCTGTAGGATATATCAGGGGTCAGACGGAGATTGTCCCCGAGATTGCGGTCATATTGGGCACAGGGCTGGGAGCTGTGGCGCGGCAGGTCGAACATAGCCTGGAGATCCCCTATGAGAGAATACCGCATTTCCCTGTATCCACGCTGGAAGCACATGCTGGAAATCTTGTTCTCGGTGCCATCCAAGGAAAAAAAGTGGTGGTTATGCAGGGGCGGTGTCACTACTATGAAGGGCATTCCATGAAGGAGATCACCTTCCCCATCAGGGTTATGAAAGCTCTGGGCGCTGAAACGCTCATAGTGTCCAATGCGGCAGGCTCAATGAATGATCATCTTGAACTTGGCGATATTATGCTCATTACTGATCACATCAACCTGATGGGCGATAACCCTCTCAGAGGCATCAACGATGATAGCTTGGGGCCCAGATATCCTGATATGTACAACGCGTATTCCCCCGATCTGATAGACCTGGTATGTACAATAGCCATGGAAGAGAAAATTAGAGTTCGTAAGGGTGTGTTTGTAGCGGTTGCTGGGCCAAATCTGGAAACGCCGGCGGAGTATAGGTTCCTCGCGGGCATCGGGGCTGATGCTGTAGGCATGTCTACTGTTCCGGAGGTCATTGTAGCTGTACATTCCTCAATGAAAGTTCTGGGGCTGTGTTGCATTACCGATAAATGCACACCTGATGTGTTAGGGCCGGCTGATATAGAGGAGATTATCCGGGTAGCCAACGAGACTGAGCCCAAGCTGACCAGACTTGTGATAGAAATAATCAGGCAAATGTAATGGATTTTAGATTGCGGGGAAGGAAAATCAGAAATCAAAAATGAGCGATGGATTACAGTAAGACTTTGAATCTTCCCGAGACAGCTTTTTCTATGAAGTCTGATGCTGCTAAGACTGAATCTGAGGTCTTAGGCATCTGGAAAGACCTGAACATCTATGAGAGGCGGCAGCGATCTAACAAGGGTAAGCCCAAGTTTATCATGCACAATCCGCCCAGGCCTGCTTGTGGTCGTGTTTGCATTGACGACGCGCTCAATATGATCCTCAAAGACATCATAGTCAAGTATAAACTGATGCGCGGATTCGGTGTGCCTCACTTTCCAAGTTGGAATTGCTACACACCCGCCGTCGAACGCGAAGCACTCCAGTTGCTGGAAGGCGATGCGACAGCACACGCTTCAGAAGCACGGCAATCAGAAGTGCGAAAGCTATGCCGAAGCCTCTGTTCGGAGTATGTGGCTTTCCAAAAGAAACAATTCCAGAGATTGGGAATCTTTGCCTATTGGGACAAAGTGACTCTGAATCCGGGTTCCCGTATGGGCAACCCGGCCGGCCGCTCATACGAATCTAGGATGATCGAGGCCTTCGGAGAGCTGTACGAAGCAGGTTATTTGCGCAAAGGCGCCAAGCCGACGCGCTGGTGTATTAACTGCCAGACCGATCTTGCTGAAGCAGAAACCGAATATAGGGACTGTAAGTTACTGTCGCTGTATGTGAAATTTCCAGTGCTTCATGGGTTAGAAGAGCTGGGGGAAGATGTCTACATGGTGGTTTGGACAAACATACCGTGGACATTGCCAGCCAATACAGCAATCATCGTCCATCCAGATCATGACTATGTAGCGGTTGAGCATACGCTTCAGGAGAACAGCGAAATTCTCATAATGGCCGCCGCTGCAGCAGAGGATACATTAGGGAAGACACAAGACACAAGACACAAGACGCAAGACACCAAGGACCTGAGTCTTGAGTCTGGAGTCTGGAGTCTTCCTTATAGAGTTGTCAGGAAGATGAAGGGTTTGGAGCTTGGTGAGATTGTATATGCCCATCCATTTCTCGATAGGAATTCCAATGTGATCCTTGACAGGCGTGTCTCACTGGCCCGCGGGACCGGCTGCGTCCATGCGGCGCAAACTAAGGGTCACTACCCCACAGGAGGTGATGCGGTCGGTAGAGGCGACTCGGCGGGTCGCCCATACACGCGTGATCCAAAAGTTATCTCCGCCGTGGATCAAAATGGACAATTAACAGAGGAAGCTGGCCAATTTTGTGGTCTTAACGTATTTGAATCTGGCGACGCGATCTCTCTGGAATTGGAAAAGAGAGGATGTCTTCTGGCCTCGGAGCCAGTGGAACAGCCATATCCGCATTGCACGTACTGCAAAAAGCCAATCATCGTAAGAGTTGCCGATAAGTGGATTTTCGATCTGAGTGCCAGTAATTTGCGGCAACGCGTACTTGAGGTCGTGGAGGAGGTTAATTGGCTTCCCGGTTGGAGCAAGAACAGGGTCTTTGACACTATTGATAGAGGATCGGATTGGAGTGTGTCACGGCAGCGGATATGGGGGATCCCAGCGCCTGTATTTTACTGTAGTAAATGCGGCTTCCAGATCGATATTCTCGAAGGTATCAACGCTTCCAAGAGCATGATCGGTAGAAAGGGTGTCAATCGGTGGCTTACGGCAAGGCCCGGTGATATTCTCCCGGAGGATGTTATATGTGACCGCTGTGGAGGGAGAGATTTCCGATGGGAAACGGAAATATTGGATACCGAATTTATATCAGCCATGAGCTACAAGGCAATTCCTACCAACGAGGAAGTCCCACCGCGTGATCAAGCCGATATTTGCCTGGGGAGCAACGGTCAAAATGAAAAATGGTTTCAATTCTCATTGCTGCCCTCTATAGCCATTGAAGGGTCCCCGCCCTTCAAATCTGTTCTGGTCCATGGGTCCGTTCTGGGTGAAGATGGGAAGAGAATACCCGATAACGCTTCACCATCTGAGGACGGCGCACCATCCATCCAGGATCTTTTGGATAGATTTGGCGCTGATATACTGCGGTTCTGGGCTACTTCAATGGACTGCAGAAAGCACTTGAGGATGTCTCATTCTTGTCTGGAACTCGTATCAAAAGTATATCGACGCGTCAGAAATATATGCCGATTCTTGCTGGGCAACCTCTCTGGTTATGATCCAGAGAGCGACCGGTTGGATTATGCTTATCTACAGGAAGTTGATCGCTGGGCTCTTCACAGACTGGCAAAGTTTACAGGTACTACAACAAAAGCCTTGGAGGATTGTCAATTCCACGTCTTCTACCGTGTGTTATACAATTTCTGTTCTGTGGATATGAGTTCTATCTATCTCAATATGGTGAAGCGCAGATTATATACATTTCCCCGGTGGTCCAGCAGCAGGCGAGCAGTACAGACAGTAATATATGAGGTTCTTACCTCCCTAACCAGGCTGATAGCTCCAGTCCTTTCATTTACTGCAGAGGAGATATGGCGTCATATCCCCGGTGTTAGGGAAGATTGTCCCAGTGTATATTTATCGCACTGGCCCGGTGTGAATGAAGATTTCCTGGATGATGAACTAGAGTCCAGATGGAACTACCTTCTGAAAATCCGGTCAGAGATGCGCAAGTTGCTGGAGAAAATCCGCCAGGAAGAAGGGATTAGTAGCACTTCTCAGGCGTCTATCATCTTGTATGCATCTTTACCAGATGTCTACGACCTACTGGATAGGTATATTGACGATCTTGAGGCGATCTTTATGGTTTCCAAGGTGAGGCTCATGCCACCGGATGTACCTGTTCCCGATGGAATTTGGGAGTCAGATAGCATAAAAGGGCTCGCAATTGAAATCCGCCGCGCCACTGGCGAAAAATGCGAAAGATGCTGGATATATTCGGACACTGTGGGAACCAACGAGCAGTATCCCACCTTGTGCTATCAGTGTATCGCCATACTGGAAGGTGGAACTTACTATGTTTAGTAACCTTTGGTGCTAGTACGTCGCGAACCCAACGCCCACAAGGGGCTAGGCTACGGCGATCATATAGACCTATTGACCCAAAAGCGAGGTAACATTTTGGCGATTTCTGTTAGTAAAGCTTCTTTGGTGACGCAGATTAAGATTATGCGGCCGATGCTTGTTGCCGCTGTACTCACGATATTTCTCGATCAGTTGACCAAAGGGATCGTTCGGAGAGCTGTTGCTGCTAGAGGCACAATCGAAGTGATCAGAGGGTTCTTTGAAATCAGCTATGCTGAAAACACCGGAGCCGCTTTTGGGATGTTCCGAGGGCGGAACAGCATCTTCGTAATCGTTAGCTTCGTTGCCATCGGCTTCATATTCGCATACTATAGACAATTCAAGGCAAATACATGGATGAAGTTATCCCTCGGTATGCTTCTAGGCGGAGCGTTGGGTAACCTGATAGACCGAGTGATATTTCAATATGTCACGGATTTCATTCGCGTCCGCTGGTGGTTTCTTCATCTTCGCTGGTGGCCGGCTTTCAACATCGCTGATGCCTCTGTTTGCATCGGTGTAGCCATGTTGATTGTGGGAATGCTTAAGAGGAGTAGGTCCATAAGTCCATAGGTCTATGGGTCCATAGGCTCATAGACTCATAGGCTAATGGACTGATAGACCAATAGACTCATAGACCAATAGACCTAATAACATGAGACCAACTTTATTCAGAATTGGCTCTCTGCCAATCCGCGGTTACGGTCTTATGGTGGCCATTGCCTTTCTGGTTGCTACATACGTCGCCGCGCGCAGGGCTGAGAAGGAAGAAGTACCATCACAGACAATATTCGATCTGGGTCTATATATACTGATTAGCGCACTACTGGGCGCGCGCATTTTCCATGCCCTGCAACACCCCGGATCCTATAGTTCCCTTCTGGATGTTCTGAAAGTATGGGAAGGTGGCTTAGCATACTACGGAGGTTTCATTCTCGCATTCGTCGTCGGTATTGTGTACCTGCGCCGGAAGAAGCTATCAATAACCAAAGTTGCAGACATTATTGCGCCATCGCTGGTCCTGGGGGTAAGCATAGGGCGAATCGGCTGTTTCCTGGCTGGCTGCTGCTTTGGGAAACCAACGTCACTGCCCTGGGGTCTGACTTTCCCAGAGGATTCGCTGGCGTGGATGGAGATCGGGTCGCAGAGGGTGCATCCAACTCAGCTTTATTCAGTCGTATCTTTGTTCAGTATATTCATAATCCTGACCATTTTGCGAAAGTATGTAAAGTTCTCAGGACAGCTATTTCTGCTCTCTGTTCTCATGTACTCTATACACAGGTTCTTCATTGACTTTCTGAGATATTATGCTCCAGATGAACGTATCGGAAGCCTGGCTACTTCGCAGGTTATGAGCATAATCGCCGGAGCAGTTGCTCTCGTATTTATAGTTATTCTTACCATACAGCAGGCTCAACGTGCCAGCCCTGTAAGGGTACGTCGGTCGAAAAAGGTGGAAGAATAGTCATGACACAAAATACTAGACTCAAGACTCAAGATAGGCTCATAGGCTCATGGGCTTATGGGTTTGTAAGCCTATTAGCCTATAAGCCCATAAGCCTACTCCTCCTGTGTCTTGTGTCTTGCTCTCTGCTCTCCGTCACTCCTTCCCTAGCTCAGACGTATCAGGAGGATACACAGCCACCGCCGGAAGTCTATCACGAAAGCACCTTACGTCGCTTCGAGATAGTTTTCACCATATCTCTACCTTTCACTGCCCTTCATAGCTATTTGGCAGTGAGAGGCGTAGGTATGCTCAGACAGCGTAAGGTCTCGCCAGAGCTGCACAGAGCCGATTGGAATGCGGTAGGAGGTTTGACGATCCTATTCTCAGGTTTCGTTGCATTTTGGGACTACCTACAGACTCGTGGGGAAGATATTTCGGAGACGACGATCACGCCTCGCGAACGAAATTCTGGATACTCGATGCTGAATACTGGACACTGGATGATATCATCCAAACCGTCGAAGAAACCGTGGAACGATCTCGACGACTTCAACGCCTTTGACAGTTCCGTCGAGCACCGGATATCCAGCATCGAGTATCCAGCATCGAGTATCCAGTATCCATTAATACTCCTGTCCATAGGATTCTGAATATAACTTACCACGTATCTGGAGAATAGTGATGGCGAAACCAAAGGTAGTGAAGTATGGGTCGGATGTCCTTCGTAAGGTAGCTCAGCCGGTGGAGGAGATCACAGACGAGATCAGGCAGATCGCAAGGGATATGCTCGAAACGATGTATGCTACAGACGGAGTGGGACTTGCTGCTCCTCAGGTGGGCATATCCAAGCGGATAATTGTCGTTGATGTGGAACCCTACGATCCTGCTTACGAGCCGATGACGCTGATTAACCCTGAGATTGTGGGACGAGAGGGACAGGTAGATGTCGAAGAAGGATGCCTGAGTGTGCCGGAGATCAGAGGATCTGTTAAGAGATCAGAGAAAGTCACGGTAGAAGCCCTGAACCTCGATGGCAAGAAGGTGCGGATCGAAGCAACGGATCTTCTCGCTCGTGCTCTACAACATGAGATCGATCATCTTAACGGCGTGCTATTTATCGACCATCTAAGCCGCCTCAGAAAGCAATTGATAAAGAAGCAGCTTCGAAAGATCGAGAAGGAGACGAAAGGATTTTAGATTTTCGATTTTCGATTTCTGATTTCAATCGAAAATCGAAGATCAAAAATCGAAAATCTATAATGCGCGTTGTATTTATGGGAACAGACAAATTTGCCGTGCCTGCATTGCAGGCTGTCATTAGCGGCGAGGCTGAACTGGTGGGCGTGATCACGCAGCCGGATCGCCCCAGAGGGAGGGGGTTGAAAACTGTTCCCTCGCCCGTCAAAGACGTCGCGTTGGAACATCGTTTGCCGCTCCATCAGCCGGGGAGAGTGAGGGAGAGAGAATTCATTGAGGAAATCCTGCGAGGTCTGAAACCCGATCTCATCATTGTGGCTGCCTTCGGCCAGATCCTGCCCAGGGCAATACTAGACCTGCCGCCGCATGGCTGTATAAATCTACATCCATCACTACTACCTAGATTCCGTGGCGCAGCACCAATCCAGCGGGCCATTATGAGTGGTGAGAGAGAAACCGGCGTCACGGTGATGCTTATGGATGAAGGAGAAGACACTGGCGACATAGTCCTTCAGGAGAAGACGGAGATAGGAATATCGGATTCGGCTGAGCTTCTATCGCAGAAACTAGCCGATCTGGCCGCTCGCCTGATTCGTGAGACCTTGCAGTTGGCACAAGACGGCGCACTCCCTCGCCAGCCCCAAGATCATAGCAAGGCATCGTATGCGCCGAAGTTGCAGAAAGAAGACGGACTGATAGACTGGAAAAAGAGCGCGCTAGAAATACACAATCTCATCAGAGGAACTATACCCTGGCCTGGTGCTCATACGACTCTTGGTCAGGCCGTAGGGACACGGCATGACGTGTCCCTACGGATCTGGGAGAGTCAACTCCTCGACTCCCCTTTCCGAATTCCTCACACTCGGCGACCTGAGAGTAGTGCGTCCCCAGGTACCATCACCGATATAATCCCGGATGCAGGTATTGTAGTAGCAACTGGTGACAAGGGCCTGCTCATAAACTCTGTTCAACCAGCTAGCAAATCAAGAATGTCGGCCAGGGACTTTGCCAACGGATACAGGGTCAAAGTGGGCAATGTGTTTTCGTAGGGGCGAACCTTGTGTTCGCCCTCGTAGGGACACGGCATGACGTGTCCCCATAGTGCCATGGCAAGAGCAAAACGCTCACTATTATCTGACATACTGAAAGTTACGTTTATCTTTCTAGCCGCGGTGATACTGCTGTTGGGCGCATCCTTTCTTCTATTCCGCTTTGCCGTCAGAGGCAGCAAAGTGGATATCCCCAATGTGATCGGAAGGAGCTTCGTAGAGGCATCCAAGATTCTAAGCGAACGTGGTCTTTCCACTCCCAGAATAGAGGGCTACAAATACCATCCGGATCTGCCAAGAGACTATGTGGTCGAGCAGAGGCCTGTGCCGAACCAGAAGATGAAAGCGGGGAGAGCTATAAGAGTCTTTCTGAGCCGGGGAGCTGAAGTAGGGATGGTTCCGAGGCTGATAGGGCAGAATGTTTCCGAAGCTGAATCCATCCTCAAATCAGTCGGGCTGGAAGTAGGGTCGGTAGTTAGAGTCCACTCGGACGATTTCCCACAGGAAGGTGTTATTATAGCCCACACACCCCCAGCTAACGCGGAAGTTCATCGGGGTAGCAAAGTGAACTTGCTCGTAAGTCTAGGGGCACATTCCGTGCAGTTGGTGACGCCCGACCTGAGGGGAATGAAACTGCAAAGCGCATCGGACCTGTTGGAATCCAACGGCCTGAAGTTGGGGCGTACCACGCGCGAAGCTTCACCAGTGGTCGAAGAAGCCGGCATAGTCTTGGAGCAAACACCTCAGCCAAATGATCGCGTCGAGAGGGGCGCTGCAGTGGACGTCGTGGTCAGTTTGCCAGGCGAAGCATCAGAAGGGGAAGCGTCGAGAATGGTCGTTCTGCGCTACAAGGTGCCGGCGAGGCCAGAGAAAAATTCGCAGCGAGATAAAATCATCTATGACTTAAGCCAAAGGCGCGTTAAAATAGTGATCGAGCACGAAGGAGGAAGACGAACGATCGTTGACAAAATGTTTACCCCGGGTAGAGTGCTTGAGTACCCTTTGCGGATAGTAGGGCCCGGTATCGCTAAGATATATGTTGATGATATGGAATGGCCTATCAAGACTGAGGAATTGTGAGCATTTTGGATTTTCCATTTATGGGGTTTGACAAAACAATCGGTTAACATTTTTGTCATTCTGAGCGAAGCGAAGAATCTCTCAAGAAAGACACCGTCCTCACAGAGATTCTTCGCTTCGCTCAGAATGACATGGATCGGGACAGTCTGTCCAATGCGAAATTGCTACCCGATTGATCATTCAATGCTCATCAATCGAAAATCTGAAATCGCAGATCGCAAATGCATTATTTCCATGTCCCCTCATGTCAGATCTCCGGCAACCATGTGAAGATCTCTGGCAGGGAACTGCATCACCTGGTGAATGTTGTAAGATTACGCGAGGGTGACGAGATCGTAGTCCTCGACGGATCGGGTGGAGTATACGAAGTCATACTTACATCCTGTCTTCGGCATAGTGGGACAGGCATCCATGCCTGTGAGGTTGCCATCGGGGAGATCAGAACTCGCCGCCAGGAGCAGCCGCCGGTGGTAGAAGTGGCGCTCTTTGTGGGACTACCCAAGGCCGATAAGATGGATATGATAGTGCAAAAGGCTACGGAATTAGGTGCTCATCGGATAGTGCCCGTCCTGTGTCAGCATACTGTCCCGCGTCTATCGGCGGAGCGAGGACAGCGACGCGTCGCCAGATGGCGGCAGATCGCCGTTGAAGCATCGAAGCAGTCACACAGGCCGTTTTTCTCTTTTGTTTCCGATGTCCTACGTTTCGACGAAGCACTGGAGGAATCCCATGCCGATCTCAGACTCATCTTCCAGCCTTCTGGC
>Ga0209636_10003717_pt1 | contig 15585 bp, 10 predicted proteins | sample DeeMarSWOR152_54_FD_187464 | JGI IMG/M metagenome (GOLD analysis project Ga0209636, IMG submission 187464) | Marine sediment microbial communities from White Oak River estuary, North Carolina - WOR-1-52-54 (SPAdes) (version 2) | ecosystem: Environmental > Aquatic > Marine > Intertidal zone >...
AGACATAAAATATTAAAAATCAGATATTTTCTATTAATTTGAATGCTCCAAATTTTTCAGTTTAAAGGAATTTGAAGAATCTCAAAGTGCTAGGAATGGGGCTCGAACCCTCACAAAGGGCCACATCAGAGGGATTCTAAATCCTTTGCATCTATTTCTATTACCGATTACGAATATTATTGAAATTGAGAAGACAATAAATATCTTATAAAAATAAACACAATTTTATTTTCTCAGCCCTAATCTACTCCAATTCCTTAAACTCAATCATTGATAAGCGTACTTCCCAAAGAAAGGCATCAATTGGTTCAAAATGATTTTCATAGCCACATGGACAGGTGGGGTATCCCACATCGTTATTACAGAGCTGATACTTACTTCTCAGGATTCGACCACAATACAAACATCTGACGGAAGATAATTCATCATCATGGATAATCATAATCCGTTCCAATGGATTAATAGAGTAATTTTTCCATAGTGCCGTAAATTCCTCCTTCATAATAGTTTCATTCTGACAGGGATATACATTCAAAATTTCTCTTTTGTTTACCTATCGGTGACGCATAGGTGACACAAAATGCTTAAATTTGCTTACTTTTGCCAAACGGTGAGAAAATGGCAAAAATCCAAAATTAGCAATAAAGCCAGGGAAAAAGGGGATTTTAAGATTGGCAGCGCTACTGGGATTCGAACCCGGGTCTGATGGCTGAGAACCACCTGTCCTAGTCCCCTAGACGATAGCGCCACAATGTTGGGGAACCGCCAGGATACCAGATGTACCCCTGGGATGTCAATGATTTTGGAGTTAAGATTTAGAGCCTTAAGCTTTAGCCAATTATAGCCGTAATTGGGCGTTTTTAATCACAATTTGTGACGTATTTGTTACATGGGGAGAAGTCTATCTCAAACTAAGATTGACTCTCTGTTGATTAATTGATATTCTTTCTTGCGAGAATCACAGGGGTTATACATGGACGTGAAATGTCCTAATTGTGGAACCGACAATACCCAAGACTCTGAGTTCTGTAAAAAGTGTGGAACTCAGATTATAAAATCTGAAGAGCAGCCCATTCCTACCAAAACTATTGAAGCACCAAAGGAAGAGCTAACCACAGGGGGCACTTTTGCAGGACGTTACCAGATTATTGAGGAACTTGGAAGAGGAGGCATGGGTAGAGTATACAAAGCTACCGATACAAAGATAAACGAGAAGGTTGCCCTAAAACTCATCAAACCAGAGATAGCTTCTGATAAAAAGACCCTAGAACGGTTTGGCAATGAGCTTAAGATTGCCCGAAAGATTGTCCATAAGAATGTTGGACGTATGTATGACATAAATGAGGAAAAAGGAACCCACTACATAACTATGGAGTATGTGTCTGGTCAAGACCTGAAAGGATTCATTAGACAATCAGGGCAAATGGCAATAGGTACATCTATATCCGTAGCCAAACAAATCTGTGATGGATTGTCAGAGGCTCACAAAACAGGAGTAACCCATAGAGACCTTAAACCCAGCAACATCATGATAGACCGAGAGGGCAATGTCCGGATTATGGATTTTGGGATAGCTCGTTCCCTAAAAGAAAAGGGCATAACAGGTGCTGGAGTGATGATAGGGACACCTGAGTATATGTCACCTGAACAAGCAGAAGCGAAGGAAGTAGACCAGCGTTCTGATATTTATTCATTGGGTGTGATTTTGTACGAGATGGTGACTGGGAGAGTACCATTTGAAGGAGATACAGCGCTTAGCATAGCGATGAAGCACAAGAGTGAAGTCCCAAAAAACCCGAAGGAATACAATGCTCAGATTCCCCCTGACTTGAGCAATCTGATATTGAGGTGTTTGGAAAAAGATAAGGGGAGCAGATACCAGAGTGCGGGAGAAGTGCGGGCAGAGCTTGAAAATATCGAGAAAGGAATTCCAACGACTGACAAAGTGATACCCGAGAGGAAGGCTATCACTTCCAAGGAAATAACCGTCACTTTTGGCTTGAAAAAGCTAATATTGCCTGCATTGATGTTTATAGTAATTATTGCCATTGGTGTGATTGTCTGGCAGAGTCTTCCTCAAAAACAAGCCTCAATAGCTGTCCTTCCCTTTAGAGACCTAAGTCCACAGAAAGACCAAGAACACTTATGCGATGGAATGACTGATGAAATCATAGCAAAGTTATCGAGACTCGAAGGATGGAAAGTAATGAACATGACATCTGTGTTGCGGTATAAAAACACAGAAAAAACCATAAAAGATATCGGACAAGAACTGAATGTGACAACTGTCCTCTTAGGGAGTGTTCGGAAGGAAGAGGATGATATCAGAGTGACAACACAGTTGGTTAACACTGAAGATGAGTTCCAGCTCTGGTCTAACACATACGACAAGAAACTTGAAGGAGTTTTTGAAATCCAGAGCGATGTTGCTGAAAAGATTGCCCAGGCTTTAGAGATGGAACTCTCTCCTGAAGAAACAACTTCACTTCAGAAGCAACCCACCGAAAGTATTAAAGCATATAACCTGTATGCCCAGGGACGTTATTTCTTTAACAAGAGAACCAATAAAGACTACCAGAAAGCCATCGGCTACTATGAACAGGCAATAAAAGAAGACCCAAATTATGCCTTAGCTTATTCGGGAATAGCTGACTGTTATATTCTCTTAGCGATGTATGGTTTAAGAGATATAGGATTTCCGATAGCAAAGGAAGCGATACAAAAGGCATTAGAGATTGATGATGCTATTGGCGAGGCACATGCTTCGATGGGATTATTAAAGATGCAAGAATGGAACTGGGAAGAGGCTGAGAGGGAGTTAAAACGAGCCTTAGATTTGAATCCAAATTATGCAACAGCTCATCACTGGTATGCTGTATTTTTGATTAATGTGGGTCGGTTTGATGAAGGCTTCCAGGAGTTACACCAGGCACTAGAATTGAGTCCCTTCTCTCTTCCTATAAATAGAGATGCTGGAGCTATATATTATCTTTCCCGTAAATATGACCAAGCCCAAGAAGCTATAAAAAAGACAATTGAGATGAATCCGAACTTCCCATTTGTTCATGTGTCTCTTGGACGGGTATATCTTCAAAAATCAATGTATAAGGAAGCACTTGCAGAGTTTGAGAGGGAGAAGCAGGCTTTAGTCGCCTCGGGGATGGGCATATTTCAAATTGGTGTCTTCCCCTTCATTGGTATTACTTATGCCCGCATGGGGAATCTAGAAGAAGCAGAAAAAATACTCGGGCAGGTTGAATCCCTAAATGGTATAGATTTTTTAAAAGCATGCTTTTATTTCGCTCTAGGTGAGGATGACAAAGGTTTTGAATGCCTTGAAAAAGCCTATGTTGTAAAAAGTGCTTTTATGACTCAAATAAAGGTTGACCCCTTGTTAGATAGAGTCCGCTCAGACCCTAGATTCGATGAAATACTCAAGAAAATGAATCTGGAGTGATATCCCTCGACCTGTGGAAGGACGCTGACCTGGGATAGCTGAGGTTGAAGATGCGAGAAAGAGGCTGGCTGGGTTGAAGTAGAAGTAATGAATCAACGAATTGACACCACAGAAATAGGCTAAAACCTATGCAAAAACACAACCTGGCCACACACAAAATCTCTGACATTTTTTATTTATAATAAAAGCTCTGACCTCTGTTAGATTGCTCTTTTTTACTCCTTTCTTACTCGGAATGTGATTCTATCTTTTTCTCTATCCTGGGGTAGTGAAAACTTTTTCTTTTGAACCTAGAAATAGTTGTAGCGATTTTTGGAAGAGGCACTTATATTTCCTCGCAGGAATTTTCAGGAATGGTTAGAGAGCATCATATAATCCCCCAAATAAGCTGTGTTAGATCGTCTCCTAGCGCAGAACATAATCAGGCCCGTGTAAGACTTTGCGGGGAGATTTTGACTGATATTGAGAGAGAAGGAACATGGATGATGTAGATCGATTTGAAATAAAGATTTTTGATTACTACCTATCAGAGTCGGCGCCTGTTGAAACCATATATGAAGAGACATTTAAAAAGGCGATTGAGAAGGCGATTGAAATAATGCTGATAGATCTATCTGCCGACTGCATAACCATCTATGATATAGACAAAGATAAGCTGAGGGCTGATCTAGTCTGGAATGAAAATGAAGGCATAATTGAGGCCAGATCCTTGAAGGACGAGAAGAAGATCTTGGCGAGTGGTGCAGAGTCAGAAATCCTAGCCTATTATCTTAGGCGCTGATCCCTCTTGAAAAAGGAGTAAGCATTGGACTTTGGATTCTCTGAACTGACACATGCATGCTTAATCGTTGGATTTCAAGGATATAATGGACTGGCTAATTTTTTTCGTTGATTTATTACTATTCCTTCAATCCAGCCAGCCTCTTTCTTGCATCATCCACCTCAGCAATACCTAGGTCAGCGTCCTTCCACACATCCAATGCAATATTCAAGTGATCAAAAGCCTTTTCCTTTTTCCCTGCGTCCAAATAAACCAGTGCGAGTTCGTAATGTAGCTTGGGATCGTAGGGATTATATTTTAAAGCATTATTTAGATAAGCCTCTGCTTTTTCAAAATCTTGCAATTTCCTGTAGCACTTTCCGATGTCCCTGTTGGCTTTCAGTATATGAAAGGATGGTGCACGATCCAAGGATTTCTGAAAAAGGGATATCGCCTCCTCACAATTGCCTCTAATTTTATTTATCACCCCCTGGGAATAGGGAATCATAAATCGCAAATTTTCAAATCCAAACGACTCAATAAACTTTTCATAATCTTCAAGAATTCTCTCCGCATTATTAGCATCATTCATCTCTAAATAGAGAGCAAGATATCCGATAGGAAGCAGACCATCCCAGGGAGGAGCCATTTGCGATTTGATTTCTTCAATTGTCTTAAAGGCGACATCACTTTTGCCTGCCCTAGCATAAAAGACAACGTCTGTTAATTTTCCAAGCAATGCTGATGCTTTAGGCAAATTTTTCTCAGCTAAATCCCATTTGGAATGCATATATTCAAGAGTTTGCGATAGTTGTCCTCTCATTTCATGAAAACCCATTAGCTTATCATACACACTCATTTCCTTATCAAATGTATTGCTCAGCTTTAAAGCCTCCACGTATTGCGCCCGCGCTTTCTCGAAATCTCCGAGTTTTGTGTAAATATCAGCCAATTCCAGGTTTACTGCAACTCTTTCAGGCTCAAGGAGCAGCGCTTTTTCATAATTTACTTTTGACTTTTCAAAATCCCCCTCATCCCTGTATAAATCCCCAAGAGTCGTGTATGATTTTATATCCATAGGAAATTGTTCAGCATACTGCTCATAGTACTTGAGAGCCCCTTCAAAATCATTTTGTAGATGGAGAATAGAACCAACCGAGAAGTAAACATCATACTGCTTTGGGTCCAGTTCCAAAACTCTCCTATAAGCCGCCAGAGCTTCATCAAGCTGATTTCTGTATTCATAAAGACGGGCAAGGGTCACGTGTGCAAGCGTATCCTCAGGGTATATCTCGCTCCACATCTTCACTACTTTCAATTGCTTATCTGAATCTTTTTTTAAAAAGAAGTAATCAGACTTGACTTGGAACTGATACCTCTCTGGTAGTCTTTCATGATACTTCATCAATGATTGGAATGCCTTCTCTCTTTTCGCACTTTGATTACCATAAGCATACCGCTCTTGAAGTTCAAAATAGGCTATTGCGAAGGTTGGATCTTCTTTGACAGACTGTTCGAAATAATCGATGCTTTTCTCCCATTCTTGGTTATGTTTTGCATTCAATCCGGAAATATAGAGCTTCAGGGCAGTAATTGAGTTTGTCGTTATATCTGAAATCGGAAGGTCTTTGACTTCTTCTATGTGGCGCTTCGGTATCTTAAGAACACCCTTTAGCATCACTGACAACTCATCAATCAGCTTGAATATGTCTTTGCTTTGGACGCTTCTCTCTGCAAGCAGTCGTGCTCTTTTCGCTTCATAAAGAGAAAATCTTACTAGATATTCTTCATTTTGTTTAGTGAGTGAGCTTGAAATAAAATATTGTTTGTGAAAGTCATCGGAAATCTTTTTCTTTTGCGTTAAGGGCACACCCACACCTTCAAGAAAACCCTCTCTTTTCATATCCCCAAAAAAACTGTATCCACTTAGGACATTGAGGAACAAATCTTGAGATAAATCTATGCTCAAAAGGTGGGAGATGGCATATTGCATCCAATTTAAGGAGGAATCTCCGGAATCATTCTCAAAGAAAAAGACTGCAGCATTTTTACGGAATTCTGTTTTTGGTATGACTCGTTCGATTATCTGTTCCTCTTCGTTCTCCACAGTTACGGCTTTCGTAGCAGCTCCAAGGCTCTTCCCGTAGAATATCAAGAATAGAAGTGCAATCGATATAAGCAAATTAAGCGGGACACCGATCTTTACCCAATTGATTCTTCTTTTTCGGGTGTATCCCATAAAGAAATACATCAAAATAAAAACTGTTGGAACCAGTGATAACAACGCCACAAGAGAAAAATCCGTAAGATATGGAGATAAAATATAGCGGTTTGCCAACCACTCTATAAACTGAGTTATTCCCCATATGATTATAAAATACAGACCAAAAAAGAGGGGGATACGTCTGTTTATCAAATCCTTGAGGAAGGGGGGTCTTGCTCCTGTAGCCTTCGATTCAATATCGCTTTTGACTGCTCTTAGCTCAGCTAATATATCATACATTTTGGGGTATCGCTTATCTGGATTTTTGGCCAAGGTCCTATTTACAATATTTTCTAATTCTTGGGGGATATGAGCCTGGATTTTGGTAATCGGCTCGGGGTCTTTATTCAAAATGGAATAGATCACTGATTGCTCATTTTCCCCTTTGAATGGGAACTTCCCAGTGAGCATTTCATAAAGGACGATGCCCAAGGACCAGATATCTGTGCGGTGGTCCATAGCGTTTCCTCCAGCCTGTTCAGGTGACATATAGGCAACAGTTCCCATGGTGGTTGCCTCTTTTGTTATCAGAGTACCTCCAATCATTTTTGCCAATCCAAAATCCATGATCTTGGCTTGACCTGCTTCTGTGACCATGATGTTGGCGCTTTTGATATCTCTGTGGATTATCCCCTTTTTATGCGCTTCCTCTAATCCTTGAGCAGCCTGGATGGTTATATCTAATATCTCAGTTAATGCCAATGGTCCTTCTGATATCTTCTCGCGTAAACTCTGTCCTTCAACAAACTCCATCACAATAAACGACACCCCTTCCTCTTCGTCGATTTCGTGGATCGTACAGATATTTGGGTGAGACAGAGCTGCAGCAGATTGTGCCTCCCGTATAAATCTCTCTTTGGCTTCCTGATTTCGTGTTAATTCAGGAGGCAGAAATTTTAGGGCAACAGTACGCTTGAGCCTCTTATCCTCGGCTTTGTAAACAACGCCCATTCCGCCTTCGCCCAGCTTCTCAATTATCTTATACCTATCAGCAATGATTGCCTCTTTTGGTAATCCCTTGACAGGGGTTATAAGAGTTTTGGTAATAGGGAATGATTCAGAAGGATTGAGGGGAGTAGCACATTTGCCACAATAAAGGGTATCGTCGGGATTCTCATGCTGACATTTGGGGCATTTTACTGACATTGTCTTCCCCTTATCTGGTCGACAAAATATTATCAAGGAATAATAGATGTGTCAATTTGTGACCATATTGTGACCACTTTAGGTATACTTTCCCATACCTAGGTATACCTACAGATACCTAGACTTAATCCTGTAAATTACTGATAAGACTGGCCATTACTTTGTTTTCAAGAGGTTAGCTAAAATGTTTGAATCTGATTCGAAGACCACCGCTCTATCTAAATAAGGATTCATTCCTCTTGTTGCCAAATTGGAGAAAAATCGCCTATTACAGCTCAAAATGAAAGCACTGCTAAATAAAAGGGAAGTAACTATCTTATAACTGGTGAAGCGGAATTTCCCCTACAGCAATGTCGAAAATCGCATTCATCACAGACTTTTTTAGCGGGCTTATTTAAGACTTCAAATTCTTTATTCCGTATCTTTTGGACGACACTGTCGAAATGATCTGCGACATCTTTGACTATTTCATCAGATATGTTTATTTCCATAATCGCTTTGGATTTATCTTCTTCTCCAGTTGGGCCTGATGCAACAACTCGGCTTCGAGCTTAAGCCGAAGGAGGAGAAGTAGTTTTCCCTCACTAATATAGACTTGATTTGACAATCTTTCTGGGAAAATAGGGGGGTGAATTTGCGGATACAGGAATTTGACCGCATCCCTAGAGCTATGGTAATAATTGCAGTGAGAATCAGCAAAGAAGTCAGAAAATGAAGGCAGTTAGATAAGGAGGTAACAAAATGGCCCCCCTAAGGTTTCCTCAATATCTGAAAAGACACGGATTGTATTTGTTTATAGCCGCAAATGAAACATACTTGCCTGGTTCGATCCTGGAGAGAAGAGGTGAAGGATTTTGGTCGTACGATGAGCTCAAAATAATTCTCCAAGATTCTGACCTATCGTGGAAAACAAAAGTTGTGAGGGCCAGTATTCCTGGGGCCATCGAAGGCAAAAGCAAAGTGGGTGCTCAAGGTGAACTTAAGCTTCCTTTCTTGACTGTCCAGGGTGGGCTCCAACATAAACGTTATGTCGATTTCAGGATCGGTGCTGTCCAACAGCGGATCTTCGAAGAGGATGCTCTGCGGCTCTGGAATCCCCTAAAAGGCCGGCTAAAAAATCTAGCGAGAGATAAACCCGAAGTTTGGGAAAGCATAAAGGGCCGTTACCTTGTGCGGAGCACCTGGTATGCAACTGAATACAAAGTGGATCTAGGTCGGGCCTGGACGGGTGGACTTGGCGCTCAATTAAAGGATCAAATATTTCCCTAGGCAGATGCCACAGTAGATATCAATCCTCAGACGAAAGTGGTAAACGTTTCCGGCAACTTTGTTGTGCCTTTCGCTTTTGATGGAGTGAAATTAAAGAAATTGGATTGATTTTCTTAAAGAATTAATAAGGATCGTATGTTTGTAAGGAAAACTGGCAGGGGTACATTGATGGGGGGCAGGCCACTGCGATTAAATAAGGACTGGGGAGAATATTGTCATCACATTTTTGTCAGGAGCCGGTTGTCCCGACAAAAGGCTGGGCCGAGATGATCCGCAAGGTCTATGAAATTGATCCTCTGTTGTGCGCCTACTGTGAAGACAAAATGTCAATCATCTCTTTTATCGAAGAACCGAACATAATCGAGGGGATCATCCGTCATCTCGAGCTGACCTTCGAGGTCGAACGGCCGCCTCCGCCTCATCATGTCCAGCAGGAGCTTCTGATGGCAGCCGGGGGAGTGGGGAGTCATTGACCTCGCTGGTATTGGCGTGATACTCTCATTCCAGGGTGTCAGAGGATGGCAATTATGGAAAATTGCGAGGGATTGGATACGAAGCCAAGAACGAAATTCCTATAATACATGTTGATGCGCATCAAAGGCTGGTATACACTTAATTGAATTTCGGTCGTTGGATGTGTGTCAGCGAAATTATGAAATTGAAATTATGTGCCACCGAAATTCGAAAGGAGGGGATGAATATGAATTTTAAGACGGCTCTGAAGATTTCCTTAGGAATATTGCTTCTGATATTTATATCTAGCCCTTCTATAGCCCAAATTCAGGAACTCTGTGAGTTTAAAGGCGTTAAAATTCCCTGGACACTAAAATACGAAGATACTGTGGTTAAGAAAGGCACCTATGATTTAACGTTTTTAAGACATGGCCCAACAATGTATTACCTTCGAGTTAAGAAAAAAGGAAAGACAATCGCTCTCTTTCCCCATGGAGAAAAAGTGGATTATCAAGATGGGGGAGATCTTTTTAGCAAGATGGGAAATCCAGATATCCCTGACAATGCGAAATTGGAAATAAAAAGGAATCCCGCTCTAAAAATAACATATATCATTTTTGAAACTGGCAAACACAGCAAGATTTATCCTCTCCACAGAATAAGGTTTATAGTGAAATATGAAGATTGATGTAATTTGAGTCGAGCGGCTTCCTGGCTTCCTAGCTACCCACCGCCAAATTTGGCTAATTCAGTAGCAAATAATTAACCTGGATTATTCACGAGTCAAGGGGTGAGGTTGGGTCGGGTGCTGCAACGGTAAGGAAACAGCCCATGAAGCTGTAGTGAACTACTGCGAGCCGACTCAACCTACCCGGGCTGCAACGAAGCCGTTAACTTGCCTGAAGGCTAAGAGTTGGGCATTGACTTTCAGCAGTTCCTCCAGTGCCAGACAGTAGTTGTAGGTGTTATTGCCGTCATCCGGGACGGCGAAATAATGGAGGGTTACTCCGGGAGCTACTCCTAGATTTTTCCCACACAGAATAGAGGCACAGGCCATACCATGAAAATGGAGACGGTATTGAAAATCCTCGGCCAGGGGAGATTTTATTTTATTGAATATTATACTTTGGCGGTGGGTTGGTCAATAACCTCTAAAGTGGGAAATTTGGGGGTGATTTCAGATGAGATATTCGGGCAATCCTATTATGTCTATTTTACTGATTCAATCGAGGGGAATTGAGATAGTCGTCACGGAAGCTGGCTGAGCCATTGATAAGCAGGAGCAATCAGAATATTTTGGTCGTTGAACAGATTCACGTTAATGAAAAATAGTCAAGACCATTTTTCATTAGGGGGAAAAATAGTCAGATCAACAACTTTATAAATAAACTGGGGTGTCATGAAAGTTTTCGTGCCCCCTCTACTTTACTCATGAGTAAAATCGTGTACGGAACGGGTCAAAATTTCCAAATTTTATCAAGTCCATCGAGGACGAAAAGACTATTAAAAAAAACATATCTTTATCAAAGCGAATAAAAAGAGGAGCGGGATTTTAAGTACGCGTCTTACTGTGCTATATTATCTTCGCCCGAGAGGACAATGGCCACAGTTCTGATCAACAACACGGTTAAGAAATACCTGCTCAACCAGCCCCTGCACTTCAGGGAGAAGCTCAGGGATAAGTTCGAATTCCTTGAGACGGGGATCTGGGAAGGAAGGCTTCGGGTCAAAAAGCTGAGGGGCATCTCGTCGAAATGCGTTTTCGAAGCGCCGGTCGACAGGGATAGCAGGCTCCTGTTTACCCTCGGGAAATACGGAGAGGCGCCGGAGAAAAACCTTGTCGTACACGTCTGGGGCATAGCCTCCCTTGATGAGCTCTCCAAGAAAAGCCGGAACATCGTTCCCCGGAATGCGCCTTTCCTCGAATTCCATGACTTCGACGAGCTGATCCTGGAGGATGTCGACCTGGATGAGCTGGAGCCCTCCTGCTTCACCCAGGAGCAGATCACGGAAAAAACCGGGGAGGAGTCGGGCAGCCAGAGGTGGTTTTCCGTCGATGAGCCCGAATGGCAGAGGATCCGGAATTACACCAAGGATGACTTCGAGCTTGCCCTGTATCTCACTCCCGGTCAGAGAGAGGTCCTAGAATCCCCTCCCCCCATCCTTGTCTCCGGCACGGCAGGCAGCGGGAAGACCACCCTGTCTGTGTACTACCTGCTGAAGCGCGATCTGAACAGAAAGAAAAAGATCTTCATCACCTACAACCCCACACTCAGGAACTTCGCCGAAAGACTCTGCGGGGGGCTGCTGAACCAGGCCAAACAGAGGGAGGAATTTTTAATCCCTGACTTCCGCGTGTACAAACAGTTCATCCTGGATGTCGCGCGCCGATTCGGCCGGAACTTTCTGCCCGAAAAGGAGGTCGATTTCAATCGGTTCAGCAGGATGTTCGCCTCCCATCCCCTGTGCCGGAAATTCGATGCGGCCCTTGTCTGGGAGGAGATCCGCTCGATCATCAAAGGTGCCCTTCCCCAGGTCAATATTTCCGTCCTCGAGCGCGCCTATCCGGCGATCCGGAGCAAAGGGATCGACCCGGGCCTTTTCAGGCGGCTTCAGGAGCAGTTCATTCTCTTCTCCAAGCTGGAGTCCTTGAAGGCGGTCGGGAATTTCGTGGAAAACTATTTGAAGACGAGCCTCTCCTCGTTTTCCATGCACCTGGACCGGTATCTGAAAGAAGAGACGTCGCAGGAGAGAGTCCTTCAGGTGCTGGATAGAACGCTCCACCTGCTGAAGAGACAGAAAGAGGTGGTCCATAAAAAACACCTGTCCTTCCTCGAGTATGAGCTCCTGGGAAAAAAGAAAGCCCCGAACTTCCGGTTCAACCGGAAAGAGATCTATCAGATTTTTGAATGGTACCAGGACAGGCTCGAGAAGAACGGCCTGTGGGATGAGCTCGACCTGACACGGGAGGTTCTCAGGGTCTCTTCGGAGAAGGGCCTCGGGGATTATACCTATGACATGCTGGCCTGTGACGAGGTCCAGGACTTGACCGACATCCAGATCGGCCTCCTGTTCGAACTGGTCGCCGGCCCGGAGAACGTCTTTTTTGCCGGGGACACCAAACAGGTGATCAACCCCAGCGGTTTCAGGTGGGAGGAGATCAAGAGGCAGTTCTACGAGAGAGGCCTGGATGTGCCCGAGCTGCGCTTCCTGACCCTGAATTTCCGCAGCTCTGGGAGCATTGTCGAGCTGTCCAACGTCCTGCTCGAGCTGAAGGGAAAATACTTGGGGCTCAAGGCAGAGGAAGTTCCTGAGGAATGGAAGTACAAAGGCCGGCCGGCTACCGTCATTTCGGCGATTGAAGAGCCGGACATGCTGGAAATTCTTCGGGCGGCAGGAGCCCGGAGGACCATCCTGGTGCGGACGGAAAAGGAGAAGAAAAGGCTCCAGAAACTGCTGGGAACAGAGCTGGTCTTTACCATTGCCGAGGCCAAAGGCCTGGAGTTCGACACGGTGGTCCTCTGGAAATTCTGCGAAGACGAGCTCTCAGAGGATGTCTGGAAGATCATCCTCGATATGAGCAAAAGGTCTGTCCACGAGGCAAAGATCCGTCACGAAATCAACATTCTGTACGTGGGGATCACGCGGTCGCTGAATGACCTGATCGTCTATGACGGAAAGGAGCCCTCCCTGATTTGGGAGAATCAGCAGTTCGGAAACCGCGTCTATGTCACCGACGACAGGAGCTTTATAAGCGATATTTGGAATGTCCTCACCACGCCCGAAGAATGGATCGGGCAGGGAGACTATTTTTTCGAGAAGGAATTCTACCGGGCCGCCATGGAGTGCTACAAAAACGGGGGAGAAACCGGGCTCTTCCATAAAGCCTCTGGCTATGCTCTAGAAAAGGCGGGGAAATATGGGGAGGCTGCTCTCCATTTCGAAAAAATAGGCGACCAGGAGAGGGCGGCCCAGAATTATGAGAGGGCCGGTGACTTTCGGAAAGCCCTGCCTTTATGGGAGAAGCTCAAAAACGAGGACGGGGCGTTTCGCTGTCGTGTCGAGGTCTTCAAAAAGGAAGGAGAGCACCAAAAGGCCGGAGACCTGTACCTGGGGAGAGGGATGGTCAGGGAAGCTGTTCCGTGTTTCAAGAAGTCCGGGGATTTCCTCAAACTGGCCGAGATATACCTGGAACATCTGAACAGAATCAGTGAAGCGGCTGACTGTCTGGAGCAGGCCCATGAATACGAGAGAGCGGCCGGACTTTATTCCCACTTGAAGTCTTACGAGAAGGCGGCCGAACTCTACTGGAGGGCCGGTAACGCCTCCAGGGCCGAGGCCTTGTGGAAGAAGACGAAGAACGACCGCAGGCTGATGGAGCTGTATGAGAAAACTGGACAGGAAGAAAAACTGCTCTCCATCTATGAGAAGCAGAAGGACTTCGAAAAGATAACGAAATGCCTGCGGTCCTTCAAAGACAAGTCCGGGTTTGTGCAGGATGCCGAGAAGTTTTTCGGCCAGAGAAAATATTTCCTGGCACTCACCCGTTTCGCCGTCCTGGAAGATCACCAGAGGATGGGGGAGTGTCATTTTCGCCTGAAGAACTACGGAGAGGCGGCCAGGCATTTCAGGTTGGCCGGGGATTATTTGTCGGCGGGCAAGGTCTGGGAAAAGAATGATGAGTTCAAGAAAGCGGTCGAGCATTATCTGGACTCGGAGGAAGAAAGGGAGAAGGGATTTCCTCTGGCCAGGAAGGTAGCCCAGAAAATACCCGATGACCGCTGGATCTATCAACTGGGCAAGAACCTCTTCGACAGGAAGAGATACCGTGAAGCATCTGTGCTGTTTTCGGTGTTCAGCAATGCCTATCCGGAGGTCGGGATATGCTGGGCAATGATGGGGGAGGAAGAGAAGGCTTTCGAGGCCTGGGCCAAGTGCGAAATTTATGGCGATTACGGCCGGCTGGCCGATATGTGCCTTTGCTCCGGTGCTGTCGATACGGCGGCGAAATTTTTTTTAACGCGCCAACAGAAAATCCTTTATAGACTTGGATGGGAGACCAGGCAGAGCCTTGAAAACAACAGGGTGGTCGACCTCATGGATATGTATTTTTCCCGGAATCCGGATGCGGACGAGATGCGCTCTTGGGGGTGTTTTTTATGCGACCTCGACACGCTCGGCGTCATGTGGGAGAAAATCCTGAACTACCTGGAAAGGAGCGGTGGATACAATCTGCTCCTCGATTACTTCAGGATGCTGAAGCTTTTGGAGAAGAAGCGGTTTCGGGCGGCTGAAGCAGGATTCAAGTCGGAGATCCCGGTGCTGGTGAGGTCAAAAGACTGGGAAGCCCTGGCCTTTAGATACCATGTCCTGGGGAGAGACGGCGATTTTAACCGGACTCTTCCGAAAATCGGGATAACGGCCCATAACTACCTTTTGTTCCTGGCCGGTGAGGAGACGTTTTACCGGAAAGGCCTGGCCTGGTGCGAGAAGAACGATCTTTTGAAGGAAGCATCCGGATTTTTCCCCATGATGGGAACCTATGAGAGGACGGCGGAAATATTCGAGAAGACAGGGAACCTGGGCAAGGCAGCCGATTACTATTCCTACAGCCGCCGCTTCGATAAGGCCGCCGCACTTTACAGCCGGCTGAAGAGATTCGCTCCGGCCGGCGATGCCTTTTACAAGATGAAGGACTACCGCAGCGCCCTCAAGATGTACCAGATGCAGAGGCCTCCCAACAGGAAAAAGATCGCCAGGACCCTGGAAATGATGGGAGAGCTCGATAAGGCAATCAAGCTGTGGGAAGAGCTGAAAGACCGGAAATCTGTGGCCAGATGCCGGGCGAAAATGGAAAAGGCCGGACAGAGAAAGCTCCGGTTTCCCTCCTCCGCCTGATGACGGCCGCTTAAAGAACGATATCGTCCATCAATGATAACCAGCGTGAATTTATGTGCCGTGGGGATTCACTGAAGGGATTTCAACCATTCGACAGCTTCCGGGTGCTTTTGCCAGGCTGGGCCGATTTCCTGCAAACAGAGGATGGCCTCGCTTTCATCGCCCGGGGAATAGAAATCCCCCAGTTTAAAGGAAGGCCGCTTCCTTCCCGTGAGATAATCGAGAACGTAAGGATTCCTCTCGCATGCTTTTCTGTAAATCCTGGCTGCTCCTTCGAGGTCGCCAGAGAGATAGCGCTCGAGCACCCGCCCCCAGAGGAAGACGGCAAAGTACTCGCTG
>Ga0209636_10003718_pt1 | contig 15577 bp, 14 predicted proteins | sample DeeMarSWOR152_54_FD_187464 | JGI IMG/M metagenome (GOLD analysis project Ga0209636, IMG submission 187464) | Marine sediment microbial communities from White Oak River estuary, North Carolina - WOR-1-52-54 (SPAdes) (version 2) | ecosystem: Environmental > Aquatic > Marine > Intertidal zone >...
TCCCGGCCAACGAGTGTGTCGGTAACGCCGAGCCATAAACCCAGAAAAAATGGGTAAGCCAGGAATATCAAAAGAATGAGTTCGGCCGGGGCGACAAAGAGAAACCCCAGAAAGGTCGGGTTTTCACAGGCCTGGGAGAAGCCCTTCCGAATCCTGGACCAACCTGAGCTCTGCTCCATGGTAGCGATTGCATCCAATGGTTTGCCTCCGGCTCATCTGACTTTGATCATCACAAAAGGGCGCCGGGGGCGCCGTCCTATGCTTCGTTCAGGATCGGCACTACCCCCGGAAATCGCCTTAGCGTTAACACGCATCACTGCTTGTAGTACCTCGCAATGGCCTTTTCCGCACCATCGATGGCCCTATCCAGGGAAATCCCCCTGGCGCAGTAGTTGGCAAAGAGGTCAACCACCACGTACTCGGCCATGACTGCCGCCGATGCCGGGCCGATCGGGCCCTCATAGCCGTTCCACAGCATGTTCCTGATGCATTCGCGGTACGGGGTATGCTTGGGATCTTCAGTCCACACGGGCAGATTCCTATATGCCTTGAGCCCCGGAGTGACATAGCCCCTCATGGCATTGGTCCACGGGGCACACTGAGGTTCCTCCAGCATGAACGTCAGGTAATGTTTAGCCGCATTCGGGAAGCTGGTGTGCTTGAAGATGAAGGCCTGGTTGAACAGATGCAGCTCGGTCGGGCGGCCTATCGGTCCGATGGGTAGAGTGGCGTGGTATGTGTCCTCGGCGATCTCGGGGAACTTCGCCTTGGCCGCATAGTAGATGCTGATCCCGTTGTTAGTGACACTGACCTGCTGTGCGAGATAGGCCTTGTTGTTGTGTGGATCCAGCCATGATGCCACACCGGCAATCATGGCATTGTCATAGACATCCTTTATGGCATCCAGGGCCATGCGCGTCTCCCTGCTATTGATGGCCACGGAACCATCCTTGTTGACTGTCTTGGCCCCAAATGACCACAGCCAGGTGTGAACCCAGTTGTTCCCATCCCCGACTGCATGACCCATGGCAAAGCCCACCGGATGGCCCATCTGTTTGAGCTTCTTGCAGCACTTGATGAAGCCCTCGACGTCTGTGGGGAACTCGGCATAGCCGGCCTCATTGACCCAGCTCTTTCGGTAGACGATCTCCTGGCCGGGTCCGCCCATGGGCACCCCAATCCATCTCCCCGTAGCAGGATTTATTCCGTATTTGAAACAGACATCCTCCCAGCCGCCGTACTTTTTACCGAGGTATTCGCATACATCCGTGACATCCACAAGCTTATCCGGATAGATGTGCGGGTCGTCGTGCCATCCAGAGACGAGATCGTGGCCAGCGCCCACTGAGGCCTCCATGGCAGCCTTGGGCCTTACATCCTCCCAGGATAGATACTCATTGATGACCTTGCCCCCGGTGACCTTCTCCCACTTCCGGGAGTTTTTCTCCCACCACTCCCCGTCGGACTTGACAAAGGGGCTCCACCTGAGGACCCTGAGGACTGGATTCTTCTCTATGGGGAGCTCCGGTGGGGGCACGGCAGCAAAGGTCTTCCGTGCCAAGGGGCCCAACGGACCGGACAGAATCGCGGCTCCAGCCAGACCAGCTCCCGTGGTTTTGATAAAATCCCTTCTCGTTATGTTGTTGTCCTTTTTTGCCATGGCATCTTACCTCCTTATCGATGAGATTGGTTGTTGTTTGTGATCAGTTCCTCCTGCCAGCCAGATTCACCTCCTTTCCCATATGATTGAGCCAGCCTCGCGCAAGCCACTGAAAGCCAGAACACGGTCAGCATCTCCATGGGATTTTGAACAAGAACCCGAGTTCTGAGAAAGACAGAGAACTCTGCACCCAGCAGCAGGCACGAGAACTCGCCCGCATGCATAGAAAACCTTAGTGAAAAAGGGGCTCAGGTGTCAAGGAAAAAGCGATCAAGTGACTATCGTGTGACAGCCTTGGCCAAAGAGCCGAAGATATTTCTGAAGAACCCCTTCTTTCAATCACGAGGTTTAATCCTTCATCGATGGATACCTCTGAATGCACCACGACAGAGGAAGCTGAAAGGCAGTCCCATACTGGAGCGAGCCGAGAGTCCGAATACTCCACCGTGGGGTTGGGTTCATGACATCGATCATTTTCGGTCTGTACGGACATGAAAAGACAAGGCCTCCTCCAGAAGATGGGGCTCATGCCCTCCCCTTTCTCTCATGGCTCTCTCCAAATACTCTTCCAGGAGGGGACGGAAAGTGGGATGGGCACAGTGCTGGATAATGGCGTAAGCCCTCTCAACAGGATCCAGCCCTCTAAGGTCGGCCAGGCCTTGCTCGGTCACAATAACATCGACTGCATGTTCTGAGAAGTCCACGTGGAGAACCATGGGCACAATGGTTGAAACAGTGCCGCCTTTTCGTGTGGAAGGCAAAAGGAACGTGGATAGAAAGCTGTTGTGGGCAAATTCTCCTCCCCCTCCCACCCCAGAGACAATACCCCTTGGCACATGACTTCCATTGACATGCCCGTAGATATCGACCTCTACAGCGCCATTGAGGGCAATGATTCCCAGACGCTGGATTACCTCCGGGGAGTCGGCTATATCAAGGGGTCTCAATACAATTGTCTCTTTATATTTCTTGATGTCTTGAAAAAACCTTTTATACCCTTCCGCAGAAAGATATAATCCTGTTCCGCTCGCAGCTCGAAGCTTTCCTGAATCGATGAGGTCTAAAACCCCGTCTCCCAAAACGCCGGAATAGATTTCAAGATCTCTCAGCCCTGATACTGCCAATGACCTGAGAACAGCATCGGTCGTGGACCCCAAACCAACCTCGATGGGGAGAAGATTCTCAGGCAACCTCTGGTTTCCCATCTCCTCATACCAGAATTCCATCAGGTGTTGCGCTACTGCTTTACTACTGCTGTCAAGATGCGATGGCTCTCCCGAAGCATAGGGGGTGTGGGATTCCACAACAGCAATAATTTTGTCTTCACCGGCGGGAATGTAGGGATGCCCTATTCTATCCCCGGTATGCATGATTGGGATGGGCCGGCGATTGGGGGGAGGTTCTGGAACGTAGATGTCATGAATCCCCTCCATCTCGAGAGGACAGCACGTGTTTATCTCAACAATGGTGGCATCAGCCGAAAGGACATAACTGGGCGCATCAAGTACGGATGTTGAGGGAATAATGTGCCCGTCTTCGGTGATAGCTGTTGCTTCGATCACTGCAAGATCCACACGGCTAAAGAATCCTGCCCTTACCCTCTCGGGATATTTCCCTAAAGGCTGGTCAATAAATCTGATACGTCCCTGATTGATCGCCTTTCTCAGGAGCCCGTTGGATTGTTGCCCGAGCCTCCTTTGAATGATGTTGGCTTCTGTCAGTAATCCGTCTACTTCATGACCAGGGGGACCACTAGCATACAAGTTGATCTGAAATCTCTCCCCGTTCTCTATTCTCTCAACCAGGGCCTTAAAAACACCAACAGCACACCCAGAGGTGGGAGTCCCAACAGTTCCTATCGTCATCCCGTTTTTTATCAGCGCTGCAGCCTCACGGGTGGACATCATGCGGTCTGAGAGGACTCTGCTTCTGATCCTTGGATTTATCGAATCTGGCATGGATCTCTTAGCCTTCTGCGATGAGAGGAGTGAGAGGAGGTCGTCATGAAATTGCCTGATACCTTATCATATTATTGGCGTAATAGACATGGTAATCTCATTCAACACTCCAAGGTCCAGTGTTACGCCTGGTGCAATTTTAATCCGTGATAGGGGATATGTTTCTGAATGGACTTGACAGTCAGACCCTGAAGCCCACGTCTTCACTCTGTAGCAATTTAAAGGGATTGCCCATGCTCCCTGAGGTTTACCGGTGAGCAGGGGCAAACACCGATGAATGGATCAAGTCCTTGAGGAGGGCAGCGGCGGCACCAACAGGGGAGCTTTGACCGCCGGCCACCGTAATCCTGCCCATGGTATCAGTGAGGTAGCTGATCCCTTTCTCCGAATAATTGATGGTGGCCAGAGGATGGTCCATGCTCAGGGCCCTTGGCTCAACCTTAAGACGTACCTGCCCATCCTCAATCTTGCCTGTCCCGAGCAACTTGATGACCCTGTTGGCCTTCAGGGCCTCACCGATATCCTCCAGAGTGATGCCGGTGATGCCGGTAACCTCCACGTCTGTCGGGCCGAGACCTACTCCAAAAACACGATTGGCAATGAGTACAAGCTTGTTACCCGTATCCCAGCCTTCAACGTCAAGGCTCGGGTCAGTTTCGGCAATGCCCATCTCTTGCGCTGCCCTCAAGGCTGTTTGGTAAGAGCACTTCTCCGTGTGCATACGGGTGAGTATGTAGTTTGTCGTCCCATTCAAAATCCCCTCAATGGTGATTACCTGAGCACCGGCCAGACACAGTAATCCTACGTCTAACGTGGGCAAGGCTGCGGCCGTGGCTGCACTCATATATACGCCGCAGCCCTTCCTTTTGGCCAACTCGGTGATCTCCTTATAATACAAAACAAGTGGACCCTTGTTGGCAGAGATGACATCCATGCCCTTCTCTAAAGCTGCCACTATGTGGCCACGGCCGGGCTCGCCATCCACTAAATTGGTCGGCGTGGCCTCAACGAGAGCATCGGCCTCGTTGTTCATGAGTACCTCAGTCCCAGAAAGGCCAGGCCGGCCATATCCAGCAAATGTCTCAACCGTGCCACCCTTCTCTACGTGAGAAAGGAGCTCTCTGGCTGGTAGAGCGCCTTTTTCTGCAACAGCAGCACCGCCGATATCGACAACGGCAGTCAGCTCCAGGGTGAGTCCATAGTGTTGTTTGACATGGGCCTTCCTTTCAGAAATCAGCCTGGTAAAGGCCTTTCCCACATTCCCAAATCCACAAAGGATCAAGCGCCTGTCGAACATTGTCATTTGTTTCTCCTCGCAACGAGTTCGCCGTATTCAGTTCCGTCAACCAGTGCCTCAATGATACAGGGCCCTTCACCAGAAAGTGCTTTCTTAAGGGCCCCCCGCATTGCGCCCTCGTCGGTCACCCTGAAAACGGGAACACCAAAGAGGTGGTCCGAGGCAAAGAGATCGCCATCTAAGAGCTTGACACCGTAGTCCTCGTATCCCTTCCGTTCCTGTTTAACATGGATCAAACTCAGTTCACTATCTGCCAGGACTACAAAAACCACCTTCAAGCCAAGCCGTCTGGCTGTAATCATTTCCCCTGCCATCATCAAAAAACCACCATCACCGCTCACGCACGCCACAGTGCGTTCTGGCAAGCAGAGCTTAGCAGCTATGGCGGCAGGAACACCAAACCCCATGGAGGACCATCCGTTGGTCATGATCTGAAGACCCGGCGCCGGAGTGGGCCACTGTTGCCCGATCAAGTGTGTATGAGCTCCCACGTCGCATGTCATGATCCCATCCTCAGGCAGTATCTCCCGTAACACCGCCAGGGCAGCTCTGGGACCGAATTCCCCTGCTCTCGGCTTAAGGGAGTCAACCATCATTTCACGGTTTTTGGCCACGGCGTCCAGGTCCCACGCCGTTTCAACGGGGGCGATTCTTGCCAGGTAAGCAAGAGATTGGCGCAGATCCCCGACCACATCGCACGCCAGATGATAACCCTTGTCGATATCAGCGGGAGATGTGTCCAGGTGTATCAGGGGCACATCAGGCATCCATTCTTCATAGTTGAACTCTACAGGGTCATAGCCAATTCCGATGACACAATCGGCATCTCGGTACGTCTTGGCTACGTGGTCACTCAAGGCATGAAACAGAACGCCGACATAGCAGGGATGGTTCTCCGGCAACATTCCTTTGGCCATGGGGGTTAAGACCACGGGCACCGTGTGCCTTCGCACTACCTCGGCCAATTCCTTATTCAGTTTCATACGGGCAGCGGTCAAACCAACAGCAAACAGAGGCCTTCGGGCCTTACGAAAGAACTCTCCTGCCCTCTCAAGTACCGCCCCGTCAGGAGGGGGAGGCGGGTGTAGCACCAGCGTCGCAGGAGTGGTTTCTTCAGGAACGGTCATGTCGGCAAGGTCACCGGGCACGCCGATGTGGACAGGACCCGGAACCTCTGCCATTGCTACCTCCACAGCCTTGCGAATCGTTTCAGCGACAGCATCCCTGGTGAGGCGGGTCGTCCACTTGGTGATCGGTGCAAACAGGGCCTGATGATCAATGTTCATTTGTGTGGTCCGCTTTAGCATGGCGTCACTCTGTTCGGAGGTGAGCGCAAGAAGTGGTGAACGGTCCAGGTATGCACACCCAACCCCGGTGCTCAAGTTCGTTGCACCGGGCCCGAAGGTACCGTGGCAGGCACCGGGCACCCCCGTAATCCGGGCACAGACATCAGCCATGATACCGCCGCTTGCCTCGTTGGCGACCAACACGAATTCAATTCCTCCGGTACGCATGGCCTCCATATAGGGTATCCATGGACCACCTGGAACACCAAAAACGTACCGTATCCCTATATCCCGTAAAGCTCCTACTAGTTTCTCAGCTACCGTTGGCATCCCTTCTCCTTAGTAGGGTCAAGGCAAGAGTGCCTTGCCTAGAAAAAAGTCCTTTTTTTTGCGCCACATAGCTCCCATGTCTTGCCCCTGGATTACTATTTCTGGATGCACCTATTCAGCCACAAGACACCAAGCCTTTTGGCCGTGAGCCCTTCGGCTGCGAGGAGTTCGGCTGAGGCTCACTCGAAGCCCTCAGGGTCGGGCGGCTCAACTTCACGTGGCCTTCAGCGTAAGTATTATATCAGCAGCGATTCTGGCCGCGATCGCACATACCATCGGGCATTTCTCTAACCCACCGGCTTTGTACCATTCCTCCGCTTCCTCATCTCTCTTGAAATCAAAGGTCCTCCCCAATAGGCTTTTCTGGATCTCAAAGCAAATGGTACTTCCAAGTTCCTCCTTAAACCTATAATACACTTTGTATGAAGCCTCCATGGTATCCCTGTAGGCCTGTACATCCTCAAGTTCTTCACGTCCAAGCACTAAGCCAATGGCCATTATACCGCCTATGAGAGCTCCGCATGTCTCACCCATCCGAGCAACTCCGCCTGCCAGAGCAGTGCTTGCCCTAAGAACCTCTCCATCTCCCAAATGCAGATGGCTCCGCAGCGCCTCCAAGACACATCGACCGCAACCTTCATATACTCTATCGTTATAGTACGCGGCCCAAGCAACCCGGTCCAGCAATTTCTCCCTTGAACCTGGCTCAACCTGGCGGGTGTCATATTTAGCCAGCTCGATTCTCTTAGCAACCTCTTCCAAATTCATAGCCAAGACCTCCTATGAAAAAATATAATAAACTGTCACCCAGCTTTCGGGCAGTGGTTCACCTTTGCGGCAAACAGTTAACATATCTTCTTTTCGGGTTACCGTTTCTCCCCTGAGCCATTGGCACTTTGAGATCCTATGATTTATGGGATTTCTTCTCTTTCTGCCATATTCGGATCATGCGAGGGGATTATGATGTCTGCTACCTGTTTCACTTTTAATGCACTGTCATATGCTTGAAAGAGATCGGTATGAATCCCGGGGGCAATAACTGGATAACTTGCAGAGGGCGATATTCTTGTTTTTGCATCCTCTGGTGGATTAAAATTTTCCATGATGGAACAGAATCCGCTGATGACTGCCTTTCCCTTTGCTGTTTCAACAACAACCGCCTGACAACCAGGTGTGTGCCCGGGAACGGGCATCACAGCTATGCCGGGAAGAATTGTCTGATCTCCTTGGATAACTTCAAAATTTAGTTTCTTGATAATCTCTCTTGGATATCCAATTTGAAATAGTGGATGTGGGTTTAAGGCAAATTCTAACTCTTCTTGCTGCACGTAGATTACAGCATTCTTGCATCTTGGAGTATTATACACATGATCCATGTGGAGGTGCGTCTGGATGATGATATCGATGCAATCGGGCACACAGTCAACCTTGGCCAGGGCCTCCTCAAAGCTTTGTACTGGCTCAAATGGCATGTTGTTAAACCCAGGGTGGTAATTTCTATAATCTTCGGCCTCGATAGCAGTGTCCACCAAGACATGCTTGTCGCCCGCCCTGATGTACCACATCACATATGGCCGAATAATAGGTTGTCCATGATAGACTAAATAGGTCATGGGTCCTTTTTCGCTGATTACCTTGGAAAGCATTAATGGTTTGATCGCATAAGTATTCATAAAATTCTCCCTATTTGAAATAGCTTTGTCAAGTCTGTAACATGAGCAACCAGCCAAGACCACTTATGAAAGAATATGATAAAGGCATTAGGGCTACACAGGCTAGCCATGATGTCTTCGTATTAGGCTTGTCTTCTCCAACTGATTCTTTGAAAATACCTGCATTCTAGGACATTCTTATTTTCTGCCTCGTTTATTTCATTCATAAAGAAAGCAAAGTACCCAGTGGCTAGGCCCAACTTCTTTCAACTTTGGAGTCTCCCTGGTACATTTCCTTAATTTTTTTGGACATCTCGTATGAAAATGGCATCCCTGTGGGGGATCGATCGGACTGGGGACATCCCCTTTCAGGATAATCCGGTTTCCTTTTGCCTTTGGATTGGCTATCGGTGATGCTGAAAGCAAGGCCTGTGTGTAAGGATGTCTGGGAGTACTGTACAAGTCTTGGCTTTTCCCAGTTTCTACGATACGACCCAAATACATGACAGCGACTCTATCGCCAATGTGTTTTACTACACTCAAGTCATGAGAAATAAAGAGGTACGTCAGGTTGTAGAGCTCCTGAAGATCACGTAATAGGTTAATAACCTGGGCTTGGACTGAAACATCGAGCGCTGAAACTGGCTCATCACATATGACTAACCTGGGATTCAAAGCCAATGCTCTAGCGATGCCGATCCTCTGTCTCTGTCCTCCTGAAAATTCATGGGGATAGCTGTCAATGTGTTCAGGCCTTAGCCCCACTTCCTCCATTAATTTGAGAACCTTTTCCCTCCTTACAGCCTTACTCCTGGTGATATTGTGGATAACAAACGGATCTCCGATAATTTTCCCTACCGTCTTTCGCGGATTTAGGGAAGAATAGGGATCTTGGAAAATAATCTGCATTTCCCGTCGCAGCTGTCTCATTTCTTCCTTGTCACACTCCAAAATATTCTTTCCTTCGAAAAATACTTTTCCCTCGGTTGGGTCTTCCAGCAATAAAACAAGCTTTCCCAATGTTGATTTTCCGCATCCGCTTTCCCCAACAAGGCCCAAAGTTTCCCCTTTAAGGATGAATAAATCGACGCCATCTACCGCCCTCACATAATTGACGACCTTTGAGAATAGTCCACCGGTAATAGGGTAATATTTTTTTACATGCTCTATTCTGACTAGTTCTTCACGCTTCATATGCAGGTACCTGGATAAGATCTATTCATATAACCAGCACCGGCATTGGCTATCCCGATTAATCTCAAATAGCGGAGGCTCTTCCTTGAAACATTTCTTGGACGATTTTTCACACCGATCACTAAATTTACAGCCATCAGGGACATGCAATAGGCTTGGCACAATCCCTGGAATAACAGGCAACCTTCTTTGGCTCTGGTCGAGCTGGGGATTTGATTTTATGAGACCTTCCGTGTAAGGATGATGCGGATTTTCAAAAAGACCATCAACCGTTGCGTACTCCATAATCCTCCCCGCGTACATAACGAAAACGCTTTGGGCCGTTTCAGCAATGACGCCAAGATCATGTGTTATAAGGATGATCGATGTTCCTATTTCTCCTTTGAGCTCTTGAATAATGTTTAATATCTGGGCCTGTATCGTTACATCAAGGGCAGTTGTTGGTTCATCTGCGATCATTAATCTGGGCTGGCATGATAAGGCCATAGCAATAATTACCCTTTGGCGCATCCCTCCACTCATCTGATGTGGGTAATCATAAATGCGTCTTTCTGGGGAAGGAATTCCCACTAATCTGAGCACTTCGATTGCTTTGTTAAAGGCTTCTCTTTTGGGTAATCCCTGATGGAGTCGGATAGCTTCAGAAATTTGGTTCCCGATCTTGAATACCGGGTTCAAGGATGTCATCGGATCCTGGAAGATCATGGAAATCTTGTTTCCCCTGATCTTCCTCATCTCCTTTTCAGGCAAACCCAATAGATCAGTTTCCTCAAAATATATCTCCCCAGTTTCAATTCTGCCGGGGGGCTCAGGAATTAGCCGCATGATAGTATAAGCGGTCACGCTTTTGCCGCAGCCTGATTCCCCCACGATGCCCAATGTTTCTCCCTGTTTTACGGAAAAGGTTACCCCGTCAACAGCCTTGGCCACGCCCATATCGGTATAAAAATATGTTTTCAAATCCCTTACTTCCAATAATTTCTTTTGACAGTCCATCCCTGTTTCCGATGACAAAATCAGCTAATTCGGACCACAGATCATTTTATTCGATCTATAGCTGCTTACGTTTTAAGGGATCAAAAAAATCTCGCAATCCATCGCCGAATAAATTGATGCCCATCGCCGTAAGGAAGATTGCCATTCCCGGCAAAGCCGCCAGCCACCACATATCAAGCATGTGATCTTTTCCTTCCGCCAACATTCCTCCCCATGATGGAACCGGAGGTTGGACACCGAGCCCTAAGAAACTTAAAAAGGATTCACTTATTATCATAGTGGCAGTCTGAATAGTCCCAATTACAATTACGCTATTGATGAGGTTTGGGAAAATTTCAAACAGAATGACTCTACGATCTTTCATTCCTAAGCCCTTAGCTGCCTTAATGTAGTCCATTTCTTTTATTCTTAATACCTCTGTACGGATTACCCGAGCATACAACGGCCAGCTCGTAATCCCTAATACAATGAATACATTTCGAAAACTTGCTCCAAGAGTCGCTACCAAGGCCATAGCCAGCAGAACATAGGGAAACGATAACATGGTATCAATAAGGTAACTGATAACAGCGTCAATGGCTCCCATATAATATCCTGCCAGCAAACCAAGAATGATTCCGATGGTGGCTGCAATGAGAACTGCAAAAAGTCCGACAGAGAGTGATATCCTTGCGCCGTAAATAATCCTGCTGAGCAAATCTCGACCCACATGATCCGTTCCAAGCACGTGTTCCTTGGCGCCATTTTCATGCCAGAATGGAGGTATAAATCTTTTTGAAATGTCTTGGTCGTAAGGGTCATGGGGGGATAATATCGGAGCAAAGGTTGCAATGAAAAGCATTACTATGCTGAGAAAAAACCCAAAAAAACCAAGTCTATATTTCATCAAATTTCTTAATAATTTTGTGTAACTAACAGAACTCATAATTCCTCTAAGTCCTTAAAAATACCTTACTTTAGCCTTATTCTGGGATCGAGATAAGCGATAATTATGTCGGCAATCAAATTCGCCGTAACGACAAATATCGTAAATAATATAACCACAGCTCTTACGAGGGGATAATCTCCAGCTAAGATTGCAGTTGCCGCCAGACGTCCCAGACCAGGCCACGCAAAAACGGTTTCTGTCACAACTGCTCCGCTTAATAAAACACCTATCTGAACAAAAACAACGGCAATCACCGGCAAAACAGCATTCTTGCCCGCATGCTTAAAATACATGGCTGTATTCGATAGTCCTTTCGCCTTTGCTGTCCTGATATAGTCTTGAGTAAGCACGTCAATCATTGCCGACCTTGTGAGTCTCATGCCTATTGGTGCGAGATAGGTCCCCAAAGCCACACTGGGTAATATCAAATGAGCGAGATCCCCTCTCCCCGAAATCGGCAAAATTTGGAGTTTGACACCGAAAAGAATAATTAACATTATTCCCAGCCAGTATATGGGCATTGCCTGCCCCACCAAGGCGAAAAAGGTCGCAATGTTATCGATCAAAGAAAACCTTTTTATTGCAGAAATGATTCCTAACGGTATAGAAAGACACAGATAAACAAGGAAGCCGGCAAACGTGAGCTCAATGGAGGCTGTTATTCTTTCTCCGATAAGAGAAACGACGGGTAATTTATTAATATATGAGACACCGAAATCAAATTTGGCTACCTGCCAGAGAAATCTAACGAGTTGTAGAATAATAGGCTCATTTAGTCCCATGGCCTCCCTGAATTCTTCTATATCTTTAGCGTCTGCCTCTGGAGGAAGCAAAATTGCAGCTGGATCGGCGGAGAGATGTAAGAGTAGAAATGTTCCCGTAATAACGCCGAGTATGATCAGCACCGCGAGAAATATTTTCTTGATAACATAATCTCTCATGATTTTTCCTTTAATCAGAAAGGCTCTTTAAGAAGGATATTTCAGGAGAACTGATCAAAATATGAAAGCCACCAACCCGGAGGGGATAATGAAAATAGAAGAGGGTCTTCCAAAAAGCACTAGAACTTCTGCGCTTAACCACAACCCCAACCTCCCCTCTTATTGTTTGGAAAACCCTCTCCTGGTATTTACAAGAGAATATGCTTAGTTTTTCAATTCTCTATTTCCACGAGCACCGGTAAAACCTGGGATATTCTCCGAGTGTTACGAAGTTTAGCTTTTTATTTATCCCATAGAGGGAAACCTCAGCAAATATATTAACCCAGTATACCCTGTCTACGATGCGATGTTGAGCTTTTTTGTACAGCTCCCCCCTTTTTTCCTCGTCAAAGGTTTGTCCAGCCTCAGTTATCCATTCATCCAATTCCTTGTCCTTATTAGTCGTTTTGTCCCCGTTAATATCGAACCAATATGGCAGAATATATTCCGGATCATACATATTATCTCCCCAGGTATACATACCCATGTCCTTTACTTTCCCTGCATTTCTCAGTTTTACCAACGTACCCATATCAGCTCCATACCAATTAAGGTGGGTTTTTATACCGACTTTACGCAGATAGCCCTGAATGGCCTCGAGCACCGATTTATGCATGTATCCAGATAGCTCTGCATCGAACCCGTTGGGATATCCAGCCTCGGCCAATAATTTCTTGGCCTTCTCAGGATTATATTCCGGTTCCCTATCCTTCATGCTTGGATCGTAGCCGAAATATTTGTGGAACAGCGGACCATGTACCATATTCCCATACCCGCGCATAATATTTTTGATGATCGCTTCTCGATCAATCGCATGATAAAGGGCGCGGCGAGCTTTCAGTTTTTGAAAAGGCGTTGGGCCAGCTCGGCCGTCTCCGTCGAGTTGGACAAAATGAATTCTATTAGAAGGCGATTGAAACACCATTGCGTTTTTGGATTTTGCTACCACAGGTATTTGATCTGACCCTAACCTTCCAACAACATCTACCCCGCCAGTAATAAGCTCTGCGGTGGAAACTGCGGGCTCAGGAATGATTCTGATATGTAGCCTTTTAATGGCTGGCCTTTTACCCCAATGGTCTTCGTTGATTTCAAAGATAAGCTCCTCGCCCCTTTTCCAATTCACTAGCTTGTATGGGCCGGTTCCTATCGGATGCTCACCAAAATAGGCATCTCCCTTTTCCTCTACATACTTGGGTGGAATCATGAAGGCATCAAAGGATAATTTTTTCAGCAGAGTGGGATATGGCTTTTGAGTAATAATCCTTACCGTATAATCATCAACAATCTCAACATGATCTAGAACTTTAGCCCAAACAGGTCTATCAAAGAGCTTTTTCTTGGGATCTAATACTCTCTCCAGTGAGTATTTCACAACCTCTGCGTTAAATGGCTCACCATTACTAAATTTCACACCTTTTCTTAAAAAAAATTCCCATGTGGTATCGTTGATAAGTTTGTGTGAAACTGCAAGGTTAGGGATAGGCCTGAGTGTGTTCTCGTCAAGAATGTAGAGACTCTCCATAAACTGTTCATTCACAATTTGCCCGCCAATGATTGCATGATTCCAAGGGTCTAGTGTGGCGACCCTCGACCACAAAGCTATTTTCAAGGTATCCTTCGAAGAAGCAGGTGCACTATTTGCCCAGAAGCTAAGGATGAGGACGATCCCCAATAGGCATAGAATTATGGAACTTAGTTGTCTTTTCATAACGAAATCCCCCTTTTATTTTAGGATAAGAATCTTAAGATTAAATTTGAATGACCTTTAAGACGAGGGGGGGATCTATTCTTTAATAAAACTAAACAGCTCATTGGTAATTAGTAACTCCCTATGCATTGCGTAATTTAGAACGCTTCATTGGACAATCACTTTTCCTGCTCTAATGATAACGGATATATCTCTGAGTGCGCCTATATCATCAAAAGGGTTACCATCAATGATGATCAAATCAGCGATTTTTCCTTCTTCTAATGTTCCTACCTGGCTTTCTATCCCCAATGCCTTTCCCGCTACACTCGTGGCTGCCGCCAAAACCTCTTGTGATGTCATGCATTCTTTTTTCAATATCAGGAATTCCTCGATAAGGTCTTCATGCGGATTCATAGGTGTACCAGCATCCGTTCCTGTTACGATGTTCACCCCTTTCTCGTATGCAAGATGAAGACTCTTGATGCGGTGTTTAATCATTTCCCCAACTTTCCGCACCACGTATTTTGGTATACCTGCCTCCGCTCTTACATCAGCAATCCGTTTTGGCGCGATAACCGTTGGCGTGTAATAAACATTTCGTTCAATCATCATATCAACCGCTCTCTCATCGAGAAATGTACCGTGCTCGACAGTGTGGACGCCCGCTTTTAGGGCATTTAGAATACCTGTATTTCCATGGGCATGGCAAGCAACTCGTCTTCCAGCTTTTTCAGCCTCTTCAACTGCGGCTTTCATCTCATCGATTGTTAGCTGCGGGGATCCCGGCTCCACTCCTTCGGTCATAACTCCCCCTGTTGCTATTACCTTAATTAAATCGACGTTAGATTTCAGCTGCGTTCGAGCGGCTTTCCTGGCTTCATCTGATCCATCCACCTCATAGCCGAAAGTCCAGCCATGGCCACCAGTCATACATAGTACCTTTCCACTCACCAGCATTCTAGGCCCTGGTATAATCCCATCGTTAATTGCATCCCTTAAGGCAATGTCGATACCTTGCCATCCCCCAAGATCTCTTATGGTTGTAACTCCCTGCATTAAGATCCTTTTTGCTGATTCCGCCGCTTTTATGGAGACCCGAAACATCCCATCGTTTAGCATGGATGAAACCGGATCAGGGCTTCCATCTAGACAAATGTGGGCGTGACAATTTATCAATCCAGGTAGAACAAACTTCGATGAGGCGTCAATCCGTTCAACATCTTCAGGTACATCAATCTCTTTATCCTTGGTGAAGATATGTCTAATGGTTTGCCCATCTATTAGGATTGTTCTATTTGATGGAGAATCCTCCTTATTTCCTGTCCAAACCATACCGTTTTCAATAAGTATCATTGCTTCTTTCCTCCCACTGGTTATGAAGTTCTCCTTCTACTTGAGCGGCAAGGAAACACAGCTCAAGCGCATCCTTCTGTTAACTCTCATTGGTACTCTGGAAAAATCTCTTGTCTTATAGGTATGCCGCACAAGGCTCTCATACCACCGGAAATGCATGGCTAATGGCCGCAAGCCGTCCCCCGACTTTGATTATCTGCTAGTCTTCAATAATCGATAGAAGCTCAGCGACTTGAGCCTCCTCTGATGC
>Ga0209636_10003720_pt1 | contig 15575 bp, 15 predicted proteins | sample DeeMarSWOR152_54_FD_187464 | JGI IMG/M metagenome (GOLD analysis project Ga0209636, IMG submission 187464) | Marine sediment microbial communities from White Oak River estuary, North Carolina - WOR-1-52-54 (SPAdes) (version 2) | ecosystem: Environmental > Aquatic > Marine > Intertidal zone >...
ATGAATGTTGTCTTCGATATTCCTACAATACCTTCTGACATCTTCTTTCCTCTCCTTGACCAGTATTCTCCGAGAATTAGTTAAAAGCCTTAAGAAAGAAACCTCTATCAGGAGAAAGATATTATGAGTTATTGCTATAAACTCACAAAAATAGGAGGATGTTAGCTCAGAAAAATAGTTGCCTGCAAAAATTCTTAAAAGAACTCTTTTTCTGAAACCTTAAATCTTCAATAGGCTCAACTATGTTGCTTAGCCTCTTCCCTTAGCTTCTTTTGTATCTCTGGAATTTTCTCGAAAAATCCAGATTCCCTCAAAATTTCAAACTGCAAGGCATCATAGCTCTTTTCACTGAATACGTCGCGCTGTGTTCTGAAATACTCGTCAACTCTATCAACCTTGTCATTCGAATTAACTTCTCTCTATTCTGGAAGCCTCTAAGTTCTGGCGTATTTCCTCAGCTAACTCTCTGATAAACGATAAGAAGCACTCATTTAGAATCATTTTGGCTATGAATATACTGTGAACCCTGTAAGAATCCATACCAACACTATCATGATGACGAACAATCTAACACCGTAGATCGATCTAAAGTATCTCCAACGAGTTTGCTTATTTTCTTGATTTATCAGTGTATGCAACAATGGGCTAGAGAAACAAAGCGTGCTTTTTAACTCCAGCTCAATCTTTAGCATTCTTTTCCTTGTAGTCTTACTCCATCTTATAGCATTCTGAGCTATGAAAAAATACCAGATAACAATTGTTGCAATAGAAAATAAGTGGAAATGCCCGAAGTGCAATGTCGATGTTGTCTGAATATTAGCTAGTCTAAGCTGCAGTTGCCTTTTTCGATGACTCGTAAACAACTACTCTTACCTACGCGCAAGAGTCATGGAAAGAGAAGTAATTGGAACCATATCTGAAGAAGTGCACCAAGTACAAGTGGCAAAAAACCTGTCATGAAGAACTTTATCAATAATCCTGTATTGATTCCCCATGTGCTCATAGCTTTCACCTTGTCGTGAAGAACAAGAACACTGTGAAAAAAAGGGATTTGTGTCAAACGGTCGTGCTGCATGTCTGACTGCAAAAGTTCATCATTTAATTCCTTCATCAGTTCCCTTTTTGCTTCCGCTAATTCTTTATGTAAATGCCTTAAAGGATAAATTGAAAAGAATACGAGCAGAAACATTGAAACGATAAGATATGCGAGAATAGTGAGGTTCATAATCCTCAGGTTCAATAAACCGTTAAAGAAAAGTAACGCGCCTACAGTGGTTGGCACTGCAATAACCAGGTCAATTTTGATTGCCAGTCTTGCCAAGGAGGTTAATTCCTCAGGTATTATTGCACGGCGGAGGTCTATTTTCTTATAACTTATGAAATCTTTTCCATAATCATCAATTACTCTAACACAATATATAATTTTGTTAAAACTCACCCCTAATACGATGCCTATAACAATAGCAATGAACGAAACATAGAGATAAGTTGGATAATTAGCTGTTACATTTTCCACTAAGACACGTATCCATAGAGCGGGATCTGTGTATGTGTATGTAGCTGGAAAGAATGCTAAAACAAACGTTATCATGGATGCCATTGTGAAAACAGCTACACTCAAGTAATAGAAGATAGGTGACTGACGATTCCATTTGTGAATGAATTTTTGGAAATCTTTCTCAGATTCCTGGAAAATTGTGTTCAACTCTCGAATAGTAGTGTCAGTTTGATTGCATACATGAATTACCATCGCAAAAGCGATACCCATCAAGATTGACAACGTGAAAAAAATAAAATCTTTCATGTAGAGGTCTAAAACGTTCATCACATAGGCATGAAAGAAGCCAAAAATCCACATAATAACTCCCAGAGCAACACACTTAATTTTATAAGGCAAACGACCATCGTTACCAAAGGTTTTCAGAAATAGCGCCTTATAAGGAGGGGTTGTGAGTTCTAATTTTTCATCAGTGTGCTTCTCGGACATTGAGCCACCATTTTACCTTGTATTGAATCCAACTTATTTGAGTTGTGAACTATATGATTTTGCTTGTGAAAAATTGACTATCTATCTTACAATGTTCAGAATACGCCTTGGTTTCAAACAATTTTCTAGGTTTCTACTTTCCTCCTAGTCTAGGAAATATAAATTCTAAGATTTTTCTTTTGATTAGGAATAATAAATTAGAGGAAGTGTTAAGGTTTTGGCATGAATTTTTTGAATAGTGACTTCGTATAATTTATGAGGACATAGACACTACTAACTTAATAGAATGGACTTCCATCAAGCCGTTGTTGAGTTGCACGAGAATATTGAAGAGATAAAAAGACAACTCAAACTAAAACGTTTGAGGAAGTATCTAAAACTCATTCTAATTGGATTTTTAATAGGTCGAGACTCAGATAAACGGATTTTTGAACTGACAGCAAATTCCAGTCATAACTTGATCTCACGAAATCGTGTATCAGACAATGAATTTGGAATTACGCTTGTCTCGTCTTCCAATGAGAATTTAATTTTTAGGAACGACATAACGAACAACACAAATGGCATACGCTTGAGTGGAGGTTCAAGCAACAAAGTATCTGGAAACATAATAGCAGCAAATCATGTTGGAATTGGACTGGTGGCTTGCTCAGGCAATTACATCACAAGGAATGATGTAGCAAACAACACAGTTGGAATACAACTTACGAAGTCAGTACAAGGCGGAAGCCTTGATAACTATATCTCTGAGAATAGTATAGAAAATAATCAATATGGGATTTCTCTACTATATTACGAATCGTATAACAACATGTTTTACCATAACAACTTTGTTGATAATGTTGATCAAATTCTACTTGGGCATAATTCTTCATTTAACATTTGGGATAACGGCTATCCATCAGGTGGCAACTATTGGAGCGACTACGAAGAAAGATATCCTAATGCTGAGGAAATAGATGAATCAGGTATATGGAACACACCATATGTCATAGATGAAAACAACACAGATTATTATCCACTTATGAAACCATGGCCCTGGGTTTCCGCATCAGTTAATATCAACCCGGATACACTGAATCTGAAAAGTAGAGGCCGTTGGATTACAGCATACATCGAGCTTCCAAAAGGCTATGATGTAAAAGATATTAATGTTTCTTCGATTGCACTTAACAACACCATTTTAGCTGAGATGCGTCCAACAGGATTTGGCGACGAAGATGGTGATGGCATAACTAACTTGATGGTCAAGTTTGATAGAGGCGACTTAATAGAATACATGCTGAGCTCGATGGATAAAACTGAAAAGTTCATAACTATCACACTGACGATAACAGGCAAGCTTAATGATGGAACTATGTTTGAAGGAAGCAACACGATCACAGTAATGCCAAAAAACGGCATCCGAGCAGGATATAAATTCACGAAATAACCATCTCTCTTTTTTTAAACCATACTGACAACCTTGAAATAAACTTAGAACAGACATCGCGTAGGATACTAACTTTTTAGACCAACTCAATCTATTCTAAACATTAGGTGAAAAAGAATGCTGGATATAGCGTCTATTTCAGGAATAGTAACAGCCATAAGCGTGATAGTAGGTGTTGTCTTCGCTGTTCTTCAACTGCGAGACTTGGTCAGAACAAGACAGACGGAAATTGTCAACAGTCTATATTCATCCGTGAGAACAAAAGAATATTTGGAGGCTTAGGAAAAATTCTCAACCAGAGACACCACAAAGGACATCCTTGAGTATAGGAAAAAGTATGGATTTGTAGAGCTAAACATGGTGTTGACGCTTCTGGATCAGGCAGGGGTTCTTTTACGGAGAAAACTCATAGATGTCGGACTCGTTCAAGAGTTCTTTGGATCAACTGTAATAGATATTTGGGAAAAGCTCAAGCCCTTATTTGAAGAGGAAGAAAAGCGAACTGGCAAACCACACGTATACCAGGCTATTGAATACCTCTACAATGAGATGAAGAAAAGAGAACAAACACTGCAAGCAAAACAATAAACTCCAATTTCTCCTTTTTCTATTACCGACAACCTTGAAATACGACTTCTCCGAAAGATAACACTCCAATTTATTCTTTATTTCAAAAAAGATTAGATGCATGCATTTTTGGGACAAAGTTAAAATACGATATTATTTGATTATTGAGCGTGCAAACTGGTATGGTTTATGGGATTTTTTGATAAGTTTAAGAAAAAGGATCAACAAGTGTTTGAAAGATATTCAGAATTCGAAAACCACATTCTCTCGGGTAATTGGGAGCAGCTCCGAAAATTAGCAGAAAAGCGTCTCGCAGAGGAAGGTGAGAATCCATTTCTACTACTTATGATCAGTATGTCAGATTTTTACTCATTTTCGCATAAAAAATCTCATGAAAGATCATTATTGATTGAAGAAGCCTCTAAGAAACACAGGGAACTCGCAAAAAAATTTGATTTGGAGTACACTGCAAATACTTTCTTGGAGTGGGTCAAGGGATTCTCAAAACGCCATCCTAAGAACCAAAACGTAATGGTTCTCCTAGGAGCTGCTTACGTCGGAAATGATCGTTATAAAGATGGAATTAAGACATTTAAAAAAGCCATAAAAATTAATCCGGATTTACCTGAGGCAGCTCAAGAGCTATGTTCTGCTTATAGGGATCTAGGGAAATACCGAGAGGCTGTTGAATGGGGAAAACGAGCTGTACAATTGGATCCTAAGTATGCGGATGCTCATTTAGTACTTGGGAAAGTTTATTTTTTTCAAAAGGAGTTTGAGAAAGCGCTTGTAGAATTTCAGAAAGCTGTTGAATTGGATCCTGAATCATCCAATGCGTGGAGCGATTTATCAGGTATAAAAAAGGAATTGAATCGACCAGAGGAGGCAATACATGCTGCTAAAAAGGCGCTCACGATAAATCCAGAAAATCAAGATGCACTAATAAACCTTGCAAATGCACAGGTAGACACTGAAAATATCGATAAGGCAATAAAAAATTACAGACAAGTGTTACAGATAAATCCAGAAAATCTACTTGCCTTACACAATCTAGGCCTAGCATTAAGTGTGAAAGGAGACTATAATGAAGCTATCAAAACCTACGAAAGACTACTCAATATCCAAGGTAGCGACCCATCGTTGAATTTAGAAGCTTATAAACAGAAAATCACAGAACTAAAAGAGAAAAAAAATCCCAAAATTACTCATTAACTTAGAAGCAGAAATTAGAAGTTCAGTGCTTCTTCCATTATTGAAAAATCATACAATTCTTTTTTTTGTCGTTTTACAAATCTTAAATAGAATTACTGTTAAGTTATAATGGGGTCATTTATGGAGTTCAAGGGAAAGTCGATTTTACTGGATGGAGAAGAAGTTCTATCTAAAGTTGTTATGGGCGGAGCGTTTAAGGCTACTACTTTCTATGCCACTAATAAGCGATTAGTTAGAATCTCAAAAAGGGAAGCTAGCTCGGGTATTTTGGTGATTGCTGCTGACGAGATAGCAAAACGTGCAAAAAAGAAACCTGGGTTAGAGACTTTAGAATATGATAGAATATCTATTTCATTCAAGAAATTTGGTCTCGGATCAAGCATCTTTCGTGTTTTTGCGGTAGGTTTTGGAATTTTTTGTATCGCACTTGGCATTTTTGGGTATATTGGACCTACAATTACAACTGGTACAACTATAATCCGTACTAAGGCTCCAATAGGAATCTCGTTACTCCTGTGGGTAATAGGTTTTCTCGTCATTTTGGCATCCTTAAACGGTCGCTATGGTTATTATCAAATTGTAAGTTCAGATCTTGAACAGGGAGACCTAAAAAGATGGCGTATTCAAAGAACTCGCTGGGGAGCAGGAAAGATAGAGGATTTTATGAAGATAGTAGCAGAACGATCAGGTCAAAAAGTTAAATAGAACCTTACTTTCAAGTCGACAACCTTCCAATGATCCCGGAATTTCCTTCGTTGCTGATCTTACCCCTGTTCATATGCGTCACTCTCATAGCAGCTGTATCGAAAAGGAAAGAAGAACGCACGATTTGAACAGGGCGTAGCAGAAAAAGAATGCATCCTCTTAACAAGATGGCGACGTAGACGCGTTGGACCTATCTGTCACATCGCAGAATTTCGGCAAAACCAAAGGCTAAAAGCATAAACATGTATATCCTAAACAATCTTCTCTTTTTTCTAAAGCGCATGAATCTTGGATAGAAATTTCTTTCTTAAGATTATTTATTGACCTTTCTATAATAATGCTGTAGAAGGGGAAGATGCAGTTGAGAATTATTATTGAGATATTTCTTGTCACACTTCTCGCTAGTGTTTTGATTATAGCATTAGACATTCAACCAGTAACATCAGAATTTGAAACAATCATAGTTCCAGATGACTACCCAACCATACAAGAAGCAATAAACAATGCAAATGAAGGAGACACAATCTATGTGAAAGCAGGAACATACTATGAACATGTTGTTGTAAACAAGACAGTATCATTGATTGGAGAGAACAAAAGCACAACGATTGTAGATGGTAACGGAACCGATACAGGAATTTTAATCACAGAAAATCAAGTGACCGTTCAAGAATTTGGTATCCGAAACTGTGAAGTTGGCATAAAAGTAGAGAGTAACGACAACAACATATCCTCCAACATAGTATCTGAGAATGGTTATTACGAAACTGAACTCCTACCTAATCAAGAAATCTACCAAGATTATGTATCCCCCATACACAGATGGTACTTGCACAACATGATTGAAGGTAACTACACTGGCTATTTCAACATAACAGACCACACACCCGCTATCAGTGTTCAAGCTTTAGGACAGGAAGACGTGAATCAACTTGGAATAGGATTGTTCTATGACAAGAATGATGATAATGAACCACAGCTTAAAGAATACGTAGGATACATGGAAGGCAAAGATCAAAACGTAACTGTCTTTCTCATAAACCCTTACGTTGGTCAGTACATCATCAAGGTGTTGGGATGGGAAGTTCCAGGAGAACTAGGACACTTCGATTTAAAGATAACTAGATACACAGGATACGGAATCGCATTTCTCTCATCGAATAACAATACTATCACAGAAAACTTAGTCACACACAACCCTATAGGTTTGTATCTATATGACTCTCGCAACTCAACGATACAATCTAACTATGCTGCAGACAATGTTGGTGGTATCGTTTTGAGTCAATCAACAGAGTGTGTCATCTCAAATAACAACGCTAGTCAAAATGAATTCGGCGCTGGATTATATCCATTCGGCACAGGAATTACTTTTTGGTCAGTCCATGATTCTTATATATCTGAAAACAATGCTTCTTCAAGCACGTTCGGGATGTGGTTTATTGATTCGTCTGACAATGAGGTAATCGATAATGACGTGATTTCAAACCTGGCCTGGAGCTTACTGATCTATTATTCTGATGACAACACTTTCCAGTACAACAACGTGTCTTTAACCGGCGATGGAGTGAGAATGATGTTTTCTAACCGCAACAACTTCACAGAAAACGATTTCAAATCGAATGGTCATTCAGGAATCTTTCTTTGGCAGAATAACACAGACAACAGTATCGCTAAGAACAGGTTCTATTCGAACCAGCATGGAGTTGAGCTGAAGCTATGGTGCAACAACAACACTATCACAGACAATGACATAAGATATAACGTAGAAAACGGTATTCTGATCCTCGAGTCTACTCGTAACTTGGTCATGAGAAATTATGTGTTTTCGAACGCAAGAGGAATTATTTCCTACGATTCCTCCGATAATAAAATCTACCATAACAACATCATATACAGTTGGGAGGAACAAGGAGCCGATTTCAATTCAGCTAACTTTTGGGATGATGGTTATCCTTCTGGTGGAAACTATTGGAGCGACTATGATGATGTAGACTTGCTTAGAGGTTCTAGTCAAAATCTATCGGGAAGTGATGGAATATGGGATAATCCATACGTTATTCATGAAAACAGCACAGACCAATATCCTCTCAAAAGACCCTATGGCACATCAGTTGGTGGTCTTCAAATCCTAATAGACAAGCTTGAGCTATTAACCCCATATATTGCATTAGCTATTATCCTAGTTGCTGTCATTGCCTTCTCAGCTTATGCACGGAAACATTGGTTAACAAAGCTAGCAATCCAAAGAACTTAAATTTCTTCTTTCTTTTTTCATGCATGCGTCATGTGGCCTTCATTAAGCATAGTTCTGTGTGACTTCTTTTACTTTGCTTTCTTCAAATGCGAAAATTCTGACTTTTGATCCGATGTTTTCTCCCCAGGTCCACTGTTTATACATCTGGGGGTCATTCCACTTTCTTTCTGAAGGATCAATGTGTACCCATTGACCATTAAACTTGACTTCCGCCCATGTGTGTTTGTCAACCCAGACAAGACCGCTACAATCAGTCGCAATAACCAATCTGCACTCGTAACCATGAGCCAAACAAGCGGCTACATAAAGGATGCTAAATTCTCCACATCTTCCTTTGCCGAGTTCTTTGATTTCAAGCGGATCGGTATATCTTTGTTCTTGTGGAAAACTTTCGTTGAATGGCACGAAGTCAAGGTTTTCATGTACCCAATCGTAGATCTCTGTGAAATTGTAGTCTCTTATGAACCAACTTCTCACTATGACTTTCTTTGATGGGTCATTACAGTTGTTCATTATGTCTACGTAATAGTTCTGGTATACCATTGGTCGAAGATATAAAACATAGACAACTAGAACGCCAAGTATCACGGCGAATACAATTAGAACAATTGCAATTATTTGATATAGTTTCCTCATTTCGGTTAGTACCTATTCTTTAGTTCCAGAAAATTCTTTCGTACAATGACGCAAGACAAAAGAACGCGGAGATATCTCCCGATGTCAGACCTTTCTCCTATAAATAATGTCCAGTTATCTCTTTCTCCGGGATCATGATATAATACGTCCTTCGTACTCTTAAATCCACATGGAAGATTTTTCTAGAACTGATCTGGAAGGCTAACCCTCCACTTTGTAACTCCTTTCCCTCCCTTTCCCCTCTATTCTAATGCCAGTCCCCTAAGAAGTACTAGATCTCTATCTCTTCTGATAGCATGTCAATTGCTGAAATGTTGACTAGGGCAGTCATTTGCTTCTAAGTTTGACGAAGACCAGTGATGCAATCTGTCAAAGGATGGTGTTTGGGTTAACCTTCCTGTTTAGACCCAATTCCATGCATACCAAACAGTCAGTACATTAAAAGCCATGCTTACAATTAACAAAAATTTGTCATAAGCTCCAGGGTATGTAGGCAATCCAATGAGATTAAAACCAAGCCAGAATATGGCTACGATGATGTTTACCCAGCGAACCATAGGATAGGTCAACGTTAGGGACAGGAAAAGCATAACAATCGGAAGCAGCATTAATATTGCCATTCCCAACAATATATTCTGAGTCACCTTCTTACCTCCCATTTCTCCCGCTGTAACGTCACCGGCATATATTCGCAGCACATCCCCCCAAAGATAAGTTAACATTACGGCTCCCCATAATGCTGAAAGGATTATTCTCACATCTTCCATAATTCAATCACATCCCTTAGACGATTGTCCTTACTTGATATTTCAGGTTTGGATTAAAATTTAACCTTATGAAAAAAGGGGAGTTTGCGGGATTCTTTGGCGGGTGATATCACCAGCGATGACTTGATCCAGACTAGCCTAGAGGTCTGTTTGGTGACCTGATCCGCCCCTTCCTAGGTCGTGCGTGCATTAATTGGTCATAAATACCATCAGGCTAATGATGAAGTAGTAAATTTGGAAGGGGCTAACTCCGAATCTTTCTAACAAACCTCTATATCTGCTTTTAATGAAAATTGCACTTATAATTATTAGAATCAATGAGACGATTGCTGAAATGAGTGAATATGTGGCGAAAGTGCTCCAGCCTTCTACGGATGCTAATCGAAACCAAAGTGCAACCATCCCTGCAATTGTCCAGAGTCCCGATGTAACAACAAGGACTAGATGCATTTTTCCTCTCAGAGTTGTAATTTCCCCACCAGCATCTAGGGGGAAAAATAAAGCGACAAGAACACCCAAAAACCCACTAACCACGAACAGGATGGGGCCTATAATTGACCCTTGTCCATTGTTGATTCCCCAATGTAAGCCAAGATAGAACACAAACGACAATACACTAGAGGCAATGATGAAGGAATTAAAGAACCGTTTTCTAGGGGCTCCAACTGCAAATAGCGAACTTATGTCATCTCTGATATGACTATAGTCAGACCGCAAGATACCCCCAAGAATCCACATCAGAGTATACAAGATCGGACTGGCCATTCCACAAATAGCTAAAAACTGAAATATATTCACATCAATCACCACGGGGTGTTCCTTAACCTAACTTCCGTTTATCAACTTCAATTCTTATTGCTTCCGGCTTATTAGTGAAAAATGGTTCTACTTACCCTAAAGTCTAATGTAGAAATCATTATCAGAATTGCTATATAGAATCTCAGTTATACCCTAATTGAAAGGACGAAAGAAAACATGCTATTGGAAATAGTTCCCTATTCAAATGTAATTGTTGGTTTACTGATTTTTGTTGTGGGATTTATTTTTCATTGGGTTGGACAATTAATCTCAGTAGTTAACTGGGATTATGCTAAAAGAATAGGTCTCCAAGAGAAAAATGCTCCACCAGAATTCAAAGTTTACGAACATGCAATTGCTGTAGCAGATGTTTTAATCGGTTGGATTTATGGAGTTGTTGCAATGGGACTCTTTCTTGATATTTCATGGTCTTACAAATTAGCATGGATACCGGGAGTTATAATGGTTTATCATAGCCTAAGTTTCTGGTTTTGGATTGGAAACCAGAACAAATCTGGGCACTTAACAACCACAAACAAATTCCGAGTTTTTTGGTTTCTACTAAACTTCATTACGGGTATCTTGTCGATGTTAATTGCATGGTAAAATTGGATTTTGGGTTTGGGGTTAAATTTTAAGCCCACACACACATTTTGCGAACTGAGGGCTGACTTGCTCGAATGAAAGTGCAGTGTCAAGGCGCGCAGTTTATAAGCATCTCAAAGGTAAGCATTCCAGAATTAGTGTTCTGACGAAACTAGTTCTTTCAGCGAATCGGAGGTGTAGTCTAGATGTCGTATGGAAGTAGAGAACCAAGAGAAATGCATAAGGCAGTTTGCGCGGAATGTAAACAAGAATGTGAAGTTCCGTTCAAACCTGACGGAAGCAGACCCGTATACTGCCGAGAATGCTATGCAAAGAGAAGACCCCCAAGAAGAAATAGATATTAAACTCACAAGCTGACTTTCTATTCTTCGTTCACAATCCTTTTTCTTTTTTTTTCTTGTTCTTTGATATTTTCGACTGTAGTCAAAAAGCTTGACTACTTGACTTTATTTTCTCCTTTAGACTCAATTCTATAAAACTTGGTTCTGTTCGTGCTATCGGTTTGGGTTCGGGGTGGGATTCGAACCCAACCAACCAATGTGCGCAAAAATCAGAGTATTTGAGAAAGTTGCACGCGTGATCATGCGTCAATTTGAACTGTCGAACATATCTTCTGTCTGAATCTATATTGCATAATGTTTTTACTATGACTAAGGGATGAACTATCTGAGATGAGCAGATAAGCTAAAAGAATGGTTTTCACTACCTGAGTCTTGATCTCACCGATGGAGAAACCAGAAGTTGAAAGTGGCATTAGCTTTGGCAAGTCTTCTCGTTGTAGTAAGTTTGTTAGCAGTCTCTGTCTTCTTCAATCTTGTCTCAATCAATTTGGAGTCTACACTAGTGTTTTTCAGCCAACTAGGCTACATAGTAACCTATATTTCACTCTTGATCTGCCTCGTCACTGTAGTTGCCACTTTCCTATGGTACCCTAACGTCAGGAAAAAATTCTCTTCGCCAATTAGACATTCTGGATTATCAGTAGCGACATTTATTCTGGCAACTACGGTTCTCATTATACTGGTCCAAGTCTGTGCACTCTTTCTGTACCCAGATTTCCTTTACCAAATATCTTTTTACTTGTTTTCTGTCTCTCTAGTGATATTTGTAATTCGAAACTTGGTTACGTTTGGAGGTGCTTATCTTCACAAGAGACATGAACAGCACGACTCAAGCTATGCTCCTGCGAACGGAACTCCATTAGTGACCGTGATTGTTCCTGCTTATAATGAGGAAAAAGCCATCGGCAAAACTGTTGATGCTCTAATAGAACTCTCTTATGTCAATAAAGAAATAATTATTGTGGATGATGGATCTACTGATCGAACCTTTGAAGTCGCAGAAATGCATGCAAAAAGAGGCTTCACGCGAGTAGTTAAAAAGCCAAATGGCGGAAAGTGGGATGCTCTCAATTCAGGAATTAAAGTTGCCAAAGGAGAATTCATAGTTTGTATCGATGCCGATACGCTTCTTGACCCAAACGCAATCCAGCAACTAGTTAGACATTTTAAGGATCCCAAAATTGCTGCGGTAGCAGGAAATGTGAAGGTTGGAAATCGACGTGGCCTATTGACAAAACTTCAAGCACTTGAATACATTGTTGGGATAAACCTCCACCGAAGAAGCGAAGCAAGTTTACAGAATGTCACGGTTGTGCCTGGGCCAATTGGGGCATTTCGAACATCTGTAATCAAAGAGATTGGCTTGTTTGAAGGAGACACCTTCGCTGAAGACGCGGATATCACGGTCAGGATTTTGAAAGCTGGATACAAAACGGCATTTGAAGCACGAGCCTTTGCATACACGGAAGCTCCAACATCAATGACCAGCCTTGCGAAACAACGATACAGATGGTACAGAGGAAGTCTCCAAGTGCTATCCAAACATAAAGACATGACATTCAACACCAAATACGGACGTACCGGCACGTTTGTATTCCCATGGAGAATCTTCAACGGAATTATCTATCCTTGGTTCATGTTCTTCACCCTGATGTGGCTGCTAGTTTTCTGCTTCAATCCAATATCACCTTATACAGTTTATCAGCCAAGAATAGGAGGTGGACCACCAGAATGGGCACAAGGGCAGTCATCATCAAACCGAGGATCTGGTCCACCAAACGGCACTACCCAGATCGGGATAACAATTGATTTCCTACAAGTGATCCCCTACATCTACGTCTTCTGGTTCTTAGCCTTCATCATATTAGAGGTTGTTGTGGCTGCTTATGCGCTATCTCTGGACATCAAAGAAAAGAAGTCCCTACTATTATACACCGTACTCCACAGACTTTCCTTCCTCTATATATTGGATATAATAAGAATGCTAAGCCAACTTGAAGAGAGCTTTCACTATCCAATGAAATGGGAAAAAATGGAACACCACGGAACAGTAGCTGTATAGAAAAAAGTACAAATAAATAGTACTGCCAGCCACCACTTGACACTTTCCAAAGTTACTTTGGCATGCATGTCGTACATGTGGGTGTCTGTCCATTGGGTGTTGAAAAAATGGAGGATGGTGTAGGATTTGTATTTAGACTGCAGGTTGCGGTATTACTCTTGCTTTTCTGTTGAGGATTAAGAGAAACATCATTATCACTGCGAAAATTATGGCGGTACCACCTAAGAGATACATTAGATTTGTTGTGGTGGTGTTAATTGCTTGTAGTTCCTGTATTTGTTCCTGCAATTGATCGTTGGTTGCTTGTTGGTCTTCAAATTGCTGCTTGTAAGGTGATTCTATGTAGAGTGTTGGTTGGTAGGTTGGGTGCTCTGACGAGATCCATGTTTCAGAGTTGTTATTCCATTGTTCGGTTTTGGCTTTTACGAGGAGGGTTGTGTAGCCTGGTGCGATGTTGTTTGGTAGTGTGAATGGGAGGTTGAGGATCTCTGTTTGGCCTTGTTGGATTTCTATGGGAAGGTCTGTGGTGGGGTAGTAGAAGGTTTGGATGTAGGCAGTTTCTCCTTCGTAGTAGTAGTCTATGTGGGCGGTTAGTTCGGTGACTCTGATTTTGTCGTCTTTGTCGTTGTATATGGTTACTGATGTGTAGCCTGTTTCGCCTTGGTTGTAGGCGGTTTTGTTGAAGGTGCATGTGGTGATTTCGGTGGCTTGTGCGATTAGAGGGATGAATGTTAAAAGAGCTAGAGGTATTATAATGATTAGTAGTTGTTTCTTATTCAATTTTGTCATCTCCGATTCTGAAATGGAACAGTAAGGCTGAGAAAGGGGTAAAAGAGTTATGAATTAGGAATGCGGATTTAGGATTAATGGTTTCAAGATTTTTGGGTGTTTCCATTCTTGGCGGAGGATGCTGTTCAAACAGCGTGTCCTGATATTTGTTTTTTCGAAGTTGATCTTGCATACCTGCAAGCTGGATAATTGCTTCAGGCAAAGAATTAGCTGTCGAATATTACAGTAACTACCTGATCTTTGCAGGAGGCACTTGGGATCCCCCGAGATACCATCGTGTAAAGAAACTACCCTTCATCCCAACTTAATCTGAGATGGATCAGTGCATTGCATGCATGCAAATCAGAATGGAATTATTCAATGGATGCAATCGACCAATATGTTCTGTCTCCAAGTGATACTATAAAGTTCGAGTTCACAAGCTGGTAGCTTTTCTAGGTCTGATGACGAGCGCGCGCAATTCTCAATAATCGCTAAATGCGAAGAAAACATTTCGCAGAACGAATTAACGGTATTGTAGCGTGTGGCTATTGGTGATTTTTTGGGATTTTTGAAAGTATGGGGGGTCATTTTGGGCTTTTTGAACCAAAAAAACTTGAATTTGGCTTAGCGCGCGCATTCAGAAATTTATACTATTCTTGGGATATCCAACTAGAACCCTATCGGTTATACTCTTCTCATTACTGCTATCTGGTGGAGTTGGCAGTTATGTGAGTGGGTTCTTTTTCAAGGAAAATCCTACTCGTAGGACAGCAATGGCATGTTCACTAATTATCTTAATTGCTTTGGCCTATCTAGGAATTTTAGAGCCTTTATTAGCAGTGTTGCTATCTCAACCAAGTATCGTTCGGATAACAACGACCTTTCTGATGATTATGCCGTTAGGTTTTTTTATGGGTATGCCTTTTCCGACAGGCATTAGTCTTGCCTCTTCAAGTAAAAAAACAATCAGCATTCCAAGGATTTGGGTTACCAATGGTGCTTTCTCAGTGTTAGGGTCTGTACTAGTTACAGCTATAGGTATCATTGTCGGTCTCAACTTTGCCATCTTCTTATCTGCCGCTTTTTACTTTGTGGCAGTTGTATCTCTGCTACTCTTGCGTACTAGCATGCAGTGACCCACGCGCGCGCATGCGTCCTCTCTGTGTTTTTTTGCGTGTGTGTAAAACTATGGTAACTATTAGTGAAATACATTGATTTAGCTAACTATGTAAGGTTTGAATGAAGCCCATTACAAACCTCTTTAGTCGAAAGAAACGCTAGAACGCCACAGACAAGCCAATTTTAGACCCCCCCCATGTTTCAAAAATCCGAAAAACCCACAAAAACACACGCCACTATACCGTTAATTGGTTCTGCGAAAAAGTGTGTACGAGTTTTCGAGGGTTTTTGCATGCATGCCTCTCCAAAGAACGG
>Ga0209636_10003721_pt1 | contig 15574 bp, 15 predicted proteins | sample DeeMarSWOR152_54_FD_187464 | JGI IMG/M metagenome (GOLD analysis project Ga0209636, IMG submission 187464) | Marine sediment microbial communities from White Oak River estuary, North Carolina - WOR-1-52-54 (SPAdes) (version 2) | ecosystem: Environmental > Aquatic > Marine > Intertidal zone >...
TGAGGCTTGCTATAGCCAAGTTGGCAAGCAAAATAACGCTTGATGAGAACTCGGGTATAACCACCCACAACTCTTCTAGTAGAAGATCTTCTCCTGTCTGTATAACACCGACGTGTTTGTGACGAAGATATCCATATTGGTCAATAATTAACGTTGTTGGAAGATATGCAACTTCATAATCTTCAGTCACCCCCTCTGCGTCTCTAGCAACAATCCCATCAAACCCGCAATCTTCTTGAAATTTTCGAAGTTGTTCATCAGTATCGCCGCCCACCCACAGCGTGTCGTTGCTGATACCAATTAATATCACGATAACATCGTCTCCAAAGTATCTTGAAACGTTATCAAGAATGTAAACCTGCATCGTACAGAAAATGATTCGAGTTGCCACGAAAGACAGCACCACGGTAGTCCCTCTGAAATCTACAAGGGAAAACTCGTTTCCTTCAATATCGGTCAACGTGAAGTCTGATACCGTCTCTTGAGCATATATCCTTCCAAGCGACGACAAAATAATAAGGGAGGCTGTAAAAGCGATAAAAGCAAACCTCACAAGCGTGTTTAGACTTCTCAGGGCGATTCTCAATTCAAGTCCACAACTTATCCGTTACACCACAAATGAGAAAACCAACACAATGGAATCACTTAAAAATTTAGGAATATATCTTCTATAGGCTTATTCTATTCTTTTTATCACTTGACATATAGAGACTCTGACTCGTCGGTTTAGTAAGCTTGTGGCTTTTAACATTCTACCCCTTAATTTAAACTAGTTAAAGCGTCAGACGTTATAGTCTTGATTCTATGATCCTAATTTTCCCTCGAATTCTGAGCAAATTCTCAGCTATTTGCAGGGAGAGATGCCTTCGCAAATTGCATATTATGACATTAAACATTGAAGTCTAGCAAAAGAGATAATTAACTATCTATCATATAAGAGTAAAAGATAAAAGCTAAATACTAAGTAAGAGGACGCGCGCGCTAACTTGTGATTACAAGAAATATACTCATTATGTGCGCTGCCTTTTGAAATTGTTCCAGCCTCTTTTTTTTATAAGTTTTAGGCTTATCTTATGACTCTTTCGCCAAAATAAGCACGAATTACTGACTGAAGAAAATGACTAAAATGAGGAAAATGATTTAACTCAGTATCTCTTAATCGTGGTTGCCTTGAAGGTCTCGAGTATTGCTTTAATCGTCACGTGCGCGCTTATTCTTCTTTTGAATCTCCCATTGCAAGACCGACATAGAAACTTATGGAAGGTGAAGCCAAAGACTTATTCTTGAGAGACCATATGAGTATGATGGAAGATTTGGTTCGCGCGCGTGGAAATAGCACGAACTTTTTTAGATAGAGAGCAAGATTGGAAGTGCTAAAATGAATGCGGTCATAGGCAACAGAGGCACATTGAAGGTTTCCAGTCCTAAAGAAATTGGCGAAGTATTGATCAAAAACAGGTTTGTAAGATCTGCCACCTATGAGGGTATGGCTTCTGAAGATGGTAAGGTCACAGACAGGCTCGTAGAATTATACAAGAATTTAGCGAAAGGAGGAACTGGGTTGATAATCACCGGATACATGTATGTGCAACAAATCGGCAAAGGCGCGCCTTATATGACAGGAATAGATAGCGATGGCTTCATTCCTGGATTGAAAAGAATAGCAGACACAGTGCACCAGTACGGAGATGGCTGCAAAGTTGCTGTTCAATTGGTTCACTGTGGACGTCAGACTTCTCTCGTGGAGACTCCGTTGGCTCCATCTGCTGTTTTTGAGCCTGTCATAAACAAGATGCCAAGAGAGATGACAATTCGGGAGATAGAAGAAACCATTGAAGCTTTCGCTGAAGCAGCCAGAAGAGCAAAGGAAGCCAGATTTGACGCTGTTCAATTCCACGGTGCCCATGGGTATCTTCTGAGCGAATTTCTTTCTCCTTACACGAATCGAAGAACTGATGAATATGGAGGAAACGCCGAAAAGAGAATGAAGATAGTAGAAGAAATCTACAACAGAACTGTAGAGAAGGTAGGAAAGGATTTCCCCGTTTTGATAAAGATGAACGTCAGTGACTTCTTAGAAGGCGGAATAGACCTTACCCAGTCAAAAAAGATTGCAGAAAGACTATCCACTTTAGGGATTGCAGCGGTTGAAACAAGTGGAGGCATGTTTGAGACCAGGAGATATGATAAGAACTTGACAGCTTACAGAACCAAGATCCGATCTAAGGACAAGGAAGCCTACTTCTTACCATACGCAAGAGAAATTAAGAAAGTGATCAACATCCCATTGATTTTGGTTGGGGGAATCAGATCCCTCGACGTAATAGAAAAAATACTAGCTGAAGATAGCGCGGATTTCGTTTCCTTGTCACGTCCCTTGATCAGGGAACCCGATCTTCCCAACAAATGGTTGAAGAGAACAGACAAACCCACTGCTGACTGTATTTCTTGCAATGCTTGCTATAAGAGTCTAATGAATGGCGGTGTAAGATGTATACAAAAAGAACGAACTGAAACAATCAATCAGTGAAGTTTCTTCATGACCCAGGTTTCACCTTCAACCTCAACAAAGTCTGGACAGTGGCAAGGCTCGAACTTGCCGATGTTATCGCAATCCAGCGCACGCACAATCTTTGATACTTCAACTCTCACCCGTGATAAGCATTTAGAATACCTACTCGGAATTCACAAATGCCAAATACGGATTTCTTTGAGTATTAGTTTCGGGCCGACATGAGACTAAACGTATTGAAGCTCGCGACAGTCGTACTTGCAGTGGGGAGTCTTCTTGTGCCATGGGTTTCATCTGCTCTGTTCTTGTCCGATGGAGAGAACTTCATATATAATCTTTCGTTTGACTACTCACCGATCTGTTATCATGTTGCGTTCACTGATTTTCGTAACAGCACTCTGGAAAATGGTGAACACATGTACTATTACCCGCCTCTCGTGTTTCCTGCGGACATTATGTTTCTTGCGGCGGTAGGCAGGGTGCCACAGGGCTACGATCTGGCATCGATACTCGCTGGGATCTATGGCTTCTCTGTATGTTTTGTGGTTGTTGGTTTATTGGCAACAAGCATATGGCAGTATTCTACTGAAAAAGTGTTTGTAACATCATTTTGTCTGTTATCTTTAGGAACCTTTTTCACTTTACTGTCTAAAATCGTTCGCTACAAAATGTCCTTTGACTCTTGGATAATAGCGTCACAGGCAACGGCAACATCCTTTGGAACTGAAGAAATCTTCTTCACCAATTCCATTCTGCCTGGCGTGGGCTTCTTTCTGGCCATCTTGAGCGTGTTATTTCTCGTTGCCTCTTATCAATCTCCCAAATACGTAGACTTACCCATAAAACTTGATGTGGAAATCGTCCATAGGTTAAGGAAGCCTTGGCCTGCGGTTCCAGAAAGAGAACGACTTCTCACAATCTTCTTGATCACCTTTTTCGTGGCTTGGGTACATTTCCTAATCGCTCTATTCCCACATTGGGTTTAGCCCTAAACACGTAAAAAGAATGATATAAGACATATTGAACGCGCGCGCCTTTACGCTACCAATAATATTAAGGACCCAAAAGGAAAAGCAATAAACATCGAAAACCAGCTCTGTGTTCACTGAGGTTCAAGCTAATAAGAATAGGGGAGGTGAATGTCTAACTCGTTTTCTCTCGCATCTTCTCTATCAGGAATTCTCTTTGCTCTTTCCTGTTCATTTTCACCAGTTCATCCTTGTGCTTCTCGCGAAGCATCTTGAATCTGCAGTAGCTGTAGAGTGCATTGTAAACGTATGCAGCTTTCTTAACCGCTTCGAAATCGTCCTTCACATTGAACCTTGCCCCAGTCATTATTGCACTTAATCCTAATCCTTCTGGAGCCAGACCTGTGTCACGAGTATCTGCGGAATGCACTATTTTCGCGAGTTCGTGGAGCACCGGGTCTTTCAGCTTGTATTCGTCTATTATTGTTTCGAAGCTGCACTTCCCATTTCTATGCCCAAGCCTGACTCCAGGTGCGTCAAAGGGTGTCGCCCCTTGATTTTTTGCAACTTCTTCTATCTTCTCTGTAGGCACAAAAATGAACTCAGCTTGTGAATCTATGAATTCTCGAATTAGCCAAGGACATGCCGTTCTGTCTACATGAACAAATTCGCGGGTCACCCACTTCAAATCGTTCACCTTTCTAAGATAGGCTATAACTAGCACTCAAGCCTATTTTAGAATTCTCAGGATTGACTGAGTTTAGAAACGAAATGAGCTCAATTTACGCTTAATTGTAACTGAATTGTAGCGGTTTTGGTAGCCCGATTAGAACCCAAAAAGGTTCAAGTCCAACTCACTTCGAAACGTTTTGGCGCGCGCGTTTTTGGAGCATCTTCGTGATATTGTTGGAACCCAAAGAAACAAAGAAGACATACAGAAGCTCATATATGACAACTGTGATCCTCCTCCAAAAGACGTGAGGGTGGAAGAAGAAAATATCGGTGAGAAAAAGGTGATAATTGTTGAGGTACCAGAAGGACAGGAGAAACCATACCAATCTAAAAGAGACAGGAATTTTCATGTCAGACATAATGGAAGTGATATGAAAATAGAACGATCAGAAATGCTCTACATTCTTTTGGAAAAACAGCAAGTGCGTGCGGGCTATGAATAAGTCAATACATCCAGAATACATCAATCATCCTAAAGGCGTATTGAACCATACCTCAATGACTTATTATCTTAAACGAACATCTTATATTATTAACTTAAACTTTATCCATTACCCTAAAAATGTGTAGGCGACAGAATTGGACACGATTAAGAAGGACACTTATTTTTGGCAAGGAAACGAAGCATGTGCTGAAGGAGCAATGATTGCTGGTTGCCGGTTTTTTGCTGGATATCCAATAACACCTGCAAGCGAGATAGCTGAACATATGGCGAAACGACTACCTCAGGTTGGGGGGATAGCTATTCAAATGGAAGATGAGATGGCTTCTGTGGGCGCGGTTATAGGGGCTAGTTGGGCTGGAGTTAAAGCCATGACGGCAACTTCTGGACCAGGCTTTAGTCTAATGCAAGAGTTTATAGGGTATGCCTTCATGACCGAAACTCCTTGTGTGATAGTTGATGTGCAAAGGGCTGGTCCAAGCACTGGACAAGCCACTAAGTGTGGACAAGGAGATGTTATGCAGTCTCGTTGGGGCACTCACGGAGATTATTCAGCAATTGTGTTGTCACCAAATTCTGTGCAGGAGATGTTTACATTAACGGTCAGAGCTTTCAATCTAGCTGAAAGCTATCGCACACCAGTCATACTCCTTGCAGATGAAATAACTGCCCATATGAGAGAACAAGTTACTGTGCCACGAATTAAAAGCACAAAGATAATCAACCGCAGAAAACCAAAAACTGGAGAAAGAGCCTTCTTCGGCTTAGAGGAGATCCCGCCGATGCCAGTGGTCGGTGAAGGTTTTAATGTCGCTGTCACCGGCTCCACCCATGACGAGTACGGCATTAGATCCACAGCAGACCCAATAGTGCACAGACATCTTATTGGAAGACTCAACAATAAGATTCAAAATAATGTGAACAAGATCGCAGATTTCGAAAGCTACAATGTTGATGACTGCAAAGTAGGTGTAGTCTCTTACGGCTGCACATCCCGTGCAATATACGAAACTGTTGAGAAGGCAGAGGAAAATGGAATCAAGATTGGTTACGTAAGGTTGAAAACCCTGTGGCCATTTCCGGAAAGAATAATTAAACGACTGGCGGAGACTGCTGAAACGATAATTGTTCCAGAGATGAATCTGAAGCAGATGCTTTATGAAGTGGAAAGGGCGGCAGACGGCTTGGCGAGGACTGTTCCGTTGAACAAGATCGGCGGTGGAGAACTAATTACACCCGAGGAGTTGCTGGCTACGGTGGAGGAGATGGAAAGAAATGGCTGAAACTTTCTCAGTTCGGAGATATCTAAGAGATTTGGAATTGCCGTTCTGCCAAGGCTGCGGCATCTTCACGGTTATGAACACTTTTCTTAGAGCCATTCATGAATTAGGTCACAAAGACTTGAGCAAGATTGTTTTCTGCAGCGGAATAGGCTGTTCTTCATGGATCTCCTCGCCATATTTTAAGGCAGACTCCATCCATACACCTCACGGGAGAAGTCTACCAGTCGCAACTGGCATAAAACTCCTACGTCCAGAGCTTAACGTTGTCGTCTTCGGCGGGGATGGAGACATCGCCGGAATAGGTTTGAGCCACTTTATACACGCAGCAAGAAGAAACTTGGATGTCCTCGTAATTATGGTTAACAACATGGTCTATGGAATGACTGGAGGACAAGTTGCGCCGACGACACCCTTCGACACAAAAACGACGACAACACCCTACGGAAGTTTCGAACACCCACTTGATGCTGCCAGATTAGCTGTTACAGCTGGAGCTTGTTATGTTGCACGTTGGACAACAGCCTACCCAAACGAGCTCAGAGAATCCGTGAAAAAGGCGATCAAAATGCAAGGCTTCAGGTTCATCGAAGTCGTAAGCCAGTGTCCAACTGCCTTCGGAAGAAGAATCGGGCTTAAGAGCGCCAAAGAGATGATGAAATGGTTCAAAGAGAACACAATTTCAATGGAACAAGCGGAAAAACAGAATGAAGAATATTGGACAGAAAAGATAGTTGTAGGAGAGTTTATCCAGAGACAACGATCCACCTTGGTCGAGAACGTCTACAAAGTAATCAAGAAGGCGCAGAAAATTGAAGAAGATTGACATAAGAATAAGCGGTTTTGGCGGGCAAGGCGTAGTTTTAGCAGGACAAGTCTTAGGCAAGGCAGCCGTTTACGACGGAAAAAACGTCGTTCAAACACAAAGTTATGGAGCGGAAGCCCGGGGAAGTGCAGCAAAAAGCGAAGTATTAATCTCAGATGATAGAATCGGTTTTCCGATTGTTAGAAGATGTGACATATTAGTTGCCATGAGTCAAGAAGCAGTTGAGAAAAATGTGAAGAATTTGAAGGAAGATTGTGTGCTTCTAGTTGACAACAGTGTTGTGAAAAAAGTGCCAAAAATCAAAGCGAGAATTTTCAAAGTACCCGCCACGGAAGTAGCTGCAAAAACACTTGGAGAAAAACTTTATGCGAACATGATAATGCTGGGAGCTTTAAACAAAATAACAAAAATAGTTGACGAAAACTCAATGAAAAAGGCTATCAAAGACGCTGTTCCCGAAAAAGTCATAAATGTTAATATGCAAGCATACGAAAAAGGAAAAGAATTAATCAGGTGACAGCATTCTATCGTAAAATTATCTTAAGCTGCGGATTCTCTGCACTTCAACTAACTGCAAAAATCTGGTACCTTCCCTTGTTATCACATACGTCTCTCTCTGTGTAACAATAAGGAAGCCGCAATCCATTAGGTAGTTGATGTATTTCTTAGTTTGGACGTAATTCAAATTGGCGCTTTGCATTATTTGTGTTTTCTTTCTTCCTTCCCTCGAGTTCTTAACAGTCTTCAGTATGTCACCAATTATCGCTACCCTATCTCTATACTTAAATGTGCGTGAAACGATAGAAGACTCAGCTCTTAACATGATTCCATCTCCAATTATCGCGCCCTTTCTCCCTCTGCTATTTAATATGATTGTTGAAAAACTTACGTATTTTTTCCATAGACATTGTTGAAAATAGAAGTTTTGTGCTGGAAACTTACTAAATCAAACATTCTCAGAAGCGAAGCATTTTTATGTTCTTTCAACTGAAACTATTGAAAGGAGTCAACAGTTTGTCCCAACATGGGCTAAGACCAAGTGACATACAATTTTTGCAAGAAGCCGCGAGTGCGGACTATAAAATTTGCAGTATACGTCTACGAGAAGGTGAATATCAATATGACCTTGCCAAGACAATCGCGTCGTTTCAAGTTGAACTATGTTTTCCAGACGTCAAAGATATAATAAAAAGATTGTATGGGGAAGAAAAAACAAATGAAGTTCGGTTCGTTCGCAAAATTCAAACAATCTTAAAAAAAATGGAAAAAGGCAAGGTTGTCAAGATCCTGCCGAAGAAAAACCCTTGGGAGCTACAAAGATATGCCCTCTCGAGTTTCAAATTTCAAGATGTTAATAAAAACCATGTAATTCTCACAGCAGACCAGCAAATAAGACAGATGCAAAGTCGGCTACACTCCATACTAAGCCAAGAAGAGAAACCTAAAGCTAGGGCAAGCGATATCAGGACCAAGCTTTTCATATTAATATGTATAATAGCTACATCATATACGGTTATTTTATGGGATCTCATGCAACCTACTATCAACTCAATCATTTTTGTCATTGGTCTGTCCATTGCTGCTACTTGTTCACTTGTATTGGGAAAAATACTCTCCCAAGAATAAATAGGACTCGCATCTCACCTTAACGTTTAATAATTCTATTTGCTAACAGAAGAAACGTGTGATTAGATTGAATAAGGCTATCTTGACTTCATTAACAATCTTGTGTTTGTTATCCATTCCATTTATAATGGAGCGCAGAATATCTGTAAAAGCAAGTCCAACAACATGGACTGTGGATGATGATGGGGCAGCAGATTTCAATACAATCCAGGAAGCTGTCAACCAAGCAACTTCAGGAGATAGGATTTTCGTTAGAATAGGAATATACTATGAACACGTTATCATTAACAAGAGTGTTTCTCTGATTGGAGAAAACACAGACTCAACGATTGTTGATGGCAATGAAACTGGCAGCGTGATCTCTATAACGGCTAACAGCGTAAGCATTGAGGGTTTCACCATAAAGCGAAGCGGCTTACTTGCAAACGAATATGACAGCGGCATATTTGTTGACCACTCCAGCGGCAACAACATAAGCCACAACACGATAACAGACAACTATTACGGGATCAGCCTTTACTCGTCTGCTAACAACCTAGTATCAGAGAACACAATAACAGACAACTATTACGGGATCAGCCTTTACTCGTCTGCTAACAACCTAGTATCAGAGAACACAATAACAGACAACTATTACGGGATCAGCCTTTACTCGTCTGTTAACAACCTAGTATCAGAGAACACAATAACAAATAATGAGTACGGGATCAGCCTTTACTCGTCTGTTAACAACATAGTATCAGAGAACACAATAACAGACAACGACTACGGAATTATCGTTTTTGATTCTAGCACCAATGTGATTTTCCACAATAACTTTGTTAACAACGATCCACAAGCCTACAGCTACAATTCAATCAATGTCTGGGATAATGGAAAGGAGGGGAACTACTGGAGTGACTACACTGGCGTAGATCTATATGGTGGTCCCTATCAAAATGAGACTGGAAGCGATGGGATAGGCGATTCGGCTTACATAATCACTCCTCCAGGAACTCCAATAGGATCAATTCAGTTTGACTATTACCCGTTGATGGGTATGTTTTACCATTTGACTGTTACTTTGAAAAGAGAAACGTATCATGTCACTGTTATCTGCAATTCAACAATCTCTGAATTCAGATTTGAAGTTGGTGCAGAAACAGGGAACAAGATAATACGCTTCAATGTCACAGGCAAAGATGATACTGCCGGTTTCTGCAGAGTCGGGATTCCTACCGATCTGATGGACTATCCACAAATTGTATTAGTCAGTGGGGAAGAGATTGTTCCAACATTACTTGGTATTTCAAACGAAACACATCTGTATCTATATTTCACCTATGTCCAGAACAGCCATATCATTGCAATAATCTCCTCCAAAACATTACACATTTACAATCAACTACTCGACAAAAACGTCAAGTTGCAGATGGACCTACAGGATCTGAACGCAAAACACTATGATCTTCTAAGCAAATATAACATCCTCTTAGGCAATTATAGTCAGTTTCAAGAAAGTTACAATGAATTGAACAATTCTTATCAGGAACACTTATCAGATTACTCCCGAAACGTGCACAACGTTCGAAGCCTAATGTATATCTTTGCAGCTTCAACAGTAATCTTCATAATAAGTACTATTTACCTATCAAAAAACGCGCATGCAAGTAAGAGCAAAGCCCTCAAATAAACACCCGAAAAAAACACTCATTCTAACATACATACAGCAATGAAACATGCCCACGCCACCTAAATATTCGGAGGGTGTTTCCTAACTAAATAGATTTCACTCTATGAAGAAAAATGAATTCTTTCCGTTTCTTCTAAAGTTCTTTACCACCTTTCAAAGCCAGTCTGTTCATAATGAGCCGTAATCAAGCAATTCGTTTAAAGCGTACTGCGGAAATAGACAAGAACAAAACCGTTATTTTTATGATGTGTAAAGAATACATGTATATTTTGAAAGTGTATTTGCTCTTGGTGTAAAGGATTAAGGGGAATAGCGTTGCCTCGAAAATTTACGTATGCTGATTCTGGTGTTGATAGAGAGTTGAGAGCTGAATCTAAAAAGACATTGGGAATTTTGGAAGAGACTAATAGATTTAGCTCTTACGGCGATGTCATTCAGCTTCCTTATGGAAAGGTTTTTCCTTTAGGAAGAAATCGCTACTTGGATCTGGTTATTGAAGGTATAGGCACGAAGGTGCTTGTTGCACAGTTGGCTGGAAAATACGACACTATAGGGATTGATGGTGTAGCCATGGCGGTTAACGATGTTATAAGGTCTGGTGCAAAGCCTTTGGCGGTTGCAGATAATATCCATGCACATGTTTCAGATCCAGCTTTGGTTAAGGAATGGATGAAGGGCATAGTGAAAGGTGCGACTGAAGCAGAATGCATTGTGCCTAGCGGTGAAATCGGGGATGTTCCAGAACTGATAAAGGGTCTAGCGGAAGGTAAGGGCTTTGACATGGTTTTTGCCGCAGTAGGCGAAGTTGCCAGCGAAAAAATAATATCTGGAAAAAATATAAAGCCGAAAAATGTCATCTTGGGTCTGCGAAGTTCAGGGCTTCACAGCAACGGAATATCATTAGCTAGGAAAATTCTGTTTAAACGATGGGGTGGAAGACATGACGCCCATGATATTCCAGACGGATTGGACAGAGAGATAGTCTACGAAGTTTTGGAACCCACTAGAATATATGTCAAGCCTCTGCTCAAGATTGCTGAAGACGTCAAAGTGAAGGCGGCTGTACACATAACGGGTGACGCGTACTTGAAATTTGACCGTTTAGCAAGGTTTTCAAGAAATATAGGTTTCGAATTCAACAATTTTAAGCCGCAGTCGATCTTTGAGTTAATTCAGAAAACCGCCTACGAACTTGGTGGCACAATAACAGATGAAGAGATGTTAAAAACCTTTAACATGGGATGGGGATTCTCAGTGATTGTGGATAAAGCAGATAGAGATAAATCATTAGACATCTTGGAAAAGACTGGAATGCAAGCAGAAGAAATAGGGCGCGTAACTGATTTTGAAGGAATCAAGATTCTTTACAAGAATAGGAAAATAGTTCTGAAATGATTCTTTGCTTTATCAATGATAAAAGTGTTTAAATCCCTTAAAATTCAAACCTAACCCATGAGATTTCGCTTAAAAATTGAAGTCGGCTTAAAACCGGGACACAGCGACCCAGAAGGTGAAACCACAGCACGTTTGCTGAAGGAACTTGGATATACGGTTGAAGCAGTGAACGTTAGCAAGGTTTACGGTGTAATTCTTGAGGCCGAATCTCGGGAAGAGGCTAGAGTAAAAGCAGAGGAAATGTGTAAGAAACTTCTGGCAAACCCAACCAAGGATGATTATGCAATTGCGATTGAGGAAGAAGAATGACTGATAGCCTCTACATCCGTAGAAAAACACCCTTCCCACTTTTTGAAGTAAATATAGTTGAGGCTACAGACCAACAACTTTCACAGGTAAGTCGAGAAACTGGCATAGGCTTGAACTTGCAAGAAATGAGAACTGTTCGCGAATATTTTAGGAAAAGGCTAAATCCAACAGACGTTGAATTACAAACTATCGGCCAGACCTGGTCTGAACACTGCTTTCATAAGACTTTCAAAGGCAAAATAAGAATTGATGGAAAAGAGATTAACAGTCTCTTTAAGACGTACATCTCAAAGGCTACAGAGGAAATCAATCCTTCCTGGTGTATTTCTGTCTTTGAAGACAACGCAGGCATAATAAGTTTTGAAAAAGACTACGGAATAGCAGTCAAGGTGGAAACGCACAATCACCCATCAGCGATAGAACCTTTCGGGGGTGCAGCCACAGGCGTGGGTGGCGTCATTCGGGACATTTTAGGTGTTTGGGGAGAACCAATTGCATGCACAGATGTTTTGGGCTTCGGCCCGTTAGATTATGATTATGAAAAGCTTCCACCGGGTATAAAGCACCCGAAGTATGTTTACATGGGTGTTGTGGCGGGTATTGGAAGCTACGGAAACAACATGGGAATTCCAACAGTGAACGGAGCCATATATTTTGACGAAAGCTACGTGGGAAACGTCGTTGTCTACTGCGGATGTGTAGGACTGCTTCCACTGAAAAAATACAGAAGAAAAGCCAAACCAGGTGATATTATAGTTTTGGCTGGAGGCAAGACTGGTAGAGACGGAATTCACGGAGTAACCTTCGCATCAGCTGAATTAACGGAAGAATCAGAAGAGGTTTCAAGACCGGCAGTTCAAATTGCGAATCCGATTGAAGAGGAGAAGCTGAAGAGGGCGATAATTGAGATTCGAGACTTGGAACTTGCTTCAGCGATAACAGACTTAGGCGGCGGTGGTTTGTCTTCTGCGGTTGGAGAAACGGCGAAAAGGTTTGATTGCGGCGCAGTTATTGACCTTGAAAAGGTTCCCCTAAAGTATCCGGGTTTGGCTCCTTGGGAAATCTATGTCTCTGAATCACAGGAAAGAATGCTCTTAGCTGTGCCCCCGGAAAACCTTAAGCGCGTTCTGGAGATTTTTGAGAAGGAAGATGTTGAAGCCACTGCTATTGGAAAGTACACCGCAGACAAGGTTTTACTAATTTATTACAAAGCTGAAAAGGTTGCAGAGTTGAATATTCAGTTCCTTTTTGAACCGCCAAGAGCCGTGAGAACCGCAGAACACAGACCAACAAGTCTTGAAGAACCTAGATTTCCAGAGCCGGAAAATCTGAATGTAACACTTTTAGAGCTTTTAGCTTCACCTAACATCGCGAGTAAAGAAAGCGTGATACGCACATACGACCATGAAGTGAAAGGGAACACTGTACTCAAGCCTTTACAAGGCGACTATGGCGGTCCAAACGACGCGGCCATAATAAAGCCTTTGGATGACTCATGGAAGGGCATAGCAGTCTCGTGCGGAATAAACCCGAGCTATGGAAAAATCGATGTCTATTGGATGGCTGCTTCAGCAATAGACGAAGCAATAAGAAACAATGTGGCAGTGGGCGGCAGAAGGATAGCTCTCCTTGATAACTTCACTTGGGGCAATCCCGAAAAACCGGAAAGACTGGGTAGCCTTGTAAAGGCTTGTGAGGCATGCTATGATTTTGCAACCGCTTTCAGAACACCCTTTATTTCTGGCAAGGACAGCCTTTACAATGAGTCTCCGCTTGGACCCGTAACGCCAACGCTCTTAATCACCGCTTTAGGCATGGTTCCAGACATCCGCTCAGCAGTTTCTATGGATGTTAAGGCTTCAAACGACTCAATCTACATTGTGGGGCAAACTCTTCACGAGTTAGGCGGCTCAGAATACTACAAGCTAAAAGGATTTCTCGGAAACACAGTGCCCAGAGTGCGTCCTAACCAGGCTAGAAAAACTTTTGAAGCCATTACTAGAGCGATTGACTTAGGGGTGGTTAAGGCTTGTCACGATCTGTCTGAGGGTGGCTTAGCTGTAGCTGCGGCGGAGATGGCTTTTGCTGGTGGATACGGCATGGAATTGAATTTGCGAAAGGTTCCAGGAAAAGCCTTGAAGCGCGACGACTTTGTTCTCTTCGCCGAATCCAATAGCCGCTTCTTGGTGGAGGTTTCAGAGAAAGGCAGAGAAGATTTTGAGGCTTTAATGGAGGGAAAGGTATATGCTGAGATTGGTAGAGTTACGAAAGCTCCGCGGCTGTGCATTTATGGGTTAGAGGACGCGGTTGTTGTAGACACGGCGCTCTGCGATTTGATGGCGAGTTGGAAGCGAACTTTGGGCAGCGAGGTTTAGTCATGAAGCGGAAAGAAATAAAAGTCTGCATTTTGCGTGTAGGTGGGACAAACTGCGATGCTGAAACGAAACGTGCCTTTGAAGAATTGGGTGCTCAAGCTGAGGTTGTGCACGTAAACGAGATGGTTAAACGCCAAAACCTTCTGGAGTACAATGCTCTAGTGTTTCCTGGAGGCTTCTCCTATGGGGATTATGTGCGTGCGGGAGCGATCTGGGCGAAGTGGATACTTGCCAAACTAGGCAAAGAGTTGAAAGCTTTCGTTGAGGAAAACCGTCCAATTCTTGGCATCTGTAACGGCTTCCAAGTGCTCGTTGAAGCTGGCTTGCTCCCCGGTTTTGAAGGAATAGGCTCCTATCCAGAGGCAGCCTTAGCTACTAATTTTCCGCCCGGCTACAACTGCCGCTGGGTTCACTTCAAACACGAAAACAATGAAAAATGCATATTCACACGGAGAATACCCAAGGGAAAAGTTCTGCGAATGCCAGTTGCTCATTCTGAAGGCAGGTTCACATTTGCAAAAGAAAGGGAAAGACAGTATTTGGAAAGGCTTTATGAGAATGACCAGCTGGTTTTCAGGTACTGTAACGAAAACGGTGAATACGCTGAAGGACTGTTTCCAACAAACCCGAACGGTTCTTTCCATGACATAGTAGGCGTATGCAGTCCAGAAGGAACAATATTCGGTTTGATGCCCCATCCCGAGAGAGCCTTATACTGGTGGCAGCAACCAGACTGGACTAGACGAAAGCGGATACCCGAATACGGTGATGGAAAACTAATCTTTGAAGGGTTAGTTAGCTATTTGGAAAAGAGGGATTAGGTTAGGAATTTTTCAATCATTAATTATGTGGATTTATCAGGAGGCGAGAACCAATGATTTGTTGTCTATTGTTAAATGCTCTTCCTTAATAAGGTTCTTATCGTTTCGTAAAGATGTGATATGATAGCTGCACCAATTGCTATGATGGCGAATAAGTAGTATTTAGACATTGTTGTGGGCCTAAAGACTATTAGTTCAAGGATTATTATTGTTGTGAAGAAAACTGTGTAGAAGAAAGATCGAGGAATGAGAAGGCTCTTCAGCCGAATTGAGTCACGCAGAACAACACGATCAACCATATACCCTTCAGGATTTTTTTTCACCAGTCCTGCTTCTTCGAGCTTTTCTAAATGATAAACTGCAAGTCTTGGACTGCTGAGTTTCAACGACCTTTGCACCTCGCGGACCCCTGTAGGCTTTCCATTCTTTAAAACATATTTGTATACTTCCAAAGTTAGTCCTCTTAACACATCTTCGGCATGATTTGTTTTCATTGATGATCGAGAAGTTTGTCTGTTTTTGGCGTATTTTTAGGTATTGGTGTTCAATTTTCTTATACAAGTGTATAAAAACGTACCATTAAATACGAGTTTCTTTTCTGAAAAGAGGTGGTGAG
>Ga0209636_10003722_pt1 | contig 15570 bp, 12 predicted proteins | sample DeeMarSWOR152_54_FD_187464 | JGI IMG/M metagenome (GOLD analysis project Ga0209636, IMG submission 187464) | Marine sediment microbial communities from White Oak River estuary, North Carolina - WOR-1-52-54 (SPAdes) (version 2) | ecosystem: Environmental > Aquatic > Marine > Intertidal zone >...
TGGTTGATGACACGCGCCGCCGGGATCCGCTTCGGCCAGCGGGTACCCCACGCCCGTCGTACATGCACCCGCCCCAGGCGGTCGCGCCGGTAGGGAAAGACCCTGCCCCGCAACTCGCCGAAGTTGGGCCGCCCGCACAGGACAGAGACTTCGTGGTGCGCGCTGAGATCCTCCGCCAGCTCAGCCAGGAACTGGCCCGTCGCCTCCACATCGGGCAGGTAGGCTCGATTCAAGAACAGGATGCGCACGTCCCTCGACGCGTCAAGCTGTCAAGAACTCGTCCGGGGGCTCGTTCGCGGCCTCCGGCCGCACCGAGGGCTTCTCCACGACGTAGGATCCCACCACCACCATGGCCATCGCGTGCGCAGGAAGCAGTCCAGCGCCTCGAATGGCCCGTGGACGATGGGCTCATTCTCGTTCTTAACCCACAAGCTAGTCAGCAACCGGCGAACCTGATCTCCTCTTCAGTTCCTGCGCCGGAACACCGCCGTATACCCACCAGGGCTTGAGATCTTCGACCGCAACGCCACCCACAGTCAAGACGCTACCCGTTCCGACCGAGACGCCTGGCCCGACAACTGCGCGGGCGCAGATCCAGACCTGGTCGCCTACCGTAATGGCTCCGACTACGAGCTTAAAGCTTGGCGAATCCCAATCGTGGTTGCCAGTACAAAGATACGCTCCCTGGGATATACAGCAGTGATCGCCTATTGATACATCGGCGAGATTATCGATCCACACGCCTTCTCCTATCCATACGTTGTTTCCGATGGTGAGTCGCCAAGGAAACTTTACACGCGCTCTCGGCTTTATCACAACACCACTACCAATACGCGCGCCAAAGGCCCGCAGGAGCCCCACTCTGTGCACCGAACCGGGAATCCACGAACTCACGAAGAGGGCCTGCCCGAGAAGCCAAAGCGCCTCACACCAAGCCGGCCGACCACGGTCAAGGCTGCTCTTGTCAAATAGATCGAGCCGCATGGCGCCGCACTCCCTATGAGTATTGAGTTGTCACGGGCAAGGCGAGCTCACGCGTCACTCCCGACACTGCCACCGTCCGACAACTCATCGCTGGCATGCCGCCATCCTGCGCCCGCACCGGCGTCCCCGCAGACTCACTCTTTCACTGCGCGTCGCATCTCCCAGAGCTTTGCGTCCACGTAGAACCGGTACCAAAAGCCTTGAAGCACGTGAAAGATCAATCCCTCGCGCCCGTCCAGAAACCCCAGACGAAGGACGTATCGGTAGACGAAGTACAGGAACGCGCGCAAGAAGGGAGGAGCGCCCAGGTAGACGTTGTACTTGAGCCAGCGAGTCCGCTCCGGCGGCGTCCCCGCCAGCCGTCCCTCACTGCCAATGCCGCCCGACTGCGGCCACTGCCTCTTCAACAGAACGCGGGCCTCGCGCTCCGCAAACTCAACATGCTTGCGGGACCAGAAGGAGAGGCCCTTCCGGTTGTGATCCACGAAGTCGTGTTTTAGGCAGCGGGTTTCCCCTTCTGTGACCACGAGATGCTCGTCCATCTCCAGGAGCTCGCTGCGCCCCTTTCCACGGCGGAACAACCGCAAGAGCCACGTAGGATAGTAGCCACCATGCCGAATCCAACGGTCCTGGAAGATCACCCGTCGCTTCATGTATAGGCCCGTGACGTGGGCTGGAAGACCCGGCAGCACCTTGCGGATCTCCTCCCGCAGCTCGGGAAGCAGATACTCATCGGCGTCCAGGCGGAGGATCCAGTCAGTCTCGATAGGGAGGCTCTCCAGGGCCCAGTTGAACTGCTGGGCCTGGTTCTCGAACGCGTGCTCCACCACTCGTGCCCCGTGCTGTCGGGCGATCTCCTGAGTAGCGTCTTCGCTGCCGGAGTCCACCACGAAGATTGGTTCGGCCAACCCTTCAATGCTATTGAGACAGTGCGGTAAGTTGAGTTCCTCGTTCAGGGTGAGGACGATGAGGCTCAGAGACGTTTTCATGATCGGTTATTGTAACGTTCTGGGCGGCATCTATGTCGTGCGCTTCCGGGCCGCCACAAAGGTGCTTGTGTCGGCCGAGGTGTAGTCCTTTTCCTTTTCCTCTTCCAGCCGCCGTTTGGGTTCCAAGCGCCGGCGGACTGCCTCAAGAATCGTTTGATCGGACCATGGCCAGCGCAGTTCGTACACCGTCGCCTGACCCAGTACGGGTCTTGTCACTAAGTGAAGGCCCCGTGCCACGGCATAGCGACGCGTGAATGCTTGGTGCCACTCGGGATAATTCGGAAGGAACCGCTCGACCCCAAACCCAGCTCGTTCGAGGATGAGTTGAAAGGAGCGTCTCGTATAGTGGCGATAATGGCCGATCAGCTTGAGGTAGTCATCCCAATAGTAGGTGTACGGTACCGAAGCGATTAGCCAACCACCACGACGCAAGACCCTGTGCACCTCCCGAAGCGCGCTTTCCTCGTCTTTCAGGTGCTCTAGCACCTCAAGGCAGAGACAGACATCCACCTTTTCCGGCGCGAAAGGCAGCCGGTTCGCTTGGCCACGGACAACCCGTGTACCCTCCCCGAGCCCTCGGGCAGCCACACGTGCACTCCGGCGAGAAATCTCGACCCCGAACCGGGCGTACTTGGAATCGATGCCTGCCAGCACATCCCCGAGGCCGCAGCCTACATCCACGACGGTGGCGCCAGCCGAAACATGTCTCTCCAAGAAACTGTTGACCACATTCCGCCGCACCACCATCCGAGGGTCCTCGCGGTAGGCACGGTGATCCTTCTCCTGGAAGAAATGATCGTAGAACTCGTCTTCGCCTTCGTGATCTGGAAAGCGCCGGCGTCCGAGCTTTGCCAGCCGAAGGAGCCAGAGCGCGACCATGTCCTTCAACTCCGGTTGTCTTTCCGGCCCCCTCTCTTCTCCTCTCATCGGCCGTCTTTGGGAGTTCCTTCCCCGTAGATCACCCCTGCGAGTTCAAAGAGCCCCTCGTAGAATGGCGCCAGCGCCTCAACCTCCAAGTCCGGCATCCTCTGACCACCCAGAGCCGCGCCTAGGATTCTGGTGTGGCCTGCAGCGCGTGTCCTGTCGAACAGCTTCTCGACGGTCTTGCCCGCTGTCACCCGCAGCCCTCGCCAAGCGGTTCGAGCGTGATGCCAGAAGCTCTCAGCCGATGTTTGCAATGTTAACAACTCGGGGAAGAAACGCAGAGTCGCGGTATAGTTCTGGAAAACATATTCCACACGAGCGGTCCTTGGCACAAATCCCTGCCTCAGGCAGAACGTCACGGGATGCGTGCTTCCCTCTAGTCGACCTTCGATTACTGAGGTCTCTCCCAGCTGGTTAACCGACCAACGGACTGGCCCCGGCACCCACCGGCCATTCCCCAGCATGCATGCCAAATCCAGGAAATGAAACGAATAGTCCATGAGGAGGGTCCTGGCATCCCGCTCGCGGCGAAGCCATCCCGCCATCTCAGCGGCTACTGGGGGACTCTGAAAGAGTACGTCCACGCGGATCACACGGCCAGGAGGATTTCGCTGTAGCTGCGCGAACATCTCCCGCACATTGTCCTCATAGCGGTAACTATGTAGGACGTAAACTGGACCGTCCCTTGCGCTCGCGAAGCTGCGCCACCGCTCGAGCTCACTGTGGGTGTAGCACAGTGGCTTTTCCACCACAACAGGTCCGTCGAAATCCCGCAACAGCTCTAGCGCCTCGGCGTGAACAGGACCAGGAGAGGCTACCACCACCAGAGCGGCACCGTCAAACTCGGCATCGCTCAGCGACCGCACTTCGATCCCGAATCGCAAACCCGACCGCAGGTCATATCCGCGCAGTTCACCGCGGTGGCCCAACCTTCTGAGCGCCGGCAGATGCCGCTGGCCGACGATTCGCCCTACTCCCAAGAAGTCGACTCGCCCGCCGGGAGCGGGCCGCGAGGGCAAGGGAGTCGCGGGTACCTGAAGCTCCGACCGTTGACCCTCCATCGAGTGTACCAACTCCCTGCGCCAGTCGAACCGGAAGTCCATTCCAAGTCGCTCTTCCGTCGCGGAAGGATCGTACACCTGGCGCGAGCACACGCCTCTCACCTTGCGAAGAGGCGTAAGATTGGACTTCCCCGCGAGCCACGTACCGACCTCGGCTGCCGCAGCGGCCGTCAGCCACAGCGCCACAGGCAGCCTTGTCACACCCGTCCCACAACCGAGCCGCTGGCAGCACACCTCAAGGTATTCGAGCCGGGTGGGTGACTCGGGATTCACCAGCAGCACGACGGTCGGATCCCCCGTGTGCTGAATGGGGGCCTGAAGCGCCCGAACCAGGGCCTCGTGCAGCAAGCCCCGCGAAATGACTGGCAGGATTGCACGAGAACTACCAAGGCACAGTAGTCGGTTCGATGGTAGTCGGAAGGCATTCCCCACGATTGGGTTCACCAAGCCCGGGCCGAGGATGAAGCCGGGTCGAACCAGAACGAGATGAAGATCTTGCGGCTTGTTCTCGATAAGCTCCGCGTCGGCAGCAATCTTCCAGGCCCCGTACGTCCCTCTCCGCGCGGGATCCGCCTCCATCCCTGTGGACTCGTTTACTACCTTGCGCGAACTAGGATAGACGCTGACGGAGGAGACGTGGACTAGCCGATTGATCCGTCGGTCCGAGCAAAATCTCAGCAGAGCGCGGGCATACATGCGGTTCTGCTCGACGCTGTCTCCTTTAAGAACGATGAGGTTTATGACGGCGTCGAAGGAGTCTTGAAGCGCGGGATGTTCCGGAAGCGCGAGCACGGACCCCGTCACCACATCCCCATCGCGGTACTCTGCACCCCGGCTGAAGCACGTCACCTCGTGCCCAGCAGCTTGCAGCCGCGCTGACAGACCCCGAGCGGCAAAGCTTCGGTGACCTGCGAGTAGAATTCTCATACAGAGACGTCAGAGCCCCGCTCTGGCGGGGATCACGTCGTCGGGCCGGGGCGCCTTGCCAAGCAACCAGGCATACACGCGAAGCGTCCGCTCGGCAATACGATCCCAAGTGTACTTGCGTTGGATAAGCCGCTGGCCACGACGTCCCATGGCCACAAGTTCTTCGGGAGATCGGCTAGTCGCGTCGAGGAGTGCCTGAGCCAGCGGTTTCGGCCCCACCTCGATCCACCAACCGCACTCGCTTTCCTGAAGATCGCGCCAAGGGGCCGCACGCGTCGTGATGACGGGTACACCGGCTGCGAGTGCCTCAGCGACAGCGATGCCGAAGTTCTCGCTCAACGTAGGAAGCACGAACAGGTCAGCCGTGTCTAGGAGCGCGCGCTTCTCCTCGCCGTAGGCGGGCCCACGGATCTGAAACGAATTCCCCAGGCCCCGCGCCCGAGCCGCCGCCTCGACCTCCGCACGGTACCCGGCCTCGTCGGGTCCCACAACGAGAAGCGTCCAGCCCTCTGGTCTGACCTCAGACCAGGCTTCGACGAGATTCAACAGCCCCTTCTTTGGGTGGATGCGGGAGAGGAACAGTGCAACGCGACCATTTCGGTGCTGCAGGGTCTTCGTGGCGCTCGGAGCCACACAAACGGCATTGGGAAGGATAGCCACGGGTTGGCCCAAGCCCAAGTCCCGGAAGCTGTTGGCCTCGGCAAGAGATGTGGCGTGCAGGATAGTAGCGCGCTGAAGAGCACGCCTCTGGTACAGGTTCCAGGCTAATCTCTTCTTCCATCTCTTCTGACTCCGCGGCCAGGCTTCAAGTGTCCCCCGGGGAGCAGCTATCAGAGGAATGTCGAACCCTTGCGCTGCGAGGGATGCGTCGCGGTTCGTCTGTAACCAGAGGCCATGATCGTGCACGAGCCGTATGCCCCGCCGCATAATTACTCGTTCAAGGCAGCGCCGGAATCCCGGCGCAATGACGCCCCCGAGCCTTTCCAAGTGCCACCCACGGACCCGAATCGTCGAAACCGATCCACCGGGATCGACCGCGTCCTCGCCGCTGCCGTTGAGGTCCAGGGTGGCCAGGGTCACCTGAGCGCCCTGTTCGGCCAGTGCGCGGCATAGGTTAGCGACCGACCATCCCGGTCCTCCGAACCTGGGATCCAGCGAGGGCACGACGTGAAGGATGCGGAGATCCTTATTCCGGTAGCTGCCAGCGATCGGATTCACCCGACCCCTTCCGGCTCAAGGCAGTGGCCCAGCGCCACCAACAGCCACGGCCCCCGAGGACGGGAGCTCAGGCGCTCCGCCAAGGAATGTGCCCACAGACTCCTTTGCCCCGGGGGGTTCCAGGTGCCGCTCAAGCAGCCTTCCGGACCAGGCTTGGGTGCCTCAATTCGTGCCTCTATGAAGACCCGGCGCGGCGCCTCGATCACCGGCGGCAGGACCTGGATCTCGCGGCTGACCTCACCCATGTCTTGACCTTTCGGCAGCCCGACAACGGCCTCCATGTTCGCCCGGACGCCCGAGCGCTCCGGAAGATCATCACGCGCAATCGAGTTAGCTATACCCAGTTGCTGGCGCGAACTAGCCGGTTGCGACGTCAGAGCTGGACTCAAGCAGGCTGGCGCTACAGGCAACCACGTGCCTATTTCGCCCTGGCCCCCAGCATCGCCGCCACGTCTGATCGCACTCACTTCGGTCGGAAGTTCGCTCGCACCAGCGACAGGAAGTCTACCTGCAACCACAAGTAAACCACTACGGGCCCCAGGCGACTATTCCTTCATGAAACAGCAATAGCGTATTCTTGCACCTCTGTCTCCAAGAGCCGCAATAAACTCCACGTAAGCGTGTGTACGTCATGCTCCTCTTCGATCTTTCTGCGTGCACTTTGCAACATAATCTGACGTTCTGCCATGCTCATGTTCAAACCATGCATGATTTTCCTTGCCAAGTCTTCCGGGTCGTTCGGTGAAGCAAGTAGTCCGCTTACACCATCCGTGATTAACTCGGGAATTCCACTCGTCGTTGTGCTGATTACCTGAACGCCCATAGCCATCGCTTCCATTAATGCGACTGGCACGCCATCCATTGTACCGGCAGAGCGGTCCCAGACGGCTGGCAAGACAAACATCGCTGCGCTCTGAACAATTCTTCGCACTTCGCTGGGGCTGGCGTATCCCCTCAACTCCACCACTTCACCAAGACCCAACTTCCAGACCAACTCTTCCAACCGATCACGCTCCGGACCATCACCAAGTATTACGACCCGATGCGTAAGCCCCTGCTTCACCATGATACTGCTCGCGCGCAGGAGCACGTCGAAACCCTTCATGCGCACCAACCGTCCAACGGCCAATATGGTTGGCATCCCACTCTTCAACCGCACAGGCTGAAATGGATATTCACTCAAAGGAATCCCACACGCATGTCGCTCGAAGCGTGCCGTATCTATATCTGGATACCGACTGGATATGAACTTTATGTTGTAATCGGAGATGGTGAATATCCGGGCGGCCTTAGTAGTCTTCAGCCGGAACAGGGCAACTCGATTGAAAACATCGGACGCATGCATCTTGAAGACGAAGGGTATCCGTGAATACAGCGATAGGAACAAAGCTAAGTTCGTTCGGGTCCCAGCGAAGTGAGCCACAAGCAGATTGGGTCTAAAGCGCAACATAGACGGTGCAAATCGTGCAGCGTAGATCAGATCCCGGAGAACCTGTGCCTTCCTGCGGAAACCCCTGCAGTCCGTCGACAACCCAGACAAAACTGGCACTAAGACGTGTCGATCAATCATGGCCCTCAAGGAGTGCCGCCACTCCCACTGCAATTCAGGCAGATACGTTGTAATGTCGACAAAGTGAGCGAGTTGTGCCGGGACGCTTCTCGGTTTCGGGTGCGTTGCGAAGACTTGCACAGTACACCCTAGCCCTTGCAGGGCCATGATTTCGTGATGTACCCAAGTCTCACTCTTGGACGGAAAGATCTCTGCAAAATATACGATGCGCACGAGACGACGGCTCATCTGTGTGTGAATCGACGAATATCTCTCGTTAGCTCTCACCTTCTCACGCACGCAAGGTAATGTGTCACAGTGGCTCGCACGTCGTCAGTCGAGTCGACATTGATCTGCCTCGAATCCAATCTGCGTCAGACGGCACCAACGGTATACTTTCACTGGACCCGCACCCTGGCGGATAGGTGCACCTGGCGCCTCCAGGTCGCTCCCAACCCGCACGAGGATTCGGAGGCGGCATCAGGTACCGCCTCGATCCAATGCGGACGACTCGTGATCGTCTTGGCCGCACCTTCTGACAAACCTCGATTACTTGAGGTGCAACTGACGCTAGCAGGACACCGGATTCGACAGTTCGCGGCGAGGTCCGATCGCTCGGGTCATCCAATCCCCTCCCGCTTGAGCCGCTGACCACCGCCACCAGCAGCCAGACCCTCCACTATGGGACGCGATCCCTGCCTGGGAAGAACATTCGTCGGGAAAAGCGCCTCCCACTCTGCTTTTCACCGCACGGCGACTTCTTACCGGGAGTCGCCCCAATCTCACGGGCAAAAGTCGGTGCAACACGCTTCCGAGTGCCGTGCAGCCGAATCGACCGAGATCGTGTTTCGAAGCACCCTGTAGGCCGGTCCGGGACCGACCAGTGCCCGCAGGTAGCAGAGGTTAGCCCTTGAGTTAGCAGTGATCACATCAGCTCTACAGTTAAGCAGATGTGCGACTCGACCCCGAAGGTTGACACGGCCACGCCCGTGACGGTTTCTGGTCTTAACTCCGAGCATGCCTGCGTAGAGGCGCTCGCTCAAGATCAGCCTCCGAGTCCGGGCCAATCTTCTTGTCCAAGCAGCCAGCAAGTGTCAACGCCGGGTGAAAACTCCCCATTCCTGGCTCTTGAACATTGCCTACTCAGCAAGGGGGGTGACGAGCCTCAGCGGCGAAAACGACCAGCGTGACGCGTGCGGCCAGAGATTGTCCCAACTTCGCGAACTCAACGAGCGAGCGCTCCGCATCTCCAATGCCAAGTGACGGAATGGCGCAAGCAAGCCCAATCATCACGCGCGCGATACCTTTCTCGCGACGGCGCAGTAGCCCAGCGTCCACAATGCCAGCGAGTTGAGGCCTCGCAGGCTTTCGCCGGGCACCACCGGATTAAGCCGCCGCCAACGGTGGCTGCAACAGACAAACAGGCGGTATACTATCGAAAGCGCCCAGTCGGCTGCAGAAGCGACAATGCGCAACATCCAACCGAGTTTGGGAACCCGGCGGAGCGCTTCAGCGCCGCCGGATACAGCCGTACCTAAGAGCGTAAGCACCACGGCGGTGAGGTCGCCGCGGCGAAACAGATTCTCCACTTGGAAACCTCGGTCGCAAAGCATCTTGCCGATAGCGAACTCGGTGAAACGCCAGTAATCTTGTGGAATATCGTGGAGTTGATAGCACAGGGGCCACGTGAGGATCAGGCGGCCGCCAGGACTGAGAACTCGCCAAATCTCCGATAGGGCATCATCAAAATTCTCAACGTGCTCAAGCACTTCTGTCATCAAGACACATTCAAAGACCTCGTCCCGAAACGGGAGACGCGCCGCGCTCGCTCGCGCACTAACTTGGTGAGACCCTGCAATGTCAACTGCAAAATTCGATCGAAAGTACGGTTCATAGATGTGAGCGTATGGACGCTGCCCGCACCCGAGATCAAGGAGGCGACCGCAGTCTGGTGTAGTCGCCTCGCACGGCATGTGGCGGCGCAGGTACCGCCGGACATAGACATCATTCAAGCTCAGCATTATCCGCAGCACGCTCCAGTGTACCCGTCTCCTCGCCACCACTCTTGAGATCAGCAATAGCCTGTTTGTCGAGATGCTTTGCTTGCGGTTTCTCCGGACCTCCGCGTATGGGGTTGAAGACGGTCAGAATGCGCCCTTCCGCCACCTAAGAACTCTCGCTGGGCTACCACAACCGCACGGATTCCGATCACGTGCTATTAAGTTTGGAAGCTGGACCCCGTAGTAGCTGTATCCTGACCCAGCCCGTCCCGGACCGGGACAGGACTTCGAATAGATCCGCGCATGAAAGCAGCAATGGCCGTCAAGACAATCAGAACTCTCAGCAAGCCGGTCCCGTAAAGCGCCGCGGTTCCGCCCAGGAACATCAGCGGCGAAAGAATGGTCAGGTAGTAAAGCGTGGCGCTTGGATCGCCCGCGCGGAAGGCACGAGCAAAGAAAACCTCCGAGATGAATCCCACGGGTAGGAAGACTAACCACCCCAGAATACCGAAATTAAGGAACGATTCACCGAGGTAAGTCACCGAGATCGACGTCGAGTAGTCACTCGGAGCCAGGAAGCTTGCGTCTCTTCCAAACTGCGTCCCGTAACCGTAATCCGGCTTGTCGGGCCAGAGAAACCGGGGAAAGAAGTTGATAACAATATCGGCGTAATCGTGCCCCAATCGTTTCGGCCAGGCCCCCTCTTCGATCAGTCGGACAGATGCACTGACCGACTCAAGAAGGTTTAGGCGGTTGAAAATGATCAGGCCCGGCTCCGGCACTCCTTCATCACCCCTCAGCGCAGCCTGAGCGGACAACCGAGCCACCTCGCCCCACGACTCGCCCGCGCGGACATATTTCTCCATCGCGGTCCGGTAGTAGAACGTGGTTGGGAATAGGACAACGACACAGAAAAATGCAGCGGCGAGGACATACCACCTCGGCATACGGCGCGTGCGTATGTACCTGGCAACAACTGGGAGTATAAGCACAAGAATCGCTTCCTGCTTTCGACCAGCGAGTAGCCAGTACATGAACTCACAGGTTCCCAGGCCCGTCGCGCTGTGGCGCGCAATCCGGCGCCGAGGCGGCTGCCAATCGTCAAGGCAGCAGGCGACGAGAGCGACAGCATAGCCGTAGAAAGGAAAGTATTCCAGAAAACGCACCGCCGCGTGCAGGCTTGAGCCCAATGGCTCGGTCCCGACGCGCGTGAGCTGAAAAAAAGCGCCCTGCGATATAACGTAGAAACGGGCTAGCCAACCGACCACTTCCAAGGAAACGATCCCAGCGACTGATCGCCGACGCCTCCACAAACGTCGTACCGGTGGAGCGGCGCGCAGGCCTCGGAGACTGCTGCGCGCAAGACTAATGCCAATCTCGTACGCCGCGAATGAAGACAACGCAATGATGACGGCAATCCCCGCATAGTGCGTGTTCGCTGCGTAGCTGAAGCCAAACACGCCCAACCCAACCAGAATCGCCGGCAGACCATAATGCACAGAATACAAGACGCCGTACAACGCAAGCGGTGATACGAGGGAGTTCCGTGTGTACTCTGTACGCACGGCGGAAACACAAACCAGTAGAAGCACCAAGCCAGAGCACATGAGGAAGGTAGGTTCGCCGGCCATGTTACGGAAAAGCGTGAGGCCAGCGAGTGCAGCGAGGCTCGAAATGCCCATGCGGATTCCTGTGCTCGCTGGTCCTCTCTGGATTCCGTGCAGGTCAGGGTGCAATGTGTGCATCTTTCACAGGAGGCGGCGAACATCCCTAACCGAACTCAGACGAATGCCCCACAGCTCACAGGGTCTGATCAACTGGCGGGCCCACACCGCGCACACTAGATACCCTAACGCAAGAGCGTTTGCCAGCATAATCGCCAAGATCAGCCCATCTGCACCGCGAGTATGCGCGAGAGGCCAGCCGAGGCCGGCAAGTCCGGCAAGAGCGAGGAACTCACCGGCCGTGGCGGTCCGTGTCTCACCCAGCGCCCTTAGACTCCTAGCCAACACCTCACGAGTGCCTGTCAGTGAGAGGGCAATCGTGAGGTAAGCCGCGATGGTTCCAGCGGGGGCGAAGGCCGAACCATACAGAAGGGGAACCACGGCATGAGCCGATAGTACTACGACGAGCGTCGTCGGAAAGAGGACGAAGGTTGTCGCCCGGATCCCGCTAGCCAGTTCTTCTGACCCTTTCCGCTTGGACTGCTTGCCCGCCGCAGCTAATCTCGGAAAGAGGACGGTGCTGAATGTAGAGGTCACGCTCCCGACGCTTGCATACGCCAGTGCAAACGCCACCATGTAAAACCCCAACAACCTGTCGCCAAAGTGTGCTACTGCCAGTAGCCGGTCTACCTGAGAGGAAGCGATCAGCAGAAGAGTAAGACCGTGGAAAGCGATTCCACGAACGAGCAGAGGACGTACGGCCGATAGCGCCCCCGTTGGGCGAGGTGCCAGCCGCGTTGTTGACAACCTAGCCACGGCTACGAGTACTGTCGCGAGCAGATTCGTCGCTAAGACCACTGGAACGTAAGACTGGTGGGCCACTGCAAGAATAGTGAGGCCGCCGAGATAGACGATTCCCGGAGCGACCCTATATGCGTTGTATCGTTTGAGCCTATGGGCGCCAAGGTCTCTGGCGTTTGCTGCAAGAGCGACGAATTGAAAGGGTGTCGCCAGGCCCAAGAACCATCTAGCCAAACTCCAGGCTTGCTCACGTGCCTCGCCTAGAAGTAAAGGCAAAGCCACCCAGCCCAAGCCGACACACCAGGGAATAAGCAACAGGGAGAGGAAAATCGCCGCGGCAGTAATCTCCCGTTCCCGCTCTGGTTCCCTGCTGACCTCGTAAGCAGCCGCATCATTGAGACTCAGAAAGCAAACACCTGCAAGCAGTTGCGGCCAAAAGAGAATAGCTGCGAGCAGTCCCCGACCCTCCGGCCCTAGAAGACGGGCAGCGATGATACCTGTGAGCGCGCCGGACGTCAGAATCAGGCCATTGGCAACGAATGTATTAGCTAAACCGCCCTCCCGGGGGAGGCGTTCCAAACTCCATACATCCGCGGGACCAGACCGAGTTCCCGGCTCAGGCTGAGGCTCGATCGTGACGCACACTCGGTACCGGATTCCGCTCTGCCCCTTGACGCACGCCTTGTCAGTAGCCATTCACGCGTGAACGGCAGTGTCCGCGAGAAACGTTAACTGGACCTCTCACCCAAAACCCCCCTTCAGTCGCTTCTCGCTCCAGGGTTCGGTTCGTCCTTTCGGTCTTCGCGCACAGCCAAGCAACCTGAATCTCGTATGGGCTAATTGTGCCGGAGCGAACGCTCAAGGTCACACCCACTCGCTCCAGAGCCCATCCGCAGGAATTGCCGCGGCGCCTGCTAGGAGGTTCTCATGCACCAGTACCCAGCAAGTTGTTCTGTAGTGGATCACGTCAACGGGGCGGCCCCGGTGTCAGTAAGACGCACCTGCTCCGCGATCCAGCGGTACGTCTGCCCAATCCCGTCCCGCAGACTCACCCGCGCCCGCCACCCCAACGACTCGATCTTCACATGCGAGAAATTCCGCGACCGCACGCCCACCGGCCCCTCCACGTGCTTGACGCGGATCTCCTTCCCGGAGATCTCGATGACCTTCTGCACCAGCTCGTCCACCGTGATGTACTCGGGCGAGCCGATGTTCACCGGCCCTTCAAGGTGGGACTGCATCAACCCGTATATGCCCTCCAACATGTCGTCCACATAGATATACGAGCGCACCGCGCTGCCGTCCCCCCAGACCTCAATCGTTCCGCCGTCCGCCGCCTCGGCGACCTTGCGGCAGATGGCAGCCGGGGCCTTCTCACGGCCGCCCGTCCATGCGCCTTCCGGGCCGTAGGTGTTCTGGAGCCGCGCGATGCGGACCTGCATGCCGTAGCGGCGGCCGTAGGCCTGGGCTACACGCTCTGCGTAGAGCTTCTCCCAGCCATACTCGTTGTCGGGGTTCGCCGGGATCGCGTCCGCCTCGCCCAGCGCGGGCGCACCGGGCTCCATATCGGGGTAGACGCAGACGGATGAAGGGAAGAAGTAGCGCGGCACACCCAGCTCGGCCGCGGTATGGGTCATGTGGCCGTTGATGAGCGCGTTGTTTCGCAGCACCTCGCACTCCGCCACCGAGATGAAGCCCATGCCGCCCATGTCGGCGGCGAGCTGGTAGACCTCGTCGAACCTGCCGCCGTCGGAGAGCGCCAGGGCCTTCCGGCAGTTCTCGGGCTCCCGCAGGTCCAGCAGCACGAATTCGTCCGCCTGGGTCGGCGCGAACTCGTGCTCCTTGATGTCCACGCCCCGCACCCAGTAACCCTCGCGCTTGAGCTTCTTCGCCAGGTGGCCACCGATGAACCCGCCGGCGCCACAGACCAGCGCCCTCTTCATATCCGACCTCTCTGCCTCAGGCGGCCACCGCCCGCAGCAGCCGCCGGTCCATCTCCACACTCACCGCCTGCCGGATCGCCGACACGCATACCACCACCCGGGACGCGCCCCGCGCCTCCACCAGCACGCCGCGCATCCCCTGGAACGGCCCGGAGACCACCACGACTTGCTGGCCCGGCTCCAGGTAGTCCACCGGTGTGGGCAACAGGCCCGTCTCGTTCGCGCCCGCCACCAGCCGGCGGACCGCCGCTAGCTCCTCCTCGCTCACCGGCGTCGGGTAGCCGCTGGGCCGCAGCACCTGGCTCACCCCAGGGGTCCGCACAACCGCGCCCAGCCGCGTCAGGTCGAAGCGCGCGAACACATAGCCAGGAAACAACGGGAAGCGCACCCGCTTCACCCGGTCCGCCCACTGCCGCTCGCGCTCCAGCAGCGGCAGGTAGGGCTCGACGCCCGCCGCCTCCAGCCGCTCCGCCACCTTCTTCTCCGCGCGGGCCCGGGTGTGGCAAGCGTACCAGCGCGGCTCGGCGTAGAGTACGTCCGGAGCCTGGCGAACCTTCTCACGCAGGGACGGCGTCGAGAAGTACATCTTTTCCGAGAAACGGGTCACGTCGGTTCCATTCACAGTCGGGCCCTGTCAGTTACAGGGCGCCCCTGACACAGCCCCTCACTACCCGCCTGGCTGACGGCGCCACGAATGCCGCGGCGCCCGAGGCCCCGCCCAGCCACACCGGCGCCCGGCAGGGCCCGTCATCTTATTAACAACTTTGATAGTAAGGATAATAGGGCGTCATGACAGTCCCGTCAGGCTCCACCGACCGCCGCGGGCGAACCATAACGCCGCGCTCATTCGTAGGAAAAGAACTCGTGGTTCAGCCTCGGAACCAGCGCTGACCTTTGGGGGGAGCATAGTTTGGTGTCCACCCTAAGGCCCGCATACAGACGCTGTCAAGACGCAAGCGGTGCGGCTGCTCGGACGCGAGGACCACGAACTCCACCCGCCGGTTGATCGCCCGCCGGTCCGCCGTGTCGTTGCTGGCGATGCGCCGCGACTCGCCGACTGAACGGCGCCGCTCCCGCCCGGACTTGCGCCGGCCCGCACGCGTGTTACTCTGGCGGCTGATGTTCGGCACACCACCTCGTGCAGGGCGCACAGCCCGGTTCTCGCTCGCGCTTCTCTTGCTCGCCGCGGGCGCGCCGGCGCTCTTCGCTCAGAGCGGCTACGCGCCGCCGGCGCACGCCACGCTGCGCGGCTGGGAGGAGCAGGCGCGGTTGGCCATCTTCGACCGCAGCGGCAGCTACTTCGGTCGCACCAGCGACCGGGGCATCCTGCAGCGGTTCAACGAGCGGATGGACTCGGAGTACCACCTCGATCTCATCTCGTTCGACCTCTCGCTCAGTGAAGTCTACGACTGGTACCGGCGCGACAACGGCGCTCGCGTCTGGGCCGGCAGCATCAATCACCTGCAGCTGGTCCAGCGGGCGGAGCTCAAGGCAGCCGTCGGGCTGGGCG
>Ga0209636_10003723_pt1 | contig 15567 bp, 11 predicted proteins | sample DeeMarSWOR152_54_FD_187464 | JGI IMG/M metagenome (GOLD analysis project Ga0209636, IMG submission 187464) | Marine sediment microbial communities from White Oak River estuary, North Carolina - WOR-1-52-54 (SPAdes) (version 2) | ecosystem: Environmental > Aquatic > Marine > Intertidal zone >...
ATGAGCATCAGGGGTAAAAATACGATAATGATTAAAAATATAATAGTCGGTGAGGTCTGGATTTGTTCGGGCCAATCTAATATGCAATGGGCGGTGAAGCAGTCGGCTAACGCAGAGCAGGAGATTGCCAAGGCCGATTATCCGAATATTCGGCTGTTCACGGTGAAGCGAGAGGTAGCGGAGCAGCCAAAGTCTGATTGTGTGGGCAGTTGGACATCGTGCAGCCCCGAGACGATTCCAGATTTTTCAGCGGTAGCATATTATTTTGGCAGAGAGCTGCACAGAGAGCTTGATGTGCCGGTCGGGTTAATTCATACTTCGTGGGGCGGTACACCGGCCGAGGCGTGGACGAGACGAGGGATACTTGAGAAGGATGCGGATTTTGTACCTATTTTGACACGTTATGATGATGCAATTGCGAAGTATCCGGAAGCAAAGAAAGAATATGAGCTGAAGGTAGCTGTATGGGAGGAGGCCGTTGAAAAGGCCAAAGCGGAGGGGAAGAAACCACCACGGAGGCCGGGTGCGCCATTCGGGCCGGGAAATCCTCATTCGCCGGCGGGTTTGTATAATGCCATGATTGCTCCGCTGATTCCATACGGGATTCAGGGGGCGATATGGTACCAGGGGGAATCGAACGCCGACCGGGCCTATCAGTATCGCAAGCTCTTTCCTGCGATGATTCAGAACTGGCGTGATGACTGGGGTCAGGGTAATTTTCCTTTTCTTTTTGTGCAGTTGGCTAATTTTATGGCTATCAATCCTGAGCCGGTTGACAGTGCGTGGGCGGAGCTGCGCGAGGCTCAGCTAATGACGTTGGCTTTGCCAAACACAGGAATGGCAGTAATAATTGACATTGGGCAGGCCGACGACATACACCCGAAGAACAAACAGGATGTTGGTAAACGTTTGGCTTTGTGGGCTTTGGCCAAGAGCTACGGGAAAGAGTTGGTGTGCTCCGGGCCTATCTATAAATCGATGAAGGTCGAGGGTGATAAGATTATCCTGCAATTCGATCACGTTGGTGGTGGGCTTGTTACCAGTGGTGACGAGTCATTGAAAGGTTTTGCTGTTGCGGGGGCGGACCGCAAGTTTGTTTGGGCCGATGCAAGGATAGATGGTGATACCGTTGTAGTTGGCAGCGATCAAGTTTCCGAGCCTGTTGCTGTGCGTTACGCCTGGGCTGACAATCCTGTATGCAATCTGTATAATAAGGAAGGTCTGCCGGCTTCTCCATTCCGCACGGATGATTGGCCTGGGATAACGGCCGACAAGAAATAGTACCCAGAAATAATTGGTTTTTCCCGGCTGACATTTTCATATGGCTTGTAGAGCCGTCGGAGAAGGTACAGCGTTTTTTGGGTTAAGGTGCGGGCGAAAATCGTTTGACAAAACGAACTTTAAGATTAGCATAAATTCTTTTTGGATAAACGGCGGCACGCATCTTGTTTTAAGTCTTTGCGTTCCTTGTTAACAATACATTGGTCTTTTGTTGCTTTACAAATTGCGACAATGAATGACTCATTGAAGGTCATCTTAGCACAAAGTGAAGGTTTGAACCTTATACTGTTGATGGGCATTGCGATTTTTGGCGGGACGATAGGCGCAAGGATATTCCAAAAACTCCGCATTCCACAGATAATCGGTTACGTCACTATCGGTATAATCCTGGGGCCTGTACTGAGTGTCATCTCACAGCAGACGGTGCAGAGTCTCGAGCCGTTCAATTTATTTGCTCTTGGTATTATCGGTTTTTTAATTGGAGGTGAGCTTGAACGTGACATCTTTGTGAAATTCGGCAAACAGGTTTTTGCGATTTTACTGTTTGAGGGGGGCGTTGCCTTTCTGCTGGTGCTGGTTACCAGTTTTCTCATACTTTTGTATTTCTACGATTGGCACATAGCGTTGGCAATTGCTCTTGTGTTTGGCGCTATCTGTTCAGCGACAGATCCAGCTTCGACGGTAAATGTGTTGTGGGAATACAAAACACGTGGTCCGCTGACGACGATGCTAACAGCAATAGTTGCGCTTGATGATGCACTTGCGCTGGTGCTGTATATTAGCAGTGTCAGTCTGGCAAGTCTTCTTACAGGCCATAAGGAAGCTGGTTTGTTGACAATGATGTTTCACTCATTCTATGAAATGGTAGGGTCTTTAGGGCTGGGTGTATCAGCAGGGCTGATATTGCGATGGATTATAAGGTGGGTGGATGATGATGAGAAAACCTTGATTTTCACAATCAGTATTATAGTGCTCACTATTGGCCTGGCGATAAATTGGAAGTTTGATGTAATTTTGTCGTCTATGGCTTGCGGCGTGACTTTGATAAATCTGTCACCAAGGCGTAGTCTTAAGAGTTTTGAGCTTGTTCGCAGACTTTCACCACCGATATATGTTCTGTTTTTTGTGATTATCGGTGCCAGATTGAAGATCAGTATAAGCAGCCAGATATGGGTGCTGGCTGGTGCTTACATTCTCGGTAGTGTCGTTGGCAAAACAACAGGGTCATACTGGGGCGCTGTTTACTCCAAAGCTGTACCGACAATTAGAAAATATCTGGGCTTTTGTTTATATCAACAGGGCACTATTGCAGTTGCTTTGTTGATTATGGCAAGTCACCGATTCGAAGGCCAAATCAGAGATGTAATGCTGTCGGTGATAATAGCAGGCGTGTTTATACTTCAGCTTTTTGGCCCGTTATTTGTAAAGATGGGTATCAAAAAAGCTGACGAAGTCGGTATGAATATCACAGAGGAGGACCTGATTAAGACTTACAAAGTTGGCGATGTGATGGATGCAAAGGTGCCGATTATTTCGGCAGGTATGTCCCTGAGCGAAGTTATCAAGATAGTCAGCAATACCACCAGCTTTTATTATCCTGTGGTTGACAACGATAAAAAGCTGATTGGTGCTGTTACGCTGGATGGTATCAGGAATACTTTTGCGACCCAGGAATTAAATGATTGGCTGGTGGCACTCGATATTATGGAGCCGATTATCGGTAAGGTGACACCGGATACGGCACTGCCAGAGGCGTTGGAGAAGACAAGGCAGCTTGATGCAGAATATATGCCGGTTGTAGCTTCGCGCGAAGATGATGAATTTGTGGGTGTTTTAGGATATCGCGCGGTTCGTCGGTCAATGAGTGCTGAAGTGTTGTCACGGCAACAAAAAGCCGATAGTATAGCAGGTGACCGACAGGCGTAACTTATCTGAACTTCAAAGGCGGCATTACTAATGATTTATTCACTTGCTAATGCGAGTGGCCAGGTGATTAGTCATTTGAATTTGGCCTTGTTATTCGGCTTGATTATTTTGGGTGGTGCGTTTGGTGCCCGTCTTTTTCAAAGACTTCGCATTCCTCAGGTTGTCGGCTGTATTATTGTCGGAATACTTCTGGGCGATGTCCTTGGTTTAATAACTCCGCAGACCATTGACTCTCTTGAGCCTTTCACAATGTTCGCACTGGGCCTTATAGGCTTTATGATTGGAGCAGAACTTCGTGCTGATGTCTTTAAGAAATATGGCAAGCAATTTTTTATCATTCTTTTCTCACAGGGGATAGGGGCTTTTTTATTGGTAATAGTTGGCGCATCAGTGGTGATGTGGTTTGTAACAGGTAATCTGTTTACTTCGATTGCGGTGGGGCTTGTGCTTGGTGCCATTGCCTCAGCTACTGCGCCGGCGGCGACGGCAAATGTTTTATGGGAGTATAAGACAAGGGGACCTTTGACAGCGGCGGTTTTAGCTATAGTGGCACTTGATGATGCTTTGGCTCTGCTGCTTTATCGCGGCGCGGCAACAGGAGCGAAGGCGCTTATGGGTACAGGTGATACCTCTGTTTTAAGCACTACAGTTTTGCTCTTAGGTGAAATTGTTGGAGCAATAGTGTTAGGATTCTTAGCAGGCGTGTTGCTCTATGTACTCTTAAAGTTTGTCAGAGCTGAGGATAAGATTCTTGAGTTTGCCCTGGCGTCTCTTTTGCTTGTTGTGGGCATCTCAATGATACCGAAAATTGACCCCATTTTGCCTGCTATGGCGCTGGGTATAACGATTGCTAACTTAATGCCCCGCCAGAGCAAGGGTACATTTGAGCTTGTCGAGAAATTTTCTCCGCCGATTTATGTTTCATTTTTTGTTTTGGCTGGGGCCCATATGGAGTTTGGCAAGCTCGGTCCTTGGATGGTGGCTATGATAACGGTGTATGTTCTGTGCAGGGCGGCCGGCAAGATGATTGGTTCATGGATTGGTGCCAGGCATTCTAAAGCACCGGCTGTGGTTCGTAAATACCTGGGTATTTGTTTGCTTCCCCAGGCAGGTGTGGCCATCGGTCTTGCTATCCTGGCGAGCCAGCAGTTTAACAAGGACCTCGGTCATACGATTATTATGGTTGTTATGACGGCGACATTTTTGATGGAGATACTTGGTCCGATGTTAGTAAAGGTAGGTGTTAAGAAGGCGGATGAAGTGGGAATGAATGTTACCGAGGAGGATCTGATAAAGACATATACAGTTAAAGATGTTATGGATACCGAGCCGACAAGTATTGTGCAGAACCTGTCGCTCCAGCAGATTCTTGAGGTGTTCAGCACAAGTGAGAGTGTGTATTATCCGGTTATTGACGGCCAATCCCGGATTACGGGGATAATTACTATCTCGGATATTAAAGAGATGTTTGCCAACAGGGAATTTGCCGGCTGGCTGCTGGCCTGTGATGTTGCCGAGCCGGTACGAGATAAGACGACTCCAAATAAGCCGCTTGAAGAGGCAATGGAGCAGATGAGGCTATATGATTTGGGAAATATGCCCGTAGTGGCCAGTGAGGATAGCGAGGAGCTCGTTGGTGTTTTGGATTACCGCAAGGCGCTTCGCAAAATAAGTGCCGAGGTTTTACACAGGCGACAAATGGCGGATGGACAGGCCCTTGCAACTGGTTAAATGGGTCCGTGTTTATGAGTTATGATTTCGTATTTTACGGATTAAAAGTAGGATTGGTGGAATCTTGAAGCCGTTTTCCTTTCCAAAAAAGAAAAGGCTTGTCAGTAAGAAACAATTCGAAGCCGTTTTGGCTCGTGGCCTGCGTGCAGGCAATGGGTTGCTTACACTCTATATGGCGGAAAACGATTGTGGTTATCCGCGATTGGGTGTTTCTGTTGGCAAATCTCATGGCAGTGCGGTTGTGCGTAATCGATTGAAGCGGCTGTTGCGGGAAGTCTTTCGGCAAAACCAGGACCGGATTCCGACCGGCTTCGATTATTTGCTTATGATTTCGCCTAAGCGGCCGAGGGACTCCAAACGCGGAAAGGAGCGTTTGGGAACCCCGAAGAAATCAGATAACTCAGGCACCGGAGAAGCTGTAAGGCAGGGAATCCAGCCGACATTTGAGCAGGTAAAGGGCTCGTTTTTGGCTCTGGTGGCTACCGCGGTCGGGAAAAGAAATCAAAAATTAAAATGCAAAAATCAAAATGTCGAGGATCCGCCAAAGGCGGGACATATAAAAATGCAAAATTATTTTGTTCGTGGGCGGGAACAATGAACTCACTTTTGAATTCTGATTTGTAATTTTGATATTGAATTTTAATTATGGCTCAGAAAAGCAAATTAATACCGATAGGTGCAGCGGCAAAAAAAGCTGGCATTTCCCGGCAATCTCTGCAATATTACATTATGGTCGGATTGCTCGAGCCTACCGAGATTACGCCGACCGGCAGACGGTTGTTTGACCAAAAGAGTATCGAGCGAATTAAACTGATAAAAAAACTTAACGACAGCGGCTATCCTTTGCGTGCTATACGGGAGTTGTTTCTGGAAGGCCGCGGCGATTTGAAAGGGGGCAAACAGTGAGTGACTACGAAATCACCCAAAGAAGACGCAATATTATTGTGGGCATTTTTGTGATAGCAGGCGTGTGTGCGCTTGTATGGCTGATATTTAAGTTCGGCGATATGCCGACGGCTGTCACCAAACTCGGCTCTTTTGAGGTGTTCGTTCAATTCCCAACAGCGCGTGGAGTGCAGAGGGATACGCCGGTGCAATTTTGTGGCTATCAAATCGGCAGGGTTACAAAGGTTATGGCTCCGGAGATACGCCGAGATTTGAATACCGGACTTGAGTATCATCAGACATTGGTTGTTCTTAATATTGATAACAAATACGTCAATATTCCCTCCAACGTTGATGTAAAATTGATGACGCGTGGTTTGGCCAGCAGCTACATCGAACTTGAGGTTGACCCTGCTAAATTGCCGCCGCTTGATCCGAATCGGCCGAAAACAGAGTTTTTGGTGGATAAAATGCTGCTGCAAGGCTCAACCGGTATGACCAGCGAGTTTTTCCCGGAAGAAAGCCAGGAAAAACTCAGCGAGCTGGTTGATGGCCTCAAAGCCTTTATTGACAACGCCAACGATATTATTGGCGACCCCAATAGCAAAGAAAATATCAAGCAGACTTTAGCTAATTTAGGAGAGGCGTCACAACGGCTTACGCAGACGATAGAGGAATTCAGCAAATTCGCTGCTTCCGGGACCTCAACTTTGAAAAACGCTGATGCTAAAATAGAAGAGGTCACTACCGCTGTGATCAATACGAGCGAAGAATTCCAACAATTTGCTGCTGCCGGGACATCAACCTTGAAAAATACTGATGCCAAATTAGAAAAACTCGTTGTTGCTATGGTCGATACAAGTGAAGAATTAAGCAAAGCGGCATCAGAGTTGCGGCTAATCCTGGAGAAGATAAACAGCGGGCAAGGTAGCGCTGCCAGGCTCCTCAATGATGGACGGTTTTACGAAGAATTGCTTGAAAATACTCAACAATTGCAGGTGCTGTTGGAAGGTCTAACATCGTTCATAAAGGAAGTCAATGAGAAGGGCTTGCGGTCCAAGTGGTAGCTAAACTATTTATTCCTCATTTAGCACAGTGCTTTGCCCCGCACCGAAACAGAGCACAGTGCTGTGCTTTTCCCACCTCCATCAGGCTTACGGTGCACTTTGCTATTCCGAGTTACTTGTTGCCGGATTAGCCGTTAGTGCGGCTCCTCAGTTGGGCTCTGTTTGTAGAATTGGAGCCCAATTACTCGGCCAGCTCTTATCCTCGATAATTCTTTCTCTGTCGAGCGGCGTTATGGCGCTGGGCTTTTCCGGAAACTGTCCCTTGTCAGAAGTGTCTTTGATCCACCTGTTCAGAATCGCCCGCATTTTTTTAAGCGTCTTCTCGTGTTTCGGTGAGTCTGCAAGGTTGTGTATCTCATAGGGGTCGTTCCGGATATCGTAGAGTTCCTCATTTGGTTTTCGCGGCGCCATGAACAAGGCCTGGGTAGGTGTAAGTTTGCCCTGGGCGTGAAGCTCTTTCATAAGATTCAACATCGGATAGGACCGCTCTTTGTAAGCGTTCTTCTGTGTGTAGGGCCGCTCGGGCATAAAGTTGCGGATATATTTGTATTGTTTTGTCCGGACACAACGGATACGGTCAATGGTCTCATCACAGCGGTCGCGGGCAGCGATTATGTAATCCCGCTTGCTCACAGGCTTCCAAACGCTCTTTGCATCAGGTTCAAGAAAGACCTGTCCTTCTACATGCTTAGGTGGCTCGATGCCGGCAATTTTCAGTACCGTGGCCGAGATGTCGATTGCACTTATCAGGTAGTCGCACCCCTGACCGGCCTTGAGCCTGCCCGGCCAGCGAATAATCAATGGGATATGGATGCCCCCATCGTAAAGCCACTGTTTGCCGCGGACGTGGCAGCGGCCATGGTCGCCTATGAAAATGACCACGGTATTGTTCGCCAAGGCCTCATCATCGAGGCGTTGTAGAATCTTGCCGACGTATTGGTCCATCACCTGGATGGAGTTGAGGTAGGTAGCCCAATCATCCCGTGCGATGGGGTGGTCAGGGTAGTAGGGCGGCAGCTTGACCTTGGCTGGGTCGACAGGATTATCAAGCTTTTCGCGCAAATTTTTCCAGTGTCCGCCCCGATGCGTTACACTGATGGATAGCTGGGCGAAGAACGGCTGGCCGGGCTTACGCTGATTCCAGTCGCTACCATCGAAATCATTTTTGAGTTGGAAATTGAAATCTGTTTTGCCCGAGCCGCGCACGCCAGGGGCAGCGGTTTTAACGTTGGCAGTGAAGTATCCCGCCTCATGGAAGTACTCGGTTATCAGACGGACTGGTTCGGGCAACGTGTAACCATCATCGCGATGGCTGCGGTGATGATGGGCGCCAATGGAGGTCTGGTACATACCCGTAATCATTGCGGACCGACTGGGAGAGCACACTGGAGAGGTTGTAAATGCATTGGTGAAGCGAGTGCCCTGGCGAGCCAGCTTGTCCAGGTTTGGGGTCTGCACGACTTCTGCGCCATAGCAGCTCAGGTCCGGACTGATGTCCTCAGACAAAATCCACAGGATGTTGGGCCTTTCCATATTTTTCATGTTGGCGAACAGCCCTTTTGGCATAGCCATGACTGCTGCTCCCACTCCCACGGCTCTAAGAAAATTACGCCGATTCATAACAATCACCTTTTTTTATGATAGTCTTATTCTGTTCTGTATCCACTTTTCCTGCCTTTGTTCCCTTCCCGTGATTTGGCATCTGGATTGTAGTCCGGATTTGGCCTTGGCAGCCTGGCGCCGGTAGCCGTGAGCCAGTTGCTCAATTTAGCGTTGAGTTCCCTGACCTTTTCCGGCATCTTTTCGGAGAGGTCGTCTTTTTCTGAGAGGTCGGCCTTTAAATTAAACAGCTCGAAAGTTTTGCCCTCATACCGTTTGATAAGCTTCCAGTTACCTGCTCTGACGATGCTGTAGGGTACGACGTCGCCGCGGTAGTGGGGGAAGTGCCAGAAGATGGCTTCACGATCCAGTTTTTTTGTACCGTTGGATTTTAGATGCTCAAGAAGTGAAACGCCATCTATGTCACGGTCTCGCGGCAGCGAAATGCCGGCAGCCTCACAAATGGTTGGAAAGTAGTCGACGCTGGTAACCGGTTCGTGACTGACCGTGCCCGGTTTTATAACCTCCGGCCAGCGGACAATCAAAGGCTCACGGATACCGCCTTCGTACGGATATCCCTTGCCGGCACGCAGGGGGGCATTGTTCGTTACGCCCAGAAGGCCGCCGTTGTCGCTGGTGAAGAAAATGATAGTTCTGTCCTCCAGGTTAAGGTCGTCGAGCACAGCCATAATCTTGCCCACAGCATCGTCCACACTTTCGACCATCGCAGCGTAGGTTGGGTTATTATGGTTTGTGGGCTTCTTGGCTTTGTATTTGTCAATGAGTTTTTCCTTGCCTTGGATTGGCATGTGGACTGCATAGTGAGCCATGTAAAGGAAGAATGGCTTATCTTTATGGCGGCGAATGAAGTTAACCGCTTCATCAGCTTCACGATCAGTGAGGTACTCTCCTTTGCGGCGGGGGGCCAATGTCGGGATTTGACCCTGACGCTTTAAAAAATATGGGTCAAAATAACTGGGTGGGTGGCCGAAGTCGCAGCCGCCGATGTTGAAATCAAAGCCTTGCTTGTCCGGATACCAATCGTCCGCACCAAGGTGCCACTTGCCGATATGGCACGATGTGTATCCAGCAGTTTTAAGCGCCTCAGCAATAGTTATTTCTTCAAGCTCCATCCACAAGGCGTTGGGCGGGCACAGCAATTTTTTGTTTTTATCGCCGACATATTCAGTTGGATTTTTCTTATCCGGAGGAATCTTGCCGCCCTGGAAGCGTGCGCGGATCCAGTCGGTAACGCCAAGGCGAGCCGGGTAGCGTCCTGTCATCACGGCCGCCCGGGTCGGTGAGCAGACTGCGCAGGCGGCATAGCCGTCAGTGAACCGCATACCCTCAGCGGCAAGTTTGTCAATGTTGGGCGTCTCATAGAAGGTGCTGCCGTAACAGCCCGTGTCCATCCATCCCAAATCGTCGATTAAGATTAAAATGAAATTGAGTTTTTTGTCCCTTAGCTCGTTCGCAAAGAGCTTCTTAGTGCTTGCGGGTCCCCGAAAAGCGAAAGCTGTAGCTCCCCAACTCATAGCCTTCAGAAGGCCGCGGCGGCTATAGCAGTGTTTACTCATCTTGATTTCTCCCATAAATATTGGTCAATCATCACTTCTTGTTTGACATTAGTCGAGGTTTATTACCACTACCGTTTGATTGATATTTGGCGCAGTGGCGGGGAAAGTAATACGGCCATCGGCTGAATCTGCCTTGATGTAATACTCCAGGTCGGCTTTTATCCGGTCAGCAGGAATCTTGACTGAATACACTCCGCGGGCAATATGTTTAAGGGCGATTCTGTTGAATTTGTGCTTGCCCATCGGCCGCCAATACAATGCCGCATCTTTAGGCTGGTTCTGGGCCAGAAAGATGACCTTGAGTTTCAGGTCCTCACCGGCCGTCAGGCTGCTACGCACGGTCGGCAAGATGATTCGCAACGGCCCATCATAGCGATTGGATAACATTGCATCAGCCGGCAAATCCTGGCCCAGAATTTTGGCCAGCTCCTGACCGGGTTCTGTGAGCAATGTTGGCATCAAATGCTGCTGCCAGTTTGCTACGTTGCCCATCGCGCCATTCGTAGTTACGGTTGCCAACAGGTACCGGTGCACATCAGCTACCTGGGCGATTAGCTCCCTTCTGATTGGCAAGGCGATTTTTTGGGCCAGCCGCTTTCGGGCGTCAGGGTCCTTTTCATCCTTCACCTGCTTCATCGCTGCGTTGAACCGTGCCCAGGTGCAGTTGACCTGCCCTACTGCGCGCAGATAGCGGAAGTTGTTCAGCCAGTAGTCGAACCTTTCCAGATTGCCGGGGCCTTTGACCTGCGGGCGCAGCCTGGCCAGCTCATCGACAAATGCATACTCCTTGCTTACCTGTTTCCACGGTCTTTCGTCAGGTTTGATTCCGCCGGGTCCATTGACCCAGGTGGAAGGCCGAGGCAGGTTGGAAGCTTGCTGCCCTCCGGCCGCAGCCGACGGGCTTCCATCGAGGCTCGTGAATAATCCGGCGATTGGCTCAGCCACCTCTGGACCGAACTGCGTTAGTGCCCAGTCGGCGTAGAAGTCGTTTGTCGGTAAGTCGCGCGGCCTGCCGTCAGAATCCGAAGGCGGCAGGTCGGCCTCGTAGTCTTTGTAGGCCGGGCCGCCACAGTTAATCTTCCTTGTAATGCCTTGGCCTTGCACAACAAAGGCAGCGATGCACGGAAACTCTACTACCTTAACAAAATTGATTTCCAACAGGCCGTTGGTTACCTTTACATCCTCAAATGTGTAATCCAACGCCCTGTTTTTGCCGACCTCGGTGAAGATGTCCAGCTTGTCAATAACTCGTTTGCTCTGGAGTTCAACACCGAAGATGCGTTTGCCTACAGCGTTGTAGTGAGGCTCACAGAATTTGAGAGTAATGGTATATGAGCCATTCGGCACTTTCAGGCGATAGGCTTTTACGTCCCAGATGACTGTCTGGTAAAGCGGATCATTTTCGGTGTCAGCTATAGGATTGTTAGGGAAGTGGGCGACGTTGCCTCCTTCACGGCCTTCGGTAAGTTTCGGTTTCGGCGGTTCGAGCTTTTTGCCGAAGTCCGGGTTCCAGCCGCTCTGCTCCCAGGCTGCGTGGGCCAGTGCCGATACATTCGGTCCAAGGACTCTTGTTCGCCAGTGGATGCCCATTAAGCCTGTGCATTCGTATGCCAGCGCGTCAGCCGCGTCACGCCGCATTCGGCCTGCCCAAAGCTGGGGGATTATCAAAGCCGGATCGTCCTCCAGCCAGGGAATGGCCCATTTTGGCCGTCCCTTGACTCGGGCGAAGCCAGGCTCGACCGGGGCAAAGCCGACATTACGATTGATACAGCTAACCGGAATTTCCTTGGGCAAAACATTGTCGAACAGCGCTCGGTCCTTTGGCGGTCCCAGGACCCAGCCACATGTGGCCAGTGTGAATGGGGCCTTGAGCTTCGCCGCTGCTGCAATCGCAGCGCGGAAGTCGGCCAGCGTGGCTTCAACCTGCTCATCCTCCGGGTCGCCCCATGTCCAGCCTTCGGGCGTCCAGAACCAGTAATAATCCAATGGGTACGCTTTGGTGATTCGCTGGAACATACCCTCGTAAACTTCCTGCGCAACAGCCGCGTCGGAGGGGTCCTTGCCCATAGTTTTGATGTGCTCTTTTACGGTATCCGGTATGGTGAGCGGTGTTTCTGTCCCCACACAGGTCTTAACACCGAGAGTGTGAGCGTATTCGAAGGCCTCTTTCAGCATATTGCCCACACGGTTGAAGACCTCGTTTCTCTGTTCCAGTGTTTTCGGCCACGGCATCATATCGAACATTACTTCCGGGCCGTAGTCATCGCGTTCAAAAAGCTGGGCTGCGCCGAAATTGAATTCGCCGGTGTTTTTAGCTGAATAGCCCCAGTTGCCGCGAAGAGTATTTTGATAGCTGGCCGGAGAACTGAACTTGACCCTGCCATCCGGTTCAACATCCTCTGCCAGGCCTATCCAGACTGTCGGTTCAGGTCCGGCACCGCCCTGAGGGTATGTGTGCAGCCCGAAGAAGTTCATGCGCATCTTGGGCAGTTGTGCAATGACGGCCTTGTAGTCGTCAGTATTCCACCAGTCCGGGCCTTCAGGAAAATCATGGAACGGCTGAATTCCCCGCAGGTTGAATAAGGGCTTGCCTTTTTCATCGAGGTCGGGAATTTTCAAGGCGATTCGGTCATCGGGTATAGTGTCACCGTGCAGATAAAAACGCACGCCCAAATGTTCTGCAAATCGGTAAGCACCATAAAGCGTCCCGATAGAGTCCCCGCCGGCAATCAGTACGGCTTGCTGATTTCTGAGAGCTACCGTCTTCAGCAGATATTGCTGAGATTCCAACGAATCCACGGAAGATGCCAGCTTTGCATTTTCATTTGTCAGTGTTTTGATAGCAGGCTGATTTTTTTGTCCGATGACAATCAAGCTGGTTTTTAAAGGCAGCTTGCTTTCGCTGCTGACAATTGGTATCCATCTGCCTGTCCGCAGATACAAATAGCGTCGAATTTCTTTTGCCGCTAAATCTTCCACCATCGTTGCATCTGATGGACTGACAATGGTGACGGTGTCAACTTCTGTTGACACATCCGGGTGTGATACTTGGCAGCCAGCTAAGATTAACAGCATACAAATCGGAGCCGGAGTCAAAAGATAAGTGCCTTTTCTCATTTTCATGACCTCCTTATGCGGTATTGTTGTCGAAGGCTCTACAGCGAGAGAATAAACTGGGCTAAATCCCTAATCTCATTGTCGGTTAGATTGGACGTCATCCCATGTTTATCACCTAAGTTATGCGTTGTCAAAACTTCTTTAATGGTGGCAGCCCGTCCATCAAACAGGTACGGCGCGGTTCGCCAGACTTCGACAAGGGTCGGCGTATCAAACTCAACGTCTTTGTCCACATCCTTACCTGTGCTCACATTGTATTTTTGCAAATCCGTGTACAGAGGTCCGGCATGGCACGAAGAGCAACCTGCCTTGTTAAATATCTTTCGTCCTCGTTGGGCCGACTTGCTTAGTTTACCGTTTACCAGATAAGGGCTCGGAACCGGTTTGAGCGACTTGAGGTACTCATCGATCGCAACAACATCCTCTTCTGGGCATGTAGCAAACAGTATGTGCTTGATTCCCGAACGCACGGCTGCCTCGGCGCTTTCACGCACTGCCGTTATCATCGACGGAGGCGTTTTGTGTGAGAGCAGAAGGCTCTTTGTATTTTTGGGATTGCCTATGCCATCGTTCAGGAGGTCCCAGTTCAGCGCGTCGACCCGTCCTCCTCCCGGATGGCAGCTTGCGCAGCTCTGCCATCTTTGAAAGCAAATAGAAGCGTCGTTAAAGAGCATTTCCCCCCTGCGTTTGCGCGTCATTTGCGGCGCCGGGCTGAGTGGCAAAGCGATAGTTTTGGGTCCTGGCTTTTTGTTCATATCAACTAATGTTATGCTGTCCGTAAAATATTCTGCGACGTAAACTCGGGAACCAACGATTGCAATTGCACGAGGGCCTTTGCCACAAAGTTTGATACGGTTCCGAATTCCATAAAGAAAACTGAGTTCGTTAGGAATATTTGAAGAGAATGTTGAGCCGTAGCTGTCAAATATGTATTGCATATTTGACTGCTGAGCCCTTTTTTCATTATTGCGATAATTCCTAATTTTCTCCAATAGAGCAGGTGCATCTATTATGCTCAATTCGTGAGTTCCGGCGTGCGTTACACAGATGTACTTACAATCGGCTGTGCAGGAGACAGCCCATGGATTGGCGGCGCCGTTATCCACGTCATCCAGAAGGACAGTCTCGATTAACTCTTTATTCCTGGCATCGATAATACTGAGTGCATTGGTGTTTATCCACCCCCGCTCCAATTGACTGGTCGGTACTGTGTAGCGGGCGAGAATGTGAGAGACATAGACATATCTGCCAGCCGGGGAAACAGTAATATCATGAATACCGATACTTCCGTTCGGCAGAGGAATAGATATATCTATATTCAATGCTTTCGTATTGATAACGGAGACCTTGCAAGCAACGGATTCGGCATCTGGCGGTCCGGCGGGAATATGATTTCCGACGAAAAGCCATTTACCATCCGGCGTAATATCGGCGGCAAAAGGTTCCCGCAGGACATTAATCCTGGCAACGTGCTTATTGTCTTGAGTATTTATCACCGAGACATCATTATCGAAGCGATTGCACACATAAAGGTTATTACCATCAGGGCTAAGCACCGGAGAGCGTGCTCCATGCCCAGCCGGAATTTGTTTAATAATCGTATTGGTATCGGTGTCGATAACACAGAGGCATCCTTTCGGTTCTGCGCAGGTGACATATAGGTATGAACCAGTGGCGCTTATTGCAAGACCTGTCGGCTCTGCAGGGACATCGATTGTCTCTGTAACCTTGGCGCTGCTGGGATCGAAGACCGCAACCTGCCTTGCACTGCCTTGGGCAATATACAGCAAGTTTCCATCGCCAAATGCGACGATGGCTTGCGGGGAAAGATACTTACTTTGCTGAACACCACCTGTAGTAATTGAAATCAATGCTATTAAACTTAGTAAAACCATACCATGTTTCTATTTCAATTCCAACCTAACATCCTTTGCGGATACCGTATCTTCTGTTCTTGGCGTTTCTATCTCACACATGACATGAAAGCCAACATTATAGATACGCTGCCAAGCGGGGTAACTCAGGCGAAAAGCAAAACGACATCTTTCAGGGCTATCACATCAGGAACCACCTTATGTTCTGGTAACAATACTGGTTCTGAAATCGCCCGCTGAACTGCGCCCTGCAGGACTCGAACCTGTGACCTTCGGTTTAGGAAACCGATGCTCCCAGATGACAAGTCTTTGTCAAGCAAGCACTTAGAACACCAGCAAACTTAGCCTTACAGGCTATCTTACAGGAATAACCCAAAAACGGGACTAAGTCAATCAGAAAATCTATCGGTTGAATTGACCGAAATAGTGGCTGTCTGGCCGGAACTGCCGGAGCATATCAAAGCGGCAATCAAAGCATTAGTCCAAACTCATATTCAAGGAGATTAACAA
>Ga0209636_10003724_pt1 | contig 15564 bp, 11 predicted proteins | sample DeeMarSWOR152_54_FD_187464 | JGI IMG/M metagenome (GOLD analysis project Ga0209636, IMG submission 187464) | Marine sediment microbial communities from White Oak River estuary, North Carolina - WOR-1-52-54 (SPAdes) (version 2) | ecosystem: Environmental > Aquatic > Marine > Intertidal zone >...
TCCTCAGGAGTCACTTTTCCAACTCTGATCCCTGCACTTATCATCTCACTTTCCTCCACAGCCAAAGCCTCCCCTTCAAAAAAAATAAGGGCGATAATTTTCTGGCCGGATTTAACATAGCCGATGTATCTCAAATCAGGCTTAGCCCCATCAGAATAAACCTCAGAATCCTCCCTGGATGGAGAAGAACCCTTTTGGCTAATCCCCATCTCTTGGGGAAGAGTCTCAGCTTGAGCCTGGCCTTCAGCAAGAGGAGAGAAAATATTTCTTCTCGGCGGACTCAGCTTTTCCCTTTTCTCGAAGAGCAAGTCTTTTCTGATAAGACTTTTTCCAGCGACATCTTTAGAGTTTTTCTTAATAACACCTTGGAGCTCGCCCTTCTCTCCTCTAGCTGTCACCCAAAGGCCAGCAGACAGCAGAACGACCAGGAAAAAGGAAAGATGCTTCTTAAAGAGCATAGTAACCAGCCAGACTCATTTTCAGAGTGAGAAAGTTTCCATCAGCCGATGTATCCAAAAAGTCTATTTTTTCTACCAGCAAAAACCTGGAAAGCTTCTCCACAGAATTTATGAATTTTTTCAGGGAAAAATAAGACCCTGATATATTAAAACTGATACTCACTTTTTTGATTTTCTCTTCTTTAAACTGAGTATAAGTGTACCTGATCTGAGATACATTCATCCTGGATTCATCAAAGAGCTTCTGAAGATCAAGCCTCAATTGATTAAGATCTTTCTTCTCTTCATAAAAATAACTTGACCTCAACTCTTGGATATCCTGAAGAGCCGTTTCCCAGCTTTTCCATTCTTTTTCCATCTCCATTTTACTGAGGTTTAAACTCTGATATTCCTTCTCCTTGGAAGAGAGGGAGGACAGAGAGCGTGAATGGGCATTTCTCTTCCCCAGAGCAATAAAGACCAGAAAGAGCAAAGCTAAAGCCAGTAAAGCCGAAACAATTTTCAGGACTTTTGTCTCTTTTTGACTTAGAGAATTAAATATTTCTTTCATAGCTCAAAGAAATCTCGGAAAGGAGCAAGCCTCTCTCATTTATCTTCTCATTCTCTATTCTTATGTTGTTAAATTTAAGGCTGTTCAGGTTAGTAATAAGTTTTAAGAGATTATCGAGATTTTGAGAAACAACTCTAAATTTCACTTCCATCTTTGAATCATCCAGGAGTCTTGGAGCCAGGGAGACGATATAGCTTGAATCAGGGAGAGCCGCTTCTAGATTGCCCAGAAGCTTCACCCAGGAAAAACTTTTCCTCAAAACAATGCCATTGACCAAATCAACTCTTTCCTTATGTCTCTTTGTCGCCTCTTCGATCTTAACTTTAAATTCCTTTTCTAATCTTTGGGCAATCTCTGCCCTCTTCTCTATATCTGAAATCGAAGCTTTTAACTCTTTTATCTTTGCTCTGGCCTCAAAATAGAGACTTCCCGTAAAATAAGAGACGACGAGGAGAAGAATCACTATGAAACTCAATAAAAAATAATATAATCTTCTGTTTCGTAGAGGATGACTTGCTAAATTCAGATATGGCTTTTTCATGTTCGTCATAGGATTTGACCCAGCAAAGGAGATAATATCTGACTTTCATGAAAATGAAGTCCCGCTGCCGTGGGACTCTCTATCGCCTTGAGAGGCACAGCTAGTCTTTCCTGCAAAGCGGGAAAGATCTCTTCTTCTGGTCTCACTATTCCTGCTCGAGCCCAAAAAGAGCCTATCTTCTTCTTCTCCCTATCCTCGATGAAATTGACGGTGTTTCTGACTTCTTTAACGATATCTTCGATCTTTTTCGAGAAAGGAAGTTCCGCCTGACTCTCGCGGACTAGAGGTTTTGACCGATAGAGGGCAATCTCAGAATTCAAGAATGCCATCAGGCTGATATAGTCTTCCTCAAGGTTGATGACCATAAAATTGTCACCTTCTTCCCTATCTATCAAATTCATCAAATTGAGAGTAGCCACTCCCACTGTGCCCATTCTTAAGCCCAGCTTGGCAAAACAGTTCTCATACTCTTGAACGACAGAAGCCCTGGCCAACGATACAAGGACTTTCTCTTCCTTGTTTGAACTTAGGACAGCAAAACTCAGCCGAGTATCATCAGGAAGAAGAGGCATCTGTTTCTTGACCCTCCAGCGAATAATCTCTTCTCTCTCTTTCTGTGAAGAGGGAAGGGAAACAAAAGAAAATACAAACATTTTTAGGCAGGATTCAGGGATGAGAAAGGCTATATTTTTTCCTGTAAATTTAAGCTGCTCTAGGCCTTCTTTTATCTTTTCCTCCAAGTACGAATCATCGGCAATGTTTATTTTATCGAAAGAGGGCTGCAGCGCTGAGCTTTCGAGAGGGAGAATGAACTGACTCTTTATTTTCCTTTCTTTGGGTGAGACATGAAGGCCGCTAAAATAATGATGGGAAATTTGAAAAGCTACTGATAGGGAGGGTGGTTTGATTAAATAATCCTTTAAACTATTGAAGAGTGCAGTCATTTCTCATTCTACAAAAGTCACTTTGTTTAATTCCTTGAGGCTTGTTACCCCCTTGAGAACTTTTTCTGCCATGCCAATTTCTCTAAGAAAAATCATTCCCTCAAACCTGGCTCTCTTTTTGACTTCGGAGAGGGGCTTTTTTTCCAGAATCATCTCCCGGATTTCATCGGAAAGCTCGAGCAACTCAGCTATAGCTGTTCTTCCTTGATATCCGGTGTAGCTGCATTCCAAACACCCTCGCGCTTCGTAGAATGTCTGATCTTTATAAATCTTAGGGTCGAGCCCGGACTCAAACAATTGCTCTTTATTGTACTTTACCGAAGATTTGCATTGGGGACAAAGCACTCTGACCAGCCTCTGGGCTAAAATGCAATTTAGAGCTGAAATGAAACTGTAAGGGTCCACCTTCATATGGAGGAAACGCCCTATGACATCGAAAACATTATTGGCATGAACTGTGGTAAAAACCAAGTGCCCGGTTAGAGCTGATTGAATGGCGATTTGGGCTGTTTCAGGATCTCTGATCTCTCCCACCATTATCTTATCCGGGTCATGCCTTAAGATAGACCTCAAACCCCGGGCAAAAGTCAGGCCTTTTTTCTCATTCACTGGGATCTGAGTGATGCCTTCTATTTGATATTCTACAGGATCCTCGATGGTGATGATTTTATCCTCGGGAGCTTTAATTTCTGTCAAGGCAGCATACAAGGTGGTCGTTTTCCCGCTTCCCGTCGGACCTGTCACCAGGACCATTCCGTAGGGCTGGGTGATATACTTCATGAACTTTTTCAGAACTTCATCAGAAAACCCAAGCAGATCCAAGCGCAAATCTGTGATAGCCTCGGTGATCATTTCTTTATCCAGTATTCTGATAACAGCATCCTCCCCGTGAATGCTAGGCATGATTGAGACTCGAAAATCTATGGTCTTATCTTTGATTTTTAGCCTGAATCTTCCGTCTTGAGGAACTCTACGCTCCGCAATGTCCAAATCAGACATGACTTTGATTCTAGATATAATAGGGGATTGGAATTTCTTATCGATGGGCTCCATAGCTTCACCCAAAACCCCATCGATGCGGTATTTGATCTTCACCCCTTCTTCTTTGGATTCAATATGAACATCACTGGCTCTCTTTTGGACGGCTGTAAAAATAATAGAATTGACTAGCTTTATGATCGAGCCATCCTGGTCAGCCAGTTTTTCCACTGAGATCACTTCTTCTTCCTCACCACCTTCCTTCTCCACCACTTGCATGATGAATCCCTCAGTGGCATCCTTCAACACCTGCAGGGCTGTCTCACTTTTCCGCAGAGCTTCATGAATAGCTCTTTTTGAGGCAGCAAAAACTTGAACCTTCTTTCCCAAAAAGGATTCAATGGTATCTATACTCGCTATATCTGAAGGGTCGGCAATAGCAATCTTGACCACATCCCCTTCATCCTCCAGAGGAATAAAATTTAGGCGGTATAAAAAGTCTACTGGAATAGACTGAGCCAATTCTCGGTTTAGAGAATGAATCGAAAGGTCGAGAAAAGGCACATTGTACTTCTCGGCCAATCTCTTTGTTTCTTTTTCTTCAGCTTGAAGAATTTTCTCTGATTCCTTTTTATCCATTATCGCGTTATCCTGATGATATTAAAAATTGGCAGATACACTGAAAGAAGCATGGCTGCTACCAGTAAACCCATGCAGATGATCATGATGGGCTGAATTAAAGAGACTAGGGTTTGAATTTTGGTTCTGATTCTCTCATCATAAACATCAGCCACATCTGCCAGCATACCTTCTAGATTAGCGGATGTCTCTCCTACGCGAATCATGTCCAGGGCAAGGGGAGCAAAGAAATCCGCCTTGCTCAAAGATTCGGATAGACTTTCGCCGTTCTTTATGTATTCCGGCAGATTATCCATCTTTTTCATCAGGAATTTATTGGGAACGGCTTGGATGGAGATTCCAACAGCAGAGAGGAGTGAAATTCCTGCCTCAAGGAGAAGGTTAAGCGTTCGGCAAAAGAGCGAAACTCCCGACTCCTGCCAGATTCCACTGACATAAGGAATTTTAAGCTTAATCCTATCTAAAATAATATTCGTTTTTTCTCTTTTCCTCATCTGAAAATAGGCCAAGATGAGTACAACAATAAAAATAAAGATATAGAGCAAATGATCCCTGACAGCTACGGCGAAAGCCATGAGCCCTCGTGTAATAGCTGGAAGTTCAGCTTCAAAATCGGCATAGAACGAAGAAAAGCGGGGAAGAATAAAATTGATCAAGATGGCAAGAAGACCTAAGGAGAAAAAAAACAAGAGGGTCGGATATGTCAAAGCAGCTCTTATACTGCTCTTAGTTTGAGCAATCACCTTGGCATAATCAATGAATCGAGTGATTGTGCCGGCTAAATTTCCGCTTCGTTCCCCAGCCATTAGAGAGGCTGTATAGACTTTGGAGAAGTGTTTCTCAAAAGGAAGAAAGGCTTCAGAGAGAGACTTTCCAGCCCGAATTTCGCTCTCGACCTTCATCAATATTTCTTTCAGTTGAATATTCTTAATGCGGCTGATAATGATATCGATACCTTTAAGCACTGGATAACCTGCCTTGATGAGAGCCACAAGCTCTTGGTTGAACATGATAAAATCTCTATCTTTGATTTTTCTCTTGAAAGGCAGAGCCGGAACTTCTATTCTTCTCCAATCTCTTTTGACCGCCAGAACACACAGCCCTTCCGACTCAAAATATTTCTTGGCTTCCTCATGTGATGAGGCAAGGAAAGACTGAGAGAAGCTATGACCTTCTTTAGTTGCTAAACGACATTGAAAATAAGGCATTTTTTGTATAGATGTATTTTTCAGATTAATAGTATGCCATCCTCTGTTTTTTGTCAATTCGATATTGGGGAAAGTGGTAAGCATTTCCAAATCCGAAGGCTAAATCTTCAAAGTCGCTTCATCCATTCCCAGAGTCCTTTATTCTATGGAAATTAATGGTGTCACGGATTTGGAAGTGCTTGCGGCACGGTTCCCTATATTGACAAATAAAAGGGAAAGATTTATTCTTTAAAAAAGCATGAAAAGTAAAATCCTCTCTGTACTGATTATTTTCCTGCTCCTGTCTCTCGTTGTATCTTCTCCCCGAAATTACTCCTCTACGAATCTGATTTTAGCAAAAAGCCCGACTATGAATCCTCAGAATTATCCGGTGAAAAAGCCGAGGTACGATTACATGAGCACCTTCTTATCCAGGAACACAAGACCTCTGGGACTAAAAGAAGACCTGGCTTTGAAGAAATTGTTGAATCAACATCCCATAAAATGGGCAATTCGAGCAGGAGAAAGACATATTCTAGACTGAAGATTACATATATTTTTTAGCCATATGATTCAATTTTTTGGATTGACTTCGAGGCAAGGATAAGAAGAGAATCCATGAAAAAGAAAGTATATCTGGCAATCTTCCCTCTATTCGTGCTCCTTGTCTTAGGGGGTCTAAATGTTTATAAAAAGATTGCCTGGAAAGAACCTACTGATGGAGTGTACTGGAAGAAGAAAGCTGCTGGCCTTGTCGCTGTCAAAATAGAAATCAATAGTCCTGGTTACTTAGCTGGTCTCAAAAAAGGAGATATCCTCTATTCCATAAACAACGAGCCAATCCGAAACAAGATAGATATCACTAAGAATCTTTGGATAGCAGGAACGACTCAGAAAGTCATTTACCAGATTAACCGTCAAGGAGAACTCATATATCCCTCTTTCCACTTAACTCAGCAAAAAGTCAATCTCATCTATTTTCTGCTTGCTCTGATCGGCTTGACGACTTTAGCCATTGGGATCATTGTTTTTCTCAATTCAAAGAAGCCCTTCACCATGCCCTATGTCTATTTCTATTTTCTTTCCCTGGCCTTTTACTCATTCTATATCTTTTCCCCAACAGGGGAAATGAATACTTTCGATAGCCTGTTTTACTGGCTTGATAGAATAGCTTTTCTCGTTTTCCCTCCCCTCTTGCTTCATTTTTTCCTCATTTTCCCCCAGCGGAAAAAATTTATTAAAAAAAGACCTACCAGAATTTACTTCCTTTACCTCCCCTGCTTTTCCCTTCTCCTGATAAAAATATTATACCATTTACCGTATTTCCGGGATTTCAGTGAGGGAATAATCCTCAACACTTATACCATTGCTAAAAGACTGGACCTCTTACACTTCACCATCTTCTCTCTGGCGACCTTGATCATTCTCGCTCTAAGCGCTCTAAAACCAGCTAATCTGCTAATTAAAAAACAACTGAAATGGATTGTCTACGGCCTGGCCTTTGGTATCGTTCCCTTCACTATTATCTACATTATTCCCTTTCTATTCGGCCAGATTCCCTCCAAGCCCGCCGAACTCACAGTCCTTCTCCAAGCCCTGGTGCCCCTCACTTTTGCCTACTCTATATCAAGGTATAAGCTTATGGACTTCGAAGTGCTCCTTAAAAAGGCCATTACTCTTATCTTTTCTTACGTCGTCATCGGAGTTGTCTATTTTATCGTCAGTTCCCAGACAAAGGTCTTCTCTGAAAACAGGCTCAATGCTTTGATTCTTGGGATTCTGGCTATCATCTTGGGAGCAACCCTTTTTTCGCCTCTGAAAAGGCTCTTCCAATCCCTTATCGATAGAGCTTTTTATAAGCGAAGTTACAAATACCGCAAGACTCTTTTGTTCATCAGCAAAGAATTAAGCCGGGAAAGAAATCTGCATAAACTCTCGCAATCCCTTCTGGAATCAATCGCCAACGCTCTTTCGCTGAAGAGCATTGCCCTCCTCCTTCCTCAAAACGAGGAAAACTATGCCTTCTATATCCTTCGCTCCAGGGGAGAATTCCCCTTCACTCAGAACAAAATCATTTTTCATCCCGAGCTCTACCAGAGCTTAAAGGAAAAAGAATATCTCTCTGTCTATAGCTTTGCTGACAAAAAAGAACTTCAGAAAAAATACAGAGAGCTTTCTTCGTTTGGCTTTTTTCATTTCATGCCTCTAAAGGTTGAAGAAAAAATCGTAGGTTGCCTGGGGATGGGGAAAAAAGTGGATAACACTTTCCTCACCAGTGATGACTGGGACCTCCTGACAACCATCTCCTCTCCAGTGGCTTTGGCTTTAGAAAATGCTTACCTTTACAGCCAATCCCATATCAGAGCTTTAGAGCTGGAAAGACTGAAAGACTACAGTGAAAACATTATTGAAAGTTTAACGGTGGGTGTAGCCGTGCTTGACCAGAGAGGAAAAATCATCGGTTGGAATCGTGTTCTCGAAGAAATCCTCTCCAAGAAAAAAGAAGAGGTGATGAATAAAAGTCTGATGGACGTTGTGGGGAAAAAAAATTTCACTGCTCTCTTTCCTTCTGATACTCAGCAGGATTACCGTCTCTTGAGTGAAATCAGTCTGGAATTACCGTTCGATGAAAAAAGAATTTTCGATATCGCTAAAACGCCTCTCCTGGATAACAAAATGAATCCTTACGGCACCATCATTGTTTTTGAGGATATCACAGAAAAAATTTCTCTCCAACATCAGCTCCTCACCTCAGAAAAGCTGGCTTCTATCGGCCTTCTCTCCGCAGGAGTGGCTCACGAAATAAACACACCCCTGACAGGAATATCGAGTTACGTCCAAATGCTCCAGAAAAAGCTTCCCCATTCCCCTCATTCCCAAATCCTGGAAAAGATTGAGGTACAGACTGAGCGGGTAGCCAGAATCATTAAAAATCTTCTCAATTTCGCTCGAAGCCCTTCAGACTTCTCCTTCCAGCGCGCGAACCTGAGAGAAAACCTCCAAGAAATCATCTCTCTCATTGATTACAAACTGAAAACCATGAATATAAAATTGGAATTAAACCTTTCCCCAGGTAAACCAATCTGGGCTCAAGGAGAAAGGCTCCAGCAGGTGTTTATAAACATCATCCTCAATGCTATCGATGCTATGCCCAACGGCGGAACCTTAACAATTGGTTTTTCCCAAAATGACAGCCAGGCAATCATAAACATCCAGGACACTGGAACGGGAATAAAAAAACAACACTTACCTCATATTTTTGACCCCTTCTTCACCACCAAAGGTCTGGGAAAAGGAACAGGTCTTGGTCTTTCCATAAGCTACGCTATCATTAAAGAGCATGAGGGGCATATCACTGTGGAGAGCGAGAGCAAAAAAGGTTCTCTTTTTACCATAACCGTACCTACTGACTTGGATAAGAAAAAAATGGCTAAAGCCTCCAGTTCAAGGGCTTGAGAAAAATGGCTTCCAAAGGAATCATTCACATTATCGATGATGAACCCATTATCCACGAAATATTAGGTCAACTCTTGACTTCAGAAGGATACGAAGTGGAGCTGTCTTTTTCAGGAAAAGAGGCTCTGGAAAAACATTCTGGAGATACCTTTGATTTAATCTTACTGGATTTACTCATGCCTGAAATGGACGGGATAGAAGTTTTAAAAAGGCTGAAAAAGAGCGATCCTCAGGCCCTTATTATTATCATCACCGCCTATGCTTCAGTAGAATCAGCCATTGCTGCCCTGAAGATGGGCGCTTATGATTACATCCAAAAACCTTTCAAACATGATGAACTGCTGTTAACCATAAAACGAGCCATTGGACACAAGAGACTCCAGGAAGAAAACTTGCGACTGAGAGATGAAATCGAGAAAAAGTACAGTTTTAGAAACATTATCGGAAAAAGCGAAGTCATGAAAAATGTTTTTGATTTAATCAAAGCCACAGCCCCTACCCGAAGCACTATTCTCCTTCAAGGCGAAAGCGGAACAGGAAAAGAATTGGTGGCTAGAGCTATCCATCAGAACAGCGACCGAGTCAATTCTCCGTTTATCATCGTCAACAGCGGCTCTCTCCCTCCTGATCTCTTAGAAAGCCATCTCTTTGGTCATGTCAAGGGAGCTTTCACTGGGGCTACCAGCCACAAAAAGGGATTGTTTGAAGCTGCGGATAAGGGGAGTATTTTCTTTGATGAGATATCCACCCTAAACCCGGAAACTCAGGCCAAACTCCTTAGGGTTATGCAGGACAGAGAGTTCATGCAATTAGGAGGAACGAAAACAATCGCAGTTGATGTCAGGATCATCGTTGCCACCAATTCAGATTTGGAGGAGCTCATTCAGCAAAATCAATTCAGAAAAGATCTTTTTTATCGGCTAAATGTCATCAAAATCGAAATACCTCCTTTACGGGAAAGAAAAGAGGACATCCCTCTTCTAGTCAATCATTTCATTGACATCTACAGCAAAGAGAACAAAAAGGAAATAGAAGGTGTATCTGATGAGGTGGCGGAAATTTTCGAAAATTATGATTGGCCAGGAAACATCAGGGAATTGGAAAACCTAATCGAGCGCGCCATTGTCCTCTCTAAACTCAAACTCATAACCCGAGAAAGTCTTCCCCCTTTCTTGATGGCCCGACTGGGAAAAGAGAACCAATTCTCATCTATCTCCAATGACGAGCGTACTCTGAAAGAACAGGTCCTCGTCTACCAGAAGAACTCCATCATAACTGCCTTAAAGAAAACAAAGGGAGTTCAAAAGGAAGCAGCCAAAATCTTAGGCGTTAAGTCGACGACTTTGAATGAGATGATTAAAAGGTTCAATATAGATGTGAAGAATATGGTCTAGAAAAGAAACTAAGAAAATTTTCCGGGAACTGCTTTATCAGGATTTATTTTAATTCTCTCCGGCTTCTCTTCTGACTGAAACTCAAAGTCCTCGGTCTTTTCTTGAATGATGACTTTTTTGACAATCCTCTGTCCCTTCTCTTTCCACTCAAGCCAGAGAGGAAAAACAAAATGCCCTTTGCGTTGAATAATCCTGAACTTGAGGAGGTAACCATCTTGGCTCCTCTTCACAGTATGAGAAACCTTTACTTCTGGAAGTAAATGGGAATCGAACCACCCATCAAAGAACGTTTTTAAGTCTTTCTTAGAAATTCTTTCCATTGTCTCGATAAAATCTCTGGTTCGAGCAGCACCATACTTATGATTATGAAAGAATTCCCTCAATCCTTGAAAAAACAATTCTTCCCCGAGAATCTCCATCAGCATATTCAGAACCAGAGATGTTTTGTCATAAATAATGCTCTGAAAAGCATCAAAATCAGAATGGCTGAGACGAGAACCCAAGGTTATCGGACCCCACACTGATTTTTTCTTGGTCCAGGAAGAAAACTTCCTGAGAATATGAGAGAATATGCCTTCGCCCCTTTTCTCTCTTATATAGAGGATAGTGGAAAACTGCGCTAAACCTTCGCTTAACCATTGGTCATGGTAAGATGTCCAAGTCACCCCCTGGCCCCACCATTGATGGGCAAGCTCATGGGCAATATAGTATTCCTTCCAGCGGGTAAAATTAACAGGGCTTTCTTCTTCCCTGTATTTTTTTCCTGTGGGAAGCGTTGGAAGCTCGTTGAGAATGATAAAAGAGGGGGGGCTGTGTCCTCCAGAGTATGTCCAGTATCTCTGGATAATACTGAGTTTTTCGTAGGGAAAAGGGCCGAAGCGAGCTTGGTAGAACTCAAGGATATCTTTGGTCCCTTCTAAAATTTCCTTCTTCTGAAAGCCCCGGTTGGAGGAGATAAAGATATCGAGAGGAAGCGATTCTGAATCCTCAAACGCCTTTGAAAATTTGCCAATAATAAAGGCAAGATATTTAACGGGATACATTGTCTCGAACAGGTAAACAGAACTGCCCATCTTCTCTATCTCTTCCACTCTCTTAACCTCTTCTAACCTGCCATATTCTTTCAATTCTCCGGTAGCAACACAGGTATACTCAGGAGGAATAATGATTTTTAATCGAGCCTTAAAATAGTCCACATCTGAAGGAGCAGGATACCAGTATGCTAATTGACTAAATAAGAAGGTGCGATATCTCCGAGGAACAACAATCTTTTCTGTAGGAATATGTGTTTGGGCAATGACATCAGCCGTCTGTTCTGGAAGTATCATTTTTCCTCGGTAAAAAATTTCGATTTGGTAGGATTTCTTATTGGAATTGGGCTGAACAAAATAGATATACAATAATTTTCTCAGTTTATCCTGTGTATAAAACAGCTCATTCTTATCTTCGTCAAAGATGCGCAGAATTTGAAGCTGAGGATTGAGTTTAAATTTTACACTGTCCAAATGACCGATTTTCGATGAAATTTCAATCGAGGCCTTTCCCGAGAGGTAAGATATTTTTGGATTAAAATCGATATCAATCTTGTAGCTTTCGATGTCGTATTTTTGGTCAAAGGAAATGAATAGCTTTTTCTTACCTTGCTCCTCCTGGGGAGAATAGAGATTGATCAACTTTTCCTTTTTTACGTTGATAAGAGTAACCTCTTCTTCAACAAAAGGAGAATAGATATAAGTCAAAGGATCTTTTTCATCTCCCTTGAACACAAAGACGGTCTGTTTCTCTTGAGGTATAAAGGAAAGAAGTTCCTGATTGAGAGAATTCTCAATAGTAAAAGAATTCTTATAGTGCTTATCAAATATGAAACAGGCTTTCTCTATGTCCTTTTGCGATACCGTTTTCAAATTTTCGGGTGAGGCCTTCTCAATCTTGATGTTATTCCGGAAAAAGCTGTCTGAGAACCTCAGGTAGACATATTCAAGTCTTTGTTGGAGAACTTTGTTTTTATAGATTAATTGTAACTGATGCTGTTCTCTAGGATGGGAAGGAAAAAAGGAAAGCTGGCCTTTTCCTATGACTATGAGAGCAGTTTCTAATCCAGGAATATTATCATAGAAAAGGAAAGCATCTTCAAAAGAGAGCCGAATATCAACATGTTTGACCTCAAAAGACTTGACTCTTTCGACTCTATCAGAAGGAATCTTGATCTTGTAAAGACGCCTAAGCGCACCCACGACGTCTTTTTCCTCTATCTGCCACCCCTTGTCCATTTTGGATAAAAATAACCGCCAAATCTCGATAATGGTTGAATAATCATTTTCATAGAGCACTTGAAAATAGGCTTTTGCCTGGTCTCTCTCTTGAAAGTCTTTGGTAGCTCTATGAAAAGTAATCCGATCTATCTTGGAAACCTTAAAAATATCTTCCACAGCCGTCTTCTCTGCATCTCTGAGAGCAGGGGAAAAGGCCTTGAGATAGGCTGGAATGTCTTTATTCTCTAAGTCTTTTTGAATCTGTGAGATGAACTCATCAATGCTTTGCTCTTCGGCTGCAAGCGGAGGGATTAATAAATAAAAAAGGAAGAAGAGAGGGATAATTTTAGAAAATATTTTATCTTTCACTTATTTATTTTATCAAAAAAAAGAATGAATAAAAATCTAAAATTCTCTCCTAAGATTCAGATTCGATTCCACCAAGCATAATCTTCTCCAAAAGGAGCATATTTCGTGCCAAATATGATAACACCAGGATATTTCGCAAAAAATGGGATAGGAAGGTTCTTTTGCTGAAGAACCTATTAAGAAATGTTTACAAAATGTAAAGAAAAATTACAAAATAAACACAGTCTAGCCCTCGATATACAAGTCTAGCTAGTCTAGCTCTTTTTATAGAAAGGGGAGATACTTTTTTATTTCATAGTCGCTCACTTGCTTTTCGAACTCTTTCGACACATTCTTGTTGTATTCCTCAATTTCCCATCTTTTGTTAGCCAAGAATTGGTGAAAGATGTGGTCTCCCAGAACTTCTTGAAGAAGAACGCTTTTTTGCATAACTTTTAAAGCTTCCTCTAAGTTTCCAGGGAGCGTTTTGATTTCAAATTTTTTCTGCCTTGAATTGCTCATTTCATAAATATTTTCTTCAACAGGATCAGGCAGGGGATATTCCTTCCGTATACCCCCAAGACCGGCCATGAACATAGAAGCAAAGGCCAGATAAAGATTGCACGAGGGATCAGGAGACCTCAATTCTATCCGAGTTGCCTCCTCCTTTCCCGGCTGATATTCGGGAACACGAATGTAGGCCGACCTGTTTCGCTGACCCCAGGCTAGATATACTGGTGCTTCGTAGCCTTCAATCAGACGCTTGTAAGAGTTTACCCACTGGCTGAGAACTGCGGAGATTTCTCTGCCATGGACCACTAAGCCTCCCATGTAGTGGCGAGCAATCTTGGAAAGGTGAAATTTGTCTTTTTCACCAAAGAAAATATTCTTTCCCTCTCTCCATAGAGATTGATGCACATGCATGCCGCTTCCGTTTTGTCCGTTCAGGGGCTTGGGCATGAAAGTAGCGTAGCAATCGTGCATTCTGGCCACCTTTTTCACCAGGTAGCGGAAAAGCATGCAAATATCAGCCATCTCCAAAGCACTGTTATATTTAAGATCAATCTCGTGTTGTCCATATGCCACTTCATGGTGGTCGTATTCAGCTTCGATTCCCATTTTTTTCAACAGAAGCTGTATTTCTTTGCGAATTTCACCGTGCTTTCCGCCAAAAAAATATCCTCCCTCATCCAAAGGTAGGGCTTCTTTATTGTTGGGAAAGATGAAAAACTCGAGCTCGGGTCCAAGTTTAAGATCTTCAATCCTGAATTCTTTTCTTCCTCTTTCCAGGACTTTCTTGAGGACATAGCGAGTGTCACCTTCATAATGCTTCCCCTCAGGAGTCAGGATATCCCCGAACATAACGCCTTCTCTCCAGCGAGTCTCTTCATAGAATCCTTTGTAAATCCAGGGAAGAACCCGGAAGGTTCTGGGGTCAGGCTTGATGACCAAATCACTTTCCTCAATTCTCACAAAGCCTTCCACTGAGGAGCCATCAAAGCCTTTTCCATCTTGAAATGCCTTCGCCAGCTCATCCCTTGGAAAGGAAAAGTCCATGGGTCTTCCTAAAATATCAGGAAACATGACCCGGACAAATTCAATCTGGTTATAAGGATCAAGGACTGCTTTTAAGACATCTTCTTCGTTTTGGTACCCAAATCCGCTGCACTGAGATTTACTCAAATCGTTCACTATTTTTCCTCCTCATCATATTTATCTCATTTAAAAAATTATGGCTTGACCAAAAACCATGAATTTTTTATTATTTTCAGCGGACAGATCTAAATGGAAATTTTTCATTAGTTTTATTTATTATAGAAAAAAAATATATTTGTCAAGTATTATTTGATAAATTATTATAATTGTAATAAAATTATTAAATATAATAGACAAATATAAGGAGGCTAATCTTGATTGACGAGTTGGATAGAAAAATTATTCGTGTCTTAAACCAGAATGCCAGGAAAAGTTTCCGGGAAGTGGCCAAAGAAGTTGGCACTTCGGTTACTGCTGTTATAAATAAGGTGAAAAAACTTGAAGATTCAAAGGTGATAAAGGGGTATATTCCTGTCATAGATGCAGAATATTTTGGCTTTAAGCTTTTTGCCATCATTGCTCTGCGCATTTCTAAGGGGAAATTGCTGGAGACTCAGGAGAAAATTTCTGAAGACCCTCAGGTTATGGCTGTTTATGACATCACAGGAGAATGGGACTCACTGGTTATCGGTTACTTTAAGGACCGGGATGACCTCAACAAATTTATCAAGAATCTGCTTTCTCTCCGTTATATCGACAGAACCATAACCCATATTGTCTTGAATGTGGTCAAAGAAGAAAGGCGAATTCCGATTTAAAAGGGTTCTTGACAGAATAAAAGAATCTGCCATAATTTATTCATTCCGCTTTAGGAGAACTCAAAAATGGCCAAAAAAACCCACGGTTCTATCGGTCATCATTATATTGTAGAAGCCTCAGAATGCGATCAAAAAATTATAGGCAGTGTGGAAAAGGTCCAACAAATACTAGTCAAGGCTGCTGAAGCAGCAGGAGCTCAAGTCTGGTCGATATCGTTCAGTAAATTTCCACCCAAGGGAGTCAGTGGTGTTGTTGTGATATCCGAGTCTCACATTTCAACCCATACCTGGCCCGAGTATAAATATGCAGCTTTCGATATCTACACTTGCGGCGAAACTATTGACCCGGAAAAAGCTGTCACTTATGTTTTGGAAGCATTCGGAGCTTCCACCTCCCACATCACTGAAATAACGCGCGGCATTGACGAGGGGGATAAAATTTTCTTCCACAGCTTTGTCACCT